>Ga0208300_100016_pt1 | contig 319031 bp, 284 predicted proteins | sample 23_taG_FD_184096 | JGI IMG/M metagenome (GOLD analysis project Ga0208300, IMG submission 184096) | Marine viral communities from Cariaco Basin, Caribbean Sea - 23_WHOI_OMZ (SPAdes) (version 2) | ecosystem: Environmental > Aquatic > Marine > Oceanic | place: Caribbean Sea: Cariaco Basin...
CTAAACTCCCGTCTTTACTGGCCTATAAAGGTAGTAGAGACTTACTTCAGGAGGCTTGCTGTTTTGCTTTTCCCCCGAAGCGGATGCGCATTTTAGGGAAATGAGCGCTCACGTCAACACTTATTTTAAAAAAAGTGTCATATTCGTTTTGAACGCTCAAAATACCAACTATTTCCAGTATTTCAGCTTATTCCTTAACCTAAACTTGCGCCAAAGGTTAAGCGGCTTAGCTTTTATCTTACCTTTATAGCTACTATTAAAGTCATCGACTGCATCTAAAATACGTTCGCAATTACGTCCATCTCTATAAGCTTCATGATAATGGGCAAAGTCATTAACCTCTTTCATTAATGATGCGGGTCGCGTTAATGCCGTTTCAATGGCGTTTTCTACTTCGCTTACTTCTGTGACATTAAGTAAATGTTGTCCAGGGTTTGTATTGCGATAAGTGACAACAGGTTTGTTCATCATCATAAACTCTAAAATTATAGAGCTGCTGTCACACAACATGACATCTGATTGCTGAAAGTCTTCAAGACGCACATTATCAACAAAGGTAACGTTACTAAATTCATCTGCCAGCGCACGATATCTATCTAATAGTGCTTGATCGTTGAGTTTGGGATGAAATGTTAAACGCCAATTCCATTTCTTTTCTTTCACTAACCTACTAATTGTATCGACAAGTACAGGAGCAGAGGTAATGCCTTTAGAAAAAGTGGTGGCGTAGAGAATAGTGGGAACATCGTTTTCCTTCTTATATGAAGAAAAATAGTCATCCACTTTAGCCCAACCTGTTTGATACACTTTAAAAAACTGATGCTTTGCTTCAAGCTGCTTAAAATACTCTGTGCTACTTGGCCCCTGAGTACAGTACATATCAAACCACCCGCGAATAGAGAAGTGATCATCTGTAGCGCTAGTCTTCTCCCCCCGCTTGCCAATCGGATAACCGTGAAAGACTGATACCTTTATACCTGGCAAAAAGTGATAGATGATATTTCCACACGCAAATATGGCTAAGGGGTTGTATTCAATAACATCATTAATAGTATGAAGGCGAATTTCATCAGGCTTCAATAGATCGGGACATTCTCCTTCCAAAAACCACGCTACTTCGTCACCTCTAGCCCTAATGGCCTCTTGTAGTGGTCTATAAATAGGATACGCATAGGAAAGGGCAGTGAAAAATACATAGCGCTTGGGCATTACAACGTCTCGATAAATTCTATTAGCAAACTACATTATCATTTTTCTCTTTGTGATTTACTACCCTCCTCTTCGCGTGTTGCAACGTAGGATAGTTATCTGATGCTTAAAGCATTACAGGTAGGCTCTGTAACCACCCTACTAGTACCAACTCATCGGCATTGCTGTTAGAGTTTGCGTAATTCACTTTCTGCGCAATTTATATGAGTGTGTAATGCATAAATCGATTGATAGTTTTAAAGGTGTTTCTCCTACATTAGGAAAGAATGTCTATGTTGATGGCTCGGCAAGAATCGTCGGTGATGTAGTTTTAGAAGATGATGCGAGTATTTGGCCGCTGGTTGCAGCTCGTGGCGACGTGAACAAAATTCGTATTGGTGCCCGTTCTAATATTCAAGATGGCAGTGTTTTACACGTTACCCGTAAATCTGAGAAAACCCCCAATGGCTTCCCACTTATTATTGGTGAGGACGTTACCGTTGGGCATAAGTGTATGCTGCACGGCTGCCAGTTGGGTAATCGAATTCTCGTTGGCATGGGCGCTATTGTAATGGATGGTGTTGTTGTTGAAGACGATGTGTTTATTGGTGCAGGTACATTAGTACCGCCGAACAAAAGGTTAGTAAGCGGATTTCTTTACGTGGGAAACCCCATGCAAAAGAAAAGGCCGCTCAACGACGCCGAAATGGCATTCCTGAAACAATCTGCCGTTAACTATGTTGTATTGAAAGATGAGTACCTTGAAGAAGCGAACTAGTTTCGCTTCTCACCTTGCTCAACGATAGCCCTGACACGTTTTACAATATCTGAAGTATCGGGGCGCTTTTGTGTCCATATGTAGAAAGCTTCAGCCGCTTGCTCAACCAGCATCCCTAATCCATCTATTTGCGTTTTGACACCAAGTTCGGCCGCATCTCTCATAAAGCGCGTGGGTGAGTTTTTATAAACCATGTCGTACACCACTTCACAGTTTTGTAAAACACCATCATTTAAACGGCACGGCAATTCATTGCTTAAACTGGCGGCTGTTGAATTGATAATAATATGAGGCGCAACATCTGCGATATCTTCAAGCGCAGCCACCTGCACTTTAGCGTTTGAAGCGGCACTTGCCACTTCCTCAGCTTTCGCTTTGGTTCTATTGGTGATGGTTAAAGAGGTGGCCCCTGCTTTTAATAACGGGGAAATTACGCCACGGGCTGCGCCGCCGGCACCAATAAGCAACACGCGCTTACCCTTAATTTCCACACCGCTGTTAAGCAGATCGTTTACCAGCCCTACACCATCAGTGTTGTATCCCCATATTTCTCCGCTGTCACCATTCATTAGCGTATTAACAGCTTGTGCATCTTTGGCTGCTTGGTCGTCTACCTTTGCCAAGTTGAATGCATCAAGCTTAAAAGGCATGGTGACGTTACAACCTACCGCGCCTTCCTGAGCTAAAAACGCGTTGGCGGCATCTACAAAACCGTCTACTGGCGCAAGTATCTTTTCATAAGAAATATTTTCTCCCACTTGTTCAGCAAACATTTGATGGATAGTTGGTGATAAACTCTGTGCAATAGGATTTCCGAATACAGCGAATTTTTTCATGGGAATACGAGACTTATTTAATATAAAGAAGAAAAGCGATAATCGTGCTTCGCAGAGTACACCATATGAACGTATAGGTGGAGAGGAGAAAGTACGGGAATTAGCAAATACGTTTTACGACATAATGGAAACCGATCCACTCGCCAATGAACTGCTAGCTATTCACCCCCAGCCATTAGACAGAATTCGCCACGTGTTCTTTCTCTATTTAAGTTTATGGCTTGGTGGTCCTGATGATTACCAGCAGCAGTATGGCCACCCGCGTCTGCGTGCACGCCACCTACCTTATACCGTAACACCAGAGTTAAAAGCGCAGTGGATGTATTGCATGCGAAAAGCCATGTTTAAAACGGTTGAAGATATCGCCTTAGCTCAACAGTTGATAGACGCACTTGATCAACTCGCCAATCACATGGTGAATACAAAATAAAAAAGCGCGTTGAAAGGATTAACCTTTTAACGCGCAACTCCCCTGTTACTGTCTACGCTCTTTATGGCGCATAAAGTAGTGCAATTGTGAAAGCCTAATAGTTAATAAGGCGTGAAACTAAGAATTAGAATGTGTAACCCACCGATAAGGTATACACCCAAGGATCTATTTCAATATCACTTACCTTTCCAGCAGCATCACCCACTTTGAAGGTTGCTTCGGTATCTATATCAATGAATCGAACCGATGCATTAACATGCCATTTTGTATCAATTTGGTAATCCATTCCCACCTGTGCTGACAAGCCAAATGAATTATCAAGCGATAGGTCGCTTAAGCCAGCTGTTTCATTCGCACCTGTAAACTCTTCATCAAAGATAAAGGTATAGTTGATACCTGCACCAATGTATGGCTGAAACGCAGAGCTGGCATCATTAAAATAGTAGTTTGCGGTAAGCGTAGGAGGAAGATGCGTGACTTCACCAAGCTGATTACCCGTCCCTAACGGATCAGCAACAGAAAAATTAACGTCGTGCTTAAAGGGCGTTGCGGCAAGCAGCTCAATATTAATATTGTCAGTAATAAAGTACGCTACGTTTAGACCTAGCTGAGTATCGTTATCGATATTAAGAGCCACGCCAAGATCAGTTCCACCCGCGACGATGTTAGAGGTAGATTCGTCAGGAGCAACGGTAGTAAGACCGCCACGAACAATCCAGTCGCCCTGCTGGTGAGCGCTAGCTAAAGGTGAGAGTGCAGCAAGTGTAAGGCAAAGTGCAGATGCAGATAAAAAGTGTTTGCGCATGATGTGTCTCTTTTGTGTTTAACTAAGATGGCGATACTTTACGCCTGTGGTTAAGAGAAACATTGATCCAGCGCAAGTTTGATAACTCACTGAAACACAGATGATATTCCACCTTGATGTAGATCAAAAAAGCGCCGCATTAACATTAATACGGCGTTTTTTAGTCATTAAAGATGAAAGCTGCTATCGGCGGTCCGCGTAAGGATTTAAGCGGAGCCTTATTTAATAATTAATCACCAATCAGTAGGTTTTAACCAGTCTGTCAGCTTGGCTTCGGCGCTACCCGGTGCAGGTGTATAACAATACTCCCAGCGCGCGAGCGGCGGCATCGACATTAGAATTGATTCCGTACGCCCGCCGGTTTGCAGTCCAAATAAAGTGCCTCGGTCGAATACAAGGTTAAACTCAACGTAGCGGCCCCGGCGGTAAAGTTGGAAATCACGCTCTCTTTCGCCGAAATCGGTTTGCTTACGACGTTCAACAATAGGAACGTAAGCATCGATGAAGCCATTACCAACAGCCTGCATAAATGCAAATGACTGTTCAAAGCCCCATTCATTCAGGTCGTCAAAGAATAAACCGCCCACTCCGCGAGTTTCATTGCGATGCTTTAAGTAAAAGTAGTCGTCGCACCACTTTTTGTACTTAGGGTAGACGTCATTGCCAAATGGTTTGCACAACTTCTTTGCAGTGTCATGCCAATGCAAAACGTCGTCTTTAAACGGATAAAATGGCGTCAAGTCGAAGCCGCCGCCAAACCACCAGATAGGTGCTTCGCCCTCTTTTTCTGCAATAAAAAAGCGAACATTAGCATGTGACGTTGGGATGTACGGGTTATGTGGATGAATAACGAGTGATACACCCATTGCTTGAAAGTTTCTTCCCGCAAGCTCAGGGCGATTAGCCGTTGCTGAAGCCGGCATTTGACTGCCAAACACATGAGAAAAGTTAACGCCGCCTTGTTCAATCACCGCACCATTTTTTAGTACTCGAGAGCGGCCACCGCCACCCTCTTCTCGCTGCCAGCTGTCTTCAACAAACTGGCCCTTACCATCGGCAAGTTCAAGGGTTTGGCAAATGGTGTCTTGCAGCCCTAGTAAATAGCTTTTTACTTGTTCTATTACTTCAGCGGCATTTTTACCGTCCAATAATTCTGCTGATGTCATGCTCTTATTACCTCTGCTGTGTCGCCATCGCGAATGGTACTGGGTTTAGTTGCACCACCTACTTCCCCTTCTATATAGAAAACGGAATCAGCGAATACGGCTTTTGCTTCTTCAGTGGTGATGGCTGGCGGTTGGCCGGTCAGGTTAGCGCTTGTGGAAACTAACGGTTTACCTAACTTGTTGCACAATTCCACTACTACAGGGTGATTAGTTACGCGCACCGCTATTTTACTATGCTTGCCGGTTAACCAAACTGGCGCAGATGACGACTTAGGTAATAGCCAAGTATTAGGGCCTGGCCAGCTCGAAAAAATATCGGTGCGTCTGTCAGGGCGAATGGCGTTGTCGTTAACATAAGGCAGTAGCTGACTGTAGTTTGCTGCAATCAATATCACGCCCTTTTCTACCGGTCGCTGTTTTATCTCTAACAGCGCATTTACAGCGGCTTCATTGTCGGGGTCACATCCGATGCCCATTACCGCTTCGGTTGGATAAACGATTAAACTGCCAGCTTGGAATGCGGCAACAACAGGGTCTACTTCAGGTGAGTTAGCCTCAACGGGGGTAAACGTGTTTACGTTCCCATTTTGGATATCAGACATGGTTTTAATCTCTACGTATAGTTCTTCGTTTAGTTGTTCGTATAATTACTTTTTAAAGCCACAACTAGGCTGAGGACACTGTAACTGCCCCTTTTTATCTATCAATACTCCCCAACCGCAATCTGGGCAGCTTTCATTAACCGGCGTGAAATTTAGCACATATCGACATTGTGGATAATGGTTGCACGCAAAAAACTGTTTGCCGTATTTGTTAGTACGCGAGATTAGATGCCCTTTCTTACACTTTGGACAATCCACCAAAGTATCTTCTTTTTCTTTAATGGGCTCTATGTGATGGCATGAAGGAAAATTGGTACAGCCGATAAACATGCCAAACCGCCCTTTCTTTATGGCTAAGTCGGATGCGCATTCAGGGCAGGCTACACCGTCTAAGGTTTTCAGTATGGTGGTTTGTTTATCGTGAAGTGGCTTACTAAAGCTACATTCCGGATAGCCCGTACACCCGATAAAAGGGCCGGATTTACTGTTCTTTATATGAAGAGGTTTACCGCACTCGGGGCAATCTCCGAAATTATCATCGAGAGCATGCTCGTGCGCTGAAAAGAGTGAATGGTCTATTTTAGACATGTATTGGACGTTAAGGCCTTAAACGCGCTGCAATTTCACAGCGCATTTTTAAGTAAAGATTCAAATACCAGTGACTACAACTGCATTAATGCAGAACACCATCTGGCTCTTCGAACAAAAGATCTTCCATTTGTGCGTAGGCTTTCTCTTTGCCAGGTACGTTGAATAGTACCATTAGCACCACCCACTTCAGGTCTTCCAAGCAAAATTCATTGGAATCAATTTCCATAACGCGATCTATAACCATTTCGCGTGTGGAGGCATCCAACACATTAACCTGTTCTAAGAACATAAGAAAACCGCGACATTCCACATCTAAACGCATTTGTTCTTCATGCGTGTAAATACGGCTTAAGCTAGTGCTAATACCTTTGCAAAAGTACGGTTTGATGTCCGTCTCTTGCAGTGCCGCTAACTTTTCTAACCATGCGAGGGCTTTATAAATCTCATCGTGATGAAATCCTGCGCGCACAAGCTCTTCCGTTAACTCGTCTTGGTCAACACGAATTTCCGTTTCACTGTGAATGAAGTTTTCAAATAGATACATGAGGATATCGAACATATTATTTTCCCCTCAATTTAACGTAACCACCAGGGACAGCGGCCACTAAACCACGCAACTCATATTCTAATAATGATGCCATTGCTTGCGATACAGATAAGGCATTGCGCTGGGCTATGACATCAATAGCGGTGATGTCATAATCCACACTAGCTAATAATTTATCGGTTGCCAAGCTATTCGCTGTACTTTTTTCGTTTTGCTCGTCAACATTCAAGCCTAGTTGTTCAGGCTGAACGCCAACTTCATCGAGAATATCGCTTATATTTGTTACTAATTTGGCGCCCTGTTGGATTAACCAGTGGCAACCTTCAGCGTAAGCGTTAGCGATATTGCCTGGCACAGCGAATACTTCTCGCCCCATATCTGCGGCCAAATTCGCAGTTATCAAGGTGCCACTCTTAATTTTTGCCTCTACCACTAAGGTTCCAAGGGATAACGCTGCGATAATTCGATTTCGCCTTGGAAAATGCCAAGGCTTAGGTCCCTGCCCCGGAAAAAACTCTGTAACGGTGACACCTCCGTCATTGTTGATAGCTTCATAGAGCTTACTATTTTTAGCCGGATATACCTTTTCAGGTCCCGTACCCATTACCGCAATGGTTCCGGTGCTACCAGACAGGGCGCCTTGGTGTGCGGCGCTATCAATGCCCATGGCAAGGCCGCTCGTCACTACAACTCCGCTACTAGATAACCCATAAGCAATGTCGGTTGCGGTACGCTTACCCTGAAGGCTGGCCCTTCTGCTTCCCACTATAGCAATCTGTGGTTTTTGAAATAGCGCTTTGTTTCCCGTGGCGAATAGCGCGAGGGGCGGACTATCCAATTGCTTAAGTAATTCTGGATAGTGAGGCGATGACAACGGCACGATGTGTCTATTGTCGCTCGCTTGCAGCCAGTTTATTGCTGCATCAATAAGAGGCGGTGAAATGTTGTTGGTGAGTTGTTTAACCTCGTTAGGCAGCGAAGACGTGTTGCTGCCTAAATCGACAGTAGAAAGTTGATATTTTTCGAGAGCCTGTAGCCATAGTTTAGGTGAAACACGCTGAGCGGAAGCCAGTGCTATCCATGCTAATGCTTCGCTGTCTAGCTGAGAAGATTGTGGTGCCATTATCGCTCCTAATGCGAGCGACAATGAACCATGCATCGTTTAAGGCTTGGCGACAATGAAGCCGCGCTTTATCCCCTTATTCGCTCGCGTAATTAATCCGTAACTTGCCGCATCAAATGTTTTAAACACAACAACTTCACCTACTTTAAGCGCGGGTTGCGATACCGTATCGATAAACCACTCACCACCAGTGTTAGCGCCGGGTTCATCTACATAGCGTGGACTTTCTTCGTCAATAATGGCTGGACCTTGTGAGTAAAGCCCCAGGACCGTACCTGGCGCTACTTCCATACTGCCTAAATCAAGAATGACAACGTCGTATTTGCCAAGTAAATCGTGATCATGCAAATCTCCAACTATTGCGCCTCGCTGCGAAGTAGCCGGAACAAGTTCAAAGCCTTCAGGATGTTCAAATCCACCCGCCATTAACTTATCACCGCGCTTAGCTTCTTGGTTCGCATCGTCGATGAAAAGCAACATCGTGTTGCTACCTTCATCTTTTTCCACTAGTGAAGCTGTTGAAACATGGGTAACTTGAATACCAAGGATTTCCCCATCAAGATTTCTAATCGTAGCGTGCTTTCTTACAACTCTGTACTGATCGTCGGTACTGAATTGTTGCTGACTTAACACAAAATCATCAGACGCAAACCTTACGTTTCCATCCTGATTACCCAGCAATTTAGGTAGCGAAGCATAGCTTTCCTCGTCTAGCAGCATATGTTGTCTAATGAATGGAGAGATAGTTGTCCACGACAACACATCAACAGGCTTCGGTTTTACTCGCTTATCGGTAGCCGGAGAAAGCTTATAGGAAGGCTTGTCGCGCTTTACACTTAATACAGGCTGCCCATCAACATACCCAACGACGATAACATCGCCCGGGTAAATAAGGTGTGGATTGTCGATTTGGGTGTTGGTTCGCCATAATTCAGGCCAGAGCCAAGGCTCGTTGAGAAAGACGTTAGCGATTGCCCATAGCGTGTCCCCACGCTTTACTGTGTAGGTTTCTGGCGCGCTCTCTTTTAGCTGCAGCGCAAAGGTAGGCAAAGAAAGCAGTACACCTAAGATAAACAATGCTGCACGACGCGCGTAAATCAATCGCTTTTTCAAATTAACCACCTGCAAATTATTCACTGTCACTTATTGTTGATTTTTCAGACAATAGCACTATATCGGCATAACTAGGTATTCTAATAGGGTTTCGGTAAAAAACTGCACGAAACAGCCCGATATACGTTAGAATAGTAACTTAATAAGCACTGTAAAGTGTGCTGGCAATTAGATCGTATATGAATTTATACAGCGAAAAGGTGAAGTAAGCGAGAAATGGCAATTTTAGACGTATTAAGTTTTCCTGATGAACGTCTTCGCACGGTAGCTAAGCCGGTTGAAGAGGTTAACGACGAAATTAAACAATTGGTATCGGACATGTTCGAAACCATGAAAGACGAGAACGGTATTGGCCTTGCTGCAACGCAAGTTAACCGCCACGTTCAAGTTGTTGTAATGGACGTATCGGAAGATCAAAACGAGCCACGCGTATTTATTAACCCTGAAATCATTCGTAAAGATGGCTCCACGATTAGCGAAGAAGGCTGTTTATCAGTGCCGGGTAATTACGCGAAAGTTGAGCGCGCCGAATCAATTACCGTAAAAGCGCTAGATCAGAATGGCGAAAGCTTTGAGTTGGATGCAGAAGGTTTGTTAGCGATTTGTATTCAGCACGAGCTGGATCATCTAAAAGGCAAATTGTTTATTGATTACCTTTCACCGCTTAAGCGCCAACGTATTCGTAAAAAGCTTGAGAAAGAAGCGCGTCTTGCTGCAAAAGCCTAAGGAATAACGTGACAACTCCATTGAAAGTGATTTTTGCCGGTACTCCGGATTTTGCAGCTAAACATCTATCAGCGTTACTCGAGAGCGAGCACGAAGTCATTGCTGTTTACACTCAGCCTGATAGACCCGCAGGGCGAGGTAAAAAGCTTACCGCCAGTCCGGTTAAAGTATTAGCAGAAGAAAACGCCATTCCAGTTTACCAGCCTCAGTCGCTTAAAGCTCAAGACGCTCAGGAAGAATTAGCCTCGCTCAATGCCGATTTAATGGTAGTTGTTGCTTACGGACTGATACTGCCTACCGCGGTGTTAAATGCACCTAAGCTAGGGTGCATTAACGTGCACGGCTCTATTCTTCCCAAGTGGCGAGGCGCGGCACCAATACAGCGTTCAATCTGGGCAGGTGACGCTGAGACTGGCGTAACCATAATGCAAATGGACGAAGGTTTAGACACGGGTGACATGCTTCACATAGCAACATTACCTATTACCTCTGAAGATACCAGCGCCACCTTATATGAAAAGCTTGCAGAGCTAGGACCACAAGCGTTGGTTGAGGTCGTTAATGAATTTGATCGTTACACGCCCACCAAACAAGACGACTCTCAAGCGACCTACGCGAAAAAGCTATCAAAAGAAGAAGCCCTGATTAATTGGGCAGACGATGCTGAGCAAATAGAGCGAAATATCCGCGCCTTCAACCCTTGGCCTGTAGCGTGGATGCAGGTCGAAGATCAGAACGTTAAAGTATGGTCTGCCAGCGTTGTTCCTTTAAATAAAGGTGCCACGCCAGGTACGGTAATCAGTGCCAATAAAGAGGGCATTACTATCGCTACGGGGCGCGATGCGCTTTGCATTACATCTCTTCAAATTCCTGGCAAAAAGGCGCTTCCAGCGTCAGACGTTATCAATGCTCGCCAAACGTGGTTTGAAGTGGGCCGTTGTCTGACACAAGCGGACTAAACGTGAAACCATTACCCCTTCCCAAACAAAAGAACCTGCGCGCAGATTGTGCGTGGGTCATCTATCAAATTTTAGAGCAAGGCAAGTCATCGCGTGAGTGCTTAGAACGCGTTCAGCGCAGACACAACGCCAAAGATAACGCATGGATTCAAGAGATGTCACTAGGGGTAATGCGTCGCCTTCCCCTTTTACAGCACTGGCTGCGCTCTTTGTTGGATAGGCCTCTAAAAGGCAACAAGAAAGTCATAGAACATCTTATTCTTCTTGGTTTGTACCAGCTTAATTTTTCCCGCGTTAGCAACCACGCCGCCGTTGGCGAAACCGTCGCCGCAGCATCTTATTTAAATGCCGCAGGGTTAAAAGGGTTAGTTAATGCGGTACTGCGTAGTTTTCAGCGAGAGAACCTTGCAGACAAACCTGTAGACGACGCAATCATAAACAGCGGCTTGCCAAAGTGGTTGTTTAAGGCAATAGAGAACGCCTATGGTGACGACGCCGAGCAGGTACGTACTGAAACGAATGCCATGGCCCCCATTTGGCTTCGCGTAAATAAGTTGCAAACATCCTTGGCAGCATTTACTCAGGCGTTAGATAAAGCAGGGGTTGAATATACCCTTAGCGCAAACCACGCTGATGCGGTAATTCTGACTAAGCGAGAAGATATTACTGCCCTGCCTGGTTTTGAAAAAGGTCACTTTGCGGTACAAGATGGGGCAGCGCAATTAGCCGCACATTACCTAAAGCCTCAAGCGAACGAACGCATTCTAGACTGTTGCGCCGCACCAGGCGGAAAAACAGGGCACATTGTTGAGTCTGCACCTGATACACAGTACGTATTAGCGCTTGATGCTGATGCTACCCGCCTAAAACGGGTAGAAGAAAACATGACTCGCCTTAAGCACACTGTCGATATCAAGCAAGGTGATGCAGCTAATCCTGATACCTGGTGGGACGGAAAGCCCTTCGACAGAATATTACTGGATGCCCCCTGCTCTGCTACCGGTGTGATTAGACGTCACCCAGATATTCGCTGGCTTCGAAAAGCCAATGACATCGACAATTTAGCACAGCTTCAACGGCGTATATTAGAAACGTTGTGGGGTCTATTAAAGCCAGGCGGCACGCTGCTTTATGCAACATGTTCTATTTTGCCAAAAGAGAACATGGCGCAAATACAGCAGTTTCTCGCCGACACTCCAGATGCCTCGTTATCGCCCATAGTGAAAACTGAAACCGTTGATAAACCCGGGCGCCAGATAACGCCAGGAGAGCAACAAATGGATGGTTTCTATTATGCGAGGCTGGTAAAGTCAGCAGACTGAGTTCAATAGTTGTGCAACGTCACACAGTTAAGACTTGCACGAATATGAAGGCAAAATAATAACGATGAAGATCATCATTTTAGGGGCCGGCCAAGTAGGCGGAACACTTGCTGAAAACTTAGTGGGTGAGAATAACGAAATAACAGTTATTGACTCTGACCCCACTATATTGCGCGCACTTCAAGACCGTCTTGATTTACAAGTAGTAACAGGCGTGGGCTCACACCCTGATGTGTTGCGTAAGGCCGGTGCGGAAGATGCAGATATGCTGATTGCCGTAACCAATAGTGATGAAAGCAATATGTTGGCCTGTCAGGTGGCCTACAGCCTATTTAAAACACCCACTAAAATCGCACGCGTGCGCTCTGAACAGTACATCATTTACCAAGAGCAGCTATATAAGCAGCAAGACATTCCCGTTGACCACATTATCGCTCCCGAGCAGTTGGTAACTAAGGCCATCAAACGTCTTATCGACTACCCGGGTGCACTTCAGGTGGTTGAGTTTGCTGAAGGCAAGGCCAGCCTTGTTGCGGTTAAAGCCTATTACGGTGGCTTATTGGTAGGCCACGCGTTATCTGCGCTTAAAGACCACATGCCTAACGTTGAAACCCGGGTTGCTGCCATTTACCGACGCGGCCGCCCTATTCGCCCGTTAGGTACCACGGTTATTGAGGCCGATGATGAAGTGTTCTTTATTGCCGCTACCAAGCACATTCGCGCAGTAATGAGTGAGCTTCAAAAGCTCGAATCAAGCTACAAACGAATTATGATAGCCGGTGGTGGCTTGATTGGCGCAGGCCTTGCGAAAAAGTTAGAGCACAATCATAACGTTAAGCTTATTGAATACAGCCCAGAAAGGGCCAAATATTTATCTGCGAACTTAGATAAAACCATTGTATTTAGCGGTGACGCGTCTGACCCTGAATTGCTAAGTGAAGAAAATATCGAGCAAGTTGACGCTTTCATAGCCGTTACCAACGACGATGAAGCGAATATCATGTCAGCCATGCTGGCAAAGCGTATGGGTGCACAAAAAGCCATGGTGCTTATCCAGCGAAGTGCTTATGTGGACTTGGTGCAAGGCGGTGAGATAGATATCGCGTTTTCACCTCAACAAGCCACTATCTCGGCGCTACTGACTCACGTACGTCGAGGTGACATTGTAAACGTGTACTCATTACGACGAGGTGCTGCCGAGGCTATTGAAGCGATAGCGCACGGTGATGAAAATACCTCTAAGGTGGTTGGCAAACAAATAGGCGATATTAAACTACCGCCAGGTACCACGATTGGGGCTATTGTTCGAGACGATCAGGTGATTATTGCTCACAGCGATACCAAGATTGAAGCAAACGACCATGTAATTTTGTTCTTGGTTGATAAGAAGTACATCAACGACGTGGAAAAGCTGTTCCAACCCAGCGCATTTTTCTTTGGCTAGCGCTTTTGCAAGGCGTCATAGGTGCCGCAAGATTAAAAGTTGAAGACATAAAAATAAAGGGCGATATTTATCGCCCTTTTTTTTAGCTCGTATCAAAACTACCGGTTTATTTGTTAACTGCGCCAGAACGTTGGTGAGAACAAGACCAGCAATGAGAAGACCTCTAGTCGCCCAAATACCATGGCAATCACCAGTATCCATTTGCCTGCGTCAGTAACATCAGCATAGTTGGCCGCTACGCTCCCCAATCCCGGACCTAAGTTATTCAGCATGGCCGCAGTAGCGGTAAAGGCGCTTAGGTTATCTAAACCCGTGGCAATCAAGCCTATCATAATGATAACAAACACCACTGCATAAGCTGAAAAGAACCCCCATACGGCCTCTACTACTCTGTCAGGCATGGCACGGTCGCCAAACTTAACGCTGTATACCGCTTTCGGGTGAATTAGCCTATCAACCTCACGCTTGCCTTGTAGAAACAGTAAGCAGACGCGTACTACTTTTAAGCCCCCACCCGTGGAACTTGCGCACCCGCCGATAAAGCTTGAAAAAATAAGCATAATAGGGAGGAATGCCGGCCAGACTGAAAAATCAGTGGTTGCAAACCCGGCAGTGGTACTAATAGATACCGCTTGGATCATAGCTTGGTCTAAAGCCTGCTCTGCCGAGCTATAGTAGCCTGATAGCGTAAGTACTAGGAAACAAATCCCGATGAGTGAGGCTTGAATGATAAAAAACGCCTTAAACTCTGGATCGTTAAAATAGCCTTTAACCGAACGAGAGCTCACCGCCGCATAGTGTAATGAGAAGTTTAACGCAGCAATAAGCAAAAACACGGTACACACCACGTTTACCATAGGACTATTAAAATAGCCTAAGCTGGCGTCGTGGTTCGAAAAGCCACCAATAGCAACCGTTGAGAAAGAATGGCAAATCGCATCAAAAACATTCATTCCCGCAAGCCAGTATGCACCGGCACATGCAATGGTTATGGATAGGTAGATGTACCACAAATGCTTTGCCGTATCGGCAATACGCGGAGTCATTTTATTATCTTTAACTGGGCCAGGAGTTTCTGCCCGATAAAGCTGCATTCCCCCTACTCCAAGGATAGGTAAAATGGCAACTGCGAGTACGATGATACCCATGCCACCTAACCACTGAAGTTGTTGACGGTAAAACTGTACTGAGTGAGGAAGAAAATCTATCCCCTCAATAACCGTAGCTCCAGTGGTAGTCAGGCCAGAAAATGACTCAAAGAAAGCATCGGTTACCGTCATGCTTGGTTGCTCTAGCAAGATAAGTGGAATTGCCCCCACGCTTGCTAGTACTGACCAAAACAGCGCAACAATCAGAAACCCTTCTCGTGCTCTTAGGTCATTTTTCTGCTGACGGTTGGGATACCACAATGCCATACCGCCGATGACACAAAATATAAATGCGAGGATAAAAGGCAGGCCACTGCCATCTTGATAAATCAACGACACGATAGCGGGTGGGATCATGGTTACGCTAAAAAGCGCAATTAATAACCCAAGTATTCGTATGATGGCACGGTAGTGCATTGTTTGTTATGCCTTTATTTTTATAGTGCGCATAAGGACTACTGAGCCCTAGTTACAATGTGCTTTTTGATATGGTTTCAAAAAGCGAATCTATCTACGTGAAACAAGGTAGATGAAATCCTATACGTTACGCATAGGGTTTTGATTATAGGACTATAATGAACAAGGGGAAACCTTTGTCTCCCCACTACATTAGGCTAATTACACATAAAGGCACCTGATCTTTTCACTAGGAAAAAACCAACCACTTTTATTTTTTAGTTTCCTATTTCATAGCAAGCACGGTTTTAACCATTTTAGTAATACTCGCATTGGCTTCACTAATGCTTTGCGCCAGCATATACGCAGGTGTAGTAACAAGCTTTGCGTCATTATCAACAACCACCTCATCAACTGGGCACTCTACATGCGTGGCTCCTAATGCATTCAACCCACCAGCCGTGGCTTCGTCATTGCCAATGGTCAGTTTAGTTTTGTTGCCATACACTTTTGCTGCTAGCGCAGGTGCAATACACGCGTACGCTGCGGGCTTTTTAGCTTGTGCAAAGGCTTTGCACACTGTCAGCACCTCTTCGTTAAAGGTACAATTTTCACCGTCTACAGCAAACGTACACAGGTTCTTCGCAGCGCCAAAGCCACCAGGTAAAATAAGTGTATCAAAAGCAGTTACGTCGCACTCAGTCACGGGTTTTATATCACCTCGGGCAATACGGGCCGATTCTACTAACACATTTCGTGCTTCACCTTCTGATACCTCACCGGTTAAGTGATTGACTACATGCAGTTGGTTTACATCTGGAGCAAAACACTGATAAGACGCGCCTTCTTGCTCAATGGCTAAAAGTGTCAATACCGCTTCGTGTAACTCAGCCCCGTCAAACACACCACTACCACTTAAAATAACGGCTACTTGTTTCATATTGTCCTCCTAGACGCTATGCCATCTACTTATTCAAAATTTGGCTATTAAACACACAACTGTTCAAAAAAAGTTCTTAATAATACGTGTATACATTGTTAATGGTTATGCTACATTACTTGACCAACTTGGTTAAACCAAAAATAAACGTACACCAAGTTATCCACATAAAATGGAATGGTAAGTAGCAGGTACGCTGTTTTCACACCTAAGTCTCATTCCCTTATTTTTCTTGATTTGAAAGGTGATCTTTAACTTGACAAAGATCATCCGGATCACTGTGCCCAAAATTTTAGATCACAAAGTTATCCACAGGCGAAATGCGATCCGCTATCGACCTTAATGTTCCTTCATGATATGGCGATCTGCCCTAGCCTGTGGCATCCTTGCGCTCATATTCTCTATTGGAAAATCGCCATCTATGCCTGATTCTAAAAAGCCTCCATTTATTCTTGTCGATGGATCGTCATATCTTTTTCGTGCCTTTCACGGTTTACCACCATTAACCAACTCAAAAGGCCAAGACACCGGTGCTATTTATGGTGTTGTGAACATGCTTAAAAGCTTGATCAAACAATACAACCCGACGCATATGGCGGTGATTTTTGATGCTAAAGGCAAGACCTTTCGCGATGACATCTATAAAGAGTACAAAGCGAACCGTCCTCCGATGCCGGATGAGCTAAGAAGCCAAATCGAACCGTTGCACGCCATCATTAAGGCAATGGGATTACCTGTTATTGTTGAATCGGGTGTAGAAGCTGATGACGTGATTGGCACGTTAGCCAAACACGCCACAGAAAAAGGTATTGATACCCTTATCAGCACCGGCGATAAAGACATGGCGCAACTAGTAAATGAACATGTCACCTTAATCAACACCATGACAAACCAACTGATGGATGTCGAAGGTGTAAATACGAAGTTTGGTATTCCACCGGAGCTTGTGATCGACTTCCTTGCGCTTAAGGGCGATAAAGTCGATAACATCCCAGGTGTACCTGGTGTAGGTGATAAAAGTGCTCAAGCCTTGTTAAACGGTATTGGCGGTATCGACGACATATATAAGAACCTGGATAAAATTGCAGATCTGTCGTTTAGAGGCAGTAAGTCGATGGCGGCTAAAATGCAGGAATACGAAGAGCAAGCTCGGCTTTCTTATACCCTAGCTACTATCAGCATCGATCTTGACCTTGACTATGATGTCGAAGCTCTTATGCCTTGCCAAGCCGATAACGAACAACTTCGCGATCTGTTTGCCGAATACGAGTTCAAACGCTGGCATGCAGAAGTAAGCGCGCTAATAGCCGGCGGAGATACCTCTGGTGCCAATGCAAACACCAACGAAGAAAAGAGCGATAGCGCAGAAGAGAGCGAACAAAGTGAATCGGTAGAGATAGATAAGTCGAAGTATGAGACAGTGCTTGAAGAGGAACGCTTTAATGCGTGGGTCGCGAAGCTAGAAAAAGCCGAGCTAATCGCTTTTGATACCGAGACAACCAGCCTTAACTACATGGATGCGGAGTTAGTTGGTGTTTCATTTTGTATAGAGGAAGGTGAAGCAGCTTATGTGCCTGTTGCTCACGATTACCCAGATGCACCCGCCCAGCTATCACGAGAATTCGTATTAGACGCATTAAAACCTATTTTAGAATCGGACACCGTGATCAAAGTAGGTCAACACATAAAATACGACAAAAACGTATTAGCGAACTATGACATTACCTTAAACGGCATTGGCTTTGACACCATGCTTGAGAGCTATGTACTAAACAGTACCGCGCAGCGCCATGATATGGACTCACTTGCCCTAGCCTACCTTGGTCATAAAACTATTCACTTCGAAGAGATTGCGGGTAAAGGCGCAAAGCAGCTAACGTTTAATCAAATTAGCCTTGAAGAAGCTGGGCCTTATGCCGCAGAAGATGCTGATATCACGCTTCGCTTACACAACGCTATTTGGACGAAGTTGAAAGAAATTCCTGAGCTTAAAAATCTATTGATAGATGTTGAGGTTCCCCTAGCCTGTGTACTTTCTCGTATGGAACAGGAAGGTGTATTGATAGACAGCCAAAGGCTGCGTCAGCAAAGCCAGGATCTTGCCACCCGGATTGCCGAGCTTGAAAATGAAGTACATGAGGAAGCTGGCGAGCCATTCAACTTAGGTTCTACTAAACAGCTTCAACATGTCTTGTTCGAAAAAATGTCGCTACCGATCATAAAGAAAACGCCTAAAGGGGCGCCGTCTACTTCTGAGGACGTACTGCAAGAACTTGCGCTTGAGTACCCGTTGCCGAAGAAGATCATGGAATACCGTGGCCTAACCAAGCTAAAGAATACCTACACGGATAAACTTCCTAAGATGATCAATCATCGTACGGGTCGAGTGCATACTTCTTATCACCAAGCAGTAACCGCCACGGGACGACTCTCTTCCACCGATCCTAACTTACAGAACATCCCTATCCGAAATGAGGAAGGTCGCCGCGTACGTCAGGCATTTGTACCAAGAGAAGGAAATAAGTTCGTCGCTGCCGACTACTCGCAAATTGAATTGCGAATAATGGCTCACCTTTCGGGTGATAAGGGTCTATTAGACGCCTTTGCACATGGCAAAGATATTCATAAAGCTACAGCGTCTGAAGTGTTTGGTGTTCCACTAGATGAAGTGACCACTGAACAGCGTCGCAGTGCAAAAGCGATTAACTTTGGCTTAATTTACGGTATGAGTGCCTTTGGGTTGTCGAAGCAACTTAATATTCCACGTAATGAAGCACAGAAATATATGGATCTTTACTTCGAGCGCTACCCAGGCGTGCTTGAGTACATGGATTCAACACGTGAGAGCGCGAAAGAAAAAGGTTATGTAGAAACCGTATTTGGTCGCAGACTTTATTTGCCTGATATTAAAGCCAGTAATGGTGCACGTAGAAAAGGCGCAGAGCGCGCAGCGATAAACGCGCCTATGCAAGGCACAGCGGCAGACATTATTAAGATGGCGATGATCAAAGTTGATGACTGGATTAGAAAAAATGCATCTGATGATGTGACAATGATGATGCAGGTGCACGATGAATTGGTTTTTGAAATAAAAGAAGACAAAGTGGAAACCTATGTCTCTACTATTACTGCTCTTATGGAAAGCGCAGCTACGCTAAATGTTCCGCTGGTTGTTGAGGCTGGTGTGGGCGAAAACTGGGATGAAGCGCACTAGTTTGGTAATTAGATTACAGTTTTTACATTAAAAGGCGCGTTATATTCATTAAATTTGGTAATTTAATTACATAACACCCTTGCCTTTTCTGTGCTTTGTTGTAATATTACACATGTAGGGTACAGAGGTGAGAAAGCTGTTTTCAAACCTTTGCTTTAACCCCGACAGTTTTGTCGGGGTTTTTTTATATCTGCGTAAAATAAATAATTCATAAATATCAATAACTTAAAAAATAAAGCGAATTTTATTTTAATTTTTCTGAACTTCTCTATTTATCACGACTCTATATCTACGGTTTTTATGTGTTTTCTCTCAGTTTACGCCTCGCTCTATGCGGGGCGTTCTTTTTTCTAACACCCCATCATGCCATGCCTATCCAAAGGGCACGTCAGATAAGCACAAACGGTAAGGGTGAATTGCGCTACTGTACTTCGCTATCAGACTCTTCTGTTTCGTCTTGTTTATCTAAGCCAAACCACGTATCCAAAATACGCTCTAATTCGGGTAACCCGTGCTTATTTAATGACGAGAAGGTTTGCACGGTAACATCGCCCATAAATGCCATCGCAGCTTCACGCGCCATTAACAGCTGTGCCTTTCGCTTACCGCTTTTAAGTTTGTCGGCTTTAGTGAGAAGTGCCAGTACTGGAATATTTGAGGCTACTGCCCAATGGATAAGATCTTGGTCTAAATCTTTGAAGGGGTGACGAATATCCATTAAAACGACTAATCCTTTAAGGGACTTGCGCTTTTGAAGATATTCACCAAGTGACGCCTGCCACTTCTTTTTCATGGCTACTGGCACTTTTGCAAAGCCATATCCTGGCAAATCAACCAAGCGTAAGTCTTCTTCTAATTCAAAGACGTTGATCAATTGGGTGCGACCCGGTGTTTTACTGGTTCTTGCCAAGTTCTTCTGACGAGTTAACGTGTTAAGTGCACTCGATTTACCCGCATTAGAGCGGCCCGCGAACGCTACTTCAATTCCGGTATCATTCTTTAAATGACGAATATCAGGTGCGCTCGTAAAGAATTTTGCTTTGGTGTAATACGACATCTAGACTTACCTCCACATGCGTCTCAACCTTCGGTTTACAGTTTTTTAATGAATAAACCAACTAAAAACCATAGTTTTATCATGGAATAGGTTTTTCTGACGCGTTAAATGTGTAAAATACGCATGATATCACGTATATCACGCGAGCCGTTGGATCCATTTAAGAGATTTATTATGAAAAAACTGTGTTTGTTGGTATGTATGTCTTTAGGTTTAAGCGCAACTGCTATGGCAGAAGGCGACGCCGAGGCAGGTAAAGCGAAATCTGCAGTATGTGCAGCCTGTCATGGCCCTGATGGCAACAGCATGATTGACATGAACCCAAAGATTGCTGGCCAGCATGAGAAGTACATTGTTAAGCAATTAACCGAATTTAAACTTGCCTCTCAAACAGGTGGCGAGGAAGGTCGTAATAATGCTGTGATGAACGGCATGGCTGCCCCACTTTCAGAGCAAGACATGAAAGACCTAGCCGCTTATTTCTCAAGCCAAGAGCCAAAGGCGGGTGAAACACCAGAGCAATACGTTGAAGCTGGCCGTGCATTGTACCAAGGTGGCGACGAGTCTCGAGGCGTAACTGCATGTATCGCGTGTCACGGTCCTAAGGGCAACGGCATGGGCTTAGCAGGTTTCCCTGATATCAGCGGTCAACATGCAACTTACACTGCAGCTCAATTGAAAGCATTCCGTTCAGGCCAACGTCACAATGACATGAATGGCATGATGCGTGATATTGCGATGAAATTAACCGACGAAGATATTGAGATTTTATCTAACTATATCGCGGGCTTACACTAAGCATTACCGTTTTTGCACATTGTTGTTAAAAATTTGTTACCGAAAAAGTTGTATTTTGAAATTATTCGTGTAATCTAACGGCGTAGTTTGTAGGTGCCTTTGAAAAGCTACAAGCTAAATAACAAGAATAATAATTAAATGCAGCATGGAAGACGGGATAAAGAGCCACGAGGGCCAAAAACAACAATACAGCTCTGCGAACAATAAAAATAAGGGGAGCACGGCTAGGGAAGCAAAATACACATAGAAGTGTATAACGGGAGAGGTGTCATCTGACACTCATACAATGTAAGGTGATGGTGAGAACCATCACCTTTTTCTTTTTTAAGCCCCTTATTATTGTTCACTTTCCTATGTACTGTCCTTTATGCAAAAGCGCTAACGCGCCATCTCACTATCACTCAGATAAAAAGCGCGATTACCTCCAATGTAATCAATGCAAACTCGTTTATGTTTCTCCTGAATTCTTACCATCTAAAGAAGTAGAAAAGCAGGAGTATGACCTTCACGAGAATAGCTTTGAAGACGAAGGGTATCGAAAGTTTTTAGGAAAGGTTTTAACGCCACTTACACCTTTTATAAAAGACATGAAATTTGGTGAACTCCGAGGACTAGACTTTGGCTGTGGCCCTGCGCCTGTTTTAGCAAGTATGCTGGAAGAAGAAGGCGTTAGGATGAATATGTACGATCCCTTCTATGCACACAACTTATCGGTACTTGAGCAAAGCTATGACATAGTGACATGTACAGAGGCTATAGAACACTTTCACGCCCCTCATGTGGAATGGGCGCTATTTAACAAACTTGTAGCTTCTGGTGGCGTTCTTGCCATCATGACCAAGCGCGTACTTGATAAAGCCAGGTTTGCAAATTGGCACTATAAAAACGACGTCACCCACGTTAGCTTTTTCAGCGAAGCAACCTTTCAATATTTGGCACAACGAGATGGCTATGATGTCACTTTTCCTGCCAGCGATGTCGTTCTATTGAGAAAGCGCTGAAACAAATTCCCGTAATACTTTATGTTCCCCGTATTGATTTTGCACTGCATACCCAAAGATCAATACGTAGACACTAATTCGCGCTATAATAGCGCTGTTTTTTCACTCTCTTTGTTATTTGGAAATTATGGCACGTTCAAAGAAATCACGTAAAGTCGGCCTAATCGGCGTTCGTAAAGATCCTGACTTTAAACCAAGCGAAAACCGTAAATCAGACTCGCCTCGCCCTAAAAAGCATAAAGGTAAGCCCGCTGGTAATCGCCACAATGTTGAACAGAAAAAAGTGACGGGCAAAAAGAGTGCTGAGAATAAAGATCCGCGCCACGGCAGTAAAAAGCCTATTCAGCTTGTAAAAGCAGTGACGCCCACCCCTGCTCAAAAGAAAAAGTACGCCACACCAGCCCAAGAACTGGCAGCGCTTGAAGCAGATCAACGCTTGTCAGATTTACTCGACAAACTTGACGACGATAAACCGCTCACCCGTGAGCAACAAGCTTATGTCGACGAGAAGATGGCACGCCACCGCATTCTTTGTGACCTATTAGGAATAGTAGAAGAGGATGATGAAGACGACGATATGGATCCGTTTAATGATTTAGACGCTATTAATATCGACGACTTTAAGCACTAATAAAAAACGGGAAAGAGTCATGCTTTGGGCAGTACTTTCAGGCATCGCGCTACTAATTATTCTTGCGCTAGGTTTTTACGCAGGCAAACTGCTGTTTATGTTAAAACAACAAAAAGAGCGACAAGAAGCGGCAAGGCAGTCGCGCGTAGCCACTATAACCGACAGTATTATAGTAATAGCTAAGGCGATGGAGCAGCAGCAATGTGATTTGTCAGAAGGCGTAATTCGCATCGTGAACTTGCTTAACGCGATTCCAATAAGTACTCCGCCTGATTTTAAAGCGCAGTATCCCAACATTCATGCACTATTCACAGAGGTAAGCGGTTTTGCGATTTTAGAAGCAAGGCAACAGCTACCTAAGAATGAGCGAAGAAAGCAAGATATCGCTCGCGAGCAGATTGAATCGGAATACGAATCTAAGGTGCTGGACGAATTACCACCGCTGAAGGCGTATTGTGAGACACTTATAGCCACTAAATAACGAGTAAGCGCGACGCTGATTTAAAAGATAAAAACTGATGCAATCAATATCGAAAATGGCCGAGTACAGTATGTAGTCGGCCATTTTTTTAACCCGGTTACCTTTGCCTATATCACTTTATCGCGAGGTCGCAGGTACGCTCGTAGCAATGACACCCTACCTCGTGGTCATTGACCATACCTACAGCTTGCATAAAAGCATAGCAAATCGTTTCACCTACGAAATTAAATCCGTGCTTTTTAAGTGCTTTTGACATTGCTTTAGACGCATCGGTTGATGTGGGTGCTTGCCTGAAGTCTTCCCATGCATTAATGACCGTACGTCCATCTGTAAATTGCCAAATAAAATCACTGAATGGCTGCGACGCTTCGATAGCTAAAAAACCCTTGGCATTTTTGATAACCGACTCTATTTTGAGCTTGTTTCTGATTATGCCGCTATCTTGCATAAGTCTGTCGACATCAGCGGGGCCCATCTTCGAAATTTTCTCAGGGTCGAACTGATAGAATGCCTGTTCAAAATTCTGCTGTTTTTTCAAAATGGTCAGCCAAGATAAACCAGCCTGTTGTCCATCGAGGCATAACTTAGCAAACAACGCGCGACTATCTAGCTCGGGTACACCCCATTCGTTATCATGATACGCTAAATAAATAGGGTCGCTGCTTACCCAACCGCAGCGATGCAAAGGCATATTTTTTTCTATTTTTGTTTGATTGGGCATGGCTTAAGATTAAATCCTTGTTGTGAAGTGGCATATTGGCTTTATTCGTGACGTTTTTTCACCCTTTACACCTACATACTATGCCTCACAAATTGTATACTATCCCACCTTTATTTTAAGTCAGATAACTAATAAGCAGCGGATGTATGCAGAAATACGATATTAAGACCTTTCAAGGGTTGATCCTTGCGCTTCAAGATTATTGGGCGCGTCAGGGCTGCGTTATTATTCAGCCTCTGGATATGGAAGTGGGTGCCGGTACTTTTCACCCTATGACGTTCCTACGTTCTTTAGGTCCAGAGCCAATGAGTAGCGCCTATGTTCAACCGTGCCGTAGACCAACCGATGGTCGTTACGGTGAGAACCCAAACCGCTTACAACATTACTATCAGTTCCAAGTAATGCTTAAGCCTTCACCTGACAATATTCAGGAGTTGTACTTGGGCTCTTTGAAAGAGTTAGGTTTCGATCCGCTGGTTCATGACATTCGCTTCGTAGAAGACAACTGGGAATCACCCACGCTTGGTGCATGGGGTCTAGGTTGGGAAGTGTGGCTAAACGGCATGGAAGTAACTCAGTTTACGTACTTCCAGCAGGTAGGCGGTCTAGAGTGTAAGCCTGTTACCGGCGAAATTACCTACGGCTTAGAGCGACTCGCCATGTACGTTCAAGGTGTAGATAGTATCTACGACCTAGTTTGGACTGACGGCCCTATGGGCAAAGTGACCTATGGCGATGTGTTCCATCAAAACGAAGTAGAACAATCGACGTATAACTTCGAACACGCCAACGTTGAAGCCTTATTTAGAACCTTCGACGAATGTGAAGCAGAAAGCAAAGAGCTTATCGAAAACAACCTTCCACTTCCTGCCTATGAGCAGGTTATGAAAGCGTCACACGCATTTAACTTGCTTGATGCTCGTCATGCTATCTCAGTGACTGAACGCCAGCGCTATATTCTTCGCGTTCGAACGCTAGCCAAAGCGTGTGCAGAAAGCTATTACCAAGCACGTGAAGCACTTGGCTTCCCACTATGTAACAAGGAGGCATAAGCGTGCGTACAGAAAATTGTTTAATTGAATTAGGTACTGAAGAACTCCCACCAAAAGCGCTTAAGTCTTTAGGTGAAGCCTTCGCCACGCAGTTTGAAGCTGCGCTTACGCAAGCTGACTTAAGCTTTGATTCAGTCAGCTGGTTTGCAGCCCCTCGCCGCTTAGCCGTTTATGTTTCAGGTCTTGCTGAAGGTCAGGCTGACAAAGTAGTAGAGAAACGCGGCCCAGCAGTATCAGCCGCGTTTGACGCCGACGGTAACCCTACTAAAGCAGCACAAGGTTGGGCTCGCGGTAACGGCATTGACGTTGCTGACGCAGAGCGTCTTGTAACTGACAAAGGAGAGTGGTTACTTCATAAAGCCCACGTTCCAGGGCAATCAGTTGCAGAGCTTCTAGAAGGGCTGATAAACCAAGCAGTAAGCAAGCTACCTATTCCAAAGCCAATGCGTTGGGGTAATTACAACACTCAGTTTATACGCCCGGTTCACACCCTTTGCGTGCTTTACGGAAGCGAAGTGGTTAACGTTTCTGTATTGGGCCTAACAAGCGGCCGCGTTGTTCAGGGTCACCGATTCCACGGCGAAGGTCGCTTTGAACTGGATCATGCTGACAATTACGCCTCTGCCCTAGAGCAACAATATGTGCTGGCAGATTTTGAGGCGCGTAAAGATAAAGTGCGTCAGCAGCTTGAAGACGCAGCGCAAAGCTTGTCGCTTAAGCCAGACTATAATGAAGACTTACTGGAAGAAATCGCGTCACTTGTAGAGTGGCCGGTTGTACTTCAAGCTGGGTTTGATGAGGCTTTCTTGGCAGTACCGAAAGAAGCGCTTATCTATACCATGAAAGACGACCAAAAATATGTGCCGCTGCTAGATAGCGATGGTGCACTTTCAAACACTTTCTTATTTGTAACGAATATCGAAAGTCGCGATGCGTCTCAAGTTATTTCTGGCAATGAAAAGGTTATCCGCCCTCGTCTTGCAGACGCTGAGTTCTTCTTTAACAGCGATAAAAAGACGACATTAGAAAGCCGCCTTGAAAGTTTAGAAACCGTGTTGTTCCAAAAACAGCTTGGTACGCTAAAAGAAAAGTCTGAGCGTATATCTGCCCTATCGGCGTTTATTGCGTCGCAAATAGATGCGAATGAAACACAAGCTGCACGAGCAGGTCTTCTAGCTAAAACCGACTTGATGTCGAACATGGTTATGGAGTTCCCAGACGTTCAAGGTGTTATGGGTAAATACTATGCGCTAAACGACGGTGAAGATGCGCCCGTTGCAGAAGCACTGTATGAACAATACATGCCGCGTTTTGCTGGTGACGCACTTCCTAGTTCAGGCGTTAGCGCGTCGGTCGCGCTTGCTGACAAACTAGATACTCTTGTGGGTATTTTTGGTATTGGCCAGTTACCGAAGGGTGATAAAGACCCATTTGCGCTTCGTCGTGCAGCTATCGGTGTATTACGTATTGTCACTGAGCTGTCACTGCCGCTAGATCTTGAAACGTTAGTAAGCAAAGCTATCGATGTGTATGGCGATAAGTTAACGAATGCAGAAACACAATCTCAGGTTGTTGATTTTGTATTGGGTCGATTTACTGCGCTCCTACAAGATCAAGCTATCGCCATTGACGTTATTCAGGCCGTTGCTGCTCGTCGCCCTACTAAGCCAGCTGACTACTTAGCCCGAGTTCATGCGGTAGATAAGTTCAGAGCATTGGAAGAAGCCGAAGCGCTAGCTGCCGCTAACAAGCGTGTTGCAAACATCCTTGCTAAGCAGAACGTTGAAGTGACAGACACAGTGAATATTGATGAGTCACTGTTAGCTGAAGAAGCTGAAAAAGCGCTTTACGTTGAGCTGAAAGCCGCACAGAAAGAAGTTGATATTGCTGTTCCTTCACAGGACTACACGCGTATTCTTACTGCGCTTGCAACCTTACGTAATGTAATCGATAACTTCTTCGATAACGTAATGGTTATGGCTGATGACGAAGCGGTTAAAAATAACCGACTTGCTTTACTGTCGCTTTTAAGGCAACTTTTCCTTACTACCGCAGATATATCTATTCTCGCGAAGTCGTAGGCTAGTAAGAGTTAACGCGGTTTTATGCCGTGAAAAACAAAGAGCCCAGCCTTAACGTTGGGCTTTTTTATAAATGGAGACGCTGTGAAAAAGTTACTAACTATTGCTTCTATATGCATAACACTTTCAGCATGCTCAAGCAGTGGAAGTTTTAAAATTCCAGAAATAGCACCGGACGTGCCTCGCATTCAATTCGAAAACATGTTTCTTAGAGGTGTATTTAACTGGTGGGAGGCTGACCCAAGTTACAAGTTCAAACGATCAAATTCAGGCTGGACAGTAGACGTTGAACTCATAGCCGACGGACAACCTTATGATTTTAGGTTGTCAGATGCAAAATGGACGCCCTCACAAAGCTGTGGCGGCAAATATAAAGGGCAGCCTGTAATGTTAGGCTCCACTGTTTATTTAGTCTGCGAACAGGGCTCAGAGAACTTGCAATTTACCCCCTCCTCAACTGGCACCTATCGCTTTACAGCAACAGCAGCAAGTGCGGGGGAAGTCGCTCTGGTTGTTTCTAAAGTTTAGACTTGAGTGCCGTGTAGTAGTAGCGGCATTCACCAAGCTTTTTTCATTGTAAAGACTCTTGCCTCACGTTCAATGCCAATAAAAAGTTCTCTGTTTTGTACGAGTAATTCACCTGAGCTTAGGCAAAAAAAAAGCGACCCGTTGGTCGCTTTTTTCAAATAAATAAAAGCTCTACACGTCTAAGTTTTCCACTTTCAGCGCGTTAGCTTCGATAAACTCTCGACGAGGCTCAACTTGGTCACCCATCAATGTAGTGAACAGCTGGTCACAACCAATGGCATCCTCAATGGTAACTTGTAGCATACGGCGGCTTTCAGGATCCATGGTGGTTTCCCAGAGTTGCTCAGGGTTCATTTCACCTAGCCCTTTATAGCGCTGAATGTATTGGCCGCGTTTCGCTTCGTTCATTAGCCACTCTAGTGCTTCTTTGAAAGACTCAACTGGCTGTCTACGCTCGCCACGCTGAATGTAGGCGTCTTTGCCCATCATGTCGTTAATGGCAAGGTTAAGCTCTTTAAGACGCTGGTATTCCGACGACTCGATGAACTCATGATCGATAATGTACTCATAATCAATTCCGTGCATACGCATAATGATTGTAATGTAGTACTCGCTAAGCTCAGCATCAGTGCGAATTTCATAACGGTATGTAGCACCATCGTTTTCGCGCTCTGTAAGCTGCTCTACGAAGTGTTTCGCCACATGCTCTAGTGCAGATTGATCTTTAAGGTCTTCAAGGTTTAGCGTAGGCGTGTAAAGTATTCTGTAGAGGATAGATGCAGGCATAAGACGTTTCATACGTGCAATCATCTTCTCTACCGATTGGTACTGCTTAACAAGGTTTTCAAGGCCTACACCACTAATACCTGGGTCTTCATCGCTGGTGTGCAAAGACGCACCGTCAATGGCGATTGATGTTAGGTAGTTAGTTAACGCATCGTCATCTTTAAGATACTGCTCTTGTTTACCCTTCTTCACTTTGTAAAGCGGAGGCTGTGCAATATATACATATCCACGCTCAATGATTTCAGGCATTTGACGATAGAAAAATGTGAGTAGAAGCGTTCGAATGTGAGAACCATCCACGTCAGCATCGGTCATGATAATGATGCTGTGATAGCGTAGTTTTTCAGGGTCATACTCGTCGCGACCAATACCACAACCTAGTGCAGTGATTAGCGTCGCAACTTCCTGCGAAGAAAGCATCTTATCGAAACGCGCTTTCTCAACGTTTAGTATTTTACCTTTAAGCGGAAGAATAGCTTGGTTTTTACGGTTACGACCCTGCTTAGCTGAACCGCCCGCAGAGTCACCCTCCACTATGTATAGTTCACTAAGTGCAGGATCTTTTTCCTGACAGTCAGCTAGCTTACCTGGTAGGCCAGCCAAATCTAGCGCACCTTTACGGCGTGTCATTTCACGGGCCTTTCGTGCAGCTTCACGAGCACGAGCAGCATCGATAATCTTACCCGCAATGATTTTACTTTCTGCAGGGTTTTCTAATAAGAACTCAGCTAGCTTTTCATTCATTGCCGATTCAACAGCTGGACGAACTTCAGAAGATACAAGCTTATCTTTAGTCTGTGAGCTGAATTTTGGATCTGGTACTTTAACAGAAATAACCGCGGTTAGACCTTCACGCGCGTCGTCACCACTGGCATTCGTTTTAGCCTTTTTGTTCAGGCCTTCCTTTTCCATGTAGTTATTCAATGTACGCGTCAACGCTCCACGGAAGCCCGCCAAGTGAGTACCGCCGTCGCGCTGAGGAATGTTGTTGGTGAAACAGAACACGTTCTCTTGGAAACTATCGTTCCATTGCATCGCTACTTCTACTGCAATACCGTCTTCTTGTTCACTGCTGAAATGAAACACTTTCTGGTGAACAGGTGTTTTCTTTTCATTTAGGTACTCAACGAAAGCTTTGATACCACCTTCGTACATGAAGTGGTCTTCTTTTCCATCGCGTTCGTCTTTCAAGCGAATAGACACACCAGAGTTCAAAAATGATAGTTCACGAAGACGTTTAGCAAGAATATCGTAGTGGTAAAGCGTATCTGTGAAGGTGTCTGAACTTGGCCAGAAACGGATCATAGTTCCCGTTTTGTCAGTATCGCCTGTTACGGCTAGTGGCGCCTGTGGAACACCATGATGATATTCTTGTTCATGCGCTTTACCGCCGCGACGAATACGAAGCTTCAGACGGCTTGAAAGTGCATTTACTACTGATACACCTACACCGTGCAAACCGCCCGATACTTTATAAGAGTTATCGTCGAACTTACCGCCGGCGTGAAGAACCGTCATAATAACTTCAGCTGCAGACACACCCTCTTCTGGGTGCATTTCAGTTGGTATACCACGTCCATCGTCAGACACAGATACTGAGCCATCGCTGTGAATGAGCACAGTAATCTCAGAACAATGTCCAGCAAGTGCTTCATCGATAGAGTTATCGACCACCTCGAAAACCATGTGGTGTAATCCGGTACCATCATCAGTATCACCGATATACATACCAGGACGCTTTCTTACGGCATCTAATCCTTTAAGTACTTTAATACTGGACGAGTCGTAGTTGTTCTCTGCTGACATACTAGCTTTTACTCCTCTTTCACGTTTCCATGTTCCACGTGAAACATTTTCTTTTCGTTGTATTTTTGTATAAAAGCGAGCTGCGTGGATTCTATTGCAGTAACGAAAACCTGCGTATCCATTTTGAGCAACCCATCAATAAATTGTTCTCTTTTATCGGCATCTAGTTCGGCACCTACATCATCAAGTAAAAAGATACTTTTACGCTGCGTTGCCTTATTAAATAGCTTAGTCTGTGACATTTGAAGCGCTGCCACAGCCATTCTAAGCTGCCCTCTCGATAAAAGCTCCTGGGCGTTTACTCCATTCACTTTAAGCCTTAAATCGGCTTTATGGGGCCCAGAAGAGGTATGTCCTATTTTACCATCATACTCACGTTTTTTAACTAGGCTTTCTAATAAACCGACATCTTTTTCCCACCCTTTATAGTAACTTAATTCCACATCGAAGTTAGGAAGAAATTCTTGCGCATATTGCTTAAAAATAGGCGTAAGGGTATCCACATATTCCTGACGCGTAGCCGATAGAGATTCACCTAGTTTTGAGAACTGAGACTCCCAATATTGATTTTGTGGTGCGCTTAAATTTGCCTGCTGTTTCAGTAAGGCATTTCTATGTTTTAAAAATTTACCATACTGATTAGCAAGTGATTGAAACTGATGTTCCACGTGAAACAATCCCCAATCACAAAAACGTCGACGCTCGGAAGGCGAACCAATTATAAGGTCAGTACTCTGCGGAGTAAAAAGTTGAAGTGGTACCAAGCTAACTAAATCTGATAACTTATTTGAATGTTCACCGTTAATACTACAGGTGAATGTCTCATTTCTACTTCGTTGAAAACCTAGCTTTAATTCATCCCCTTCTTCAGTTTTGCATGACGCGAAAACACTGAAGCTGTCCTTCTCATTTTGAATAACCGAACTGTGTTTATTTGTTCTAAAAGAACGTCCAAAGCCCAGGTAATAAAGTGCTTCGATTAACGAGGATTTTCCACTCCCATTCACGCCTTTAATGATAGTCAACGCTGGTGAAGGAGAAAGTGATACGGAAGTAAGATTACGAAACTGTGTAATCTGGACGCGGTCCAGTTTCATGAGGTCACACTGATGAAAGAAAAGAAGCGAGGAGTATCAACACTCATCGCTTCTTGAATTGATAATTTAAATAATAAAATAACGTGGAATATGCGAAACGCTGCAAACACTTAATGTAGTAGTGACTACAGTCGCATTGGCATAATAACGTATAACGCGGCGTCATCAGCATCATCTTCGATTAGCGCACTTGCGTTTGAGTCTGATAGGCTAACTTTAACACCATCAGATCCAAGCGCATTCAATACGTCAATTAAATAGGCAACGTTAAAGCCAATTTCTAAATCGTCACCTAGATATTGAACATCAACGATTTCTTCCGCTTCTTCTTGCTCTGGGTTATTAGCCGTTATCTTAAGCTCACCAGAAGACAAGTTTAATCGTACGCCTCTAAACTTTTCGTTAGATAGAATGGCCGCACGTGAAAATGCTTCTTTTAATACGGCTTTACTCGCAATAATTTCCTTGTCGCCATTTTGAGGTAAAACACGGCGATAATCAGGAAATCTGCCATCAACTAATTTCGAAGTGAAAATGAAATCGTTTGAGAAAATTCGAAGATGGTTGGCGCCTATTTGCACCTTAAGAGATTTATCATCTTCGCTAATAAGACGAGAAATTTCTAACACGCCTTTACGTGGAATAATCACCTGACGAGATGGCAAAGCGGTCTCGTAGTTTAGGCGACAAAGAGCAAGACGGTGACCGTCTGTTGCAACGGTACGAATGATATTCTCTTCCGTTTCAAGGGACATACCATTTAAGTAATAACGTACGTCTTGTTGAGCCATTGAAAAGCTCGTTGCATCGATAAGACGTTTTAGATCACTGCACGATAATTCAAACTCAACTTCACCTTCCCAGTCTTCTAAATTTGGGTAGTCGTTGGCAGATAAAGTAGAAAGCGTATAACGACCTCGACCGGCACGAATAAGTGCTTTGCTGCCGTCTAACGAGAAATGAATATCTGTTCCTTCAGAAATACCGCGAATAATATCAAACAGCTTTTTAGCAGGAACAGTAATTTCACCTTCCGTGAATTCACCTTCTAATTTCACGCTAGAAATTAGTTCTACCTCTAAATCTGTACCAGTAAGCCAAAGTGCGTCCTCACTTACTTTGATGAGAACATTGGAAAGAATTGGCAGTGTGTGTCTACGCTCTACAGCACCAGATACCAACTGTAGGGGTTGTAAAAATTGTTCGCGGCTTATAGTAAATTTCATCGCAGTGCTATCTCGCCTCTAAGGTCGTGGTGTTAGGAAGACAAAGTCCTAATGAGGTTCTTATAGTCCTCTTTTATATCATGACTTTCTTCTCTTAGCTGCTCTATTTTTCTACAAGCGTGTAAAACCGTAGTGTGGTCTCGTCCACCAAACGCGTTTCCTAGTTCAGGTAAACTGTGGTTGGTAAGTTCTTTGGCCAGCGCCATCGCGACTTGGCGAGGACGCGCCACACTACGACTACGTCGTTTAGACAAAATATCAGCTACTTTTATCTTATAATAATCTGCGACGGTTTTCTGAATATTATCAACGGTTACCAATTTTTCTTGAAGCGCAAGAAGGTCTCGAAGCGCTTCGCGAACGAAATCAATAGTGATAGGGCGACCGGTAAAGTTTGCGTTAGCAATAACACGGTTAAGTGCACCCTCGAGCTCACGTACGTTTGAACGCAATCGCTTAGCTATAAAGAACGCCACTTCATTAGGTAAGTGAATCCGGTTCTCTGCCGCTTTGCGCATCAAAATAGCCACTCGGGTTTCAAGCTCTGGTGGCTCTATAGCAATAGTTAAACCCCAACCGAAGCGCGATTTCAATCGATCCTCTACCCCATCAATCTCTTTAGGATATCTATCAGAAGTAAGTATGATTTGTTGGTTACCTTCAAGAAGCGCATTGAACGTGTGGAAGAACTCTTCTTGTGAACGCTCTTTATTAGCAAAGAATTGAATATCATCGATAAGTAACGCATCAACGCTGCGATAGAAGCGCTTAAAGTCCTCTATAGCGTTATTTTGTAGTGCCTTAACCATATCCTGCACGAAACGCTCTGAATGCATATACACAATTTTAGCGTCACCGTTATTAGCTACGATGCCATTACCCACTGCATGTAATAAGTGAGTTTTACCTAAGCCCGTACCACCGTAAATGAACAGTGGGTTGTAAGAACCGCCTGGGTTATTTGCAACTTGAGTTGCAGCCGCACGTGCTAGCTGGTTAGATTTACCTTCGACAAAGTTGTCGAATTGATAAGTCGGATTAATATTACTTTTATGCTTCATCGCCTCAGGGATCGGGATCACTTTCGGCGGTGTAGACGATCTTGGCGCTTGATCTGCGTATGCATTATATCCATTACGGTCGTGGTTTTGCGCACCGCGATCATTTAGATCCATACCCTGTGTGTATGAAGGTGATTTTGAAAACGCATTGTTTTGTCCTTGATCACCCGCTTGGCTTGCCGATGATGGCATACCGCTATTCGACATTGGTGAATAAGACGATGTGTGCTGCCCATTACTGCCGCTGTGAACAGGCTGATTACTAGGATTATAGTTCTGATACCCTTGACCGCCCGCAGGTGCACTAGGCTTACTTGGTTGATTATTAGGCGTATTTGGAGCAGGCGAAGATCCGCTGGTACTTACAGGCTGACTACGGCTTACGCTGTGACGATTCATCACTTCTAAACGCAATTGTGGTGCGTCACTTCCGGCAAACTCTTTTAGTAGTGCGGTAATATTATTCAGGTACTTGTCTCTTACCCAATCAAGTACAAAACGATTGGGAGCATAGAGTGCAACCACGCCTTGTTGTTCTTCACAAACAAGCGGTCGTATCCACATACTAAACTGCTGCGTTGGTAATTCTTGACGCAATCTTTCAAGGCATTGGTTCCACAAGGACATGGTACGTAGTTAGCTCCCGTAACTCGCTAGAAAAACCAACTCCTGAAAAGCCAAGCATAAAGAAAGCAGGCACTAAAAAGCGCCATTAGAAGAAAATAGCGTTGGAAGTGTTGGGTAGCAGCGAGAAATTAAGTTATCGTTTTAATCGCTGTGGATTATCTTACTTTATCAACACAATGTAAATGGCGATCCCGATCGATCTTTTCGATCAAAACAACAAGCAACTGATTAGCAAGCTTTTTTCTTTTAGATCAAATCAAACTATAACGAGAAAAATTCATTCTAAATTTGTGCTAAAAAACCGTTAGATCACCTTGCTTTTTATATATATCTCTGTGTTTTTCACAACGCACTGTGGATAACCTAACCAAATTTTACGCGTTATTCACAGACGATTTGTACGAAAACTGCGTTATCGATTAGGCTATCGATTAGAAAATGCAAAAATTGTTCACTTATTCATCCGAAAAGCGAGAATATGCATTGACAGCACGCCCCGAGATCTCTAGAATTCAGCGTCCTTTTTCGATGGGCTTTTCTGGTGAAAACACCACATTGTTCTGGCAACAGCATAATGTGTTACCAAAAACGCCTATGTTTAACTAAATATAAGTGAGACTTTGGTCATGAAAAGAACATTTCAACCGAGCAATCTAAAGCGCAAGCGTTCTCACGGTTTTCGTGCTCGTATGGCGACTAAAAATGGTCGTAAAGTACTAGCAGCTCGCCGTGCAAAAGGCCGCGCTCGTCTTTCAGCTTAATTGAAAGACGCCAAAGTGGGCGAGAATAATTTTTCTAGGGAGTTACGTCTGTTAACTCCCACCCACTTTACCTATGTGTTTGATAACGCAACCCCAGCTGTATCTCCCTCTTTTACTGTCCTAGCCAGAAAAAATACACTTTCAACTCCTCGTTTAGGCATTACGCTCGCGAAAAAACGTATCCGTAAAGCTCACGATAGAAATCGTTTGAAGCGATTAGTCAGAGAAAGTTTTAGGCATAAACAGCACAACTTACCCAATGTCGATATTATCGTTATTGGCAAGTCTGGCGCTGACAACCTTAGCAACCAAGAAGTTTTCGCTACATTGGACAAGCTATGGAAAAAATTAAACAAGCGTTGCGGCAACTCTTAATTGCAGTGCCTTTGGCATTGATAAAATTCTATCAATGGTTCATTTCCCCTATGTTAGGGCAACGATGTCGTTTCCATCCTTCTTGTTCTTGGTATGCTATAGACGCATTAAAAACGCACGGATTAGTAAAAGGCGGTTGGTTATCTATTAAACGCATATTAAAATGCCACCCTTTGCATGCCGGCGGATATGATCCAGTGCCGGAAAAACAACAAGATAAACACTCAAAATAAAGAGACCTCTATGGAATCGCAACGTAGTTTTCTGATAATTGGCCTTGCGCTAGTTAGCTTTTTGCTTTGGCAATCATGGCAAAAAGATTATGGGCCACAGCCAGTTGTGCCTGTTGAGCAACAACAAACGCAAGAGACATCACAAGGCGTACCGTCATTTAATGAAAATGGCAGCGAAGATGTACCTAGTAGTGATAGCGTTCCTGCTGCACAACCTATCGCAGCGGCGCAAAGCTCAAACCGCATTATTGAAGTAAAAACCGATACGCTTGATTTACGCATCGATTTGCTAGGCGGCGATGTAGTATCAGCAGACTTACTGAAGTTTCCGGTAGAGCAAGGTTCGGATATTCCTTACAGCCTACTTCGCTCTGGCAACGGTCTTTATGTAGCGCAAAGTGGCCTAATAGGTGCTCAAGGGCCTGATGCAAGCAGCAGTGGCCGCCCGGTGTATAATGCACAAAGTGACTATTATGAAATGACTGGCGACACCCTTGTTATTCCTCTTACATGGAAAAACAACCAAGGCTTGTCAGTTACCAAAACTTTCACTTTCACTAAAGGTCAGTACGACGTAAACGTGAGCTATAACGTTGAAAATGGCACCGGCAGCGCAGCAACGGTTCAGCCGTATGCGCAGCTTAAGCAAGTGATGGAGTTTGAAGACGACAGCAACATGTTTATGCCAACGTACCGTGGTGCCGCTTACTCAACGGAAGATGACCGTTATCAAAAGTACTCGTTTGACGAGATTGAAGATGACAACCTACGCGAAACCACGAAAGCGGGTTGGGTTGGCATGCTTGAACATTACTTTGTATCAGCATGGGTACCTTCACAAGAGCAAACTAACACGCTTTATTCTCGTAACCTGAAAAATCAGTATGCGGTAATTGGTGTATTATCGCCGTCTGAGAGCGTAGCGCCTGGTGAAACCAAAACCCTTGCGTCTACCCTTTACATGGGTCCTAAAGATCAAGAAAGCCTAGCGAAAATTGCGCGCGGATTAGACCTAACCGTTGATTACGGTATTCTTTTCTGGATTTCACAGCCGCTGTTCGCCCTTCTTACCTTCCTTCATAGCCTAGTTAATAACTGGGGTGTGGCAATTATCCTTATCACTATTGTAGTGAAAGGCGCGATGTACTGGCTAACTAAGAAGCAATACGAGTCAATGGCACGTATGCGCAACTTAGCACCTAAGATGCAGCAGCTAAAAGACCGTTTTGGCGACGACAGACAAAAAATGTCTCAAGCTATGATGGAGCTTTACCGCAAAGAGAAAGTAAACCCAATGGGCGGTTGCTTACCTCTTCTTCTGCAAATGCCTATCTTCCTTGCGCTTTACTGGGTACTGATGGAAAGTGTTGAACTACGTCACGCAGACTTTGTGCTTTGGATCACTGACCTTTCTACAAAAGACCCGTACTTTGTGCTGCCAATTCTGACTGGCGCAAGTATGTACCTGTTGCAAAAACTTCAGCCAACCACCATTACTGATCCAATGCAGCAGAAAATCATGCAATGGATGCCGGTAGCAATGAGTGTATTCTTCCTGTGGTTCCCTGCAGGTCTGGTACTATACTGGCTAGTCAGTAACGTGATTACCTTGGTTCAAGCCAAAATGATTTATGCTTCAATGGAGAAGCGGGGCATCAGCAGTAAATAACACGCTGATCAATGAATTATACAGCCCGCCTATGCGGGCTGTTTTGTCTTAAGAGGAATAACCTGTGCCATCATTTGATATTGTTTCTGAAATCAACATGGAAGAAGTACGTAACGCCACTGAAAACGCAAGCCGTGAGCTATCAACGCGTTTCGACTTTCGCGGTATTGACGCGAGCTTTGAGTACAAAGATAAAGCCGTGGTCATGAAAGCTGAAGCTGAATTCCAACTTCAGCAAATGGAAAGCATGTTTAGAACGGCGATGTCTAAACGTAACGTAGACACTTCATCTATGGATGTTAAACCCTACGATGCACACGGTAGAACTTACCGTCAGACCATTACCTTTAAAGAAGGTATTGAACAGCCGATGGCGAAGAAGATTGTGAAGCTGGTGAAAGACGCCAAAATCAAAGTGCAAACGGCTATTCAAGGCGAAGAACTTCGCGTAACAGGTAAAAAGCGTGATGATTTGCAGCAAGTGATTTCGCTGGTTAAAGAGTCGAACTTAGGCCAACCTTTCCAATTTAAGAACTTCCGCGACTAATTATGGAATCACTCACCCTTTCTACCGACACTATTACCGCACAAGCGACAGCGCCCGGTCGTGGCGGCGTAGGTATTGTACGTGTTTCAGGTCCTAAGGCTAAAGCCATCGCTGAGGCGTTAGTACCAAGCGCACTAACACCACGTTTTGCGACCTATACGCCGTTTGTTGATGCTAACAACAGCGTAATAGACCAGGGCATAGCACTGTTTTTTAAAGGGCCTAATTCATTTACCGGTGAAGATGTACTTGAACTGCAGGGCCATGGCGGTCAAGTTGTCATGGACATGCTGATTGATGCCGTACTTGCAACGGGCCATGCCCGGCTTGCCAATCCAGGTGAATTCAGTGAACAGGCCTTTTTAAATGATAAGTTAGACCTTGCTCAAGCAGAGGCGATTGCTGACTTGATTGATGCAAGTTCTAAACAGGCAGCAAAAAGTGCGCTGCGCTCGCTACAGGGTGAGTTTTCTACACAAATTCAAACGCTATCTGACCAAATCGTGCATCTTCGTATGTACGTAGAGGCGGCCATCGATTTTCCTGAAGAAGAAATTGATTTCTTATCTGATGGGAAAGTATCAGGTGACTTAAGCGCAATTATGCAAAGCTTAACCAAAGTGCGCGAACAGGCTAAACAAGGCACCTTGTTGCGCGAAGGTATGCAGGTGGTGATTGCGGGGCGACCTAACGCCGGTAAATCGAGCTTATTAAACGCCCTGGCAGGACGAGATAGCGCCATTGTTACCGATATAGCCGGTACCACGCGAGACGTGCTTAAAGAGCATATACACATTGATGGTATGCCGGTGCACATTATCGACACAGCAGGGCTTCGAGAAAGCCCAGATAAAGTGGAACAAATTGGTATTGAGCGCGCGTGGCAAGCTATCAATGAAGCTGACCACGTATTATTCGTTGTAGACTCTACCGCAACTGCTGTTATCGACCCTTATGAAATATGGCCAGAATTTATGGCCCGATTGCCACAAGGCATCCCCGTTACCGTAGTTCGCAACAAGGCCGACCTTAGTACCTTAGATATTGGACAAAGCACAGTTGCCACCGAGCAAGGTGATATCTCAGTTATCAATCTATCAGCCAAAGAAGGTAGCGGCGTCGACACGCTAAAAGCACATCTGGCCAAAACCATGGGCTTCGATACTACAACTGAAGGTCAATTTATTGCGCGTAGACGACACATAGATGCACTCGACCAAGCCTACAGTTATGTAAGCACTGGCGAACAACAACTGCATGATGCTATGGCGGGTGAGTTGCTTGCTGAAGAATTGCGCTTGGCTCACCAGGCACTATGTGAGATAACCGGTGAATTCACGTCAGACGATCTACTTGGTAAGATTTTTTCATCGTTCTGTATTGGTAAGTAGCGCAACCAATAAAGTTACAAGTAAGATGGTGAATAACGTAACGGATAAGCCGTACTTACGTTAAGACGACAATCGTAAATAGAGAAGCAACCTAATAATGAGCAAGCATTTTGAAATCATCGTTGGAACTATGTTAGGCGCCGCAGAATACGTGGCAGATGCCATTGCGGAAAAACTTGATGCGAGCGGGCACACCCACACTATTCACGCTGAACCAAATTTAGATGAGATTAAAACGGAATCAACGTGGATCGTGTGTACATCAACCCACGGTGCTGGCGAATTACCTGACAACATCCAGCCGTTCGCAAAACAGCTAGAGGGCGCGGATTTAAGCGCAGTAAATGCCTATGTTATTGGGCTAGGTGACACCAGTTACGACACCTTTTGTTTCGGCGCAAAAGAAATGGAAAAGCATATTAAAAACGCAGGTGGCACGTTAATTACCGACGCGCTATACATCGATGTGCTAGAACACCCTATCCCTGAAGATGCCGCCGTAGAATGGTTTGACGAAAAGCTGGCCAATGCTTAACAAGCGTTTTTACGTGGAACAAATGCGATGAACAGCAACCTTACCCAAGCTGAACTAGCGGCGTTGCAATCTCCCCTTTCTAACGATTGCCGGGTACTGTATTTACTTGGGCTTCGAACAGGTGCAAATTCGGCAACGACATCGTCGGCACCTATTGATTATAAGCAATTATTGAATTTGCTAAACGGCGACAGCAAAGACGAGCCTTACCAACGCGGTCGTCAAATCAATAGCTTGGTGAAGCAGCTTGAACAAGTGGGTTTGGTTGCCCTGCCCCTTGAACTTGATCTTGAGCATACAATCAACGGGAAAACCCTACTTCTTCCGCTTCTAAGCGAGCCGCAGTCAGACTTCGACCAACTACATGTCCGTCATAGCGCCATGACCCCTAATTGGGCACCCAACAAGGCGTTGTTTGAAGAAATGGCCTCGCTACTTGGTATTATCGATAAAACATTTGATGACAACGAGGTGGGTGAATTCATTGCCTATTGGTTAGGAAGACCAAGTTCAGTGTTTAGCGAATTCCAATGGACACAAAAGTTTGCCAACAATATCAAGCGCAAGCGTCTCGCTTCAGGCTACGCCCCAACAAAGGTGGTGGGAACGCAACAAGTGAAAGTTGCAGCCGGCATAGAAGCAGATGATAATGCTAGAAAGCTGGTGGAAAAGTATGCCGCAACTAAGAAGAGTTAATTCGTTATGGATCGTATAACCGACAAAATTGCTAATTTAGCGAGAGCGCTCAACAAAGACGTCGATCCCAATCGTGAATACATCGACTATAAAACGCTGCGTAAGCAGTACGAGGCGAAAGCGAACGAAGAAGTATCACAACTACAGCAGCGTAGTAAAAAAGCGCGTGTAGAGGCTATTCATGGCCGTTCTGATCTGAATCCTAAATGGACCTTCGCCAACTTAGTTGAAGACAGTGACGATGTGATTGAAGCCGTATCGATAGCTCAGTCTTTTATTGCTGCCCATGACGACCCTGCATGGCGTCAAAGCGGCTCGCATATGATGCTGTTTTACGGCGATTACGGTCGTGGTAAATCACATATCGCCGGTGCCATAGCCCATCAACTTATAGAGCAATACGAAATTTCAGTGCTTTATCGTCAACTGTCTACACTGCTTGAAATGCGCAATTTCTCGTTTGATTTTGGGGCTTCAGATAACGCAGGACAGCGCTTTAGGGAGATCAATCAGGAACTGCTAGACGTCGATCTGCTTATTCTTGATGAAGTGTGTGTAAACGAAAGTGTGTTAAAGAAGAATGCGCAAAGCTGGTTTGGTAACCTGCTAAGACAGCGCTTAGTAAACAAGAAAAACTGTATTTTGATCACCAATCACAATTTAGCCGAACTTGAAAATGCCCTTGGTCCTTACTGTTTTGAGTCGATTAAAGAGTACGATACTTACAAGGTTAGGTTCCAAGGCCCAAGCCGCCGTGAAGGCTTAACCATTGAACAAGAAGACATGCAAGGCTCTGTTTCACAGCCACGCTATCAACCCAACCAGGTGCGCTAATAGCACCTGGTTTCCTATCTCTCTCAAAACCTTGCCCTTACTCTGCTTGGTCTTTTCCTTCATTAAACCTTATTGCATGTTCCTGTTGTGCTAAGTAATAGCGAATCACTTAGTCTGTTGATCCCGCTTTTTACCAAAACGATACGGTTTCAATTCATAGATACACTCAACGATCTCCTTCAGTTAAACTAATAACCATTCTTTCAGACCCACTTCTACCTTATAAAAGTGACTGTATTTTGGTCAGCTCCTATGTTTTTCTCCTGAAAAATGAGCTGTTTTGGAAAAATAATCTTGTCGTTCATAAAAGCCTGCACATTTTTTGAAGATGTTGATAAATGCGATCGGGCGATCTAATCACAGCTTTTGGAAAAGATCTCCTCCACAATGAGATCACGCTATAACGCACGTAACTACACGATCTTTTGATCGCGATACATAAATAGCAAACATTTTATCCCCAGTTGGATCACATCTTGATCACCCCTGTGGATAGGATCCTACAAACCACTGTGCATAAGCTTTGATCGAAAAAAGAATAACTTTTCAAACGATTCGGGGTGTGGATAAAAAGGCCATTTATACACAAGTTTGAGGTAGGGTTATGGATCGGGGTTTCCCAATGTTATTGATCGCGTAACTTGATGATCTTTATGTGCTTTGATCGGTTACCCACAGATCTTGATGATCCTAATAAAAGTAAAAATAAACAGATCTAAAAGAGATCTTAAGATCTTATAATTCGATCACACCTTTTCAAAAACAGGTTTTGAGGAAAATTTAATCATTTTCTTTATCCAATAAGTCAGATAAAATACGCGCCCTTTTTTCAGCAGTCTCTGCGTGAGAAAAATTAGTTTTTAATCGGCTTATCGTAAGTTAATAGTGAGGTTTAACCATGTTTTATGCTGAAGCATTTGATGTCATCGTTGTAGGTGGTGGACATGCAGGTACAGAAGCGGCACTTGCAGCTGCTCGCATGGGTGCAAATACGCTGTTGCTCACTCACAATATTGAGACGATAGGCCAGATGTCGTGTAACCCTGCAATTGGTGGGATCGGTAAAGGCCATCTTGTAAAAGAGATCGATGCGTTAGGTGGTGCAATGGCACTGGCTATCGACAAAGGTGGTATTCAGTTTAGAACATTGAATTCTTCTAAAGGCCCAGCTGTTCGTGCAACGCGTGCGCAAGCGGACCGTACGCTTTACAAAAACGCTATTCGCGACATTGTTGAAAATCAAGAAAACCTAACCTTGTTCCAACAGAGCGTTGACGATCTGATTGTTGAAAACGATCAGGTATGCGGTGTTGTTACGCAAATGGGCTTGAAGTTTAAAGCCAAATCAGTGGTACTGACAGTGGGTACTTTCCTTGGCGGAACCATTCACATTGGCCTTGAAAACTATCGCGGCGGTCGTGCCGGCGATCCACCGTCTATCGCACTTGCAGATAGACTACGTGCGCTTCCGTTTCGTGTTGACCGTTTAAAAACTGGGACACCAGCAAGACTTGATGCTCGCTCGTTAGATTTTTCTGTAATGCAGCCTCAACCTGGTGACAATCCTACGCCGGTATTTTCGTTCATGGGTGATAGAACCATGCACCCTACACAGATCCCGTGCTATATCACCCACACTAACGAAAAAACCCACGATATCATTCGCGGGGGATTAGATCGCTCACCCATGTTTACTGGGGTTATCGAAGGTATCGGACCGCGCTATTGCCCAAGTATTGAAGATAAGATCACCCGTTTTGCAGACAAGACATCGCATCAAATTTTTGTTGAGCCAGAAGGTTTAAACAGCATTGAAGTTTATCCAAATGGTATTTCAACCAGTTTGCCATTTGACGTACAGATGAACCTTGTCCGCTCGATCAAAGGTTTCGAAAATGCGCACATTGTTCGCCCGGGCTATGCGATTGAATATGATTTCTTTGATCCACGCGATCTGAAACAAACACTGGAAACGAAGTTTATTCGAGGTTTGTTCTTTGCTGGCCAAATTAACGGTACCACTGGCTATGAAGAAGCGGGTGCGCAAGGGTTAGTAGCAGGCGCAAACGCAGCGCTACAAGTTCAAGAAAAAGACCCGATGATTTTACGCCGCGACCAAGCATACATGGGCGTACTTATCGACGACTTAGCCACCATGGGTACGAAAGAGCCGTACCGCATGTTCACTAGCCGTGCAGAATACAGACTACTGCTTCGTGAAGACAATGCCGATAGCCGTTTAACCGCGATGGGCCGAGAGATTGGTCTTGTTGATGATGCGCGCTGGGCGAAATTTAACGACAAGATGGAAGCGGTAGAAAGTGAGCTGCAGCGTCTACGCGGTCAGTGGATCCACCCTGATCACGCGGCAACGCCGGAACTTAATACCATGCTGAAAAATCCTGTGAGTCGTGAACATTCTCTTGAAGAACTGATCCGTCGACCTGAAATGACTTACGGTCAGTTAATGGAAATTGAAAGTGTTGGCCCAGGTCTTGAAGATCCGGTTGCTGCAGAGCAAGTGGAAATTCAAATTAAGTACGCTGGCTACATTGCCCGTCAAATGGATGAAATCGCGAAAACGCAGCGACACGAAAACACCCTGTTGCCGGTTGATATGGACTTCAGCAAGATTTCCGGCTTGTCGAACGAGGTTGTAGCCAAGTTAACCGAAGCCAGACCGGAAACAATCGGTAAAGCATCGCGTATTTCGGGCATTACCCCGGCGGCCATCTCTTTACTGCTGGTTTACCTTAAAAAACACGGCATGTTGCGCAAGCAAGAGAAAATCAGTGCGTAAAACACGCGCTTAACTCAACACATTACTCGCAGCGCTTAGTTTTTCCAATTTATTCGCGTATTATGATAATCATAATTGCCTAAACTATGCGAAAACTAGAAAAACTCGGCGCTTTTCACACTGTCCCATTGCACCAATTTACATTCGTTGTGCGGCTTTGATTAATTTATGTGCCTTCTTCAAGCGCACTTGTATCGAGCATGAAGAGCTGCAGTAACAAACGGCTGTAAATGAGCGGCAAATAACGATTCGCCACGCGTGTTTATGGTATGGACTGTGTAGAGCAAAAAACATTAACGCGAACAGACAGATTTTTCGATGACGATACAGCAAGAATTGCACACCATTTTGGTGTCTGGACTCGATGCCCTTTCACTAGATTTAAGTGATAAGCAACAGCAGCAGTTAGTTGACTATGTGCTGCTTATGGACAAATGGAATAAGGCGTACAACCTGACTTCTGTGCGCGATCCTAAGCAAATGATGGTGAAACACATTCTAGATTCGCTGGCGATTGTGCCCTTTCTTGATGGTAACAATATCATTGATGTTGGAACGGGCCCTGGCCTTCCAGGTATGCCGTTGGCAATCGCGTTTCCAGATAAATCATTCACATTGCTTGACTCATTGGGCAAGCGTGTACGGTTTATGACCCAATGTGTGCACACGCTTGGATTAACTAACGTAACTCCTGTGCAAAGCCGCGTTGAAGAGCACAATGGCGATACGCCTTACGATATTGTGCTAAGCCGAGCTTTCGCTTCGCTAAAAGATATGTTGCACTGGTGTCAGCATCTGGTAGATTCAGAAGGTCAATTTTTGGCGCTTAAAGGTCAGTTTCCACAAGATGAGATAGACGAAGTGAGTGATCACTTCCATGTGAGCAAAACGGAAAACCTCACTGTGCCAAATTTGGTAGGCGAACGACATCTGGTTTGGCTAAAAAAGAAATAGCCGAAAAATAGAAATAGACGAGAACAGGATCTAACGTGGCTAAGGTAATCGCGATCGCGAATCAAAAAGGTGGTGTTGGAAAGACAACCACCGCAGTTAACGTGGCAGCGTCAATGGCAGCAACCAAGCGTAAGGTGTTGCTCATTGATCTCGATCCACAAGGTAATGCGACCATGGGAAGCGGCGTTGATAAATACGACGTTGAATCTACGGCATTTGAATTGTTGATTGAAGAAAAGCCAATTAACGATGTTATCGTTAAAGCGACAAGCGGCAAGTATGACCTCATCGCGGCGAACGGTGACGTAACCGCGGCAGAAATTAAGCTGATGGAAATGTTTGCCCGTGAAGTAAGGCTTCGCAACGCGCTGAAGCCCGTTATGGATTACTACGATTTTGTCTTTATCGACTGCCCGCCTTCGCTAAACCAGTTAACTGTGAACGCCCTGGCGGCTGCCGATTCGGTAATGGTGCCTATGCAGTGTGAATATTACGCACTAGAAGGCCTCACTGCCCTTATGGATACCATTCAAAAATTGGCATCCGTAGTGAATCCAGAATTGAAGATTGAAGGCGTATTGCGTACTATGTACGACCCGCGCAATCGCCTTGCTAACGACGTTTCAGAACAGTTGAAGCGCCATTTTGGTGAACAGGTTTATCGTACGGTTATTCCGCGCAATGTTCGTCTAGCTGAAGCACCAAGCTTCGGTACGCCAGCGATGTACTATGATAAGTCATCGACAGGCGCTAAAGCCTACTTGGCACTGGCGGGTGAAATACTGCGTCGTAGGGACAAAACAACGCCTGCACAGGCAAAAGCAAGTTAAACGACAATAAGCTGAACACTATCAGCACATGCCATAGAGGACACTATGTCAGCACGTAAAAGAGGCCTTGGCCGCGGTTTAGATGCGCTACTCGCAACCAGCCAATCATCTGCTCAAAAAGAACAAGATGCCGCCGAGGTAAATTCAACCAACGGTGAGTTGAGTAAACTCCCTATTGAATACTTAGTGCCGGGCAAGTATCAGCCTCGTAAAGACATGTCACCTGAGGCATTAGAAGAATTGGCATCGTCCATTCGTGCGCAAGGTATTATTCAGCCTATCGTAGTGAGAAAAGTCGACGAGCACCGCTATGAAATCATTGCCGGTGAACGTCGCTGGCGAGCTTCACAACTGGCACAGCTAGACGAAGTACCTTGTTTGGTTAAGAACGTGCCTGATGAAGCGGCAGTGGCCATTGCGCTTATCGAAAATATTCAGCGTGAAGATTTAAATGCCATGGAAGAGGCGCAAGCCCTCGACCGTTTAATGAATGAGTTCGCGCTTACCCATCAAGAAGTTGCTGAAGCGGTGGGCAAATCACGCACCACAGTGACAAATTTACTTCGTCTGAATAATTTGAACGACGACGTGAAACTGTTAGTCGAGCATGGCGATATTGAAATGGGTCATGCTAGAGCGCTGTTAGCGCTAGAAGGTGATACCCAGTCGGAAACTGCGCAAGTAGTATCGGGCAAAGGTCTTACCGTGCGCGATACAGAAAAGCTTGTTAAAAAGCTTTTGGAGCCAGCTAAACCTAAGCCTGAGAAGAAAGTTGATCCCGATGTGCAAAACCTTATGACACGACTTTCAGAAAATTTAGGCACTCCTGTGAGTATTGACCACAATGCGAAAGGCAAAGGCAAGCTGACAATTAGCTTTAGCGACCTTGAACAATTAGATGGAATTATCTCTAAAATTCAATAGCTTAAAATAAAATTACTAGAGAAGCTCCCTTTGCCTACCCGCAATTGATACGCTGTTCGGTGCAAACGCCGGACACTCTCCTTTCCGGTTATAGCAATAGAAAATTTTCAGAATAACTTTCAAAAAGCGTTGTACTGTTGAAAATTGTCGGTAAAACAGTATACTTCTGACGCTTTTTGTAAGACGTGAACAAGCTGCGAGTAAAAGTGACGAACAAGTTAGCAAAACGCGGGTTAGACCTCGCCAAGAAAGGGCTACTTTTTCAGGCTGTCACGGCCCTAGTCGTTACCGCTTTCGCAGGCGCCGCAGGAGGAAGTCATTCCGCCATGTCGGCAGCGGCAGGCGCTTTAATCAGCATTCTGCCGAACAGTGTTTTTATGGCTTTCGCGTTTCGTTACGCAGGTGCCAGTAAAAACGACCTTGTTGCACGGAGTTTTAGCCAAGGCTCAAAATTGAAGCTGGCACTGACAATCATTTTATTTGTAATTGCTTTTAAAGGCTTAAACGCCGCGCCATTAGAGATTTTCATGGCATTTGTGATTACAACCGCTAGCCACGGGCTAGCCATGTTTCATTACGGTACGAAAGAATAAAGACAGCGCGAGGCGTTGCGATAACGAAAACAACGTATTCGACCGATTGAGACAAAAGAACCAGTCACCAAATTTTTACACTTTACAACTTGGGTTAAACAATGGCATCTGAATACACTACCTCAGAATACATCAAGCACCACTTGACCAATGCCACCATGTGCTCAACTGACAACGGAATTGCTTTTAACAAAGCGTGTTCTGACGCCGGTTTTTGGGCATGGCATGTTGATACACTGGCATGGTCTATCGGTCTTGGTCTTCTTTTCCTAATCATCTTTAGAAGCGTTGCTTCAAAAGCGACAACCGGCGTACCTGGCAAAATGCAGGCGTTTGTTGAGCTAGTTGTTGAGTTTGTTGACGACAACGTTAAAAGCACCTTCCACGGTAAGAGCGCACTTATCGCGCCATTAGCACTGACTATCTTTGTATGGGTATTGCTAATGAACCTTATGGATTTGGTTCCAGTTGATCTAATTCCATGGGTGTCTGGTCTTATCGGCCAAGCGGCTTTTGGCATGGATCCACACGACGTTTACAATAAGGCAGTTCCAACCACTGACCTTAACTTGACGTTCGCACTGGCTTCAGGCGTGTTTATTCTTATTCTTTTCTACTCAATCAAGATGAAAGGCATCGGTGGTTTTGCGAAAGAACTTACTATGCAGCCTTTCGGTCACCCTATCTTTATTCCGGTGAACTTTATTCTTGAAACCGTTACTTTGCTTGCGCGTCCGCTTTCACTAGCACTGCGTTTGTTCGGTAACTTGTATGCCAGTGAGCTAATCTTCATTTTGATTGCTACAATTGGTTATTTCCAGCTTCCACTGCACTTCATGTGGGCTGTGTTCCATATTCTGGTACTTCCGCTTCAAGCGTTTATTTTCATGATGCTTACCATCGTGTACTTAAGCCTGGCGTGTGAAGACCACTAAGCATTAACGGGTGTCGGTTTTGATTTTTAATCGACACTGTTTTTACAGAGTTTGACTTTTAAACATTAACTTTAAATTTAACTTAAATCGGAGACGTAAATGTTATACATCGCTGTTGCACTACTGATTGGTCTTGGTGCCCTAGGTACCGCTATTGGTTTCGGTCTACTAGGTGGTAAATTCCTTGAATCTGCTGCTCGTCAACCTGAACTAGCACCTCAACTACAAGTTAAGATGTTCATCGTAGCGGGTCTTATCGACGCCATCGCGATGATCGGTGTTGGTATCGCTCTATACCTATTGTTCGCTGTTGGTGCCTAATTCTACTAAACACTTTTTTAGCGAACTTTAAGAGGAGGGGCGATTGTGAATTTTAACGCCACTTTTATTGGTCAATTAATCGCCTTCGCTGTGTTCGTGGTGTTCTGCATGAAATATGTATGGCCTCCACTAATGGCAGCGATTGAAGAACGTCAGAAGAAAATTGCCGATGGGCTTGAAGCTTCTGAGCGTGCAGAGAAAGACCTAGAGCTTGCTCAAGCGAAAGCTACTGAGCAATTGAAAGATGCGAAAGCGCAAGCAGCTGAAATTATCGAGCAGGCTAAAAAGCGTGCCAACCAATTGGTTGACGAAGAAACGCAAAAAGGCCACGCGGAACGCGAAAAAATTATCGCTTCTGGTTATGCCGAGATTGAAGCTGAACGCAATCGTGCCAAAGAAGATTTGCGCAAGCAGGTTTCTGCACTTGCAGTAGCTGGCGCACAGCAAATCTTACAACGTGAAATCGATGCAAACGCACAAAACGACATTGTTGAAAAACTTGTCGCTGAGCTTTAATAGGGAGATGAGCCATGTCTGAATTGACAACCGTTGCTCGTCCTTATGCTAAAGCTGCTTTCGATTTTGCTGTCGAGAAAGACGCCGTTGCAAAATGGCAAGAAATGTTAGCCTTTGCAGGCGCTGTAGCAGCGAACGATGACATGCACCAGCTTTTGTCTGGTGCGGTTGCCGCTGACACGCTTGCCGACATTTTTAACAATGTTTGTGGTGAGCAACTCGACGAACACGGCCAAAACCTAGTTAAGGTTTTGGCTGAAAATAAACGTTTAGCCGCGTTGCCTGAAATTTCTACTTTGTTTGATGCATTTAAAGCAGATTACGACAAAGAAATAGAAGTGGACGTAACCTCAGCAACTACGCTGACCGATGCACAACAAAATGAGTTGGTTGCATCTTTGGAAAAACGTTTGGCACGTAAAGTGAAGCTTAATTGTAACGTGGACCCTGCCCTGATCGCTGGAATGGTAATTAATGCCGGCGATACAGTTATTGATGGTTCCGTAAAGTCGAAATTGAACCGTCTAGCAGACGCGTTGCAAGCATAACGGGGATAAGAGCATGCAACTTAATTCCACTGAAATTGCTGAACTGATCAAGAAAAGAATTGAACAGTTCAATGTAAGCAGTGAAGCACGTAATGAAGGTACTATCGTCGCAGTAACTGACGGTATTATCCGCATTCATGGCCTTGCAGATGTAATGCAAGGTGAAATGATCGAGCTTCCTGGAAGCCGTTACGCAATTGCACTAAACCTTGAGCGAGACTCTGTAGGTGCAGTTGTTATGGGTCCTTATGCGGACCTTAAAGAAGGCGATAAAGTACAATCTACTGGTCGTATTCTTGAAGTACCAGTAGGTAACGCACTACTAGGTCGTGTTGTAAACACACTAGGTGAGCCTATCGATGGTAAAGGCGCAATCGATGCAGCTGGTTTCGAACCAGTTGAAAAAATTGCACCTGGCGTAATCGAGCGTCAATCGGTAGACCAGCCAGTACAAACTGGTTATAAGTCTGTTGACGCCATGATCCCAGTAGGTCGTGGTCAGCGTGAGCTTATCATCGGTGACCGTCAGTGTGGTAAAACAGCAATGGCTGTTGACGCTATCATCAACCAAAAAGGTACAGGCATTAAATGTGTGTATGTAGCGGTTGGTCAGAAAGCATCTACTATCGCTAACGTAGTACGTAAACTAGAAGAGCACGGTGCACTTGACCACACTATCGTGGTTGCAGCATCTGCATCTGAGTCTGCAGCGCTTCAATACCTAGCGCCTTACTCTGGTTGTACTATGGGTGAATTCTTCCGTGACCGCGGTGAAGACGCGCTAATCGTATATGATGATTTGTCTAAGCAAGCTGTTGCTTACCGTCAAATCTCACTACTACTTAAGCGTCCACCAGGCCGTGAAGCTTACCCAGGTGACGTATTCTACCTTCACTCACGTCTACTAGAACGTGCTGCACGTGTAAACGAACAATACGTTGAGCGTTACACAAACGGCGAAGTGAAAGGTAAGACAGGTTCATTGACTGCGCTTCCAATTATCGAAACGCAAGCTGGTGACGTATCTGCATTCGTACCAACTAACGTAATCTCAATTACCGACGGTCAGATCTTCCTAGAAACTGACTTGTTTAACGCAGGTATCCGTCCAGCGGTTAACGCTGGTATCTCGGTATCTCGTGTTGGTGGTGCTGCACAGACTAAAATCATCAAGAAGTTGGGTGGCGGTATCCGTCTAGCCCTAGCTCAGTATCGTGAACTTGCGGCGTTCTCGCAGTTTGCTTCTGACCTTGATGATGCAACTCGTGAGCAACTTGAGCACGGTGAGCGCGTAACTGAGCTAATGAAGCAGAAGCAGTACGCACCACTTTCAATTGCTGATATGGGTGTATCTCTGTTCGCGGTAGAAAAAGGTTTCCTTAAGGGTATCGAGCTTAACAAAATCCTAGATTTTGAAGCCGCTCTTCACTCTTACATGAACAGCGAACACGCTGACCTTATGAAGACTATCAACGAATCAGGTAACTACAACGACGAGATTGCCTCTAAGTTGAACGACGCTTTAACAAACTTTAAAGCGACACAAACTTGGTAATCAATGGTGCTGGTGTTTAACCACCAGCGCAATTCGTTGAGTAATCGGAGAGATAGTCATGGCCAGCGGTAAAGAAATAAAAGGTAAGATTGGGAGTATCAAAAATACTCAGAAGATTACCAGTGCGATGGAAATGGTTGCTGCGTCTAAAATGAAAAAGGCGCAGGAACGCATGGCTTCTGGCCGTCCATATGCACAAAATATGCTTAAAGTGATTGGTCACATTGCAAATGGTAACCTTGAATATCGCCATCCTTATTTGGAAGAGCGTGAAGTCAAGCGCGTCGGTTACATTGTGATTTCCACTGACCGAGGCTTATGTGGTGGCTTGAACACCAATGAATTTAAGCTCGTCACTCAAGACGTCAAAAAATGGCGTGAACAGGGTGTAGAAGTGGATTTTGCTGCATTGGGTTCTAAGGCGTGCAGTTTCTTCAACCGCTTTGGTGGCAAGTTGCTTGCTGCTGAATCTGGTTTAGGTGACAAGCCGTCTGTGAGCGATGTAGTGGGTGTTGTACGCGTTATGCTTAAAGCGTACGACGAAGGACAAATTGACCGAGTATTCTTGGTATTCAATGACTTCGTTAACACCATGACACAGAAACCTGTGATCAATCAGTTATTGCCTTTGCCAAAGTCAGAAGACGAAGAATATCAACATCGTTGGGACTACATCTACGAGCCAGATCCAAAAGAAATTTTGGAAGCACTAATGGTTCGTTACATTGAGTCTCAGGTGTATCAGGGTGTTGTAGAAAACGCGGCGTCAGAACAAGCTGCGCGAATGGTTGCCATGAAGGCAGCAACCGACAACGCCGGTAACCTCATTGATGAGTTACAACTGGTATATAACAAAGCGCGTCAGGCTGCAATCACACAAGAAATCAGTGAGATTGTGAGCGGTGCCGCAGCGGTGTAGGCAAAGGTTTAAAAGAGATAACGAGGACAAATTATGAGTCAAGGTAAGGTCGTCCAAATCATTGGCGCCGTTGTGGATATTGAATTTCCACAAGATGCGGTACCAAGAGTTTATGACGCACTACAAGTTACCGAAGGTGACTTGTCAGGTCTAACCCTGGAAGTGCAACAGCAATTAGGTGGTGGTGTTGTTCGTGGCATCGCACTAGGTACTACTGATGGACTAAAACGTGGTCTTGCAGTAGAAAATACCGGTAACCCAATCATGGTTCCAGTTGGTACGAAGACACTTGGTCGTATCATGGACGTATTGGGTAACCCAATCGACGAAGCTGGCCCAATTGGTGAAGAAGAGCGTATGTCTATTCACCGTGAAGCGCCTAGCTACGAAGATCAGTCTAGCTCGGTAGAACTACTAGAAACTGGTATCAAAGTAATCGACTTGGTTTGTCCATTCGCTAAGGGTGGTAAAGTTGGTCTATTCGGTGGTGCGGGTGTAGGTAAAACCGTAAACATGATGGAGCTTATCCGTAACATCGCAATCGAGCACAGCGGTTTCTCAGTATTCGCTGGTGTTGGTGAGCGTACACGTGAGGGTAACGACTTCTATCACGAAATGAACGAATCAAACGTACTTGATAAAGTATCGCTTGTATACGGTCAGATGAACGAGCCACCGGGTAACCGTCTACGTGTTGCACTTACCGGTCTAACAATGGCTGAGAAGTTCCGTGACGAAGGCCGTGACGTTCTATTCTTCGTAGATAACATCTATCGTTATACCCTAGCAGGTACTGAGGTATCAGCACTTCTAGGTCGTATGCCATCTGCGGTAGGTTACCAGCCTACTCTTGCAGAAGAGATGGGTGTACTTCAGGAACGTATTACGTCAACGAAGACAGGTTCAATCACTTCAATCCAAGCGGTATACGTACCTGCGGATGACTTGACTGATCCATCTCCAGCGACAACCTTTGCTCACTTGGATGCAACGGTAGTACTTTCTCGTGATATCGCGTCTCTAGGTATCTACCCTGCGGTAGACCCACTAGATTCAACGTCTCGTCAGCTAGACCCGCTAGTAATTGGTCAAGAGCACTATGACGTAGCACGTGGCGTACAGACTGTTCTTCAGCGCTATAAAGAGCTGAAAGACATCATCGCGATCCTAGGTATGGACGAACTATCTGAAGAAGACAAGCAAGTGGTATCACGTGCTCGTAAAATTCAGCGTTTCCTATCTCAGCCGTTCTTCGTAGCAGAAGTATTTACTGGTGCACCTGGTAAATATGTATCGCTAAAAGACACAATCAGTGGCTTTAAAGGCATTCTAGACGGTGAATACGATCACCTTCCAGAGCAGGCCTTCTACATGGTTGGTTCTATCGAAGAAGCGCTAGAGAAAGCCAAGAAAGCATAATGACAGGGCTAGCAGTTGCTAGCCTAGCATCATGCTAACGTACCTAATCAGGAGGTTCACATGGCAATGACAGTACATTTGGACGTAGTAAGCGCGGAGAAAGCGATTTTCTCAGGTCGCGTTGAAGCGATTCAGGTGACAGGTAGCGAAGGTGAGCTGGGTATTCACCCAGGGCACGCGCCACTTATCTCTGCTATTAAACCTGGTATGGTGCGTTTGGTTAAACAGCACGGTGAAGAAGAAGTAATCTATGTTGCAGGTGGTGTACTAGAAGTACAACCTGGCAATGTTACCGTACTGGCTGATACCGCGGTTCGAGCTGAAGATCTTGACGAGCAGGCAGCAGAAGAAGCCAAACGACGTGCAGAAGAGCACATCGCCAACCCAGGCGCTGACTTTAACTACGCTGAAGCAGCTCACGAGCTTGCAGAAGCTATTGCTCAACTTCGTCTTATTCAGAAGTTACGCAAGTAAAAAGCACAGCTTTGAAAAAACCCGCCAAATGGCGGGTTTTTTATTGCCGAACGAAAAGTGGTCGTTCACATTCTCTTACGTTTATTTTTATTGCTATCGCACTACACAAAGCTTATCGTTAGAGCGTTTTAACCGATTTAAATTAAAACGTAATCGGCGCTAATTCTAGTGCCACCTTTGCCTGTAACGAATTATAGAAATGAAGCTTAACCCGTATTCCAACATGCACAAAGGTGCCTCTATTGGATTTTTTCCTCTGCTAACAACACTGATTTTACTTTCAGTGCATTATTTTACGGGTGCGTTAGATTGGCCTGAAGTGGGAAATGTACGTGCACAGCGCGACTTCAACTCTGCTATTGGTATGTCGCTTATTACAGGATACTTTTGGTTTGCGCTTCGTTTAATGCATCAAAACGTGGCTAGCACCCTTATTTCTTTGCTTGTAAAAACCAATCAGCTTAGTCAGTTTTCGGCGCATAGGCGAGAACTCGCCATTGAATTTAGACACCATATTTTCAATGCAATCATCATTTCTATTATGATCACGATTGTGTACTGCATATTCGAAGGATTGATCACGGTAAAACAAGAAATACACGTTTTATTCTTAACGGCCACAGCCGTCCCCTTTTGGTTCTTGGCCATTTTATTTTTGTTTCAGATCTCCTCCAACATTAAGTACCTAACTTCTAAAGTTTTGCCCCAAGCCGGTGGAAATATTGACCGACTTAAGTCCATCATGACGATTTTAAAATTAGGAACAACTAACAGCATATTTGCGATGGGGGCACTGGCCATCTTTCCTATCTTTTGGTTGAAAAAAGACATTCCTTCCATTGATGTACTAGTAGTGACGTTCTTCACGGGGATAGTGAGCGTTTATCTATTTTGGCCGGTAATAAAGCTTAAAAGTATGCTTGAGAAAGAGCAGAAAGCTGCTGTTCTGCACCTAGAGGAAAACATAGAAGACGGTATTAAACGATGTGCAAAGCACGAAGAATTCTCTACAGCTGCGTCAATTGAGCAACTAGAAAGCGAAAAAGAACGAGTCTTAAAAATGGGGGCGCGGGTTTTTGCCCCAAGAGATAAGGCAAGAGTGGCTGCGTGTATTGCGTTAATACCGATTTCATGGGTTCTATTGTTCATTGTTGAATGGTTAATTCAACTCCCTCGCTATCATTAGTCTATTCGGGTCTGTTGTTCTTAGCCTTATCTTTTCGCGGCGGTCTATGTGGTATCTAGACAAGGCTCGCTTAATTCCTTCTCGCACCCTAACAGCTATTAATAATTGTCGTATTCACATTGCGTTGGTATGGTAAATCTTCTTAGGTCATAGAGATATCATTGTGCGAATATACGGCGACACGCGTTCAGGAAACTGTTACAAGCTCCAACTGCTTCTTTCTTTGTTAGGTAAAACCTGCGAATGGATTGATGTGGACATTATGAAAGGAGAAACACGCGCTCCTTCTTTCCTAGAAAAGACCCCTAATGGGAAAATTCCTTTGCTTGAACTAGACGACGGCAGGGTGTTGTCAGAATCCAATGCCATCATGCACTATCTAGCATCTAACACTCCTTTAATCCCCTCTTCTCCCTATAGTTTTTCGCAACTTTTACAGTGGCAGTTTTTCGAACAATACAGTCACGAGCCTTATATCGCCGTTGCTCGTTACATCAATGTTTATTTAGGGCTACCCGAGGACAGGAAAGCGGAGTACGAATCTAAACAAGCGGGTGGATATCGCGCACTAGCTGTCATGGAGCATCAACTTAAAACTACGCCGTTTTTGCTAGGTGACACGTTAACTCTTGCGGATATTTCATTGTTTGCGTATACCCACGTGGCCCACGAGGGCGGGTTTGACCTTTCCGCCTATCCCGCCATTCGAAATTGGATAAGTTTAGTCAAAGATCAAAAGGGCTTCATTCCCATGAACGCGTAATGTGCGCTAAACGAAGTTCTACGCTAGAAATGCCTTCTATGTGACATAGGGCCTTGCCACTTATCTTGTAAGGCTCTCTGTGCTCTGTAAAGCCCAGAAACGTCGATTTGATCTAAGCACTGTAGTGCATAAGCTGTTGCTTCTAGCGTGGAAAGTGCATTGCTTAATGTGGTATGACGAATAGCATAGTTAGAAGTGGGTGCAGAAATGAAGTGAAACGCTGGTAACTTTGTTAACCATGGGTTCTGTTTCACTAGACCAAATGCTTGTTTCCAACTTCCATCTATTAGAATTAGCGTTGTGATCTCAGAACGTCCAACGGCATCGACACTTTCTATCGGTGTACTGCATTCACTTGGGTAAACAAGCACTGAATGTCGACGTGAGCAGTGTTCGGATAGGGATTGCATAGCGACGACATCATTAGCAAGTATGATTCGCGTCGAAGGAATACACAATGAAACTAAGCGCGCCGTATTCTTGGCGTGAAGTGCTTCTTTTTCGTGTTGAACTATCACAATCTCTAACGATGTATCTACTGTGTTAATGTGAGAGCAAATACAGGTTTTTTGAGGATATCCACAGTGTTCACAATAAAGGCGCATAACTGAATTTCTTTATTCTCTTTTGAACGTTTATCGCACTTATTAACTAAGTAACTTAATAGATAGGATAATATACAACATGCCGAATGAAGCAGTACAATCTCGAGTAGAGAAAACGCTTTCTTTAGTGCCTGAGGGACAGGTAATAAGTTACGCCTTGCTCGCTGACCTGTGTGGATTACCCGGCAGAGCTAGAATGATGGGAAAGTGTTTAAGAGAGATAAATGCTGACTGCCACTGGCATCGCGTACTACGTGCTGACGGTAAAATTGCTTTTCCTGCTGGCTCTGATAAAGCGGATGAGCAGCGAGAGCGATTAGCAGAGGAAGGTGTGGTCGTTAAAAACTACCGAGTGAATATGACGAAGTTTGGTTGGAAGCCAGATTTACACACTATACTAGTAGAGTTAGAGTACTGAGCTTTCACTTTTTATATGAAAGCAGTTAGCAAATATATGGCGATTAATATAGTGCAGTGCATATAAGATGATAAAAAAGATTACTATTGATCAGTTAGTGCCAGGCATGTTTGTTCATCAAATTTTAGAGCAAAAAGGTGCGTTGAGGGTTACGAGCCAAGGCCGCGTTACGTCTGATGACGTGGTTAAAACACTTAGAAAGCGAGGTGTGAAAACCCTCGCCATTGATACAGATAAGGCGTTTAACGTTGAGCAACCTAGCTCATCGGCCACTGTGGAAAAGCACCAAAACTCGCCTTCTGATCAGCCGGTAAAATCAAAAAAAGTATCACTCGAAAATGAGCTGGTAAGAGCCGCAAAGCTTCACGAGCAAGGAAAGGCAATTCAAAAGTTGTTACTTGCCAATGTACAAAAAGAGACGCCTTTTGATGCGAGTATTCCCAAAGCATTTTCAAACAAGTTGGTAGAGTCGGTAGATAGAAACCCCGATGCGTTGCTTTGTCTGACTAAAATTCGAGAAAAAGACGACTATTTACTAGAGCATTCTCTGAACGTTGCTATTTTACTCGCCAATTTTGGCAAGTATTTAGGGATGTCTGAAGAAGAGGTGCAAGACCTTTCCTATGCTGGCTTTCTACACGACTTGGGCAAAATCAAAATTCCAGATGAAATTCTTCATAAGCCAGGCCGCCTTACGGACAGCGAAATGGAGATCATGAAAGGTCATGTAAAGCACGGGGTCGACTATTTAAAAAGTACGGAAATTGCGCAGCCACTGATTCAAGCGATTAGTGAGCATCATGAGCGATTGGACGGGTTAGGCTACCCTGCTGGGACCAAAGGTGAGGATATTAGTCAAGCAGGCCGAATGCTTGCCATTGCCGATATGTACGATGCACTCACCGCGGACCGGGTGTATAAGGCCGGTATGTCTAGCCAAAAGGCATTCTCTATTTTGATGAGTGATGCGCCAACGCGTCTTGACCAGTCGCTCGTTCAACAGTTTATAAAGTGTCTGGGCGTATACCCCGTAGGGAGCCTAGTTCTATTATCAAATGATAAATTAGCGATGGTGCTTGAACAGAGAGACTCCCCGCTTACGCCACTCGTAAAGGTTTTTTATTCGGTTCGCAGTAACCACTATCTAACGCCGAAAGATGTTGACCTATCATCGGATAAAACAATCAGTATCAACAAAGCCGTCATAGCGTCTGACTATAAGATTGATGTGAACGCATTTTTTGAGCGTTCAGTTTCAATAGGCTAAAACGTTACTTTTTAGCAACACAGTGTAGTATTTACACTGTGTACCAACGCATTTTTTCTTCTTTATTCCAACGTTCATTTAGCTAACGTTCAGGTTTGATGTCCTACAATCCTCTAAACATGAAGTGCTGTAGTGCCTTTGAGTGCTGATTTTTAGGAAAAGTTAAGCAGGAAACGAACTCGTGGCGATCAGGTACTTGTTATTGCTTACATACAGAATATTTGCCAGTGGAACGCTAATTGCTATCACTGTAGTTGTTTAATGCAAAACTAACACTGAGCTTATTGAGAGTGGCAATGGATAAATGCAACTCATCAATATTGAGCTTTTAATTGAAATAAGAGGAAGTTATGAAAAAGACTCTTGCTGTAAGTTTGATTGCTGCGTCACTAACGGTAGCAGGTTGCGCAACTGATCCGAATAATACGCAAAAAGGTGCCGCTATTGGTGCGGTAGTAGGCGCATTGCTGGGTAAAGCGACAGGTGATAACGACAAAAGTCGTTATGCGTGGGGCGCTGCGGTAGGTGCAATCGCAGGTGGTGCGATAGGTAACTACATGGACAAACAGGAAGAAGAGCTTCGAAATGAGCTTTCTGATACCGGCGTTCAAGTTGTGCGAGAAGGCGATAATCTGCGATTGATCATGCCGGGCGACATTACCTTTGCTACTGACAGTTCTAGCATCAGCCCTAACTTCAATCCGGTTCTTCAAGACGTTGCCAAAGTCGTAAACAATTACGAAAAAACCGTTCTTATGATCAAGGGTCATACGGATGACACTGGCTCTGAGCAGTACAACCAGTCTTTATCTGAGCGTCGTGCAGGAGCGGTTAAGAATTTACTTATTAACTATTCCGTTAACCCGACGCGTATCACGACGGTAGGTATGGGCGAATACGCACCTAAAGTACCTAACAATAGTGCAGCAAACCGCTCGATGAACCGTCGAGTAGAGATGGAAATTCAACCACTCACACAGTCTAATACCTAAAGGTAGTTAAGACCCAAAGAGAAACAAAGGCCCCGTTACGTCGGGGCTTTTTTATTGCATGGTTTTAATTTGATTAGCAACGCTATCTGCAAGCGCGTTGGGGATAGGGATCGTTAAATGGTATTGGGTGACTTTCCACTTTGCTCCCTCTTTTATTAAGACACCCGTGCCTCGTGTTTCTCCCAGGCTTTCATTATCGAGCAGTTCATCGAACCAGGCTACATCGTGATTAGGGGAAAAATAGATATGCCTGTCTCGCGGGTGGTATGTCCATCCTCTGCCCTTGTCAAAGTGAGGTTTGGCATACGTCTTAAACGCTTCTTTGGTCCATACCTCAGATGCGTCGGTGCCAATAAAGATCGCGCTGTCGTGATACAAACCAAAATACTGCTTAAAGTCTGCAATAGACGCATTGTGATGTAGAGCATTAAGTGTCTGATTCACTGCGTCGCGGTCGTTGTTCGCAACGGCCGTCGTTGCAACAGCAAGCATGACCAGACCTAACAATAGATATTTCATAGTGACTCCGTTTTTCTTCTAATATTTCTTATTATGCTGTTGAACGCATCATTAGTATATTCGAAGCAAATAATTGCCACTGTTTACTGCAATGTTATAGCATTGGGTTAATCGTTTAACTATCGATGCTGTGAGTGGCTAAAACTACCGCTAAATTCTGAACGAAGTTGTGTTGATAGCAAATATTTCCTCCTTGATGTAATGGCTAAAATGTCTTCTAGTATTCAACGAAACCGTATTCGAAGCATCGATATGATGCGTGGCTTGGTCATGCTGATTATGCTTATCGATCACGTGCGAGAGCGCTTTTTTCTGCATTTGCAGGTATCTGATCCTATGGATATCGATACCACGTCACCTTCTCTATTTTTCACACGGTTAGCCGCCCATTACTGTGCACCCACATTCGTGTTTTTGACGGGGCTGTCTGCATGGCTCTATGCCAATCCAATGGACTCAACGAATAAGGCCAAGCCGACACGCAATGTCAGAGAGTTCTTAATTAAGCGTGGATTGTTTATTTTGTTCTTAGAGGTCACATTTATTACGTTTAGCTGGGGAGCGAGTTTCCAAACGCTTTATCTTCAGGTGATGTGGGCCATAGGTATCAGTATGATTGCTCTGGCTGTATTGAGTTATCTTCCAAGAACTCTGTTGCTCATTTTAGGCCTCTTAATTGTCTTTGGACATAATGCACTAACGCCAATTAGCTATGTTCCACATGAAACAGGCTATACGCTTTGGACAATGTTGCACGATAGAGGATATATACTTCAGTCAGCCGCCTTAAACTTTAAAGTGAGTTATCCCGTGCTTCCTTGGATAGGGGTAATACTGCTCGGTTATGCATGTGGGCCTCTTTACAGTCAACAGCTTGATAAAGTGCGACGCGGTCGGTGGTTGCTTGGTTTATTTGCAGTGTCGCTCAGCCTATTTTTCCTACTTCGCGGTTTAAATATTTATGGTGAGACCTTGCCTTGGGAGCTACAACAAAGTGCCATCACTACGTTGATGTCATTACTTAATTTGACCAAATACCCCCCATCTTTAGCATTTTTGCTCTTTACGCTGGCCGGCATGTTTCTATTGTTGTTTGCTTTCGAGCGCGTTAAAGATACGCAGTTTGCGTTTCTCGACACCTTTGGCTCGGTCCCGATGTTTTTCTACATCCTGCATTTGTACGTATTGCTGGTGATGTACGGTATTGCATTCTTTATTTGGGGGGCGAATAAAGGAAAATACGTGGGCGTAGACCATATTTATCAAATATGGTTAATAGCTGCTGGCCTTAGTTTAGTGCTTTATTTCCCTGTTAAATGGTTTAGCGCCTATAAATCAAAGCACCACGCCCCTTGGCTTAAATACTTGTAAGACAGGCCTTCGCGTCTATTATGGGGTGTACCATCATTAAGGTGGATAGCAAAGTGCGCTATTGGGAGCGAAAGGCACTTAATTGAAAGTTTTAATTAAGAGTTTAGATGAAGGTCGGTTTTCGACTTACCAGCTTGGCTTCATCCTTCATGTTTTACCGTAGATTCCCGAACAACCAAGGAAGGTTCGAAATACAGCTGAACGTTATTAGCCTGACCATATACTTTATTAAGAATGTACTTGGCTGACATTTCAGCCATTTCCGCAATTGGGTTACTGACCGTGGTAAGACGAGGAAAAACATGGTGGGCAAATACCACGTCATCGAAACCAACCACAGACAAGTCGTGGGGAAGGCTCATGCCTAAATCTCTCGCGCAGCTTATCGCACCCGATGCCATCCAATCGTTGGCGCACACTAAAGCCGTGAAAGGCACATCGCGCGCCATGAGCTCTAACAAGCCAATCTTCCCGTCTTCTTCAGAATAGTCGCCGTTAAATATCAACTGTGGGTTTATGGGCAACCCTGCTTCCGACAAGGCGCGTTTATGTCCTTCCAAGCGCAAGCTCGCGTCACACTTGTCAGTCGGTCCAGAAATATATGCAATGTCTTTATGGCCTAGCTCGAGTAAGTGGCGGGTAGCCAGATATCCGCCCTTTTCATTATCGAGGCTAGTGCATGCCTCAGGTAGCCCCTCCACCTGTCTGTTAACCAAAGCAACGGGAAGTTTCGACTGGTTTAACTCCAATAAATACTCATCGGATAATGCTTCTGCATGCATAATGAGTGCATCGCAGTTACGGCTAATAAGAAACTCTACCGCATCTTTCTCTGTTTCTAGGCAATTCCGTCCTACCGAAATAATGACATGTTTATCTGCGGCGCGCAGCGTTGACTCTACAGCTTGCATCAGATCGCCAAAAAACGGGGCGTTGAGTTCAGGTACAAGTACCCCGACGCTGTCAGTGCGGTTATTTGCCAATGAACGAGCGACAGAGTTTGGACGGTAATTTAGCTCTTTAACCGCTTTCTCTACGCGTTCTTTCAGTACTTTGTTTACCGAAGCCTTACCATTTAATACGCGGGATACCGTAGATAAAGAAACACCTGCACGCTCGGCAACTTGATAAATGGTGGGCACGTGATAAGACCTCGTTCTCTAAAACAATCACTCTAACTGACTGTATTATGCCGATATCGGCGGTTGTTCGCTACGTCGAGAGAGTAAAGCTTGTGTAACTTCTTTTTGTTTTTCGTCATTTAATGGGTACAGACAGATTAACGCTGCGCCAGCAAAGCCAAATAGCGCCGGTATCCAACTCATTAAAGACTTCATACCTGGAAGCGTTTGATCAATTGTATTGATATCAAGACCGTTATAGCCATAGCTTCCCAATACTAGCAAGACGAGCGCCCCTGCAAAGCCTCCCCCTGTTTTTTGAACAAAAGAGCCTGCAGAGTAGACGAGTCCGGTGGCTCTTCGACCTGTCTTATATTCGCTGTAGTCTGCCGAGTCTCCTAGCATAGAGAAAAATAAGGTAGGCAATATGGCGGCAAAAAACTCTGCACTGCAACCTAGAATGAATATGGCGCTCACGCTTTTCTGAGGAACAAAATAAATGCCAGAGGTCAATACGCTACTTGCTAACAGCGCGATAATAAAGAGCTTCTTGCGACCAAACATAGCGGCTAATTTGGACGTTGCTAATGCGCCGAAAATCGACACTACCAGCAGTGAAATAAAAAAGTAGCCTGTGAGTAGCTCATTGCCCATGTAATATTTGAAATAGTAGGCAATAACGCCATATTTGATGCCATTAAACATCATGGTTAGAAAACCCATTCCTAACAGAATTAGCCAGGGTTTATTGGAAAGCAGGTCGATAATATCCTGCTGAGAACGGGTGTTTTCGGCTTCCGGTCGGCGAGTTAACCGTTTAATTGCAATAGTAGTAAGCGCTATAACAGTAATGAAGATTGCCCCAGTTACAACGTCTCGATAATAAAAGAAGGCGGTTATTGCTGAAAGAGGAACTAGAATTAACGGTAGTTGCTTTCCCAAGTCGATGAGTTCAGATGTTAGTGAACGAGGAGCGGGCGCTACTTGGGTACCTGTCTCTGTTTTTGGAGAGTCCAGTTTAGTGTCTTGAGGCTTTGAAACCTGCTGCAACGTAACGCGCTCTTTCGTGGTAAAAACTGTTACACACATTAATATGACAAGCAACGTGGCAAACAACCACATGGTATATTGATACCCTACAGCAGTGTTCCCTTGGCCTAGCAAGTCCACCAGCATAGGCAAACAACCCATAACAAGCAGTCCACCAAAGAATGCCCCAGCAAAACGAAAGCCAGACAAACTTGTACGCTCTCTATCATCACTGGTCATCACGCCCATTAGCGCTGAGTACGGTACATTATTAACCGTATACGCTAAGGTGAGTCCGATGTAGGTCAGGTAAGCGTAAATGAGTTTGCCTGAATACGAGAGATCAGGTGTGGTAAAGCAAAGGACCATGAAAAGGCCAAGAAAAGGAGTGGAGCCTAATATCCAAGGGCGAAACTTTCCCATCTTAGTCTGGGTTCTGTCAGCAATCATTCCCATGATAATATCGGTCACACCGTCAGAAAGACGAACGACAAGAAATAGCATCGCAGCTGCAGCGGCTGTAATACCGAACGTATCGGTATAAAATACCGCCAAATATGCTAGTGCGCCCCGCCAAACTAAATTGGCCGCAGCGTCTCCCATGCCATAACCCACTTTTTCTTTTAATGTCAGCTTATGGTTCATTGCTATTTCCACTGTTGTTATGTTCGACTTGCTATGAGCGCTTTATAAGCATTGGCGCTAAGTTTAAGCGTACGCTTTTGCGTTTCAAAATCCACATAAACTAGCCCAAATCGCTTTTCATATCCTTCCGCCCACTCGAAGTTATCAAGGAGGCTCCATGCGAAGTAACCACTCACTTCTACTCCATCAATCACTGCGTTGTGTACCATGTTTAAATGGGCATTGTAGTAATCAACCCGATCAACATCATTAACAAGACCATCTTTGAGTTCGTCTGCCATTGCAGCACCATTTTCAGTTATAAAAATGGGAGGGAGCGTATATCGTTCGTTTAATGAAGTAAGTAAATCATAAAGCGCTTTTGGATAGATTTCCCAACCAATATCGGTTAATGGACCTTGATGAGGATGCTCGAAATACAATGCACCTTTCTCTTTGGGCGCAGAATAGTGTAATCGCGTGTAGAAATTTACCCCTAAGAAATCGATGGGCTGACAGATTGTCTCCATATCACCAGCTTCAACTGGTGGTCTATCCGCTTCGTCTATATCAGATAACACTTCGGGGTAGCTTCCCTCCATTACAGGCTGCATATACCATTGGTTGATATAGTCATCTGCTTTGCGGGTGGCTAAGAGGTCTTCTTTCTTTTGTGTGGCGGGGTAGCATGGCGTAAAGTTCAATACTATACCGGCTTCGCTATTTGGGACATTTTTTCTAAGCACCTTCATCCCAAGGCCGTGTGCTAGCAAAATGTGATGAGCCGCAGTTCTTCCGTATTTTCTACCCGTTCTGCCCGGGGCGTGTACGCCTATCTCATACCCTAAATAAGCACTGCAAAAAGGTTCATTGAACGTTGCATAGGAAAAAACGGACTCGCCTAACGCCTGCGTTATTTTGTCAACATAGTCTTCAAATGCAAAAGCAGTTTGTCGGTAAAGCCACCCACCTTTATCTTCCAGGTGCTGCGGGAGATCCCAGTGATAAAGGGTAACAAATGGCTTAATGCCTTTTTCATTTAACGCATCAACTAGCGTTTTATAAAAGGCAACGCCTTTTGGATTTAGCTCACCTTCTTGAGTGATAACGCGCGGCCAAGAAATAGAGAAACGGTAAGCGTCTACATTTAAGTCTAACAAAATGTCGAAATCTTCTCTCCAGCGAGCAATATGATCACAGGCGACATCGCCATTGGAGTGATCAGCAATGGCTGAAGGCCGTTCACAAAATCTATCCCAAATACATTCGAGACGGTTATCGACATCCCCTTCTATCTGAAAACTTGACGTGGCAGTTCCATAAAGAAACGAATTTTTGAGTAAGGGACTGCCTGCGGGAAGCGAAATGCTGTTCATATGTCGATAACCTTTTTCTTACTGCACAAATTCTAAACGGATGCTGGCAGTACAATGAATCTGAAATAACAAAGCGGTTTATAGCACAAATAAAAAACAATTAGAAAGCGCTTTCTCATATTTTTGTCATTTTTACGTTAATGGAATTAAGTGACTGATAATATTTAAATGACTATTACCGGAATCTAATGGAGCTTTGGTTTTCCTGTAACGTATTGAATTAATTTGTTTTTGATCTTCCTGTGAGAAGTTTGGTGTTGTCGATACAGTTGTTGCCTGTGAATTAATTGTAAAAAATGTGTTGATCTTAAACTTTTGTTGAATTAATGTTCGGAAAGCGCTTTCTTACGTCTGGGTGTTCTAGTTTCTCTTTGGGAAAGCCCTTTCTGGCAGCGCGTAAGGTTCACAACACACATAAAAGCCACTATTAAAGAGAGATAGACCGTGACACAAACAACACCAAATAAAAGCAAGATCGCAGCAAGTTTGTCATTGATACTCGGGACCGCTTTGAGTAGCGGCGTGATGTCATCTGCGACGGCGCAAGAAACAGAAAAAGACATAGAAGTTATTCAGGTATCAGGCATACGAAGTAGTGTTCAAGAGTCGATGGGTATCAAGCGTGACTCTGCTGGTGTTGTTGATGCCATCTCAGCAGAAGATATTGGTAAATTTCCTGATACCAACTTAGCAGAGTCACTACAGCGTATCACTGGTATTTCAATTAGTCGGAATAATGGTGAAGGAAGCCAAGTCACAGCGCGTGGTTTTGGACCTGACTTCAATATGGTAACGCTGAATGGACGTACGATGCCTGGTTCTGCGTTACCTGGTGGTGGCGGAGCAGCAAATTCTCGCGCCTTCGATTTTTCTGACCTTGCTTCTGAAAGTGTTAGAGCGGTTGAAGTGTACAAAACAGGTAGAGCGAGTATTGCAACTGGGGGGATTGGGGCTACGGTAAATATACGAACAGCACGTCCCTTTCAAGCATCTGACAATGGCATTACCGCAAGTGTAGGCGCAAAAGCACTGCATGATACGACTAACCGTGTAGGTGATGATGTTACGCCTGAAGTATCAGGCTTCATCAATTACCTCAATGATGACAATACCTTTGGCGTTACGTTTACCGGTTCATTCCAACAGCGCGACAGTGCTGCACAAGGTGCGTTTGTGAACGAGTGGCGCGTAAATCCATTTGATGGCACGGTGCCCCAATCACCTGATCCAGCGAACCCAGATAGCGGTGACCCAATTGTGCTGAACAACGCACCAGCCATGGGACAGCTTTTCGCCATTCCCTCAGATTTACGTTATTACATGGCAGACCGAGAGCGTGAAAGAACGAATGCACAGCTAACGTTCCAGTTTGCTCCTTCAGAAAAAATGACGGCCACGCTTGATTACACCTATTCAAAGCAAGACTTATACGAAGCTCGAGCCGAGCAATCGATATGGATGGATGATAGGTACTTCACCGAACTAACCTTTGATGATGAAACGGTAAAAACGCCAGTATTAATCACTCAGGAACGCCGAGATTTGCTACCTCGTGATCTAGGCTTGGCGCTTCAAGAACTAAACCAAGTCAACGAAAACAAATCGATCGGCTTAAACCTTGAGTACTTCGTAAATGACGAGCTAACTCTAGTCTTCGACCTTCATAATTCGACGGCGGAAGGACGCCCAGATGCGCCCTATGGAACGTGGACAAATCTTGGTTTAGGCGCAAACGTAGTTAAAGGGCAAGGTGTCGATTTCAGAGGTGACTTCCCTATTATGTTCGTCGATTTTGACGATGAAGCTCGTGATAATCTTAACGGTAATGGCGTGCTTGACCAAGATGATGTAGGTACATCGATATTGGACATGAATTTCTCGTCGCAAGACACCGAGATTACTCAAGCTCGTCTTGATGGCTCTTACGTTATGGATACCGGAAGCATTAACTTTGGTATTGAGTCACGCTCAATGGAGAGCACATCGCTCCAATCTCTAACCCGCCACACCATGGGCAACTGGGGAATTGAGAACCCGGGTGAGCTTCCTGCTGGTTCTTTAACACCGCTGGATTTGGCGAGTGAGTTTAGCGATTTCAATACTGAGGGGATGTTCTCTCAGGGCTTTACCGGTAGCGTTGCGCAAATTGGTGCATTTGCTGCTCAAGAATACGGTTTTGATTTTCTTGCCAACAACCCGTTTGCAACTAACCGTACTATTGAAGAAGACATAACTGCGGTTTATTTCGAATTGGATTTATCTGGCGAGTTAAACGGCATGGAGTACAACCTGTTGGCAGGTGTACGCTACGAAAATACCGATGTAACTTCAATTGCAAATATAAGTTTACCTAGCGGCATTGCGTGGGAAGGTAATAATGACTTCAACGTCCGCTTTGGAAGCGACATGGAAGATGTTGAAGTTGAATCAAGTTACGACCATGTACTTCCTGCATTAGATTTCGATATCGAAGTTGTTGAAAACATGATTGCGCGATTCTCTTACAGTAAGACAATAGCGCGACCCACGTACAACAACTTGAGCGCCGCTGCGACAGTATCGCCTCAAAGCGGGCCGACGATTCTTACTGACAGCATTACCGCCACCGCGAGTTCAGGTAACCCATCGCTAATACCATTAGAGTCAGACAACCTTGATCTTTCATTCGAATATTATTTCGATGAGACAAGCTATGTGTCGGTTGGTTTTTACGATAAGCGTGTTAAGAACTTTATCGGTAATGAACAAGTTGAAGAAAATATCTTTGGGTTGAGAGACGTTACCAATGGACCGCGTGCAGAGGCGGCTCGCGCTGAATTAGAGGCGCGTGGTATTCCAATTAATGACACGTCATTGTTTAACATGGTTGCTGCGATGGAAAACGGTATCGAGTATGACTCGTTGACTGACGAGCAGTTTGAGCAGCAATTCGATGTGCTGCCCAATAGCGAAGATCCGTTGATTACCTTCATTAACTCTAAACCTGTTAACAATAAAGCGGCAAATATTTACGGTTTCGAACTTGCTGCGCAGCACTTCTTTGGTGATAGCGGCTTCGGGGTACTGGCTAACTACACCACAGTGCAAGGTGATATTGGTTTTGATAATGACGCAAATCCGTCGATAACTCAGTTTGCCCTTGTGGGACTAAGTGACACAGCAAACCTCATCTTGATGTATGAGAAAGATGCTTTGCAAGCGCGTATTGCCTACAACTGGCGTGATAAGTTCCTTGATACAACCTCTCAGTACATTAATGAGCCGGGCTATACCGAAGACTATTCACAAATAGACTTCAATGTTTCTTACGACATCACTGAAGATCTTACGGTGTCATTTGAAGGGATAAACATCACAGATGAAAATATCCGTAGACACGGCAGAACAAGTGCTATGTTGTGGAAATTAGATGAGCTTGGTGCTCGCTATGCACTGGGAGTTCGCTACAAGTTTTAACGATTGGGGTGTGTTTACCCGCTAAAGTGCTTAGGGTTGCGCTTTAGCGGGTTTTTTTGTCATAGTGCTGTTTGAATAGTAACCAGAAAAACGACTGAACATGTTTGTAGAAGTACAGTGGGGCATATCGTGGTTCTTAACGTATGAGTGATAATGAAAGTCATTGCAGTATGCATCGGGTCGTCATTGTCGGTGGTGGTACGGCTGGGTGGCTTGCAGCAGGGATACTTGCCGCAAAACTAAGCGCGAATCACACCGTTACCTTGATAGAGTCACCCAACATCCCTTCTTTAGGTGTGGGCGAAGGCTCTTGGCCGTCACTGCGCGATACCCTTCTTGATATTGGTATTAGTGAAACGGAATTCTTAACGGTGTGTCATGGTGCTTTCAAGCAAGGCTCCAGCTTTGTTAATTGGCGTAAAGGCGGGCACTGCTATTATCATCCATTTACCGTTCCAACAGGCTACAACGAGCTCGATATTTATACATGTTGGAAATCAATCGCACCAAACACATCGTACGAAGATGCGTTTTCGTTACAAGCCGCCATGTGTGCCGCAGGCAAGGCGCCCAAGCAAATTGCTACGCCGGACTACGCCCATGTGCTCAATTACGGTTACCATTTCGACGCCACAAAACTTGCTGAGCTGTTAAAAAATCATTGCGTAGACAAGTTAAATGTCGCCCATGTCGTTGGTCATGTTGACAGTGTTCACTCTCATCAAAACGGAGATATTGAATGCGTATCAACAAAGGACGGGGAAAAAATAGTTGGCGATCTATTTATCGACTGCTCTGGCAGCAGCGGCTTGCTTATCAAGGAACACTTTAATATTCCCTGGGTACCGGTTAAGCGCACAATGCTCAACGATCGCGCCGTTACGCTTCAAGTGCCTTATTCAAACGAAGATGCTGAAATAAAAAGTACCACAGTGGCCACTGCACAAACCTGTGGGTGGACGTGGGATATTGCGTTGCAGCACCGCCGAGGTGTAGGCCTAGTTTACTCTTCTCAATTCACAAACGAAGAGCAAGCAAAGCAGGTGCTGATTGACTACGTTCGTGAACGTTACCCTAGTGCACAAGATGCAGAGCTTTCTTTTCGTACACTCTCCTTTGAGCCTGGCTATAGATCACAGTTTTGGGTAAAAAACTGTTTGAGCTTAGGTATGTCTTCGGGGTTTGTTGAACCGCTTGAAGCATCAGCCATTGCCATGGTCGAACTTGGCTTACGTATGCTCTGTGAGGCTTTTCCGCAAAACAAAGTACACATGGAAATAGCCAGTAAGCGCTACAACTCGCGCTTTGCATATCGCTGGCAGCGCGTTATCGACTTTCTAAAACTACATTATGCTTTAAGCGATAGAGAAGAGCCGTATTGGTTAGCGCAAAGAGATAAGGCGTCCATACCCGATTCCCTCGCTGAATTGCTTGAACTGTGGAAGTATCAAAGCCCTTCACGCTTAGATCTTATCGAGAACGAAGAGATTTTCCCCTCTGCTAGCTATCAGTATGTACTGTATGGAATGGGCTTTTCTTCTTCTACATCGCCTTTACGGCTAAATGAAGAGCATAAGCGTAAAGCAGTTCACATTCGCGAAACCTTACAACAAACTAAAAACGCTTATCTGCAGGGATTGCCGTCTAACAGAGTTTTGCTCAATGATATTGCAAAGCGCTACAGCAACGAAAAACAACACGTGCCCTCGCTTGCTCAACGTGAAAAGAACGAACACGCTTCAGCTTCGAGTTGTAATGACATAAAAAATACTTCAGATAAAAAGGACACCTCTTATGACCGTATCGGGTTTAGATAGCAGTAAAAATCAAACGCCCGTTAAGAACGTAGTCATTGCGGGTGGCGGTACTGCGGGATGGATGGCGGCCACAGCGCTGTCACGGCTTTTGGGTAAGTCAATAAACGTTACGCTAGTCGAGTCGAAAGATATTGGTATTGTAGGTGTGGGCGAGGCGACTATTCCGCCTATTAGAACATTTCACAAGTTGCTTGGCATCGACGAAAAAGCATTTATGCGTGCCACACAAGCCACGTTCAAACTGGGTATTGAGTTTGAAAATTGGCGTGAACAAGGTCACAGCTATATTCATTCTTTTGGTATAACCGGAAGAGAGTGTTGGGCTGGCGAGTTTCACCATTTTTGGCTGAGGGCTAAAGAATACGGATTTGGTGGTGAATTTGGTGATTATTGCCCGGAACTTATTGCCGCTAAACAGAGCAAGTTCGCCACATCAGAAGCCATGCCGCTTAACTTTGCCTATCATTTTGATGCCGTTGCTTACGGTCGATTTTTAAAGTCTCTAGCGTGTGATGCTGGGGTAACTCACAAGGAAGGAGATATAGAAAAGGTCGCAGTATGCCCGCAATCAGGCAACATCCAGTCCCTTCGATTAGCAAGCGATGAAGTCATAGATGGCGACTTTTTCATAGACTGTACAGGCTTTAAAGGGCTGCTTATTGAACAAGCCCTTCACACCGGTTACGACGATTGGCGACACTATCTTTTCTGCGATAGTGCGGTAGCTATGCAAACTGAGCTTACAGCCCCACCTGTGCCATACACCAAAAGCGTGGCCCATAAGGCGGGTTGGCGCTGGCAAATACCTCTTCAAGAACGAATGGGTAATGGGTTGGTATTTTGTAGCCGATTTATGAGCGATGAAGACGCCATCAATACACTTAAATCGCAGGTGACAGGCGCGCCCATTAATGAGCCGAGAGTGATTCGTTTTACTCCTGGAAAACGCAGACGTGGTTGGAATAAAAACTGCGTGGCGCTAGGGCTATCCAGTGGCTTTATTGAGCCTTTAGAGTCGACCAGTATCCATCTAATCATGACTGGCCTTATACGCTTAATGCGCCTATTCCCTTTCGATGGCATAACCCAAAGCGCAATCGACGAATACAATAATAAGTTTGATAGCGAAATGTCGGCCATACTCGATTTTATTGTTATGCATTACAAGGTGACACAGCGCGAGGACAGCCCCTTTTGGCAGCAATGCCAACGCATGGAGATTCCGCCGTCACTTGAGCATAAATTGGCTTTATTTGCCGAGTCTGGCCGCGTGTTTTTAGATGACGGAGATATTTTCCGTGTTGACTCCTGGACCCAAGTATTAATGGGCCAAGGCATGACACCTAGCCAGTATCATCGTGTTGCCGATGAAATGAGTGAACAGTCACTTAAGCAGTTTATGGCAGGATTAAAGCAGCAGGTGGATAATCACGTAGCTAAACTCCCCTCGCACGAGGCCTTCTTAACACAGTATCTGAGATGAGTTATTAGAAGCGTTAGGTGTTGGCGGCAGGTAGCGCGTTAACGATGAACCAAGCAGATTCTAACTAAAGAGTTACCAAACACACTGCATCAGCACCATACCCAGCTAGAAGTCTGGGTTTAGTGCTATCTAAATTGGGAAAAACGCATACAAAGTACTGAAATAGATAATCCATTTTGTAGTTTACGGTAGTTTGTTACTGTAAATGATTGCTGCTTTGCAGTTAAACGGTAGAATTGTACCGAAATTCTGCTAATATTTAGTACTTAACGGTAATAAACTACTGGATAAATGATGCAAACAGTCACACTGCAATTATTTAATCAAGGTCAATGGTGGGATGCTGCTACTTTGTGTTTCTCTGATGAGCGGATCAATGCAAGTTGTTCGCTGTACTATGAGCATGAATATATTGTTAAGGTCGCAAGCTATGAGGTCAAAGATTGCTGGGCATGCTCCGTCAATGCACCTATCAGCATTGTTCCTAAAGACTACCCTCATTGGCCAGCTCTATTAGATGATATTTTGCCGGTGGGTAAGTCTCGAGATTGGTGGCTCAGTTATCTTAATGTCAGTCGCTCAGACGAGTTTCAGCAAAATTACGCACTGCTGACTAATGCTTGTATGTCGCCCGTTGGTAACTTAAGAATAAAAGAAGCCGTACCGACAGATGCTAATATCGACTCTCGCCGTTTTCCAATTGAGAACGTGATTTCATTGCAATATGACTTTTTAGAGTATGCTAATGAACAAGGCTCCGCAGTAGGAGGGGCGACAGGAGCTGGTGGTGTTGCCCCAAAACTGCTACTCATGCTTGAAGACGATAATGTTTTCATTGATGGGGACTTTGCAGGTAAGCCGTTGACCGCCACACCTTATTTAACCAAGTTTGCTAGAAATAGACGCTCAGCACGAGATAACAACATCTTAAAAGCTGAGGGCGTTTTTTATAAGGCTCTTTCGGAGATCCTGAAAGGTACCAATGTTTCCACCATCGATGTTGAAAAGTTAAAAACATTAGAAGATAAACAAAGTGGCCAAGCTAGTTTATGGCTACCTCGCTTTGACGTCCGCATAGAAAGTGGTGTGGCTAGTCGTATTGGGTTGGAAAGTATTTATTCAATCATTAATGCCGAACCTGGCAGCTATCAAGATCATTTTGATGTGATGGAGACGGTGTGGCAAAGAATAAAGTCTGCAACTCAAATGACGAAAAACGAATTTGCTAAGCAATATGTTGTGAGAGATTTTCTAAATATTGTCTTCGGTAACTCAGACAATCACGGCCGCAACATTTCATTTTTAAAATTTGACGGCGATATTTGTTTTGCACCTATCTATGATTTTGCTCCTATGAAAGCCGATGAAGAAGGCATAACCCGTTTATTTAAGTGGGGGCGAAGTTGCGAAGTAGGTGGGCACGTTAATTTTTTAATCATTGCAGAGCAGCTTTCAGATTTTTGTGAGCCTGATGAAATGATTTTATTTTTGCGGCAACTGGCAGAAAAACTAATCGACCTGCCTGAGAGGTTGAAAAGATTACATTGCCCAGATGAGATATTAAATTTTCCGGCGATTGGTTTTAGTAACACTAAAACTAAGTTAGTGGCAATGGGAGTCTATGATGGTTAGGTTGACGGGCGAACGACGAAAAGAAATTTTAGCTCAGCTTGAAAGTGATCTTGCGAACAATGTTATCGGCATAGGCGATCTAGTAAAGCAGGTTCGTACCCAACTTTATGGCATGACCCAAACACAGTACGCGAAATTTATTAAGGTGTCTGATAAAACATTGCGCGATATCGAGAAAGGGAATACCGATCCTCGCGTCTCGGTACTAAATAAAATTTTAGCGCCTGGTGGTTTTCAACTTTCTGTTCGATCAGTTCGCCGCGATATATAAAATTATCTTTGAGGTGCATCAACTCATGGGGTTTCATAAAAAATAAAAAAGCCCAGCATGGCTGGGCTTTAGCGGAGGCTTTTGGACTCCAACGGATATTACTCGATGTTTTGAATTTGCTCGCGCATCTGCTCAATCAGTACCTTAAGTTCAACCGCCGATTGTGTGATGTCGGTGCTGATAGACTTTGAACCTAACGTGTTCGATTCGCGGTTAAACTCCTGCATCATGAAATCAAGACGGCGACCTACTGCTCCACCCTTTTTAAGAATATTGCGGGTTTCCTTAACGTGAGCATTCAGACGATCTAACTCTTCTGCCACGTCTACTTTTTGCGCCAGCATGATCATTTCTTGTTCAAAACGGCCTGCATCAAGTTCAACCTTTGCTTCTTCAAAGCGGGTTTGCACTTTTTCTCGCTGCCACACCATGATTTCAGGCATACGCGCGGCTACTTTTTCAGCTTCCACTTCTATAGCGTCAAGGCGCTGCGTAATCATACCTTTAAGGGCTTCACCTTCGGTAGCACGGGCACTGATAAAATCGTTAAGAGCTTGGTCGAACGCGGCCATTACGTCAGCGTGGATGGCGTCCATATCGGCTTCTTCCGCTGCAATTACCCCAGGCCAGCGCAAAACGTCTAGCGGGTTAACCCCCGTGGATTGGCCATGGGATTGCACCCAGTCAGCGGCGTGAAGTACTTGCTTAGCCAACTCTTCGTTCAAGCTTAGCTTAGTTACAGCAGCATCGTTGGCAGTAAAACGCAGCGCACATTCCACCTTACCTCGGGCTAGCTTTTTACGGAATCGTTCACGTAAAACCGGCTCCAATGAGCGAAACTGTTCCGGCAGGCGAAAGTAAGTTTCTAAAAAGCGTTGGTTGACCGAGCGTATTTCCCACACGGCTGAGCCCCACTCTTTTTTGGTTTCTACGCGTGCAAACGCTGTCATGCTGTAAATCATAAATATCCTTTAAATTTAACTGAAAGCCTGCAAAAACAACCCGAACGTCGTGTTGTATACGTGAATATCTACAGCAGGTTTTCTTGTATTTTGTATATTAGCGCACATTTACGTAATTCAATAAGCAAACATGTAAAGTTCGTTTTTAACGGCCGCGGGTATTGCGTTATACTTAGGCGCAATTTCGTAGCTACATCGAATTTATAGGTTTTGACCGCGAATTGGGCTTTCTATTCACATATCGCCAATAAAACCTGTAAAGCGCTACCCTTTTTTAAGCACTTACGTTGTGGAGAACACTATGCGTCCAAGCGGCAGAACCGCCAGTCAAATTCGCCCTGTTACAATTACTCGCCAATACACTTGTCACGCAGAAGGCTCTGTACTTGTAGAGTTCGGTAACACTAAAGTGTTGTGTAATGCGACGGTAGAAGAAGGTGTGCCACGCTTTATGAAGGGCCAAGGGAAAGGCTGGATTACAGCTGAGTACAGCATGCTTCCACGTGCTACCCATACGCGAAGCGGCCGTGAAGCGGCGCGCGGTAAACAAGGTGGCCGCACGTTAGAGATCCAGCGTCTAATTGCGCGTTCACTACGCGCAGCGGTAGATTTAAAACTTCTGGGCGAAAACACCATTACGTTAGACTGCGACGTTATTCAGGCCGACGGCGGTACGCGTACAGCGTCAATTACCGGTGCGTGTGTAGCTCTTGTTGATGCACTTACTTACATGCGTGCAAAAGGCATTATCAAAACTAACCCGCTTAAACATATGATTGCCGCCCTTTCAGTAGGTATTTACGAAGGTACGCCAATCGCTGACCTTGAGTACACCGAAGACTCTGAGGCAGAGACAGATATGAACATCGTAATGACCGAAACCGGCAAGCTGATTGAAGTTCAAGGTACTGCAGAGGGCGAACCGTTCTCGTTTGAAGAGCTTGACGAGATGCTGAAAATTGGTAAGCACGGTTTACGTGAATTGTTCGACATTCAAAAAGCGGCGCTAGCGTAAGCGAGTCATCGACACGTAGTTAGAACCAACGCGTAAATTAGAAATTAAGAGGTCATCATGAAAGCGTTTCAGCGTGATTTTATTGAGTTTGCCATTGAACGTGGCGTACTGAAATTTGGCGAATTCACTTTAAAGTCAGGCCGCGTTAGCCCGTACTTTTTCAATGCCGGTTTGTTTAATCGCGGTGGCGATTTGGCTAAGTTGGGGCGTTTTTACGCTGATGCGTTAATGGACGCAGGCGTTGCGTTCGATGTACTTTTTGGTCCAGCCTATAAGGGCATTCCTATTGCGACAACAACAGCCGTTGCATTGGCCGATAGCCACGACCTTGATGTCCCTTATTGCTTCAACCGCAAAGAAGCGAAAACCCACGGTGAAGGCGGCAATCTAGTTGGCAGCCCACTAGAAGGTAAGGTTATGCTGGTGGATGACGTGATCACTGCGGGTACGGCTATTCGCGAATCGATGACCTTAATCGAGCAACAGCAGGCTAGCTTGTCTGGCGTGCTGATTGCGCTAGACAGACAAGAGCGCGGTAATGGCGAACTGTCAGCTATTCAAGAGGTCGAGCGCGACTTTGGCACTCAGGTTATCTCTATTGTATCGCTTGCCGATGTCGTGGCTTATCTGACCGAGAAAGGCGGGTTTGATAGCGAAATCAGCGCCATTAACACCTATCGTGAAAATTATGGCATCTGATTTTGACAGCGCATTTAGCGCGGCTAGTCAGCATTTAGATGCGCTAGGATTGCGTTGCCCAGAGCCAGTAATGATGGTGCGTCTGAATATTCGAAAGCTGGCCGATGGGGAAACTTTATCGGTCACGGCTGACGATCCCTCAACGGCCAGAGATATTCCTAGCTTTTGCCGCTTTATGGACCACACGCTGGTTGCGTCTCAAACCGAGACCATGCCTTACCAATACGTAATTAAGAAAGGGCGCGCTTGAGCGCCTTTTTTGTTACTGTTTCTATTCGCGGCCGCTAGCAGCCTGCAATAAAAGTTGCTTCAAAACCTGCTTGCTTCGCGAACAGGTACAGTGAATATCTGTCATGTGTAGCACTTCACCATTAAGCATTTTTTGAAGTACAGAAGCTCTAACGTTTAATGAGACAAAGCCGTCTTCGCTTGAAATTTGTTTCGACGCCATAACTATCTCCTTTTATCTAAAGTATTTAATGCACGGCCACAGAAGCGAGTCGTTTGCTTGCTTGGGGGACATAGGTTTGCTCAAGGGTATGCTGAATGGCCGCGATTAGCCTGCATATAGAAGGATTGGTGGCATGCAGGGGTAATATGGCAATAAGCTGTTGCTGACATTCTTGTAAAATAGCGTGAGATTCTCGCTTCCTATGTTCTTCGGCAAGCAGAGAAGATAAGTACATTCCCATAGTGGAAAAAGCGAGTACGTCTTCTTGAACTACACTGACTTTCTGCAAAGAGGTAGGCTGAAGCGCATTAAGGATAACCTTTGCGGCCTCAAAGGTTTGATAGCCTAACTCTCTCGCATAATCCAATCTGCCCTGTTGATGGGCTTGCTGCGTCTGCGCTTGCATAGCATAGCGATGCTGTCGCGCGTTTGAAGGGTTTAGCTGTAGCCACTTTTTGTAAACTGGGCATAGCCGCTGAACATTCATTTAAGCACCTCCTGTTTTTTATTACATTAGTGCAAATAAGAATCATTATCAAATGTAAAGTTCAAAAAATCTATTGGGTTGATTTGATATTTACGTTGTCGTGAACCAACGGCATCGTTTGTCTCGCCTATTAAGTGCTTTGAGTCACTAGTACAGGCGAGCTTATTGGCTGATTAAATTTGAAAGCCACCATAAAAGAAGCACTGCAATTGTGATAGCAATAACCGCTTTCATTTTGTAGCGCTTAATGAGCTGCTCAGCTTTGTCTCCTGTGTAATAAACCACGGCTGCGAGTCCGAAATAGCGAATTGAACGCGCAATAACAGTAGCTAAAAGAAAAAGCGGAAGTGAGTATTGGGTTGCACCTGCTGCAAGCATCGCAACCTGAAAAGGAATAGGGGCAATACCTAAGGTCATTACGAACCAAAAACCTTGGTTTTGCATCTGCTGTTTTACATTGTCGAATTGCTCTTGGCTAAAAAAAGTATCTATAAGCCACTGACCAACCATATCGAAGAGGTAGTAACCGAGGGCATAGCCGAAGACTGCGCCAATCACACAGCCTATGGTGGCCATTAATGCAATTTTCCAAAGCGACTCCCGTCTTGCTTGCATTAGTGGCACCATTACGGCTTCTAGTGGTATGGGAACAATGGTTGATTCTAAAAATGAGGCAAGAGTGATGCCCTTTAACATATGCTTAGAATCGACAAGTTTTTTGGTTTTGTGCTTAACCTTTTTACCTAGTTCCATGTAATCCCTACCACTTTATTTTTTCTACTGCTTGTAAACGACTCCGTCTTTCATCACAAAAGACACGCTTTCCATAAGCGATATATCGTCAAGCGGGTTGCCTTGAACCGCAACAATATCAGCCAACTTACCCTCTTCCAGCGTGCCAAGAATATCGCTGATACCTAGTAAATTCGCGCTATTCACGGTGGCACTTAGCAGCGCGTCGGCAGGCTTCATACCCGCTTCAACCATTAATGAGAACTCTTGCGCATTGTCGCCGTGGGCTGATACACCACTGTCTGTACCAAAAGCAATTTTTACGCCTGCTTTATGTGCTTGTTCAAAGGTATTTTGGATAAGCGGGCCAATGGCTGCAGCTTTCGGGCGCACCAATTCCGGAAAGAAGCCATCAATTTTGGCTTTGTCTGCTACAAACTTTCCTGCCAGTATTGTTGGTACATAGTAGGTGCCGTGCTTCTTCATTAATTTGCGGATTTCGTCATCCATATAAGTGCCGTGTTCGATAGAATCTACACCGGCTTCAATAGCCCGCTTCATTCCCTCTTTCCCATGCGCGTGCACCGCCACTGTCATACCGTAGTCTTTTGCCGTTTCAACAATTGCTTCTAGTTCATCGGTCATAAACTGCGGGTTTTGGCCGCTTTTGGCAACGCTTAATACACCGCCGGTTGCCGTAATTTTGATCAAGTCCGCGCCATCTTGGTAACGAGTTCTTACTGCTTCACGGGCTTCAGCTTCGCCATTAACCACACCTTGCTTAGGGCCTACGTCTGGGCGAAGTAAATGAGATAAGCCATTACTTGGATCGGCGTGTCCGCCTGTAGTAGCAATAGATTTAGCAACGGTATAAATACGCGGGCCTGTTGCATAGCCTTTACTAATAGCGTTCCTTAGCGCAACGGTTTCGTTGTAACCATCCCCTAAGTTGCGAACCGTGGTGAAGCCCGAATCTAACGTAATCTTAGCGTAGTTCGCTGCTCGTAATGCATAGTCGGCTTCATTTAGTGAAAAGCGCTCCAGATACGTTTGAGGCCCACCATGTTGAGAAGACAAATGAACATGCATGTCCATCAGACCAGGCATAACGGTTGACGTCTTCAAGTCGATGACAGTATCGCCTTCTTGGGCTTCAGCAAACCCCTTCTTTACTGCTTTGATCTTGTTGTCTTCAACAACAATAGTCACATTTTCCTGAAGAGAGTTTGATGTGCCAGTAAACACTTTTCCTGCATGAATCAGCGTGTCGGCTACAGTGGAAAAGGGCGATGAGAGTAAGGCACTGGCAACAGCCAGCGTAATCAGAGGCTTTTTCATGATATAGGTCTTCTTGTTGATTGTTTTATAGACTATATCGAATGTAATGCAGTCAGAGGTATAACGCAAAACAAAGCGCTGTTAACGGTGCTTTATTGAAGATGAATTACGTTTTGATATGTTCGAAGAGACAGAAGCAACAAAGTAGGCTAGTTGCTTACTTCACCTAAAATAAAGATGATGCCGTTTGACTGAATACTAAATTGCGTGCCGGCTTCATCCGGTTTTTCATCAGCTTGTTCAAGCAGTTGATAATAGGCATTTTGATGTAGTCTTGCCCACAAGTTTCTGCGAACGCATAGGTAGGGAATGGGCGTTGCCTCTGGATCTTGTATGGCTTTAGGCGGAACGCGAAGTTCGAGCTGATCAGCACGCTCTAACCTTACGATGTCGCCTGTTTGTGTGGTAAACACATAGGTGTTATCACTCGCTGATTCACCCTCTTCCCTATGCCATTGAGTTACAAGAAAAGGTGTGTCTTCAACGGTAATGCCTACTTTCTCTACGGGAGTAACTAAGAAGTACTTGTCACCTTCCCGCTTTAACACCGAAGCAAAAAGCTGAACCAAGCTTGCGCGCCCAATAGGACTGCCTTCATAAAACCATCTTCCATCAAGCGCTATAGTTAGATTAATGTCACCGCAAAAATCGGGGTTCCATTGTTCAACAGGAGGTAAAGGGCGCGCTTTTGACGACGTGCCCTTAAGCTGCTGCTGAAATCTAGTTAGATCCACGCTCTTCAACCAATACTTTCAGTTCGCGTAGCTTTGCCTTTATGCGACGCATGTTATCTGGGCCAGTACGAAGAAGTTGTTTCTGTGGCTCGTTTAAACTCTCTAGACGATCATCAGCATACTTGTAGGCGACCGAGTCGGTATAAACCTCTACAGGAACCGGCACTTCAGGTGTATCAAGAAGCTGATCAATCGCTTCAAGCAATACGCTGTTGAAGTCTTGGTCAGGGCTTCCAATTTCGGCGTACTTCGCCTGAATGTCGTCTTTATAAATACCGTATATGTTAAGCAGTGCTTCGTTATTGAATGACTCCAACATATCTACGTATGGTGTATAACGTTTATAGCTTGCAGCATCAATCCATTGCTTGCCTGCTTGAGAGTATACGCGGAAGTTCTGCTCAGGTGGCGTTAGTAACTGGTGATTAGGCGCCATTTCATCATTTGCTAGATTCGTAACCGACACCACAAAGCGTTGAATTAGACCTTCGTCAACCAGCATGCGGTTAACGGTTTCTTCGCTCGCAGACGAACTCTCAATAAGTGAAGCTTTCACCGCAGGATCGCTGGTATCCAGAGGTTCCGGTTCTGGTTCAACTGGCTCAGGAAGCGGCTCAACCTCGTCTTTTTCTTCAAGCTCTACTGTTGGGGCGGGCTGAGTAGGCTCAAATACTTCAGGCTCTTCTGGCGTAGTCACTTCAGGTTCAGTCACTTCGGGCTCAGGAGTAACTACAGGCTCAGGCTCATCGTCGCTGGGCCAAAACACAACAGCCAGAATAACAACAAGAAGGATGCCTACAATGATAAAGTGTGGGCCTAACGATTTCTTTTCCGACGATTCGCTCATAATGACTCCGCTACAAAACTATCCTTTTGGTAATACTACCAGAGATAACACCCAAATTTAGAAAATCAATCAAGAGAAATGTTCCCTTAGATTGTAAATTCCTTATTTTGAACACTTTTTAACGTAAAAAAGTCACTTTCCGATTTCTTTTTATACAAATTTAGTGGAAAACCCTCATTTTTTCTTCTCATTCACATTCGATATTATGTAAATGCAAAAATTATTTTTAAACAAATGTTTAACAAATTGGGTTTGTGTACTAATGTGTTGATTAGTCATTGAAAAGCAAATGCTAGCTCGTTGTTATCTATAATAATTAGTGAATATTTCGAGCCTCACGACCCCGTTTCAACTTAAATGTGCCCTTATAGGATAATTAGCGTGAGTAAGTTTAGACAGTATCACCCTAAATTACACCGAGCAGTAAAACGCTACAGTGTTATGCAGCATCTAATCATGCTGGGAGTAATGCTTTATCTCCTTTTAAATATCAATAACTTGTCAACTAAGCATCAGATCATTGCTGTAGCGACTGTCATTGTTATGAGTATACAAAATGGCTTTATACTGTCTAAAGCGAAAGTCGCTTTAGCTGTTGAAGGCCCTAGGTTGCTGGTATTTCCATTACTATGGATTGCTTCTGGAATGGGAACGGCGGCGTTCCTATACAGTGCCTGCTCTCTTGCATCCTTACTGGTGTTGGCAAATGCAGTACGGTTTAAAAACCATCGACCTCCGCTAGATCTATCTAATGAACCTGAGCACCTTGCCTAACGTATATATTCTGCTTTTTAGCCCTAACTTCCATCATTAAATAAGAATATAGGGCGTGCAAGGTGCATACTTGATTCATGAGGTAGAAAAATGCAGAAGTTCTATTTTCGAGATATTGAAGAGTCGCCTACCGCGATAGATTATCTGGAAGTTCAGTCGTATGAGATGAATGTTTACCTGGTTTATCTCACTATCGGCAGTCAAAGTGGCATGCTTTACGACAACAAAGATAAGCCCATGCGTTTTTTTAGTGCCGGCCACATTCGCGAAGCCTTTGCGCATTGTCATGTTCAGCAGGCGGTAATGAAGCACGATACCCCTTACGATGAAATGATTGGCAACCCGCCAAAAAGTAAAGAGCAGATGGCGTTACCGTTCAGTATGGATTTGCCTTACTAGACTGTTGTACGAACGCTGTAAGCTTTTGAAGTGGGTTCTATTAAGTATCGTAAGGTCGCAGCGTAACGTTTTTACAGTAAAACATGGCCCAGCAACGCAAAACCGATATAAACGAAATATAAGCTACGTAATAAGTAGTTTCTTACTCGCTTAACACACCAACGAAGCGCAGGTTATAGATTCAGCCATGTGCCTGCTGCCTTTCGCATATCTACTTTAGCTTTCAATCGTTTAGCCAACAGAAATAAGCCACCTAGCTTCCTGTGTATAAACAGGGCATCTACTGGCGGCGTATGCCAAAAATTGTGCTCCATAGTCAGCGCCATTCCCTTTTCGTGAAGCCTTGCAATAAGGTCGCTTTGTCCAAAGTCATAAGCGCCCTCGCAGCGAATCGCTTCACACGCCTCCATCCCAATGTTTATGACTGCGTCGACTTGCGTTTGAGAGTGGCTTTCGTCAATTAATCCTATGCGAAACGCGGCTTGCTGCATCATCGCTCTATCGTTGGCTGCGGCGCTGTTGAGTAACGCTTGATACTGGGCTGAAATGGCGTCGGGCACATCCCGTGTAGCACCAAAATCTAACAGAACGATTTCTTTTGTATCGGGTTTAAACTGGTAGTTGGCTAAGTTAGGGTCGCTCTGCAGCAGCTTAAAATGAAAAATTTCATTAAAAAATAAAGTCATTAGCGCCGTCATCACGGCATCTCGGACGTCCTGAGGTTCGTTTAATAGCGCATCTAAGTCTTGCGCCTCTATGAAATCCATCGCTAACACGGTACTGGTGGTAAGGGGAGCAAAGGTTTGCGGAATGACAAACGCATTACTCCCCTTGTTTTGGATGTCGGTGCTTTCAACCAGCGCGCGATAACGGTTGAGCATGTCAGCTTCTCGCATGTAATCAGCTTCTTGGTGAAGCTGTGCTTTAGCCTCTTGTAAAAGCGGGTTTATATCTAATGATTTGGGTACCAAGCCAGTAAGTTTTATTAGTGTAGCTACGTTGTCTACATCGCTATCTATGCTTTTTTTCACGCCAGGATACTGCACTTTTACTGCCAACATCCGACCGTCCATCGTAATGACTTTATGCACCTGACCAATAGAGGCCGCAGCTATAGGGGCAAAGGAAAAGTAAAGTAAGTCATCTTGCCATTTATCGCCCCAAGACTGATTCAGCGTGGCAATTAGCTGGTCTTTTGGCATCGGGTCAGCGTCGTCACGTAATCGCCCTAAAATTACCGCAAGCTCTTCGGGGAGAAAATCTCCTGCATCCATTGAAATAAGCTGCCCGAGCTTCATAGCTGCACCACGCATACTGGCAAGCTGATCTGCAATGTTTGAAATGTTTTTGGGCGTTAAGAGCAGCGAAGACAACGCGGGCTTCTCGCCCTTTAACAGTTGTCCTGCACCTTGTGATACTACGTTACCTGCAATTCTACCTGCCAATGAGCCCAAGCGGCCTATGCGCGATAAACGCGACGATGGTACCGCTCTACTAGAACGGGTTGGTGATTCAGTGGATTTATTGGGCTTCTCTGCCATAGGCTCTCTCAATTTTATTAAAGGCTAAGGGTAACGTTTGTTTTTTTATTGTCTAAACATAACCTAAAAAAGTAACTAGAGTTTATAAATTATACAGTCGGACAAAACGTCTGGATCGGGTTTCCAGCCAAAAGTCATTGAGGACCTGTTGACCATTGCTGTACATCAAAGATCAACAGGACTTAATGTTTAGGAAGTGAGGTTGCCAACAGGGCGATCAACGGATAAGACAGCTGTTTAAACAGAAGTCTGATTTAAAAGCCGCGTATAGATTGCCCCAAATGTGCTTATAAAGAAATGTATACTTACCGTTCCTAGTCGCTCAGCGGTTTCTTGCTAGGCACGTTGTACAGGGCAGTTGTGTAAACACTGTGTGCTAGATTATCTGTGAAATAAATTGAATCACTAGTCCGACAACGCTTCCATAAGCAAACCCAGCCCAGCCGCTTGTAGCTCTGTAACGCCAAAGTGCTGCACCAAAAAAGCCACACCAAAGCATGGCAGAATAAGTGGAAACAAGGCCGCTGCCCATCCCTGTATCTGGCAAAAACAGCATGACGACAAAGGTTAGCGCCATTGCGCCACTTAACAGCACCCACATGATATTTTTCTTATCAGCGAACGCATCGTTTTGTTTGACGCTCTTTGCATCGGCATCTTGCATTTGCTGCGCATTTTCTGCTTGAACACCGCACTGAGCTGCTTTTGATGCACGTAGTTTTCGTGCACTACGCTCACTTCTTGATTGGGGTTTCTTGACCTGTGAAGGCAACGGTGATGCAGCGCTATGGGTCATGATGTACCTCATTAACTGAATTTAGTAACTGTTTATTCATAGTTAAGGTAGAGCATGCATGCCAAGATGACTATACGACTTCGGTCTCACACGACAATTAGAAAACGTGTTTTAGATATTTGATTTTCCCTATTCGAATGCGGCGCTCGAATTAGAGGGGGCAAAGGCTGAGGTAGGTATCCGTTATCTACAAAAACACAGTGAAGCACGTAAACAAAAAAGCCCACCCGCAATCACTGCCGTTTGACAAGGAATGCGGGTGGGCTTTCACAAACTTATACCGTTAGGTATTAGTGATGGTCGCTATTTTGGCTTTTGAAGCTTACTTCCAGCAAATTTACGCTATCAGCAAAGGTCAGGGTTTTGATATCACCTTTGCCTTCCACATTTAGCGTATTCACCTGTTTCGGCCACAAGTCACGCAATGCATCGTGGCGAATTTTAATGCCTTCAAGCACAGGCGGTTCAGCAGTTTCCTGATAAACCCAAAAGTGTTTCCCTTCAACTTCAAAACCTACATCGGTAAGCTCTAATGGCTCGCCTGCCGCATTTAAAATCGCAAAGTGGTGGGCGACGTAATCAGCGAATTGTTGCTGCGTTTCTATGTCGTCCATAATATCTGCGTGCTTGTCGAACAGCGCCTTAACCGCGTGTTCAGCGTCGTGCAAATTAAAGCGGTGCATCACCTCAATATTTTCTGTTCTAGGATTAAACAGTACCGTGGTAATTGCGGCTTTTATTTGATGCGCTTGGGCTTCAGTGCTGTACGACATTGCGCTAACTAATAGCGCAGCCGTAATTGCGAATGCACTTACGCTTGCAAGCAGAGCATGCGCGCTCTGCTGCAAGCGGGTCAAAGATAACTTATTCGTCATCTTTGTCCTCGTCGTCGGTTTTTAGCTCGGTCTTTGAGTCGTGCATCAGGTCGCGGTACTCGTAAGTGTTACGCGGCTTATTCTTGTACGCTTCAATACGCGAAGGAATAATACGACGGGGGTAGTGGTTGTTTTCCACATCTACGTCTGCTGTTTCCCAATGCGGGTCAACCGTCACGCTTACCAGCTCTTTGTCTTTGTCGGTAACAATAAGCTTGCTTACCGCTTTAGGTGTACGACGCCAGATTTCCGCAGGAATACGCATTTCTTCTTTTGTGCCGTCTTCAAACGTTAGCTCAAGAATGATTGGCATCACCAACCCACCCTTGTTGCTGAAATCTAGCACGTAGTAGTTTTTGTCTTCTTTCACCGCACGCTCAAACGCTTTACGCTCCCAAGGCTCAAGATCTTTCAAGAATTTCTTGTACTTATTGCGCTCTTTGTTAGTTACGGTGTAACGATCGTTTTCGTCGTAGAAGTCACTGATATCTTCAAAGCGATCTACCCAAAGTTTTTTGCCTTCTTCTTTATTACGAAGGTCGGTAAGTGACTTCGGTTTTTCCATTTCTGCTTCGCGCTCGCGAGCAAAATCGATATCTGGATCTTCAGTGTCTAAACGAAGCTTATATACGCTGTCTAGGCTAATATCCACATGGTCTGTGGTGTAAAACCAACCACGCCAGAACCAGTCTAGGTCAACGCCTGACGCTTCTTCCATAGTACGGAAGAAATCTGATGGTGTAGGACGTTTAAACATCCAACGCTGCGCGTACTCTTTAAACGCGAAATCAAACAGCTCACGGCCAAGAATAGTTTCGCGAAGAATGTTAAGTGCTACTGCAGGCTTGGTATAGGCATTTGGGCCAAGGCGAAGTACTGAGTCAGACTGGGTCATAATTGGCACCTGGGTCTGAGACTTCATGTAGCCAGTGATATCACGTGGCTCAACGCCCCAAGGGATCGTAGGATCCCACTCGCGACCGGCAACGCCGTCTAGGAAGCTGTTCAGACCTTCATCCATCCATGTCCACTGGCGCTCGTCAGAGTTAACTGTCATAGGGAAATAGATATGACCTACTTCGTGAATAACCACACCAATAAGGAAACGTTTCTCAGCAAGCGAGTACGTGCGTGAACCATCGTCACGAAGCTCTGTACGCGGGCCGTTGAAGGTGATCATGGGGTATTCCATGCCGCCAACTGGACCATTTACTGATTGGGCTACTGGGTATGGGTAATCGAAGCTAAAGCGGCTATAAACATCCATGGTGTGGATGATTGATTCTGTAGAATACTTCTGCCATAGCTCGCCACCTTCTTTCGGGTAGAAAGACATAGCCATTACCAATGGTTGAGTGTCACCGCCTTGCTGATAGCCACGCGCATCCCACGCAAATTTACGCGAAGAGGCCCATGCAAAGTCACGTACGTTTTCTGCCTTAAAGGTCCAGGTTTTAAGCTTAGTCGTGCCTTCTTTTTCGTTCTCGATTGCTTCTTCTGGTGAAACAATGAATACGATACGGTCAGCTTTTTCTGCCTTTTTCAGACGGTCGCGCTGTGTTTTAGTTAACACGTCTTTCGGGTTTTGAAGCACACCCGTTGACGATACGATGTGGTCAGCCGGAACCGTAATATCTACTTCGTAGTTACCGAACTCTAGCGTGAACTCGCCACGGCCAATAAACTCTTTATTAGTCCATGCTTCGTAGTCGGTGTATGCAGCTAGGCGTGGGAACCACTGTGCTAGCAAGAAGATGTCGTTACCACCTTCACGTTCGTCATCTGGGAAGTGCTCGTAACCTGCACGTGCTGAAACAGCGTCTTCTTCAACAATGTTAAACGCAAAATCGATATCGAACGTAACTTTGCTGCCTGGCTTCAACGGTTGAGCCAAGTCAACACGCATTAAGGTGCCAACAACTGTGTGACGTAAGTCATTGCCCGCTTTGTCTTCAACTCGAGAAATGGTATAGCCCAGCTCGTTGTCGTCAACAAACTGCTGGCGGCGCAATGCACCCATGCTTAGCTTAGCTGGCGAATCGCCGCTAGCAGCTTGCGTACCTGGCCCGCGGTTACCGATACCGCCAAACGTGGTAGTAAGCGCAGACATTGAATCGTCGCGGAATTTGTTTTGGTCAAGCTGGATCCACAAGTACTTAAGCGTATCTGGCGCGTTGTTGTGGTAAGTAATGGTTTCGCTTGCTTCAATGCGGCGTTTGTCTTCAAGTAGCTTTACGTCAATATCGTAATCTACTTGTTGTTGCCAATATTGGTGGCCTGGCTCACCAGCGGCGTTACGGTATACGTTTGGAGTAGGAAGAACTTCGTCCAGCTGACGGAATTTATCTTCGAAATCGCCTTTAGTTTGTTTAATAGCGGCGGTACTAGGAAGAGAAATCAGCATAGACAACACTGGCGCTAGCCAGAAAAAGTGTCGTTTTGCGGTGCTCATGCAGGTTCCTTGCAACTTGTAAGTTAGAATTGTTATAAGATAACACCGCCTAGTATATAAGTATGCCTGTCACAATCCAATTTTTTGACCGTAAACTAACCATGTTTTAACGCAAAAAAACTGTAACAGATCGTTTTGTTTCGCGCTTTAACTGTCGTATTCTTAAGCTCTTGTTTTCTTTTTTCTTCCCCCTATGAACCGTTTTAATTGGCAACGTGCCGTTATAAAAGTTGGCAGTGCGCTTATTGCTCCTGAAGGCAATGAGTGTAGTGGGCGTTATTTACTGTCTCTTGCTCGATTTATTACTGCTAGTCGCGAAGCTGGCAAAGAAATTATTCTTGTCTCTTCTGGCAGTGTTGCCGCGGGCCGCAGCAAAGTGAAGGTTCGTCACAACGCATCTATTGCAGAAAAACAAGCCATGGCTGCGATTGGCCAGAATTTAATGATGGCCAACTGGCAGCGCTTTTTCGACTTTCCCTGTGCACAAGTATTGTTAACGGCGGATGATCTACGCGATAGAACCCGCTACGTAAATATTAAAAATACCTTGCGCGAAATTTTGAATCACAATGCGTTACCTATTGTGAATGAAAACGACACCGTAGCTGTCAACGAACTCAAAGTGGGTGATAACGATAACTTGGGTGCTTACACTGCCCTGGTCGCCCAAGCAGACACCCTCATTATCTGCTCAGATATCGACGGTTTATTTACCGCAGACCCAAGAAAAGACGCCAGCGCCACACTCATTCCACAGGTAGATAAAATAGACAGCACTATTTACGGCCTTGCCGGCGGCGCTGGAACTGCGGTAGGAACTGGCGGCATGCGCACAAAAATTGAAGCGGCAGACAAGTGCACCAGTAGCGGTATTCAAACTCTTATTGTAAACGGGCGAAAAGGCGAAACCTTCGATGCGTTACTTGAAGGTAAAGTGCCGGGAACCCTATTCAATGCTAGCAGCACTCCCGCCAGCGCGCGCAGACTGTGGCTTACCCATACTCTTAAAACCGCTGGCAGAATAGACGTTGATAGCGGTGCGAAAGAGGCGTTAGTGCGAAAAGGCGCGTCATTACTGCCATCGGGTATTGTTGATGTCGTCGGTTTGTTTGAACAAGGCGACGCTGTTGAAGTGGTGTGCCAAGGCGAAGTTTTTGCCAAGGGGCTTTGCTTATATAACGCAAAAGACTTAACGCTTATAAAAGGGAAAAAGTCGAAAGAAATTGCCAGTGTGTTAGGTTATGAAACAACGGATGTTGCCATTCACCGTGACGATATGGTGCTTTACTCATAGCGCTACCCAAAAGAATCGCTGCAATAGACTACCGCACATTAAACATTAATTGGCGTTAGTCGTTCATCGATTTTCATTATTTGCGCCAACAACAAAGCGATACATTTATTCACTAAGGGACGATCATGACTGATATCACACCTACACTTGCCGACTACCCTTACAAAGTCACTATCGCCACGCGTTGGCAAGACAATGATGCGTACGGACATATCAACAATGTTGTGTACTATGGTTTCTTTGATACCGCGGTAAACCGCTTTTTAATTGAAGAAGGTGGGCTAGATATACACAACGGGCAATCCGTGGCGTATGTGGTAAGCAGTCAGTGTCAGTACATTGCTCCGGCAGCCTACCCTGAAGACATTTTTGTAGGCTTGCGTGTTATCAAAATTGGTAGAAGTTCAGTGACTTATGGTCTATCGGTTTATGCCGGAGAGAATAAGCGACGCGTGGCTCACGGTCAATTTGTGCATGTGTTTGTAGATAGAAAAACCGACAAGGCCATTCCTATTCCTGTTAATGTGAAAACAGCGTTAGAGTCGATTGTGGAAGTAATGTAGAGCATGGCAAAAATGACGAAGCACAATGCATCACAAGCGATGAGCAACGGCAATCAAAAGCAGGTTGTCTTTCTAGACGCCGAAACCATGGATTTGCCCAGTCTTGATACCTCTTCACTCGATGACGTACAAACTAATTTCGGCGCAGGTATTACGCTTCATCAACAAACTCAAGCCGAAGATGTGGCCGAGCGCATTAAAAATGCCGATGCTGTGCTGGTTAACAAAGTCGTGCTTCAAGCCAAAGATTTACAGCAGGCCAGTCAGCTTCGCTATATTGGTGTAACTGCGACCGGCATGAACAATATCGACCGTGATTACTGCGAACAGGCTGGTATTACCGTTCAAAATGTAGAGGGCTATGGCACTGATAGCGTTGCTCAACATACGTTGACCTTGGCCTTGAATTTGGCCACCAATTTTGTGACTTATCAGCGCGATATGCGCAACCAAGCATGGTCTGCATCTTCTCATTTCTGCTTACTCAATCATCCCGTGGTGGAATTGGCGGGTAAGCATGCGGTAATTGTTGGGCATGGCGAGCTTGGCAAGCGTGTAGAGGCATTGTTTAAGGCTATGGGTATGCAGGTGAGTATCGCTGCTCGCCCAGGTAAACAAGACGACCCTCGTCCAAGTCTTGCATCGCTTTTACCCAATGCCGATGTGGTAAGTCTTCATTGCCCGCTTACTGAAGCCACCGACAAGCTTATTAATGCCGAGACGTTGTCGCTGATGAAGCCAACCGCTTTTCTCATTAATACGGCTCGCGGCGGTTTGATTGATGAGGAGGCACTCTATCATGCGCTTAAAAACAATCAAATTGGTGGCGCGGGATTAGATGTATTAAGTGTCGAGCCTCCGCCTGTTGATCATATATTGCTTAAAGAGGCACTACCTAACTTGCTGGTAACGCCGCATAATGCGTGGATTGGTAATGGCGCTAGGCAAAAACTGCTAGATAGTGCTATTGACCATTTATCTGTCCACTTATCTTCTTGTTTATCAGCTCCCCAGGGCTAGAACACCACTATGAATAACGCAACCTTATTTGCTCTGTGCTGCCTGATTTGGGGCTCAACCTGGATAGCCATCACTTACCAAATAGGGCATACCTCTGAAACGTTTGCCATTGCGCTGCGTTATTTATTGGCGTCGGCCTGTTTAGGGATTTACTGTGTTATTAGGCGTTTGCCGCTTAAGCTACCGGTACATGTTCATGTGAAAATGGCCGCAGTCGGTCTCTTTTTATACAGCTTAAATTACACGTTGCTGTATATGGCGCAAGCGCACATAATTAGCGCGCTGTTAGCCCTTATGAGTTCTTGTATTATCTACATTAATGTTGTGCTTCGGCGATGGTGGCTTAAAGAGCCTATAAGAAAAGAAGTGGTTATAGGTGCTACATTTGGCTTGCTGGGCATTGTATGTTTGTTTGTGCCGGAGTTTTCCAAAGTCTCCATGGATGCGGCGCTTGCTACCGGCCTCGCTATAGCGTTTGTCAGCTTTTTCTGCGCCTCAACAGGTAACGTTATCTCCGAGCGTATTTTGACCTCGGGTACGCCTGTTATCCAAATGAACTTCTATGCCATGAGCTATGCCATGGTGCTGCTTTTCATCACCTCACTGGCAATGCCGGGTAAGTTGGTCATTCCTACCCATACCGAGTTCTATCTGTCGCTGCTTTATCTGGCTATCTTTGGCTCTGTGTTTGCGTTTGGCGCGTACATGAAACTGTTAAAGCAAATGGGCGCTGACAAGGCTGCATATGTGGTCTTGGTATACCCCATGGTTGCACTGGTTATTTCCACCTTTTTCGAAGGCTATACCTGGAGCGTTTTATCTGTGGTTGGGGTGGTCATTGTGCTGGTAGGCAACGCCATTGCAATGGGGAAAGTTCCCCGCTTTATGCGTCGCCCACCGGTGTCGAGCTAGGAGCTGGTAAAACCGTTTATTTGAGCGCGTTGATTTTCTTATTCAGTTCGTAAGCAGGCTCGGTAACAATGGTTTCAAGGGTTTCGATTCGCGCCATCAAAGCTTCAATCTGCGCATCTTTTTCCTCTAAACGCTGCTGCTGTTTGTCGGTCACGCTTTTAACGAACGGGTTGCTGCACTCGCCGTTCATCCAGTCGTTTAGTCGCCACTGAAATTTTGCGTCTAAGTAGCTTGCCAAAAGCACAAGCGACGTCAGGCTGCCAATTAACAAAACTATACTTAACGTAGACATAATTTTTTCCTAATCCAAATTTCAAGGTTGAAGGCTTTTAGGGAAAATGCCCTAAACGCACGTTACTGCACTCACTGTTTTAACTAGTCGTTTGTTGCTTAAAAAAATTACAGCATTGACGAAAAAAGTTTGTAATAAAAATTCGCGGGGGCAGACTGATAGAAGTAACACAATAAAATAACAACAGTTTTTGTGATTAGGGATGTGACGTTGGGGCAGGGTTTTGAAGATGTTTTTGCGCAATACGGGGCAATACTGAGCCGTGTAGCCAACAGCTATGAAGCAAACGAAGCGATGCAGCAAGAATTATTGCAAGAAATTGCTATTGCCGTCTGGCAGGGGCTGTCTCGCTTTAAGGGCGATAGCAGCGTGAAAACCTATATTTTGAAGATAGCTCATAACCGCGCAGTTACTCACGTAGCAAATCAAGTGAAGCGTCTCGATACCCATCAATATGACCACGATGATTTGGGCTCTGACAGGTTCGTGAGTACTACCCATTCACCAGAGGAAATGTCTAGTCAACAGCAGTCATTAGAACGCCTACTTCGCGCGGTACGGGCACTTCCATTGCAGTCAAGACAAGTGCTAACGCTTTCTCTTGAAGGCTTAAGTTACGATGAAATTGCAGACGTCTGTGGTCTGACTAAAAATCATGTTGGTGTGATATTAAAGCGCGCCAAGCAAAGTATCATGCAGGAGCAACCGCATGCATAATTCAGATAATGAGAATCAAACGAACCCGCCCGTATCAGTAGACGATGCGCAAAATGATGGCCTTTCTGCGCTATGGCAAGCTCAGCCAGTTACGACTATCAACCTCTCGGAAGTAAAAGCCAGTTTAAGCAGCGAGCGAACCAAGCAACGCTGGTATATGTTGGTTGACTCCTTAGCGTTTATCCCAGCGATCTACTTGCTAGTTGTTACTTGGGAAAAGTTCACTTTTGTCGCCCACGCGATGTTTGTTTTTATGCTGGTCACGGCTCTTCCCCTACTTGTTTATCAGCTGTGGTTAAGAAGAGTGGCTGCATTTTCAAAAGACACTCAAACCGCTGACCACCTAATGCAGCTAATAAAGCAAATTAAGAATAACGTGAAGATTGCTGTAATCACTAAACACTCGACATGGACTGCAGTGTTATTTGGATGTGCCTTTCTGGTGGAGCGCTATTTTTATGGGGAGCTTACCCCAGAGAAAGCTATGAAGATGGCTATAGTTATGACGTCCATGAGCGTTGTAATGCTAGTGTGGTATGTGTGGGCGAGCAAAAGACAAAAGCGTTTTGAGCGTCAACTCGAAACGCTTGAGAAGATGGCACAGCAGCGTTAAGGGCGCATGAGTGCAAAAGTACGATGTTTTGACTTTGAGCGCTTAATTGTTATTACTTGTGCTCGGAGTGCTCACATTATCTTTCAGATCTTGCTCTGCGCTTTCATTGGACTCGTCAGCTTCACTGTCGTCTTCATCACTATCTCTACGGGTTCTGTTATCACCCAAGAAAAACTCATAATAAAGGTCCAACGCGAACTCAGATTGGTCTTCCAGTGTGGTTTGAATGGCTTCTAAATATAAACTAGGTAGAAGCTGATATTTTACCGCCAAGTCAGGCGGTAGTTGTCTGCGTCGTAGCGTACTATTGGCGTCGTTGTTACTTAGACCCACGTCCACATTGTATTCCACAGATAATCGCTCGTTTATCTGCCCTCTTACCGACAGTAAATCTTCGTTAGTGCTTAAACTAAAATCATCAATACCTAGCGCGCTTCCCACTTGTCCTGTCAGGGTTTTGGTGTTGGATAAACCAAAACCTACCAGCAGCGCAGCGTAGTTAGGATCTTGTGTGCCCGAGTTCGGTCCAGAACCTGTAAGTAGATATGACAATACGCCCTGTTGATCCATTGCAGGCTCAGAGAACAGGTTAATACTTGGCGAGTCAGCCGCGCCATCAATTCGGATACCTGCAATTACGTCGTCATCGGTTTTAGCCGGGTCGCGGATGGCTTCGACCAGCAACAAAGGTTGGTCAATTGGGCCGTTAAATTGTACTTCACCGGTTTGAATAATTAACTGTTGTCCGTAAGCGTTGTATCGACCATTTAAAATTTGAAGGTCACCATAGCCCACAAGTGCAGGTTGAGTGTTTACGCGAATGCCACCATACAAACTTGCAGTAAGTCCAAACGCTTCGAGTTTTACTTCTTCGGTTTTGTTTTTGTCGATGTTGACCAATACCGAAGCGTGGACGATATCTAGCGGTTCCTCTCTATCCGGTTCGCCACGCAGGTGCACGTCTTTTGATGGGGAAACAGCACTCTCAGGTAGCGACTCTATTTCAATTCTCGCCCAAGGAATATTTACCTCGCCACTCACGTCCACTTTTTCTTTTGTGGCGGCGATATCGATATTCGGTGATACCTTGAGTCGAATGTTTGGCTGACGAATTTCGAAACCGTTTCCCTTTAAATTAAATGTCGCACTGGGGTTGGATGACCAGTCTAACTCGCCTTTTAACGCCCCTTTTCCTCCGCCTAGTAAGAAGGTGCCGTCTAGTGCAGCGGTTTGACCATTAAGCGATACTTTTTGATTCCAATCGGCCAGTGTCACAGGCGTATCTTGTATATCGATAGCGCCATTTGAAACCGTCAATTCACCGTTAAGCGTAGGGTCGTCAATGTAACCACTTAACGATACGTTCCCATTTAACTTTCCTGTAAGGGTTCTGATAGCAGGGGAAAGGGGTTTGAATGGTGCAACATTAAGCCCTTGCATCTCTAGTTTACCATCGAGTGGTATACGCGATTCGAAAGGACGGGTATTTAAGGTTAGTGTTGCATCCCCGACGTCTTGGCTTGAAATCACAGACGTTGATGCTAATTGCCCCTGCTTTATCTCTCCTTTAGTTTCTATGGAGTTAATAGTGAGCGTTAGCGGGCGCGTTTCACCAAGTTGCCATGGCGCAGAACTCATAGACGCAGTAAATGTGGCATCGATTGGGTCGTTAGCCGAGTAGCTGCCTTTGGTTTTTACGGTAAGTGTTGCTTGTGAGGGGCTTGAAACAACAGTAGGCGCTAACTCGTTCGCCCACAACCCGATGGGCAGCGCCGTCGCGCTGATATCCCAACTGGCTTTGTTTTGTTGATAATTCACGTTTGAAATACACAGCTCACCTTCTTTTCGAGAGGTCCAACAGTGCTGACCTATTTTAGCCGTTATAGGTGTGGTGCCTATATCTACACTGAACGGGCTTGATAGCGTCCACTGCATATTAGCGAGCTTCAATGCCGTATCACTAATTTCCCCCACCCAGTGATTGTTAGTCCATGCACCTTTTAAAGACAGCCCAATATTATTGTTGGGCACAGCTAGGTCAATATCTGCGGTGTGGTCGCGATAGGTACCGTTAACTTTGATTTCGCCGTTCAATGGTCCTTGCAGCGCGGCAGAGGCATTTAAATTGGGTGACACAGCAATATTAGATAGGGCGAGTGTGCCATTAGCACTTGGGTTTTGCCAAGGACCGGCGGCTGTGATGTTGCCACTTATCGCACCTGTCACTTCTGGGTATAGGCTTGAAATAGCGTTAACGTTTATCGCAATATTTGCATTTAAATGCCGCTTATTCAGTACTTGAGCAATGGCGCGTATCGTGTTTCGCTCTTGCTCGTGTTCTTGAATGATATTGACGTTAGTAACGAATAAGTCGCTGGGGCCAGCATAAACCGCATTCCCCTTCACCTGAAGCGGTTTGCCCTGAAGTACACCCGAGACAGTCATATCTCTTAGGCTCATGTGTAATCCGCCGCGCTCAGAGTATTGCAATATACTGTCTATTTCTCCGCTAATTTTTTCAGGCGCATAAGTGCTGAATTGCCGCCCTGATACATTCTTAAGCGTTGTCTTACCTTCCCACGCGATACTCTCATTTAGATAAAGGGTACCTGTGTTGGTTAAGCTCCCCTCCAAAGCGTTTATATTGGCTTGATTAACAAAAATATTGTTCTTTTTCAGCACCACATCAAGTGATACCGGTACATTGCCAATGTCAGGCAATGTAGCTGCACCAGCTCCTTTAAGTACGTAATCACCCATGGTGCCGGAAAGCGTTAACTGTCCTTCTTTGAGCGTAGTGTTTTCCACTGTCGGTATGGCTTGTTCTTGCCAGCTCGCAGTGAATTCTATGGGAAGGTTACTGTCTAGAATGTTGGCCATTAAGTTAGCGTTTGCGGTTACCGCGCCTTTGGCTACAACTGACAGCGTTAAGTCGTCCAACGCACCCGCGGCCGCTACACTCAGTTCTTGTGGTGTGTCGCCAAGCTTCGTTTTCGCGTTAATAGCCACATTTAATGGGAAGTTTCCGTCAAGTGTTGCGCTCGCTTTTCCTTTCACCTCACCTTGTTCATGTACAACGGTCATTTCTTCAATAGCGACATCGCTGCCCTTAAAGTGAGCCTCTAACAGCGAGATGAGTGAAATGTGCTGTTTGCTCTCCCCTTGAATTATGTGTAGATCTTCTACTAAAAAAGTACCAAGAGACAAAGGAATAGGCGTAGCTATATTTGGTAGTACGGGGACGTCGTAGCTTAGTGAGTATGACGTAGGCAAAGCGCTATCAGCACTTGGAGCCTGTTCTTTTTTGGGAGCAGACTGCTCACTATTAGTTTCCGATGTATTGGTCATGGCTGCCGGTGAAGAGCTGGCAGCTTCATCTTGGTTTAGCAGAGCAATGCGAACACCTTTCGCGGCGATGCTGTCAAGTATGAGGTCGCTATTTCCTTCAAAATCGGTTAGCTCTAGTTCATCAATTTCTACTGTTGTCGTAAGTAGAGCAAGTTTGATATTCGTTAGCGCTAAATACCCAACATCAATAGGCAGCGGTAATTCAATCTGGCCACCTGCAGGTGCATCATCGGAAGAGTCAGGCGCGTTTGAGCGCTGTGTAAGCGTAGCGTTTTCCAGCGTGACTTCATTGACACATACTCTAGGCTCAAACAAACAACGCCAGGTAATATCAATGTAGGCATATTGTGCAGACACCTTCCATTGCGGGTTTTCCCACTCCACATTATGCACTTCTAGTGTGTCAGCAAACCCACCGTCAATGGCATCGATGGAAAGGTTTTCAACAAGCGTGTTGGCCAGTAACTTAACGGTAGGGCCGCCTAGAGGACTTATCAAAACGGCATACAACGCGACCAGTATAAGAACCGGTGAAAGTAAAATGGCCGAAAGCGTACGTTTTCTCATAGCTCAGGCCCCAACAAAATATGTAACTGCCATGTATTCTCGTCTGGCGCAAAGCCTCTTGCCACGTAAAGTCTGACTGGACCAATTGGTGAAAGCCAATGTACACCAGGTCCAACGCTATATGTCAGCGTTGTGCTGGTGTCGTTTGTTGCTGTACCTGCATCAACAAACGCTGCCACTCTCCAATTATCTGCCACTTGATAGGCATACTCTACACTCGATGTAGCAAGGTACTTCCCTCCAATAGAGTCAACAATGAGTTCTCCTGTTTCTGGATCAATGACTTCAGCTGTCGGAGAAATTTCGCGATAGTCGAAGCCGCGAACACTTTTATCGCCCCCTGCATAGAAACGCAACGACGTTGGCACTTCATCAAAACTATTGGTTTTAATAACCCCAGCTTCACCGCGTATGGTTATTCTGTGCACATTGTTAAAGGTTCGGATAAGCGTGGCTTCAACTACTGCCTTGGCAAAATCGATATCAGAACCATAACCTTCTCTGCCTATTTGAGTGAGCATTTGAAGGTAGGTACCATTATTAATGTTGAGCTCACTGTCTTTATCGCGATAGGTTAACGAGTACCCGGGTAATACTAGGGACGTGGTGTTTGTACTCAATTCCCCTTGATCATAAGTTTCACGTAGATATGTCACCGAGCCATCGTGTTGCCATGGTGAATTGTCATGTTGCCAGTAACGGTGTGCAGACAAAGATAGGGTTTCACTCTCAAAGGAAGTGTTGCTGTACTCTATAAATTGGTAACCCGCCTCTATACTCGCGTAATCCCGCGTTATGTTTCTCATCGGTATACGGTAGTCGGCAGTCACTGATTGTTCTGGCGCTGAAATGAAAATATCAGATGAAACAGAGTGCCCTTTTCTATTCACCCAAGGACGCTCCCATCCTAAGCGAACCCGTGGGCCCGTGTCAGTGGCTGCGCCAACAGAAACGTTAAATGCGTCTGTGGGTCTGTGAAGTAACGATACCTCAACCGGTACCAGCAAACCATCAGCCTCACTTACAACCGGGCGTGCAATAACGCGGGTAAAATACCCAGATTGATTAAGGCTTCTGTTGAAATCGGCAAGTGTTGCTGAAGAGTACGCATCGCCTGTTTGAAAAGGCTTTAGCCGCTCAATGATGGCTTTCGCCTTGTCATCGCCAATAAATTTTAGCTCTCCAAATTGGTACTGGGGCCCGCTTTGCGCAATCAAAAGTACGTTTGCTTGTTTTTCGTCACGCACTAGGTCGAGACGCGTCGCCTGCCAAAAATAATCAAAATAGCCATTAGATAAGGCGTAGTTAAACATGGACGACTTAAACGACTCGTAAATGGTTTGGTTTAACACGTCGCCTTCTTTAAGCTTTAGTGAATTAAAACGTTCTCTGAAAGCCTTATCTTCACGTCCTGCACCTATTATTTCGCGAGTCACTTTATTTATGGTAAGCGGCGCATTCAAAGCAACATTCACTGTAACCTTGTCGCCCTCTTCAATACTTACCTTGGTCTCGCTGTTGTAATAACCATAAGGTTGAACCGCTGTCGCTACCGTTTCACCCACTTCATCTTGCCAGTAAGGGTCAGTAAGCAACGATTTTTCCACGTCGAGACTGTTTAAATGCAGGCGGATATTATTACGCAGTTTGTCGTCTTCTACGCCCTGAATGTTATAGGAAATAGGGTCTTGGGCATGTGAAAAAGTAAAGAGAGCACACGCTAGCGTGCACAATGTACTGCCCACCAAAACTCGGACTGCTTTGGTGATTCTGAACATAAATTGTCGGAAAAGATGGTCTTGCAAACTGGCAAGCCCGCTCCAAATCGAAGGCATGAAAAGGCTAAGTCCTTAAGGTAACGCTGGGCTGTGAAGCTTACCGCTTGATGGTAAAATCCATATTATGTCTGTGGTTAATGATACCACATCTGCAATTTGTATCCGCAAACTACGACGAGAGATCAAATAATTGCGCTGACGTCGGTAAATAATACCAATCCGCATAGATAATTGCCCACTCAGAAGGCGCTGGCAAGTTTCCTAGCAAAGCGTGGGAATGCAGGAATGGCTGTTCCCTTTCAAATTCCCAGAATGAAGCTAGGAAGCTTGCCAGACCTTCCCGAAGGGCGAGTTTAAAATGTCCGTACTCTTTGTTGTGTCACCTTGATGTAGACCACTATACCTGCGGTAACACGCCGCGATTACGAACATTTTAACTCTCGCTGAGTGGGTAATGATCTATGCGGATTGGTATAGCATGCATTCAACGTATTTTCCTGACTAGAATGCTCTTCTTCAGAACATATCTGGCACATCCACTCACTGAACATAGAGCCTAGTATTGCTTTGTTTTTGTACATATGGGCATGAGTGAGTATACTCTGCGTAACTTAACTTCGAGTTTTTTGCCTAAGCTAAGTTCCACTAACAATAAAAAACAACAAGGGAATGTTATGTCTTCTAATAAGGCTCTCTTACCTACGACACTAGTTACTTTGCTACTGTTGGTTTGCTCTTTCTCCACACTGGGCGCAGATCAAACTAAGGCAGAACCCGAGTACGAAAAATTCAGTTCTTTGCCAACTTATTGGACTCCGTCGCTGTCACCCGATGGCTCAAAAATCGCTTTTGTTCAAAACGTTGAGCAAGAAGAAGCGTTTGCCATGCTTGCCACTTACGACTTAAAAAAGGGTGAAAAGCACTACCTACTGCGATCGGACAATGAACGCGTAAAAATTAACTGGTACAACTGGGTGAACAATGAACGGCTGGTGGTTAGCGCTCGTTACGAAACCCGACGTGGCACCACGAAAGTTCATGACACACGGTTGTTAAGCATTAAGTTTGACGGTGAAGGCGGTGCATTCAACTTGGTTGAATGGGAGAGAATAAAGCGTCGAGCAGGTAACCCGAACCACATTCCTCAATTTCACGATGACGTTATCGACTGGCTGCCTGACGATCCAGAACATATTCTAATTGCCTTAGACGCTGAGGTGTTGGGGCTGCCGTCGGTTTACAAAATCAATGTTAATGATGGTGGCGTAAGTCGCATTATTCGCGGGAAAAAACGCATTAGAGATTGGATGACGGACCAACAAAATAACGTTCGTATAGGTGTTTCGCTTGATTACGATACAGGGGAGCGAGAAGTCTTTCTAAAAGAAGGAGACGATTGGCGCACCTTATTTGCTTACAACGCTATGTCTGACAAGGGTGAATACCCAGTTGGCTTTGCAAAAGACCCAAATATTCTTTATTTCAAAGGTTATAAAGGAGACTTCCGTGCATTGTACACCTTGAACCTTACTACTAATGAGCGAACAGAGGTGTATGCTGATGAAGGGTACGATGTTAATGGTAGCCTTATCTATTCACCGGTTACCCGAGATGCAATAGGAGTACGCCATGACGGTCGACATTATTGGGATGAACGTTACGTCGCTCTTCAAAATGGTATCGATGCTGGTCTTCCTGATTACGACAATACCTTAGTGAGCTTTAGCGACGACGAACAAACATATATTGTTTATTCAGAGTCTGACACCTTACCAGGAGTTTATTTGCTGGGTGACCGTAAAGAAGGCACGTTAGTGATGCTTTTTGAGCAATATGCTCAAATAGACCCGGCAAAATTATCTGAGCATACGTTAATTGAATATGAAGCCAGAGATGGCATCAAAATCGAAGCGTATTTGACTTTACCAAAAGGTGAAGGCCCGTTTCCTACCATTATTCATCCCCACGGTGGCCCCGGAGCAAGAGATTTCAGTGGTTTCGACTATTGGACAGCGTATTTTACATCGAAAGGTTATGCAGTACTAAGGCCTAACTTTAGAGGTTCTAGAGGGTATGGGTACAGCTTTGCGCAAAGCCAAATGAAAGGTTGGGGCTTGGCTATGCAAGATGATATCACCGATGCGGCAAACTGGATGGTAGAACAGGGGCACGCTGAGCAAGACAACATGTGTATTGTGGGCGCTAGCTATGGCGGTTACGCCGCCCTGATGGCAACAGTTAAAACCCCGGATCTGTTTAAGTGTGCGGTGAGCTTTGCTGGCGTAAGTTCACTTAAACACGTCATTATTCATTCTCGCCGTTTCCTGAACAACGAATTTGTGAAAAACCAAATTGGGGATGATTATGACGACCTTGAAGCGCGCTCGCCTTACTACAATGCGAAAGGAATAAAGACGCCAATTTTGCTGGTACATGGAGAGGAAGATAGAGTTGTCCCTCCACTTCATAGTCGCTACATGGCTGACGAGTTAGATGATTACGACAAGGTCTACAAATATGTAGAGCTTGAAAGTGGCGACCACAATTTGTCTATTCAGCGAAATCGTCATATTTTCTTTAAGGAAATGGATGCATTTTTAGACCAACACCTTAGGCCAGCGAGTAAAGCGAGTGCTGCAACGGCAAACGTTTCAGCTTCCGAGTAACACCCGTTAAATGCACCAGTATTTACGACAAGATTTTGCTTGGCTGGCGGCTTTTTAACCAAGTTTCAGGTATACTCAACAAGGCGCGTTAATTTCGCGCCTTTTTAATTTCCCCCACTTTATTTCATATTCGAGACTTTATGCCCCAGACTTCTAATGGCGTATCTGAGGATACTGCAGTTGTGCAAAAGCCAGCGCTTGGCCTTGTTGAATTTGTTGCGCTAATGGCTACGATGACATCCCTTGTCGCGTTGAGCATTGACGCTATGCTGCCTGCGTTGATTCAAATTGGCGAGTCACTACAGGTCGCCGAGGCGCATCAAACCCACTTAATCGTTACCGTGTTCTTTTTAGGCATGGCACTGGGTCAAATGTTCTTTGGGCCTTTTTCCGATAGCCGCGGCCGTCGCCTAACTATATTAGTGGGCCTGTGTATTTTCGCCTTAGGTACATTTGTTTGCATGATGGCCACCAATTTGGAGACCATGCTGGTAGGTCGCGTTATTCAAGCATTTGGGGTGTCTGGGCCACGAATAGCCTCTATGGCAATTATTCGCGACCTTTACGTTGGCGATGCGATGGCAAAAGTCATGTCGTTTATCATGATGGTGTTTATATTAGTGCCTATGTTGGCGCCTATTATTGGGCAAACGGTGATGGAGTTGACCTCATGGTTCCATATTTTCACTATGTTTCTCATTGTGGCTACCACGGCCGGCATTTGGTTTTTTTCTCGTCAAGGGGAAACCCTGCCAAGAGCAAGGCGTAAAAAGTTTTCATGGGCGCAGTTTTTTGCATCGTCAAAGTTCATTCTCACTAACCCAGCAGTGATGGGTTACACCTTTGCCATGGGCTGTATTTTTGGGGCATTCCTGGCGTATTTAAGTGCTTCGCAAACCATATTTACTGTGTTTTACAACGTAGGTGAATGGTTTCCCTACATCTTTGCAACGCTTGCTTTTTCAATTGGTCTCGCCTCTTACTTTAACGGCAAAATGGTAATGCGTTTTGGGATGCGCAAGCTTTGTCGTTTTGCACTTAAAGGGGTTAACGGGTTTGCCGTTGTGTATTTAGTGTTACTGTTGGCGTACGACGGCTTGCCGCCTTTAATTCCTACGGTTGCGGTTATGTTTGTAGGCTTTTTCTTTGTGGGCATACTGTTTGGTAACTTAAACGCCATGGCGATGCAGCCGCTTGGCGATATGGCAGGTTTAGGCGCGGCCATAATTGGCTCATTTTCTAGCCTTTTCTCGGTGCCTGTTGCACTGTTCGTCGACAGTTTCTTAAATGGAAATTTAATGCCTATCGGCTGGGGATTTCTCGTCTTTTTTGCTTTGTCTTACGTATCCGTACGCTATGCTGAGCGCGTTCGTGAAGGTTCTATTTAGAAGGTGTATCGGCGTGTCGCAGTGGTCAGTTGCGTAAGAAAGATACTTATTAGCAGGCTTACGGACATAAAAAAGCCCGACCAAAACGGTCGGGCAAGAGGGCTTAGTTAAGCACCTAACGACAGAAACTGTCCTAACCTCTGCTCTTACACTACTATGGCCTTCATGTCAGTCATGTAGCCACGTAAGGTCTTACCTACCGATTCCACACCGTGTGAGCGGATGGCTTCGTTAATTTCAACAAGGCGTTTGTTCTCTACCTGATTAGAAGTAGCGGCTAAACCCTTACCGATAACGCTGGTATCAATGGTAGGCATAAATTTCTCACGCAAAATTGGAATTGCTGCGTTAGCAAACAAATAGTTTCCGTATTCTGCTGTGTCTGAAATAACCACGTTCATTTCATACAAACGCTTACGTGCGATTGTGTTAGAAATAAGCGGTGTTTCATGCAGTGATTCATAGTACGCAGACTCAGGTAAAATACCGGCTTCAACCATTACGTCGAACGCAACTTCAACACCGCACTTGATCATGGCAACCAGTAAGATGCCGTGGTCAAAGAATTCTTGTTCACTGATTTCACCTTCATAAGCCGGTGCGTTTTCAAACGCGGTTTCACCGGTTTCTTCACGCCACTTAAGCAGGTTCGCATCGCCATTGGCCCAATCTTCCATCATGGTGCGAGAGAACTCACCGCTGATGATGTCGTCTTGGTGCTTTTCAAATAGCGGACGAAGTAAATCAGTTAACTGCTCAGAAAGCTCAAACGCTTTCACTTTTGCAGGGTTTGATAGACGGTCCATCATGTTAGTCACACCGCCAATCTTAAGTGCTTCAGTAATAGCTTCTAGGCCGTACTGAATAAGTGCACCTGCGTATCCTGGCTCGATACCGTCATCAACCATTTTTTCAAACGCAAGTACCGCTGCAACTTGTTGCATACCACACAAAATGGTCTGCTCGCCCATGAGGTCAGATTTAACTTCAGCCACAAATGATGACTCAAGTACACCTGCGCGGTCACCGCCCGTTGCACTTGCAAGTGCTTTGGCTTGATCCCAACCTTTACCTTCAGGGTCGTTTTCTGGGTGTACAGCAATCAGAGTTGGTACACCGAAGCCACGCTTATATTCTTCACGTACTTCAGAACCCGGGCTTTTCGGCGCACACATGATTACTGTGATATCGCTACGAATTTGCTGCCCTTCTTCAACGATATTGAAACCGTGAGAGTAACCTAGCGTTGCACCTTCTTTCATAAGCGGCATAACGGCTTCGACTACGCTAGCGTGCTGCTTATCAGGTGTTAAGTTATAAACTACGTCTGCTTCTGGAATGAGCTGTTGGTAAGTACCAACGGTAAATCCGTTACTGGTTGCGCGCTTATATGAGTCGCGTTGCTCATCAATGGCTGCTTGACGCAGCGCATAAGAAACATCTAACCCTGAGTCACGCATATTCAAGCCTTGGTTAAGGCCCTGCGCGCCGCAGCCTGCAATGACAATTTTCTTGCCTTTTAAGAACTGACAACCGTCAGCGAATTCATCGCGTGCCATGAAACGGCAGCGGCCAAGCTGATCTAACTGCTGGCGAAGTGACAGGGTGTTGAAATAATTAGCCATAAAAATTTCCGAACAACATTCATTTTTGTCAATATCAAACACCGACCTTGGTGTTGACAGACCTCGTCTATGACGACTTGATATTGAGACTAAAAGATTTCTTTTGTTTTGGAAAATGATATATTTGCAAGATAATATTGCATAAAGTGAAATGTTTATGGATTTTCGCAGTCTACAGCTGTTCAATCACCTAGCTACCAGCCTGCATTTTGGCATTACCGCCGAGGCCATGTATGTGTCGCCTTCTACGTTAAGCCGGGTTATTCAACGCCTTGAGGACGAGCTAGGCTGCACGTTGTTTAAACGTGATAACCGCAAAGTGGCGCTAACCCACAGTGGGCACAAGCTGCTGTCTTTTTCAAAGCAAGCGCTGAAAGATTGGCAGCAGCTAAAGGTCGACTTAAAAGAAGATAACGACGCATTGCAGGGCGAGCTCAGCGTATTTTGCTCGGTTACCGCTAGTCAAAGCCACTTACCCGCTATGCTTAGACAGTTCAGGCAACAGCACCCGGGTGTTGATATACGCCTAATTACCGGCGATCCTGCCCTTGCGATAGAAAAAGTTAAAGGCAAGCAGTGCGACTTATCTATTGCTATCTACACCCCGGATATGCCGACAGATTTGCATTTCACTGCGCTTGATAATGTGCCTTTGGTACTTATTGCCCCAAGAGAGTGGCGACTTACTCAACTAAGCCAGTTGGACTGGACCAAACATCAGGTGATTATGCCTGAAACCGGCCCAACCCGTCGTACTGCCTACCACTGGTTTGCTGAACACGGTATTCGTCCAAATGTGTATGCTTATGTCGGCGGTAACGAGGCTATCGTGAGCATGGTTGCACTTGAATGTGGTGTGGGTTTTGTGCCTAAAGTGGTACTTGATCACTCCAGTATGGCCAATGCTGTAACCCAAATACCTGTTGAAGATATTGAGCCTTATGCTTTAGGTTTATGCTGCTTGCAGGATAAGCAAAACGAGCCGCTTATAAACGCCTTTATGCAGCTTAATTTGCAAACTCGTGGGTAAATTTAGGATATAAGTTGTATTTAGCTTGTAATCAGCTAGTGCTCAACTGTTTAATAAGGTTATCGAGGGCGCGATAGCCCAATGCTTCTGCAATGTGTGCCCGCGATACGGCGTGCTCATCTTCAAGATCTGCAATGGTTCTTGCCACTTTTAACGTGCGATGAAACACCCGCATAGATAAATTAAGCTGTTTAGCAGCGGCTTGTAGAAACTGCAAATCAGTGTCATCTAGGAAACATATATCGGCAAGCTCACCTGAGTGCAGCGCACCATTTGGCTTACCTTGCCGTAGCCCTTGTTTGTGACGCGCTGCAATGACCCGCTCTCGCGTTGTATGTAACGAATCGTCAGGTCTATTGGCACGCTCTGGCAGGTCGTAGTCAGGTAGCCGAGGCACTTCGACTTGTATATCAATTCTATCAAGCAGTGGTCCCGATAACCGGTTCAAGTAGTTGAGCTGTTGCTGCGGGGTTAGTCGGTTATCATCAATATCACCCGTCGGGCTTGGATTCATCGCCGCTACTAGTTGAAAGTTGGCGGGGTATGTGGCGCTTCCTGAAGCACGAGACAAATGCACGTCGCCGGTTTCAAGTGGCTCGCGCAATACATCCAGTGCCTTTCGCCCAAATTCAGGCAGTTCGTCTAGAAACAAAATACCATTATGAGCCAGCGATATTTCACCCGGTACAGGGTTTGAGCCACCGCCAGTAAGCGCCACCGCAGAGCTAGTATGATGGGGCGAGCGGAGGTGGCGAGTTAGAAAACGCTCTGCATGCAGTTTTTCGCCTTTCACAGAGTGAATGGCAGCCACTTCCAACGCTTCTTCCTCGCTCATATCGGGTAATAGCGATAGCATTCGGCTGGCGAGCAGGCTTTTACCTGTGCCAGGAGGGCCCACCATAAGTAAATTGTGTGCTCCACTTGCTGCGATAACAAGCGCTCGTTTGGCTTGCTCTTGGCCGATAATGTCATCCCACCCTGAAAGGGGGCTGTTAAGTGCTCGCGAGGTAAACGGCTGGCCTTTAGCAAGCTTTTTGTTGCCGGTAAGGTGTTCATAAACAGACAGTAAATCGAAAGCGGGATAGCGCGTTGCATGAGAAACTAAGGCCGCCTCTACGTCATTATCCCCTGGGTATACGAGCGCAATATCTTCGTTTGCAGCTGCCATTACCACAGGAATCAGCCCGTTTACTGGCTTTATTTCGCCGTTTAATGCAAGCTCGCCCACAAAGGCAATGTTAAGTAGGCTAATGTCTGAGATGTAGCCCGACGCAGCTAAAATGCCTACGGCGATGGGAAGGTCGAACCGCCCGCCAAACTTGGGAATATCTGCCGGCGCTAAATTAACCGTTATTCGTTTTGCGGGAAACTCAAAGCCACTGTTTATCAGGGCGCTGCGTACCCGCTCTCGTGCTTCTTTAACGCTGGTTTCTGCCATACCGACCAGTTGAAAAGCAGGTAAACCATTAGCTAGGTGAATCTCTACACTTACCTCTGGCGCTGCCACGCCCTGCCCTGCAAAGGTTTTAACAACAGCCATTCCCATAATCTAAACAACCTCCTCTCGCTGAATACTTATGATTCGTGGTTTTGAAACGCAAACGTGTCAGCGCGGTAAAAATGTAAGCCAACGCAGTCGGCGTAAACTTTAGAGAGAGTCGGGATAAGATGTAACTGTACTAACGATGGGATCTACTAAGAGTGCATAAAACGCTTGGCATGTAATGACCCTGCTCAGCAAACTTAGGCTAGTGCTAGTGCTAGTGCTAGTGCTAGTGCTAGTGCTAGTGGTGGTCGTTGTAGAAAACAGGCAGCTGCCAATGCCAGCGCATGGCGCCAAGCCTAAACAGTACGGTTGTGACAAGGGCCGCAATACCACACCACTGTGTGGCGAGTTCCATTTGCATGCCTATTCCATAAACCACGCCCCCTGCAATACAGGTCATTGCATACAGTTCGCCGTTGAGTACCAGCGGTACCTCTCGGCAAATAACGTCCCGTAACAGACCGCCAAACACGCCGGTAATGGTGCCCATGGCAACCGCCACGGCCATGCCTGTGTCGTTGGCTAAGGCTTTCTCTATGCCAACTACGTTAAAAAGCGCGAGCCCGAAAGCATCGGCGATCAATAAATAGTGAAAAGGAAAGCGTGGGCTAATACGCAGCCAGATAATGGGTATAAAGGCGGCTATCAGTGTGGTGTATAAATAATCGGTATCGGCAATCCAGAAGACCGGGACATCTAACATGACATCACGTAGTGTTCCGCCGCCAATGGCGGTTGCGCTGGCAAGCACGACCACGCCAAATCCATCCATACGCTTTTGATAGGCCATCAGGGTGCCGGAAATTGCGCACACTGCAACCCCCGCTAAGTTTAACCAATGAAACCAATCAAACATCTTCTTGTACCCTTTTACTACCCTTAAAAACTCGCCATTCCTACCGCAAAATACTTGATCAGGCCTTATGTTTCATGCTATTTCTTTGCCCAATATCGAAACGTACTGTTGAGATTACGGTTCGTGATATTGAGTGATGAGGTAAAGCCATAACCTCTAACGAACAACATTTCATAACTACAATGCCAATGGATATAGGTATTGTATGTCAAATATATCATATAAAACAAAGCGCTACTGATGTGTTAGCAGTTAGGCTTTGTTGCTCCTCGCTTTGAACGACCTTAGATGATGTGTTACATCATCAGTATGACATGCAATTTTGAGTAAAACAGCGCGTATTGGAAGTTGAGCCAAAGCATTACTGGTTTACCACTGTTTTTTAGTTTCACAAAAAGGTCTAGCGCCTAAACCTAGAACCTTAAATTAACGGGAAGGATTTATGCCCAAGTTACGTTCAGCAACTACCACCCAAGGTAGAAATATGGCGGGAGCTCGCGCGTTATGGCGAGCAACTGGAATGAAAGACTCTGATTTCGGCAAGCCTATTATTGCTATTGCGAACTCATTTACGCAGTTCGTACCTGGGCATGTTCACCTAAAAGATCTCGGCCAATTAGTGGCACGCAGCGTTGAAGAAGCGGGTGGTGTGGCGAAAGAATTCAACACTATCGCAGTGGATGACGGTATCGCCATGGGGCACAGCGGTATGCTGTATAGCTTACCATCTCGAGAAATCATTGCTGATGCAGTGGAATACATGGTGAACGCACATTGCGCCGATGCCATCGTTTGTATTTCTAACTGCGACAAGATTACCCCGGGAATGCTAATGGCGTCTATGCGCTTGAACGTACCGGTCATTTTTGTGTCTGGGGGCCCAATGGAAGCGGGTAAAACCAAGCTTTCAGACCAGCTTATTAAACTAGACTTGGTTGACGCCATGGTAGCGGCTGCTGACGACAAAGTTAGCGATGCTGATACCGACGAAATTGAGCGCTCAGCCTGCCCTACCTGCGGCTCATGTTCAGGGATGTTCACCGCGAACTCCATGAACTGTCTAACCGAAGCGTTAGGTTTATCCTTGCCGGGCAACGGCTCTATGCTGGCTACCCACGCCGACCGTGAAGGTTTATTTAAACAAGCGGGCAAACAAATTGTTGAGCTGTGCAAGCGTTACTACGGCGACGATGATGACAGTGTATTACCACGTAATATCGCCAACTTTAAGGCTTTTGAGAATGCCATGAGCTTGGATATTGCCATGGGTGGGTCGACCAATACCATTTTGCATCTGTTAGCAGCGGCAATGGAAGGCGAAGTGCCGTTTACTATGGCAGACATCGACAGATTGTCTCGCAAAGTGCCTCACCTATGCAAAGTGGCACCTTCAACACCCAAATACCACATGGAAGACGTACACCGAGCGGGTGGCGTTTTGGGTATTTTGAACGAGCTAAATAAGGCTGGCTTGCTGAACACCGATGTTAATCATGTTTTAGGAAAACCGCTTACCGACGTTATCAGCGAGTGGGACATCACTAACCCTGAAAACGAAGACGCTATTACCTTTTATCGCGCGGGTCCTGCGGGTATTCGCACGACAAAAGCATTTAGCCAAGATTGTCGCTGGGACGAAGCCGATGACGACCGCGAAAACGGCTGCATTCGCTCTATTGACCATGCGTTCAGTCAAGAAGGTGGCCTTGCCGTGCTTTACGGTAATGTGGCTGAAGATGGCTGTATTGTAAAAACGGCTGGCGTAGATGAGTCTATTCTTAAATTCAACGGAACTGCGAGAATCTACGAAAGCCAAGATGATGCGGTAGCAGGTATCTTGGGCGATGAAGTAAAAGCCGGTGATGTGGTCTTCATTCGCTACGAAGGTCCCCGCGGCGGCCCGGGTATGCAAGAAATGCTGTACCCAACGTCTTACTTGAAATCTAAAGGGTTAGGCAAGCACTGCGCTTTGGTAACAGACGGACGCTTTAGTGGCGGTACCAGTGGGTTGTCTATAGGTCACTGCTCACCTGAAGCCGCCAGTGGTGGTGGCATTGGCCTAGTGGAAGATGGCGATAAAATTGAAATAGATATCCCCAATAGAAGTATCAATATTGCTATTAGCGATGAAGAACTAGCAGAACGCCGCGCGAAAATGGAAGCCAGTGATAAGCCTTGGAAGCCGAAAGATCGCGTTCGTGAAGTCTCCACATCACTTAAAACCTTTGCGGCGTTAGCAACCAGTGCCGATAAAGGTGCAGTGCGTGATGTGACTAAGCTGGAAAATCTATAATGGCAGCCGAACACGTTAGCGATCATGAATATTTGAAGAAGATCTTACTTGCCCCTGTTTACGATGTAGCAGTGGCAAGTGAACTTTCCTATATGTCTTTGCTTTCAGCCGAGCTTGGCAATGAAATTTTTCTGAAACGCGAAGATCAGCAGCCGGTAAAAAGCTTTAAGCTGCGCGGTGCCTATAACCGTATTTGCTCACTAAGCGACGAGCAATTGCAAGCTGGCGTAATTGGCGCCTCGGCGGGTAATCATGCGCAAGGCTTAGCGTACAGTGCAAAAATGAAAGGTATTCAGGCGACTATTGTCATGCCTGAAACCACGCCTGATATCAAGGTAGACGCTGTACGACGCTTCGGCGGTGAAAACGTGAATGTGGTATTGCATGGCACCAGCTTTGATCAAGCAAGTAGCCATGCAAAAGCATTATGTGAGACCCACGGTTATACCTTTGTTCCGCCCTTTGACGACCCCGATGTCATTGCAGGGCAAGGTACAGTCGCGCGAGAGTTGCTAGAGCAAAACCCACACCTCGATATCTTATTTATTGCTGTGGGCGGCGGTGGTTTAGCCGCTGGTATTGCGGTTTACTTAAAGCAACTAAAACCAAGCATAAAAATCGTTGCGGTAGAGTCGGAAGAATCGGCCTGTTTCATTAAAGCAAAGGCGCAAGGTGCGCCTACCGAGCTTGAAAGCGTCGGCATTTTTGCTGATGGCGTTGCTGTTAAAGTGATGGGGCAGGAAACTTTCCGTCTGTGTAATCGTTTAATTGATGAAACCATTACGGTTACTAATGATGAAATATGCGGAGCAATTAAGGATATCTTTGATGATACCCGTGTTATTGCAGAGCCTGCGGGCGCATTGTCGGTGGCGGCAATTCGCAAGTACGCTAAGCAACACGACCTCAAAGGTAAGAAGTTAGGCGGCATTCTGTGTGGCGCAAACATCAACTTTCATACCCTTCGCTATGTGTCTGAACGCTGTGAATTAGGTGAGCAGAAAGAAGCGGTCTTTGCGGTTAAAATTCCTGAAAACAAAGGTGCGTTTAAACAGTTTTGCGAGTGCGTTGGGGCAAAAGCAATCACCGAATTTAACTATCGCTATGCCAGTGAGAGCGAAGCACATATTTTCGTGGGCGTTAAGCTTAAAGGCGGGCAGCAAGAGTTTGCTGCACTGCAAAGCGACCTTGAAAGCAAAGGGTATGACTGCGTTAACTTAACCGATAATGAGTTAGCGAAGCTCCATGTTCGTCACATGGTTGGTGGCCGTCCGCCAACTATTCTCAACGAGCAAGTCTTCAGCTTTGAATTTCCTGAGCGTCCGGGTGCGCTACTGAACTTCTTAAATACGTTAGGTGAACAGTGGAATATTACCCTATTTCACTATCGCAACCATGGCGCGGCAGAAGGTTTGGTATTGGCAGGCTTTGATATCGCACTAGAAAGTAGAGATGACTTTAACCAGCATGTTGCTGAGTTAGGCTATAAGGTTGAAGAAGTAACAGACAACCCCGCCTATCGTTTTTTCCTGTCGCAACCAGCGAAGGTCTAAATAGCGAAACAGGCGAAACGAGCCTATCTCCCGTTTTCGCTTTGTATTGCTTCGCGTTAAGCGCAGGTTTACCGGGGAGCGATACGAAGCGGCACTATCTAGCGTCTATCTATCAATGAAGTATGGGGATTTTCAATGCCTGCCAAGATAGATTGACGCGCAATAAAAAGCCCATGCAGTAGCATGGGCTTTCTCTTTTTACCTAAGCTCCGTAGTGCTGGCAAATTCAGCCAGCTAGCGTCGCCTTAATTCGAAGCGTTTAGTGTAACGTTCTCCAAATGCTGCATCATTTCTGGCCAAATCAGGGCCATAACGTCAGCACGTAAGGCTTCACACTCTTCTGAGTACTTCAAGCTGCCATCTTTTTCAGAGTCCAGCCAGTGGTTTTCTTTCAATGCACTGATAAAGCTAGACAACACATTCTTATCGTAAAACTCTGGTGAGCTTAGCCCGTAGAGAGCAGATAAGCGTTCAGCCACTTGCTTACTTTCGCGCTCAAGTGCACTTCGGCTAATAACCTTTTCTTTATCTAGAATGGTCAATACCACCGCGTAACGCTGAAGCGTTTCCTGCATGCATCGGCTTAACAGCCATGCTGAGTGGAATTGTTTGCAGTGTGCATCTGGCGGCAACAGTTCATCGCCCTCCTGACGCAACAATCCTTTGTTTAGTAGCGCTGTTATAAGCGCATCAGTATGCGCAAGCGCCTCATCTTGGGTAAGGTGCAAGAACAGCTCTTTTTGCAGCAACGGATAAAGCGCCGCAATAAGCTGAAAAATACTGTTCTTCGTGGTGCCTTTCTTCGCGAAGATAGACGCCATAATAAGACCAGGGATCGCGAATAAGTGCAAAATGTTGTTGCGATAATAAGTAAGGTATACCGCTGATTTTGGTTGAGGACTGATCAAACGCCCATAATCGTCTTCTTTTACGTCAAAGCGGCCTAATTTCAGCGTATCGCGCAGTAGCTCTTCCGCTGATGAATCTGGAATGGTGGCATCATCGCTGAACGGTACCGCTTTAAACAAGTCCATGAAATCGCCCATTGCTTGTTTTAACTCAGCTTCACTCATGGTCTGTCGTTTAGAAGACAGTAAGCATAACGACGCTAACGCCATACCATTTAATGCCGCTGCGCGGTTAATTCGCGTCATGACATTATTGGCCAGTTCGTTAACCGCAGGTGTCAGCCACGCTGGTTTTTTCTCTGGCTCGGCATCGCGACAATCTCGCCAGTTAGGCACATGATTTTCAAGAAACTGGTTAAGCGCAATGGGTTCGCCAAAATTCACGTATCCGTGACCATAATTCTTGAGTTTACGAATAGCCGAGAACACCTGAAGGTTAGATTCTTTTTTCTTCTTAGAGCCTTTGAGTTCGTTCAAGTAGCTCTTCACTTCCATCACGTTCTCATAGCCGATGTAAACAGGCACTATGCTTACAGGGCGGTTAACGCCTTTGAGCATGGCTTGAATGGTCATGGCTAGCATGCCCGTTTTCGGTGGGATCAAACGGCCGGTTCGGCTGCGGCCACCTTCGGGATAGTATTTTACCGAATAGCCTTTGTTAAACAGCAGTTCTAGATATTCTCTGAAAACAGCTGTGTAGAGCTTGTTGCCTGCAAAACTGCGGCGTAAGAAAAAAGCACCGCCACGACGGAACATTTTTCCAACCGGCCAAAAGTTCAGATTGATACCTGCAGCGATATGTGGCGTAACCATACCTTCGTGATAAATCACGTAGGTCAATAATAGGTAATCCATGTGGCTACGGTGGCACGGTACGTAGATGATTTCATGACCATTAGCCGCCAATTCACGAATGCGATCGGCATGACCTACACTAATACCGTTATAAATTTTGTTCCAGATACGGGTAAGTAGCCTGTCGCCAAAACGAATTAGCCCTTCGCGGTAGTCTGCCGCGATTTCTGTGATGTAGGTTTGGGCAGTCTCTTTCGCTTTTTCATGAGACACCTTCTTGCTTCGTGATTCCTCAGCAATAGCGCGACGCACTGCATCAGAGCCCAACACACTATTATTGAGTTCTTGGCGCTCTAACAGCGTAGGGCCAGTCATGCTTTGGCGCTTTCTTTGAAAGTGAGTGCTTGCTACGCGCACAAGCTTATGTGCAATACTTTGGTCACTACCATGTTGATTGGACATCGCGCGTGCAGAAACGGCTTTAGAGTAGTTAATAAAGTTGTCGCGGCCCAAAAACAGCACAATGAACAACTTACGAAGCCAACTTGGCGCCGCTTTATCAGCAATGAGATCGCTTAAGCCTGGCTTACCACGACCCGGGGCACGGCCCCACGTCACATAGACAGGAACAACTTGTAAATCTAGGTTTTCATGGTCTCTATGCAAATGAAAGAGGTCAGTAAAAACGTCTTCAATTCCCGTATCTTTAGCCGACGAACGGAAAAGAGGCTGGGTTTTGCGTAAAAATAAGGTCGACGAATACTCTCGCCCCGCTAATGTGAGGGTTTCTGTAGGACTAGGTAAACCTAGCGCTTTAGTCGACATTCTCAGTGCAAGTTGGTCTGTCACTGAGTTGGTGGGGAGTAGATAAACGATAGGTTTACTTTTATCTATTCCTAATTCGGTTTCAACGTTAACTGGAATGCTGTGGGCTTTAACCAGTAACTTAACAGGATAATGAAATACCGACAGAAGGGCTTTTCGCATCCACGACATGAATTATGTAATCCTATGAAATAAAAACGGGTGAAGTGTAACACAAACGCGTCACAATCTCGCGACAAGCCAATTTCATCGCTTCTCATGCTGTAATGACTATCCATAACATGGGAAGTTCAAAAGCGCCCTTCTCCTTTTCTTGTGAGTCACAGCCATTTCTATAATGGGTTCGAATACAGAGAACGTAACATTAGCTGTATTTAATTGCGGTACAGCCGGACTGTTACTACTTTTATAAGGGCAAATGAATATGAGCAAGCAGTAGTGGATGATCAAAGCCGGTTAAAGACAATTGATGACTTTATGCTCAATAGCGAAGTGCCGTTAGATCTTGATGATTTAATGATGGTGCTCGCAGAGGCATACAAGGTGCCGATCGCACTCATTGGCGTCGTCGGAGAGTTTGAAGAAACCTTTAAAGCACACTACGGAACCACTCTTTCTAAAGTCACTCGTGAACATGCGTTTTGTAGTCACGTTGTTGAAGAGCGCAAGCAGGTGGTTGTTAGCAACGCGCAAGAAGATCCACGGTTTATGCATAATCCTCTCGTCACCGGAGAGCCTCACATTTGTTTTTACGCAGGAACGCCGATCGAGATAAATGATCAGGTAATCGGTGCCGTATGTTTAATTGATACCGTGCCAAGAGAAATAGACGCAAAACACTTAGAACTTTTAGAGAGAATAGGTGCTTTGGTTAGTCAGCATATTTCGCTTTCAAGAGAACACGAAGCGCTTAAACGCGAGCATGGGCTTATTGAGAAGTCTCCTATTGTGTTGGCAACGTGGCGCTATGATACGTCGTTGAGGCTGGTGTATATCTCGAAAAATAGTGAGCGTGTATTGGGAGTTTCACCCCAAGATTTGCTCACTGGAACGGTGGCATTGAGTGAGGTGCTGTCTGAGGAGGCGGAGGGTGATTTTACCTTTGCTATGCAGGCCCACATGGAGGGTGTTGAAACACACACCTGCCGTCTTCAGATAAAGACGCCAACGCGTACTATTTGGGTGAGCATGATATCAACGGCAAATTTTCGCGAAGACGGCATGTTGTACTCGGTTCAAGCATTTTTGTTTGACACTAGTGACCAAAAGTATGTGGAAGATAAGCTCAACAAAACCAATCAGCGGATGCGTTTATTACTCGAGGCTTCTGAGTTAGGAACATGGGACTGGAACTTGGCCGCCGATGTTAATCAAGTCAACAAGCGCTGGTGCGACATTGTTGGTCTTGAGTATGAATACTATGACAGTGGCTCCCGCTTTTTTAGACAGCTCATTCATCCCGCGGATTACGTCAAAGTTGAAAAGCAGCTCAACATGCATCTAATTGGTAAGAGCAAAGTCTTTAACACCACATTTCGCATGAAACACACTGATGGCTCTTGGGTTTGGGTTGAAAGTTATGGGAAAACCGTTGAGACAGATGCCCAAGGTAAGCCGGTTCGTATAGCAGGTATTCATAGAGATATAACGCAACGAATGGAAAGCGAACTGCATGAGAGAAAGAAAACCCAGCTCCGTCAATTTATCAATAAAACCCGGGCATCATATCTGCAAAACAATGACTTGACGATGGCGTGTCAGTCCGTATTGGCCGAACTCATAGATATCTCAGATAGCCAGTTTGCCTTCGTCGGCCAAATGAAAGGAGACGGTAGCTCATCTAGACTTTTCATTCATGCGATTTCTGAAATTGTTTGGGATAACAGTAGCTTTTCTCAATATGCAGAATACAAAAAACGAAACCTCTACTTTAGTAACTTCGACAACCTTTTTGGAACCTCAATTTTAACGGGAGAAGTTACCATTAGTAATGCGCCAAACAGTCACCCTAATTCCAAAGGTGTTCCGCACGGTCATCCGCGCATTAGCCGATTTTTAGGCCTACCTATAAAAGTGAAAGATAAAGTAGTGGGAATGGTCGGTTTAGCGAATAAGTTTGATACCTACACTGACGAAGATGCTGAGTTTCTACAGCCCTTTTTAGATGCATTGGCTGGCTTGTTCTACGCAGTAGAGCTTGAGGAAGCCCGAGCCGTTGCTGAAGAGAAGCTTAGGCATTTGGCGATGACTGATTCTTTAACGGGCCTTTATAACCGACGCGCGTTCCTTGACGAGTGCATCTCATTTTCAAAACAACATTGTCGTGGATGTGTTGCTATCGTCGATATTGATCACTTCAAAAAAGTAAACGATACCTACGGTCACGATGCTGGAGATCAGGCGCTTATTGCTGTTGCGAGAAAAATAGCTAAACATAATCAAACGCCAAATGTCGTGGCTCGATTAGGAGGAGAAGAGTTTGCAATAGTCATGATAGGTGACAAGAAAGAAGAGATCCATAGGCAGCTAGAAGCACTGCGCATTGCTGTTGAAGAAGGAAGGGTGACCTACAAGACAGACACGATGAATTTATCGATCAGCATTGGCGCAACATTTGTTAAAGACACCTATGAGGCGGATTTCAGCGCCCTCTTATCGCTTGCTGACAAGGCGCTGTACAGAGCCAAGGAGCAGGGCAGAAACCAAGTCGTATGGGATGAATAATAACAGTACGTGGCTTCGCCTACATTAAATATAAGCGTATACGCTCAAGGCGCTGTTGCTAGATTGATAAAGTTAAGTTATAAAAAACGAATATTTTATTAAACTTAATAATTAGGCTTGTTTTGAGCTTTTAACTAAAAAGCCGACATGCCTTTTAAATCAGGGACGATGTATGAAAACTTCGCGCTTGGGTTTTTCTGGCCTTTTTTCTCTTTTAGCTCTAACTGCGTGTGGTGGTGGAGGTGGCTCTGATTCTTCTCCACCTACAAACCCACCACCTCCACCTGAGCCGACAGCACTAGAAATTTTATCAAATCCTTTAGATTACTCAGAGTCACGACTAAACTCGGCGGCAACCACCTATGCTGATGCGAACTACAGTGGAGAAACGAAAGTCTCTACTGTGGATATCAGCGCAGTACAAGAGGTTTACATCACGCTCTTTGGTGACAATACAAGTGGCTCACCCTATGTAGATCAATATGATATCTACACCTTCCTAGATGAGAACGGCAACGTTGAAGGTACGACCGAGTGCTATGAATCAGGATCAGTAACATACTCAGGTAAGCTTGATGAAGACACGGGTAAAGGAACGATTACTGTAGACTATGATCAGTGCATTCAATATTACGACTCCACTCGGTATGACGGACAATTTTCGCTAGTTATTACTGACGCAGGTGAAAACAGCTCCGAAGTAACGTCTTATTTCACTACTTTGTCTATGCTAGACGGTGGCGTGCGCACAACATTAAAAGGCTACTTAAGTGTTGATTTTCGCTACCGCCCACAAACAGGTACGTTTTATGAAGAGACGAGGCAGTATCTTACTGTCACGCACAATGGTGAAACTTACAAGGTCAGTGGCACATCAGCAGAAGGGGTGACAAACAACACCTTCGTGTCTGAACTTAATGGTTCAATCTACATTGCGTCTAAAGGCAAATTGGACTTTGCATATTCTTCTGATCAGGGCGACCTTCCCTATTCGTCATCTGGCTCGCTGGTCGTAAAAGGAGATAAAACGGCTGGAATTGACGTTATTGATGGCGCAGTTCGCTATGGCGAAGATAACAACGGCGATGATATTTACGATGTAGGTGTATACTTTAATAATCTAACAGCGTTTGCCAGCGGAAATCATACTGGCCTTGCGCTTTCAGATATCGATGCGATATCCGTACCTCCTGTAGTGAATCAGCCTTATTACTATGCCTATGAGACTGTCTATACCACAGATGAAGTCACCGTTGAGCCTGGCTACTATCATGATTCAGATACTCCCGACTCAGAGCTGGTGATTTCGTTTCGCTGGTATGTAAATGGTGTAGTCCTTGACGATGTTAATGGTACCACGCTGCCACCTTACAGCGCAGTCTTCGGTGATGAAGTTAAAGTTACCATGGTGGTGTCAGACGGTATTAACGTTGTTGAATCCCAGCCTACTTTCGTTGAGATCGGCAATTCTCCTATGACGCTCACTGCATCGAATATGCCTGAAGTAGTAACTGCGGGCGGATACGTAGAGTTTACCGTATCGATGAGTGACCCAGACAGAGTTGACGATGACGTCGCGGGAGAGCTTATTTCAGCGCCTCCCGGTGCTTCGTTAAATGCGGAAGGTCTGATGACCTGGAATGTACCTGCGAATCAACTTTTCAACGCTCAAACTTATATGTTTAGTTTCGCTAGCTTAGACGGAACTGAATCCCAACAAACGCTCGAAATCACTTCTTATGCGGACAAGGCCCCGGCTTATGCTCGTACTACTGTGATGACACCAATTTATAATCACGGCTTTGCTATTGCTTCGACCAATGGTGTAAGTGAACTTATCACGGTAAATGCTCGCAACGTGGGCGGATTTTCGCTAGAAGGCAATACGCTTAAAAATACCTATGTGTATCCGTATAAACTGCCAACTAAAGGCGAAATTAGAAGCGTGCATACCCAAGATGTTGATGGTGACAATAATGATGAAATCTACCTTCTTACTCAACAGGGATTGTCTGTAATAAAAGACCGCGAAAGTAACGCAGAAGCGGTGTTTATTATTGAAGATAGTATTATTTCTGGCTTATTTTACGACATCAATGGTGACGGAGTTGATGAAGTTGCTTATTTATATGGGAGCGAATATTACAATGCGACTTCTATTGCCATTGTAGATGTTCGCACAGGTGAGCAGTTGCAACAGTACGATATTGACGGCGTCAATAACCTTGCTTTTGGTAACGTAGATGATGACGCATCGATAGAAATGGTAACGAACAATGGTTATGTATTTGATATCGAAAGCGGTGCCAACCAATGGCTATACGGTAGCGGGTTCAGCGACGCATTTGTTGTGCTGGGTGATATGAATAACGATGGTGTAGATGAAATCATCGGTGCCGATAGTTGGAATGATATCTCAATCTACTCAGCAGTATCGAAAAGCAGTTTGGCAACGGCGGAACATGGAGACATTTGTGATATCGCCTATAGTAAAGAAAGCCCAGCTACAGAAGGAATAGTGGTTGTCTCCGAGTGTCAGTGGGGACAAGTTAGAGGTTTTGCATTAGAAGCGGGACAAATCTCTGAGCAGTGGGCTCTTAACCACAACACTTACAGTGGCATGTCACTTCTCATTGACGATTTAGACAATGACAATGTGGACGACATTATTTGGACTGGTGATAATCAAATTTTAGTAGCGCAACAAGATGCCAACGGTGAATATGCCTTGTCAGATATAAAAGGTGCGCCGCGCGCGAGTAGATATCATGCCGCGGGTTGGGCACCTTATGGCGATAATGATGAAAGAGCCGTCTTTGTTAGCGATACAAGTAGTTACGAATCATCTATTCAGATTTTATCGGTAGATAAAGAGGATAACTTTGCGATAAGTGCTGAGGTTGGCGAAGATGTCTATAACTATAGCAAACCGGTCGTTACAGACTACAACAATGACGGTGTGGGTGAGTTACTAATAGGGGCACTGGATTATAGTTCGTCGTTTAATGTCGTGAGACTTACTGATAACGCTATTCAGTGGACACTGAACAATAATCAGAATAGTGAAATTTCGTTTATTGAAGCCATTGACGTAAATAACGATAGTTACGCCGATGCAGTTATTATTGAGAACAATCGACTTAAAGCGTTTGATATCGAGAATCAAGTGCTTATCGACTCAATCATTAACGATTTTTCAATTAATGCGCTTGCTGCCTCTGAAAAAGACGGTGTGCATTATTTTGCTGTTGGGGGCTATAGTTCGCTCAAGCTCTATAAAATGCAGGATGGTGAATTTGTTGGATTGAATGAATTGGAAACCAATTGTGACCAATTGCTCACGGTAAATTTTGATAGTGATAGCGAACTTGAATTTGTGTGTTTAAATAGAAACTACAACACCATCAATGTTTATGACGTGGCGAGCGATGCATTAGAACTCAAAGACGCTATAGCACCGTCATTCTACCCTCAGTATATAGCGGCTGTTCCAACGACGTCGTCTAATCAGTCGATTCTCGCTATCTACCAGCCTAACGAGAATGACTATTCGTACAATTATTATGACAGCATCGCATATCGCGTGGTTGAGGTTGATAATAAAGGCAATGTGGTGTGGCAAAGCCCTGGACTTGGGCTCGATAATGTTGAAGGCATGCGCACACGTCAAAATAGTGATGGGGAGCTGGAGTTACAAATTAGTAACCCGAACATGGCTCTTCTCGTAAAATAAGAGGAAAGCACTTGTCGTAGGCTATTGCAGTTCGCAAAAGACGCGGCAAGTGCTTGTTATTTAGTTTTAGGTGTATATACTTACAGGAACTGTATGAACAGACAGGTCTTTTATGCGCCCACTCACAGCTCGACAAACCGAAGTTTTAGAACTTATTAAAACAACCATGTTAGAAACGGGAATGCCGCCTACTCGTGCGGAAATAGCCCGTCAGCTTGGCTTTCGTTCTGCTAATGCAGCAGAGGAACATTTGAAAGCATTGGCGCGTAAAGGCGTGATTGAAATTTTGCCTGGTACGTCTCGTGGCATTAAGCTCAATATCCCTCTTGATAACGACGCACAAGAAGAAGAAGGCCTACCGTTAATTGGGCGTGTTGCAGCTGGTGAGCCGATCTTGGCGCAAGAGCATGTTGAATCGCACTACAAAGTCGATCCTGCACTGTTTCAACCCCATGCCGACTTTTTGCTACGCGTCAACGGTATGAGCATGAAAGACATTGGTATTTTAGACGGTGATCTTCTCGCTGTTCATCGCACCACTGATGTACACAACGGTCAGGTGGTTGTGGCGCGTGTAGATGAAGACGTCACCGTAAAGCGTCTAGAGAAACGCGGGCGTGAAGTATTGCTTCATGCTGAGAATGATGAGTTTGCACCAATAAAAGTTGATTTGGCGACTGAACATTTTGCGATAGAAGGTATTGCGGTGGGTGTGATCAGAAACGCTGACTGGATGTAGTATTTTAGCTTGTTTGTATAAAAGCGGCGCGTTAGCCGCTTTTTTTATGTCTTTTGTTCCTGTTTTTTTCTTCAATCTGCCAACTTAGGTTTTATCCTGCCCAGCAAACCTGTTGGTTTTCTGCGCGCTTATTTTTATCATTACTCACGTTATTCTTTCTATGAATGCTTCAAGTATTTTCCATTTTTTATTGTGAATTTTGTTTGAAATCGACATTGAGTAATCGATTACTTATTGATTTCTTAACTAGTTAGTCGAGCATTTACTTTAACCCCGTGTTCAAAATGCCTGTTTGATTCCAAGGGCATCCCACAGCAATGGCTTTCTCTTTTTGCACGTGAAATCCCCCGCGACCATTTTAGTAAATGATTAAAAATTAACCACTTCGTTAAATTTTTAATAGAAAAGACTAGACGGCACGACATTATTGCGCAATTCTTATACAGGGATTAACAAAATAATAACAATGGCTCTAAATTTGTTTTACAAGTTGAGGTTATGGGTCAATCGTTCGCAAACCATTTGGTAGGGCATCGCGCAAATTAATCAGCGTCTTTGACCACGCCATTACGGAGGTGCTGAGTGAAACAACTAACGACCGTTTTCGCAAAATGGTGTTCTAGTATACCAATTTTGCTTTTTTCCCCTTTGCTTTTTGCGCAAGAAGCAAGCGAAGAAGCCTCTTCGCTTAATTTGAGACGCGGTGCTACCGACATCAGTGGGCAGGTATACGACCTCCATATGTTGATGTTCTTCATTTGTGTAGGTATCGCGGTTGTAGTTTTTGGCGTGATGTTCGCCTCAATGTATCTACATAGAAAGTCCCGTGGTGCCAAGCCAGCTAATTTTCACGAAAACGTGAAGGTCGAAATTGCTTGGACCGTTATTCCTTTCCTTATTCTTATTTTCATGGCGGTACCCGCAGCGAATACTCTAATTGCTATGGAAGACACGTCTGAGCCTGACATGACGGTGTTAGTAACAGGCTCTCAATGGAAATGGCATTACAAGTACATGGATAGCGATGTAGAGTTTTATTCTTTACTCGCCACTCAGCGCGAGCAAATAGAAAACAAATTTCAGAAAACAGATAACTACCTGCTGGAAGTTGACCGTCCCTTGGTTATTCCTACTGGGAAAAAAGTACGCTTTCTTATTACTTCTGACGACGTTATCCACTCTTGGTGGGTTCCCGATTTTGCGGTGAAGAAAGATGCCAACCCCGGCTTTATTAACGAGTCTTGGGCCAAGGTGAATGAGCCGGGTATTTATCGCGGACAGTGCGCAGAGCTTTGTGGTAAAGACCATGGCTATATGCCGGTTGTGGTAATTGCTAAAGAACCCGCCGAGTTTGAAAAGTGGATGGGCGAACAAGAAGAGATTGTTCGTAAAGCAAAAGAAGAAGAGCAGCGTCTACTTTCTATGAATATGTCTATGGATGAACTGATGAAAGAGGGCGAGCGAGTATACAACGCAACGTGCGCTGCTTGCCATATGCCAAATGGTGAAGGTTTACCTGGCGTGTTCCCGGCATTAAAAGGCAGCAAGATGGTACTAGAAGATCAGCAAGGTCACATTGACATCGTGCTGCATGGAAAGTCAGGAACAGCCATGCAAGCGTTTGGAAAAATGCTAAGTCTTAAGGAAATTGCCGCCGTAGTCACTTACGAGCGAAATGCCTGGGGCAATAAAACTGGCGATATGGTTCAAGCCAAAGATGTCAACGCAGTGGCAAACGGAAACTAGGAGCAGACAATGAGCAAAGCAACTGAAGTTATTTCGCCAGATACCTCTGCGCCTCACAGTGGTCAAGTAAATGGTGGTCACCTACATGATGACCATGAACACCACGATCATATTCCTAAAGGGATAACGCGTTGGTTGTTTACCACTAACCACAAAGACATAGGCACACTGTATCTGTGGTTTGCCTTTATTATGTTTTTAGTTGGTGGTGCGATGGCCATGGTGATCCGCGCTGAACTATTCCAACCCGGTCTACAAATTGTAGAGCCAAACTTCTTTAACCAAATGACTACGGTACACGGGCTTATCATGGTATTTGGTGCAGTAATGCCTGCCTTTACTGGGCTCGCAAACTGGCTTATTCCCATGATGATCGGCGCCCCTGACATGGCGTTACCGCGCATGAATAACTGGAGCTTCTGGATTTTACCAGGTGCCTTTCTCATTCTATTGAGCTCGCTCTTTATGGAAGGCGGCGGCCCTGCTTTTGGATGGACTTTCTACGCGCCCCTTTCAACGACTTACAGTGGCGATTCGACAGCGTTGTTTGTGTTCTCTGTTCACATCATGGGTATTTCATCCATTATGGGTGCGATTAACGTGATTGTGACCATCTTTAATATGCGTGCGCCAGGCATGACCTGGATGAAAATGCCGCTGTTTGTATGGACGTGGCTTATCACGGCATTCTTGCTGATTGCGGTAATGCCAGTGCTCGCCGGTGCGGTTACCATGGTGTTAACTGATAAGTTCTTTGGCACGAGCTTTTTTGATGCTGCTGGTGGCGGCGACCCGGTTATGTTCCAGCATATTTTCTGGTTCTTCGGGCACCCTGAAGTGTACATTATGATCTTGCCTGCTTTCGGCATTATCTCGCAAATTGTTCCTACCTTCTCTCGAAAGCAGCTGTTTGGATACGCATCTATGGTGTACGCCACGGCGTCGATTGCACTGCTCTCTTTTGTAGTGTGGGCTCACCACATGTTTACCACAGGCATGCCGGTGTACATGGAAATGTTCTTCATGTTTGCCACCATGCTTATCTCGGTGCCCACTGGCGTTAAAGTGTTTAACTGGGTAGCAACCATGTGGCGTGGTTCACTAAGTTTTGAAATGCCAATGATGTTCGCTATTGCCTTTATTGTGCTGTTCACCATTGGGGGGCTTTCAGGATTAATGTTGGCGATTACACCTGTGGACTTCCAGTACCACGACACTTATTTCGTTGTGGCCCATTTCCACTATGTTCTGGTAACAGGGGCAGTCTTTTCTATCATGGCAGCGGTGTATTACTGGTTGCCTAAATGGACGGGAAAAATGTATGACACAACCTTAGCTAAATGGCATTTCTGGTGTTCATTGGTATCGGTCAATGTGTTGTTCTTCCCTATGCACTTTGTGGGTTTGGCTGGTATGCCACGCCGTATTCCTGACTATGCATTGCAGTTCGCTGATTTTAATAAATGGATAAGCCTGGGTGGTTTTGCATTCGGTTTATCTCAGCTCATCTTTCTTGCCCTGCTTATCAAGGCATGCAAAAAGCAAGGTGAGCCGGTATCTGCGCAAGTTTGGGACGGCGCAGAAGGATTGGAATGGGAAATTCCATCACCCGCTCCTTATCACACGTTTGAAACGCCACCTGTCGTTAAGTAACGGTAGGTGGAGTTGTGAATAGGTCATTCCTTTCAACCGGCAAAAGCCGATGGGAATGACATTCACACATTGCAGGTGGTGAGGGAGATAAACGACTAAACAAGCGTTTACCAACCTTCATCTATGGATTTACCCGGAGGTCACGTGATGTCACAGCAAAGCGCAAACAACAAGATGGTTATTAAACTTGTTGCTATTGTCATTGGCATGTTTGGCTTCGGCTTTGCCCTTGTTCCCTTGTACGACGTATTTTGCGACGTTACGGGAATTAACGGAAAAACCGAAGGCACGGCTGCGGTTTATCATTCGGTTGAGATTGATGAGTCGCGAGAAGTGACCGTCGAGTTTATTACTCGCACAAATACCGGTATGCCGTGGGAGTTTCGTGCTGAAACCAAGCGCGTGAAAGTGCACCCTGGCGAACTTAATACGGTGTCGTTTTATGTGAGAAACCCTGCATCAAGCAATATCGTAGCTCAGGCCATTCCCTCTGTATCCCCCGGAACGGCAGCACTGTACCTGAACAAGACTGAATGCTTCTGCTTCAATCAGCAGCCATTAGATGCGGGTAGTGAAGCCTATATGCCCATGCAGTTTTATGTAGACCCTCAGCTACCTGAAGAAATTACGTTTTTTACCTTGCAGTACACACTCTATGACGTCACAGCGCGAGCCAGTGACCTAACGACAACACCGAATCCCTTTATGGCTTCAACACCATCAAATGGCGAATAGGCCGAAGGGGTAAGGAGAAGAAAATGCAACCCGAAGTACAGAATCACGAATACCAAAAATATTATGTACCCGCACAAAGTCCATGGCCCATCGTAGGGGCCGTTGCTCTATTTCTTATCGCCGTAGGTGCGGGCAATTATGTGGTGCAAGCAACCAAAGGTGAAACAGGCTATGGCGGTCATATCCTTTTAGCGGGGATAGTAGTATTGCTCGTTATGCTTGTAGGTTGGTTTAAAAATCAAATAGATGAATCTATGGCAGGGCTTTACAGCGATCAGCTGGGGCGTTCATATCGACAAGGTATGAGCTGGTTTATCTTTTCAGAGGTGATGTTTTTCGCTGCGTTTTTCGGCGCCCTCTACTACGCGAGATTTATTTCCGTTCCGTGGCTGGGCGGCGCATCGAATAACGCTATGACCAATGAGGTCTTATGGCCGACCTTTGAGGCCATGTGGCCGCTGGTGTCAACGCCAGGCGGCACTACCACACAGGAAATGAGTGCTGCGGGGTTGCCCACAATCAACACGGTTATCTTGCTTATCTCATCTATTACACTGCACTTCGCTCATGTGGGACTAGAGCAAAACAAACGCAAACAGCTAACCCTAATGCTGGGTATCACTATCTTACTTGGATGTGGGTTCTTGTTCCTACAGGTAGAAGAGTACATACATGCGTATCGCGACTTGGGGCTTACGCTTCAGTCAGGCATTTACGGCAACACCTTCTTTATGCTCACAGGGTTTCACGGCATGCATGTGACCCTTGGCACCATCATTCTAATTGTACTGTTTTTTAGGGTCTTGAAAGGGCATTTCACGCCTGAAAACCACTTCGCGTTTCAGGCGGGGAGCTGGTACTGGCACTTTGTAGATGTAGTGTGGGTCATGCTCTACATCTTTGTTTACGTACTTTAAAAGGAATCCCCAAACTCAGTAAGGCCTTGGGTTTGGGGTAATTAAACCGGTACCAATAGCGATAAGAATAATAATAACAATGACGGCAGAAGTGAGCACGCGTCGACCAATGTACTTACTCATAGGGCCCTTAGACGTGTCATTTTTCATCATGATTCGCATCGCCATGAACAAATTCACAATCATGTACAGCACCAACGCAACAAGGACTATTTTTATCAACATATTCACCTCTGTTTTTATTCTAATTTTGCATGGTGCGAAATAATCATGTTTTCTCGCACTCGCCACGTTATTCCTTGGTTACTCACGGGCTTTAGTGTGGCGATTATGTGCGGTTTAGGGTACTGGCAACTTGATCGCATGGTCCAAAAGCAACAACGCTTAGCTAGCATAGCGCAAAAGCAAAGTAATGGAACCTTGAGTTTAGAAGAGGCGTTGTCTCATGATGAACCTCGGGATATTACCGTATCGTTCAGCGGCGCAATAGACGCTAACCATGTGTTGCTATTAGATAATCAGATTCACAATCAGCGGGTGGGTTTCGATGTCATCGTACCGGTAAATACCAATGTCGGGTGGCTCCTGGTTAACTTTGGCTGGGTGCCTGCGCCAGACTTAACGCGCACGTTACCGGATATAAGTTTTACAAGCCAAACGCGCGAATTTATCGGCGTGCTTAGCGTGCCGGGTAACAACCCCTTAGTGAAAGAAACCAACATGGCTTTGTCGCAAAGCCCCGCGCTGGTACAACATATAGAATTCCCTGCACTAAGCAACGCCTTAGAGCGCAAACTTTTACCCTTTATTCTTCACCTTACCACGCCTGACCCTGCGTTTATTCGTGAACATCAGGCCGTCGTAATGTCTCCTGAAAAGCACCTTGGCTATGCAGTTCAATGGTTTGGTTTAGCCATTGCCGCTGCAGCCATTGGCGGCTTTGCAATTAGTAAGAAAGGACGTAGTTATGAGTAATGCTGCTTCGAAAAAAACATTAATTATTATGGTAGCCGTGTTTGTTTTGCCTGTTGTCTTGGCAAAGCTTGCACTTGATAACGATTGGTTTAATAAAGGCGCGACAAATAAAGGTCAGCTGCTCGCGCCGACCATCGACATGAGTGCGCTTTTAGAAAACGCGGAACCTAAATGGCGTTTGTTGTATGTGATGCCAAGTAAATGTGACGCAGTGTGCGAGAACGCACTTTTTAGCATTAACCAAGTGTGGCTTGCGCTAGGTAAAGAATCGGACCGTGCCCAAGCAGTGGTCGTTACTACCGCTTCAAGCGACCAAACTGCGATAGCCGCGCTAGAAGACTACCCTTTTGTCGAAACCTTACCCGTTACTACACCAACGGCGCTTGCCTCTAGCAGTGTTTATATTGTTGATACGCAAAATAACGCCATGCTCTTTTACGACATTAAAGACGATAGAAAAGACGCCGTGATGGAAAGCCGCAACATGCTGGCAGATATGAGAAAGCTCCTAAAATTATCGCGTATAGGATAATGGCCATGAAAAAATTAACCCTATTCAGTATTTTTTTGGCGGCGGTCGTTATTATTCTCGGTGCGTATACGCGTTTGACCGACGCGGGGCTAGGATGCCCCGACTGGCCTGGATGCTACGGTAATTTAACCGTGCCTTTGAGTGAGGAAAAAGTGGCACAAGCCAACGCCGCTTTTCCCGAACGTCCAGTTGAGGCGTTTAAGGCGTGGAATGAAATGATTCACCGCTATTTTGCAGGAACGCTGGGGCTGTGTGTTCTGGCTATTGCCATTATTGCTATTCGGCAGCGCGACAAAGGAATGCCCGTTAAATTACCTCTGTTACTGCTGGGGCTTATTATCTTCCAGGCAGCACTTGGTATGTGGACCGTGACGCTCAATCTGCTTCCCGTCGTAGTTATGGGGCATTTGCTGGGGGGCTTCTCTGTACTCTCTTGCCTGTTTATTCTCTACCTCCGCTTGCGCAACACCGCAGGCGATGCATCGAAAACTAAACAAGCGCCCATAGCGTCAGCTATGCATGATCAGGATATTACCGACTTACCTCAAGCCAAAGTCTTTCAACGAAACCTTAAACTTTTCGCCTTCATTGGGCTTGGCGTGCTTGTTACCCAGATTGCTCTTGGTGGATGGACTTCTGCCAATTATGCTGCGTTGGCCTGTACGGAAATGCCGGTCTGTGAAAGCGGTTGGCAGGAAAGAATTGATTTGGCAGGTGCATTCAGTGTGCCTGATGCAGACAACTATGAGTTTGGTGCTCACGATTACGGCGAACGAGTTACCATGCACATAGTGCATAGGTTCGGCGCGGTCATCACGTTTTTATACTTGCTAGCACTAGGTATAAGTGTGTTGGTAAGCCGCTACACCACAAGTAAACAAAAATATGTGGGTGCGTTTATGTTGGTAGCATTGTGCACGCAAGTGGCATTAGGACTTAGCAACATTATCTTTATGCTGCCACTGGCTATCGCTGTAATGCATAACGCGGTCGCAGCCGTGTTACTTCTCTCCCTACTCAACCTCATTTTTACCGTATTTTTGGCACTAGAAAACGATAACGTCTTCGGTACAGAAAAACGAAATACAGGCTCATTCTCAGGTTCGAAACCACTGCAGGGTGCAGGTGCATTTAGCATCCACGAAGCGCCTTTGCACGACCCTTTAAACGCGTCAACGTCTTCTCATATTCTCCCTAAAGCTCCAGGAGGTTTCCATGGCTAAATCGGTCTCTTTACATGCGCGCACTTCACGTCAGCACAATGTAGTCACGTGGCGAGATTACTATGAAATGACTAAGCCTAATGTCGTCATGTTGTTGCTGTTAACCGCGTTAGTAGGCATGTGTTTAGCTACGCCTTCGTGGGTAAACGCAACCGTACTTATCTGTGGCTTATTGGGTATTGGTATGTTGTCTGCGTCTGCTGCGGTTATTAATCACGTTGTCGACCATAAGATAGATAGTGTGATGGCGCGTACTTTTAATCGCCCCGTCGCAAAAGGCAAGGTTAGCGTAAACAACGCGCTGTGGTTTGCAGGCGTTTTAGGTGTGGTTGGATTTGTAGTGTTAGCTCTTTTTGTGAATATGCTAACCGCGTGGTTAACCTTAGCAAGTCTAGTAGGCTACGCGTTTATCTACACGATGTATTTAAAGCGAGCGACACCGCAAAACATCGTGATTGGCGGTTTAGCAGGGGCTGCTCCACCGCTTCTAGGTTGGACCGCGGTTACAGGGGAAATACATGCCCATGCCCTGCTTTTAGTGCTGATTATCTTTACCTGGACGCCGCCGCATTTTTGGGCGCTCGCTATTCATAGAGAAAAAGATTACGCCAAAGCGAAGGTGCCCATGCTGCCGGTAACCCACGGTGTGTCATTTACGAAAACGTCAGTGTTGCTGTATACAGTATTGTTGGGGCTTGTATGTTTGCTGCCCTATCTTACAGGCATGAGCGATCTCATTTATTTAATTGGCTCAAGTGTGCTTAACATTGGGTTTTTATACTATGCATTAAAGTTAAAATTCGATGCAGAGCCACAAACTGCAATGAAAACTTTTAGGTTTTCAATTATTCATCTCATGGTATTGTTTGTCGTATTACTCTTAGATCACTACATACCACTGAGTTTATGAATCAACGAACTACCGTCGGCCTTGTTGCATTTTTAGCGCTATGTGCAGGCATCGTAGGGGCGCTGTATATCGCGCCCCCAAATGTTGAAAGTCAGCCTGAATACTTTCAGACTTACCCAGAGCCGAGAGCATTATCACCGTTTTCACTTACATCTCATGAAGGTGAAGTGTTTGATAATTCGTCGCTTGAAGGGCAGTGGAGCTTAGTATTTGTGGGCTATACCTTCTGCCCCGATATTTGCCCAACTACCATGGCTGAACTGAACGGCATATATCCTGAACTAAAAGCATTAAATAGTGTCGAACCTATTCGAATTGTTTTTGTATCCGTTGATCCAAATCGCGATTCAATTGAAAGACTTTCAGAGTATGTGAGCTATTTTAATGAGGAGTTCATTGCCGTAACTGGAGAGCACAAGGCGCTATTCCCGTTTGTACGTAATTTAGGAATGATGTATGCCATTGCTGAAAGTACCGATAACCCCAACTATTTAGTTGATCACAGTGCATCTGTCGTACTTGTCGACCCTGAAGCTAGGGTGATAGGAAGATTCAAACCAAAAAGAGAGCCAGGAAAGCTATCGATAAGTGATTCCCAGCAAATATTGGCTGATATGCCAATAATAATCTCGAAGCAGTAATATGGAAATCAAAATAAGGCAAGGTGTGGCATCTGATGCTGCGCAAACTACGCCGCTTATATTGAATGCGGCGCAGTCTTTGTTAACGTCTATTTTTGGACAAAATAAAAATAAAACAGCTGAGGGCTACCTGTCTCATGCATGGGAGCTCGGTGGCGGGCAATATGGCTTTAAGAATCATTGGGTGGCGTGTAGCGGCGACGAAGTACTCGGCGTTGTGACCTCTTGGCACAGCAAACTTGGTGCAACATTTGATAGGGCGACCCTTGATAGCATCACATCGTACTTTACCCTCGATGAGGCTATGACAGTGCTCATGCGCAATCAGACCGTGGCCATCAATCTTACGCCGCCTACTAATACCGAACTCATGATAGGCCATCTCTCTGTTGAAGAAAGTGCCCGTCGAACGGGCGTGGGAACGATACTGGTTGATGCTATGCAAGCGCGAGCAGAAAAACTGAACAAACGTAAAGTGGTACTAGATGTTGAAGTGTCGAACGTGCCAGCCATTCGTTTCTATCAGCGTCATAGTTTTGTGGAAGAGTCGATAAATAAAGGTTTTATTCGATTTTCTAAACCTGTATAGGTAAACGTTTCCTTATATAAGCGCGAGCCCAATCGATATGCGCTCGCGCTCAAGCCTGGATGTGCCTTATCGGCATGCCCTAGTCTGGGTAATTGCCGTCTTCATCTGCCACAAAGAAGGGCGTAGAGTACCAATAATAACGCCCTGATTGCGCATTAGACGGTGCTGTACAATTCACACGTGAACGTCCTATTGGAAGTGTTTCATCAAGGGTAAACGTAAGCACATTTTCTTCTAGGCTAGTCTCGATAGGGTCGCCGCCGAAAAAACAATTTACTTGTGTGAGGCGAACATCGTCACTGTCTATCGTTAAACTAATGGGCGATGACAGGTTTCGCGTTGTCATACGAGGGTCTTTATGTGAACTTTGCGTCACTGGCATGGCAAGACTATTAAGCTTGGTCTTTAGCGTTGCCAAATTGGCGTAAGGACCGGCCGCGGGGAAGCGCGGTAGTGCCTGCATGTCGCTAGATGGGCCCACAGCCCCGGAATGCTGCCCGAATCCAATGTAACCTTCAGCTTTGAGCTTATTAGCGAGCGCCGTGTTGTATTCACCAAACGGGTACGCTAAATATTTAAGGCTAATATCCAGTTTATCTTCAATCTTCTTTTCAGCACTTTCTACGTTCTGCCAAACTTTCTCCAGCCATGCGCGCTCGCCCATTGCTTGCTCACCGTTTAGCATATGAAGGTGGTCTAGCGTGTGGTTGGCAAAAACAACGCCATCGTTATGCATAGCAATAACTTGCTCCCATGTTAGCTGCTTAGGACCTACGCCAATTTCATCAGGGTTGATAAACACGGTATAGGGAAAACCTAGGTCAGCCAGTATTGGGTGAGCATTGTCTAAAATGTTTGCGTAGCCATCGTCAAACGTAATCGCAACCGCATTTTCTGGCAGTGTAGTGTTGTGTTGTATCGCAGAAACAACGTCCTGAAGCGAAACGACTGTGTGGTGTGCGTCCAAGTATTCCATATGCGATTTAAAGGCTTCAGGCGAAATACTGGTACTGGCTGGTGTTGAAGACGACACATGGTGATAAAGCAAAATGGCGGCGTTAGGCGTGGTGCTCACAATAGAGTCGATGTTATTACCACTTTGTTCCTTTGTAGAGGAAGTCGCATCAGCAACAGGGTTTGCATCTGAGCCTGAAGCAATGCTAGGTGAGACCAACAAAACATTGAAAATTCCCGCAAGCATTGAAGATAAGATCTTCAAACGCGTACGACTCGTCGTTCTATTTTGAATTACATTGTTGGTTTTCATATCATCATCCACTGAGTGCCTAATCAAATTCAATAGCATGGTAAACTCCAAATAATGCGACTTGGCCAATCTTATACATGGTCAAGCTGGTACGCATTTCACTTATGCCGCTGCATATGTTGATAGTATATAGCGAAATTAACCCCTACTGAGATCATTTATGTCCCCTGCCCAACTAACTCAGCGCTCCTTTTTTGACGACCATTCCCGTCTGTTGGCGTTAGCGCTTCCCATGATCTTAGCGAATATTACTACGCCTCTATTAGGTTTGGTGGATACCGCGGTTTTGGGACACATGTCTTTACCAGCCATGCTTGCAGGGGCTTCGGTGGGCGCACTTATCTTAACGCAAATATACTGGGTGTGCGGGTTTCTTCGCATGTCATCAACAGGCTTGAGTGCACAAGCTAAAGGCTCACCGAACAATACATTAGAGTCAGCAAAAGTGCTGTGGCAAACGGTGGCGGTTGCTCTAGTGTTAGGGGCTGTGGTACTTGCTCTTCAATCTCCTATCTTGTCTATAGGCTTAGCTTTAACTCAGCCAAACAGTGAAGTTGCCCTGCATCTTCAAGACTATTTTTCGACGCGGGTATGGGGCGCACCAGCTGCCATGCTTAATCTGGCATTAGTTGGATGGTTAGTAGGGCAGCAAAAAACGCGCAGCGTCATGGCTATTCAAATTGTGGGAAATTTATTGAATGCGGGACTCGATGTAGTGTTTGTGTTCGGGCTTGGTTTGTCTGTTGCTGGCGTGGCGCTGGCCAGTGTTATCGCTGAGTATACCATGGCTATAATGGCGCTAGCGGTGGCGTTTAAGCGCGTTGGCGGTGTCGCGGTGAGTGCATCGTGGTTTAACCGTGCAGCTCGGAAGGTACTGATGAAGCTTAATGGTGACATGCTATTGCGTAACTTAGCATTACAGGGCTGCTTAGCGTTTCTCACCATTCAAGGTGCCCGTTACGGCGAAACGTCGGCGGCCGTCAATGCCATACTCATGCAGTTCTTTATTCTTATTGCATTGGGACTTGATGGCATAGCCTATGGTGTGGAAGCGCTGGTGGGTGAAGCCAAGGGGGCGTCTGACAGCAGCGAAGTGAAACGACGCACCTACCAAGGGTTAGTCTGGTCGAGTATTTTTGCCCTTATTTATAGCGTGATATTTTTCGCTGGCGGTGAAGCCATTATCGCGCTGCTTACCGAACATAGTGACATTGTAAAAGCTGCGCTACCTTATCTTGGTTTAATGGTATTACTTCCTCTATTAGCGCATTGGTGTTTTTTGTACGATGGCGTATTTGTTGGTCTTACCCGAGCCAGCGCAATGAGAAATACCATGATAATAAGTGCGTTAGGGGTGTATTTCCCCGTTTGGTATCTCACGCAAGATCAGGGTAACGTCAGCCTTTGGTATGCTCTCCTTGCCTTTTTACTCGCTCGCGGTGTGACATTGGCCTGGAGCTTTTATCGTTTAGATAAACGCGGTGAGCTAGCGACACCGCAAAGCTAGTGTTTTATAACGCTTCGCTGACCTTACTTAGGGAAGGCGTGCTGAGCACGCTGACTCTCTCAGTTTTTCTAGGGCATCATTCAGTATTATTTTTTGCTACTGTGTTTTTTGCGCGGTTCTTTTTTGCACAATGATAATAGTGTGTAGTTCAGGGTGCTGATCGAATTCAACGTGACGAACAAACCCGCCTGCTTCTATCAATATTTCTATGTATCTATGTAGCCCCAGCGAGGCGTAGTAGACTTCTGGGCCCATCACTTCGTTTGTGTGTTGGCCGCTTTCACCTGTACCCCCACAGCTAAAAAGCAACACTCCGTTATCGTCTAAGTGATCCACTAGCTTCTTAAGCAAAGGCTCTTGCTGCGTTAGGGGAATATGCCAAAAGCTATCCCAAGCGCTAATAAACGAATAGTGCTTGGGGATAGTGAATGTACACACGTCGGCGCAATAGAAGGTATGAGCGGGTAATTGGGACGTCGCAATGGCCAGCATATCTTTAGAAACATCTATGCCTTCGTAAGCTAGCCCTGCGCTTTCGATAATCGGCACAAACCGATTGGTGCATCCGCAACCTATGTCTAGTGCGTAACCTCGTTTCTTTGGTTTGTCGTTATTGCTCGCTTCTCCCTTATTAGGCGCTTCACTCTTATCATGCGCTTCTCCCTTATCAAGCGCTTCGCTAGGCACCGTATCAGGCTCTTGTGATGGGGTGTCCGCTAAAAATGACAGTGCTTTTTGGTAGGCGGTTAACCCATTTTTCTGATTAAATTCAGGGCGAGTCCAAAGGTGTGTAATGGTGTCGTAGGCCTTGCCAGTTTCTTCAGGTGTCATATTCCCTCTGTTAGCTGAGCTTTTACTGGTTCAAGGTTAATTCATCTAGCAACAATGTATAGTGCAAAGAAGAGAAAAGGCGAAACCCGTTTAGGATATTGAGCGGCCAGACAGTAACACCTATGCAGTTTCGTTTGGTTAGGGCTTATATGTAGACATAACTAGGCATTACCCAAAACGCTATTATTCAAAGGGCTTTGGGCCAAATAGACAGCTAAAAGTGAATAGCCTGCAAAAAGAGCGTGATCATTTAAGCAGGCAGCACTACAGCTATTTTCTTACGATGTGCGTGGCACAGAGCTTGTTGCCTGCTGGGTCTCGCAAATAAGCAAGGTAAAGTTGGCGTTCCCCATTGCCTCGAATACCCGGTGGGTCCTCGCATGGCACGCCCCCATTCTCGCTTCCTACTTTATGCCATTCATCAACGATGTCTGGTGTTCGAGCGGCAAGGCCGAGTGTGGTGCCATTACCGTGTGTGGCAGCCTCTCCGTTAATCGGCTTTGTTAGCGCTAAAATACCTTTCGGCGTATAGTAAAAAACCCGTCCGTATTCATCAAAAACGCCTGGTTCGTATCCTAATACTCCTAAAATAGCATCGTAGAATTTCTTTGATGCTTCAAGGTCGTTCGCACCAATCATTACGTGGCTAAACATAGCTGTGTCCTCTGAAAATAGTAGGGCCAATTCCCCTTTATCAAAGTTAAGTTATGTGTGTTTCGCTACTTACCCTTTGCTAACGCTTTAGGGAGCTAATGCAAAACCTACCGCAGCTGAAGCATGGATAGCGGTAGTATCGTATAACTTAACTTTGGTGTGATGTTGTTGAACTAATAAGGCAATTTCTGTGCAGCCTAAAATGATGCCTTCAGCACCCTCGGCCGCCAGTTCATTTATAATGTCAATATACGCGTTACGGGATTCAACACAAATCACGCCCTTGCATAATTGTTCATAAATAATGTTATGAACCGTGTCTCGTTGTTGGGCATTTGGAGTAACAACATCAATGCCAAAAATCTCTTTAAGGCGTGATGTATAAAAGGTTTGTTCCATGGTGAAGCGGGTGCCCAGTAGCCCAACTTTCTTAACCCTATCTTGTTGCAACACGCACCCCGTAGCGTCGGCAATGTGAATAAGTGGAATGGTGATCTTCTGCTCTATGTCTGTTGCTACTTTGTGCATGGTATTGGTACAAATTAATATGGCTTTTGCACCCGCAGTTTCTAAGTGCTTCGCCTCGCGGATCAGTATATCGGCGGTTTTATCCCATTCTCCTTTATGCTGAAGCTGCTCTATGTGGGCAAAGTCAACGCTGCTTATTATCAGCGGTGCGCTGTGAAGGCCGCCAAGTCGAGCGTTTACACCACGGTTTATGGCTTGGTAGTAACTGACCGTTGATTCCCAACTCATTCCGCCAAGCAGGCCCAGCTTCTTTGTTGTATTCACCACAGCTCCTTTTCATATTGTTAGGCACTTTGCGCAACCTCTAATCTACCTATAACCCGAGACGAGCGCTAGGCGAACATAAATGAACGGGAGACAGCTGCGCAATGTAGAGTATGGCGTATGGGTAAAACTGAGTGCAATCAGACTGGCTTACATAAAGAATAGGGCAAGAAGGTATGGCGTAGAGCCGGAAGAAATCAGAATTTAGGCGGTGGCTTTTTGTTTTTTATAAACGAAAAACGCTGAATAAAAATTCCCCAGTAACCCAACATGGCGATAGCGAAACCGACAAATAATATAAGAAGGCTCAGGTAATGCAGCGTGATATGAAGTTCACTTAAGGTAAACAACAGCAAGACGCCGACAACGAAAATAGATAGACCTATTTTGAATCGTTGCCAGCTTTTGTGAATGTCTTGCTTTAGCATGAGATAGTTATCGAGATATGCACTTAAGCAAGTGCAATATTACGCTTAGTAGTAAGAGTGCTCACCCGCTTGGTGCTCAGTCGCATCGCGCACGCCCTTAAGCTCGCCAGCGAATTGTTCGACCATTTGCTTCTCAATACCTTCTTTAAGCGTTACGTCTACCATTGAGCAACCATTGCAGCCGCCGCCGAACTGAAGTATGGCGTAGCCGTCGTCAGTCAGTTCTGTCAATACAACATTGCCACCATGGCTCGCTAACTGAGGATTGATTTCCGACTCAATCATATAGTTAATTCGCTCAATTAATGGTGCGTCGTCAGACACTTTACGCGCTTTTGCATTAGGTGCTTTTAAGGTTAACTGTGAGCCCATCTGATCGGTAACGTAGTCAATTTCCGCTTCCTCTAAATAAGGCGCGCTTTCTTCATCTACGACCGCATCGAAACCATTAAATGGCAAACGGGTATCCGTTTCTTCAACCGCGTCTGGTGGGCAATAGGACACGCCACACTCAGCCGACGAAGTGCCTGGATTTACGACGAATACACGAATATTCGTGCCAGACTCTTGTTTACTCAACAGTTTTACGAAGTGAGCCTGGGCTTCTTCTGATATAGTTATCATCAGCAAGTCCTACATATTTTGAAATTTGGATTATTGTATCAAATTTACCTGAGTAAAACAGTCAGGTATTAATTAAATAAATTATTCCAGTGAATCGAATTTGTTGAGAGGCGTGCACGTCGACACTATTCTCAACCATAACAACAAGACGGGAAGCGCTATGTTCGCGAAATTGCATTACACCGCCAAAAAGAATCCATTCTCACTCGTTTCATTATTAGCCCTTGGCACCATCGCCTTTGGGGCAACAGCCAGTCAGAAATCATTAGCACAACCCGCCTCTGCTTCAACTGTTACTATTGCACCTGATGTAGGCGGGCAGCCGGTGACAGCATACTTACCTGACACGGTATCCTACAACCCAGCTATTCCCACGCCTGAATCGATACTAGGCGCCAACATTGGCGAGTGGCATGTGCGTCACGACCAAGTCGTCAATTATATGAAACTACTTGCCGAGAAGTCTGACCGTATCACCATTGAAGAAACCGGCCGTACTCACGAAAACCGCCCACTTCTGTTACTGACAATCACAGCGCCCTCAAATAGAAACAATATTGAGGCGATGAGGCAGCAACACATTGATGCAATGGAAAGCGGCAAGAAAGTAGGTAGCGATGCTCCCCTTATTTTCTACATGGGCTACAGTATTCACGGTAACGAGCCTTCCGGAACCAATGCTTCACTTGCGTTGGCATATTATTTGGCCGCGGCTGAAGGTAAAGAAATTGATGCCTTGTTGAATAACAATATTGTGCTGTTTGATCCGTCTTTCAACCCCGACGGGCTTTCTCGATTTGCTCAGTGGGCAAATATGCACAAGGGCAAGCAGCTGGTTTCTGACAGTCGACATCGTGAACACGATGAGGGGTGGCCGTCAGGTCGAACAAATCATTACTGGTTTGATTTAAACCGCGACTGGCTATTGCTGGCGCACCCAGAGTCGCAGGCGCGAATTAAACAGTTTCATAAATGGCGCCCACATATCCTCACCGATTTTCATGAGATGGGGACAGACAGCACCTATTTTTTCCAGCCTGGTGTGCGCTCGCGTAAAAATCCACTGACGCCTGATGAGAACGTAACGCTAACTGAAGCGCTTGCCCAGTATCACGCTGCCGCGTTTGATGAGCAAGGGGAGCTCTATTTTACCCAAGAAGCGTTTGACGATTTCTACGCAGGCAAAGGCTCGACCTACCCAGATTTACACGGCAGTGTGGGTATTCTTTTTGAGCAAGCAAGCTCACGGGGCCACATTCAGGACTCTATTAATGGCAAGCTTGCCTTCAAAGACACCATAGCAAATCAAATTACTACGTCTTTAAGCACTTTTAGAGGCGCATTGGCAAATAAGGCTGCTATTCTCGATTATCAATCGGGTTTTGTTAAGAGCACAAAGTCATTGGCTGAAAAGGATGAGCAGGTAGGTTTTGTTGTTAGTGCATCGAATGACACAGCTCGCTTTAACGCATTTGTTGCATTGCTTGAACAGCATCAAATTAATTACGAGGTGTTAACGAAAGATGTTGAGGTAAGCAAAGTTCGCTATGGTGCAGGTAGCGCGATTTATATACCTTCAAACCAGCCTCAATACCGTTTAGTAAAGTCAATTTTCTCTACCCAAACCTCGTTTGAGAACAACACGTTTTACGATGTATCAACGTGGAATTTGGCTTTGGCTTTCAATTTGGATTACGCGCCTCTAGATAGGGGCGATGCGCGAAGCCTAAAACTTAGCGATAACACCGCACTTGCGCAACCGGCACTTAACGATATTCACCCAGACGCATACGCGTATGCGTTTTCATGGCAGCAATATTATGCGCCAGCCATGCTGCAAACGCTATTGGAAGCTGGCGTTAAGGTGCGTAGTAGTGAAGAAGCGTTTTCCGCTATTAAATACGATGGCAACAGCATTGAGCTTCAGCCTGGCAGCATAGTTGTACCGAAAGGGCTGAGTCAGCCAGAAAACTTGGCGGCCATTTTGCGCGATGCGCAACAGCAACTTCAGGTGCCTGTGTTTAGTTTGCGCAGTGGGTTAACACCCACGGGGCACGATTTGGGTAGCCGGAGCATGGCACCTGTTACCTTGCCACAGGTGTTAATAGTGGGCGGCGAAGGCACCAGTGAATACGAAGCAGGTGAAATATGGCACTATTTCGATACAAAAGTGGGGCTAGCTGCCAGTATTGTTGAGCAACAACATCTGACAAGCGCGCTTAATGATCCTAGCGTTACTTATACGCACCTTTTATTCCCTAGCGGTGGATATCGCTTTAGTGAAAGTGAAAGAACTCAAATTGAGCAATGGGTGAAAGCCGGTGGCGTAATCGTGGGGCAGAAATCCGCGTTGCGTTATTTCGCTCAACATAAATGGTTAGACGTAGAAATTGTTAGTCGAGAGAGTATTGATAACGCGTTCGATGAAAGCGAACTCAGATATAAAGATGGCGCATCGTTATACGCCAGAAAGTTGGTGGCTGGCGCTGTGTTTGAAGCCGATATCGACAATACTCATCCTTTGTTCTACGGCTATGATGACGACACACTGCCCATGTTTAAAACCAATAATATGATAGTGGAGGCCAGTAGTTCACCCTTTATAACGCCTGCGCGCTATACTGATGAGCCTCTCATGGCTGGGTTTAGTGACAAACGAATGGTTGCGCTAATGGCTGAATCAACTGCTGTGACGACTCAAAAAATGGGTCGCGGCGTTGTCATTGGCTTTACCGACAATACGCAGTTTAGAGGGTATTGGTATGGCACGAACAAGATGCTGGCCAATGCAATCTACCAATCGCACTTTATTCGCTAAATCAGTTTGAAAGGCGCGGCGAATGCCGCGCTTTTCAGTATCACCGCTTCTGATCACTAGGCTTTCTGATACAGACTGCTTTTAGGCGGTGGCGTAAATGCCGCGACCCACACCTGAATGTGTAAATTTGGGTAGCGTTTTTTGAGCCTTTTACTCAATGTATTCACGGTCACGCCGGTGGTGAGTACGTCATCGACGATTGCAACGCTGAAGTTGCTGCCATCTTTAATGCCTTGCGCTATTGCTATCTCATCATCGATACACTGCGTCGATAGGCTAAATACACGGCTAGCGTTTTCGGCTCTCGCCATTTTGGATAAGTGATGCTGCACGCTAAAGCCCCGTCGTTTGGCCCACGACTGGTTAACTGGAACATTCAGCTCACTGCTTATGCTTTCACACAGAAGCGTAGCCTGATTGTAGTGCCGTGTAGCAAGTCGCCATGCACTAATTGGCACCGGAAGCAGCACATTGGGCACTGATAAAGTGCACTGTCGCATTTTATGGACAAACCAGTTACTTAATACTTTTCCTGCCGTAAGGGAATGCGTAAACTTTAACTGGTGAACCAGCGATGACATTGGCCACGTATGAAGTCCCAAAACGCGTAACGCGTCATAGTGGCTATGCTTGACGTGGCCTGCCACAGGGCCATATTGAAGTAGGTTACTTCCGTGCAACGTGGCATCGAAAAAAAATATGTCATCTTCACACCAGTGACATACTGGCGTAGGACTTGCCTGATAACATAGCAAGCATGAAAGGTTCATAGTGTTGATTCCATCAACTTCCTTGAATTGTCGAACGTCGACCTGTTTTCATTATTTCGTGTTGCCTCAAAAACACGTGACTGCCTAAGGAGGTGTAAATGGAAAGTTTGCATACAAACGGCGAGCTTGTCACCCGTACTCAGGGTACAGGCGTAGATGTGGTATTTCTTCATGGTTGGGGTATGAACAGCGGAGCGTTCACATCCTTTATTCCTTATTTAAGTGATAATTTTCGCGTCACCACCATAGATCTTCCTGGGTTTGGGGAAAATGCGGAGTTCGTTCCGTCACCGTATAACGTGGAAACATTGGCTCAATCCATTGCGAACCAACTGCCAGACCAGTGTGTGTTGGTTGGGTGGTCATTAGGTGGCCTAGTTGCGCAAAAGTTAGCGCTGTTAGCACCAGAAAAACTTACCGGACTGGTAACGATTGCTTCAACACCTCGATTTATAGCAGGGCCTTGTTGGCCGGGTATTGCTGCCGATTTACTTTCAATGTTCGAGACTCAGCTTGAAAAGAACTATCAGAAAACACTGGAACGCTTTTTGGCAATTCAAGCGATGGGCAGCGAAACGGCAAAGCAGGATATTAAGGCGATCAGAGAACAGGTAATCCAATTCCCAGATCCCGCCGAGGAAGCGCTTAAGAAAGGTTTACGCATATTGTCTACTGAAGATATGCGTCAAGACGTGGGGCGAATAACTACACCCACGTTACGATTGTATGGCAGGTTAGATAGTCTAGTGCCGACCAGCGGAATAGATCGTATATGTGAGCTACATCCGCAGGCTGATACCGTTGTTCTGCCTCATGCGTCGCATGCGCCGTTTATTTCACATCCTCAGCAAACTGCCGACATTTTATTTCGCTTTGCCGCTGGCGTTTACCAGCAAAAGGCGTCTTAATAAAGCGATGACATGAAGCTTCAAACCGCGGCTTGCCGATAGTTTGAAGCTTTTCTTATCTTTGACAGCTTAATAAAAATCGCCTGCTTACAATAAGTTAATGACAGGGTGTAATACATGTCTTTCCATTTGTGTGAAATTGGTTAATAATTGCACATGAGAGGTTAGGGGTAGTGTATGACAAGTATTGATGGTTTAGGTGCAGGCTCTGCATTTGCAGCGGCTCAATATGGTTTACAAAATGCCAGCGACGGAATTTCGCAGGCAGCATCAAATATTGCTCAGCGAACTGCTGAGGATGCGGTAGCACCCGCTCAACCTATTGCGACCAATACCGACACAATAAACACGTCATCGAATTCAACGTCTACCTCCACGCGTCTCACTGACGACTTAATCGCGCTCAATGTAAACGAACGTAATGCCCAAGCCTCTGCCAAAGTATTAGGTGTTGCCGATGAGATGCTTGGTACCATCATAGACGTGCTTGCGTAGGTGGAACAGTTACGGTGAATATCGTTACACCAATCCTTAACGCCATTGCTTATCCCACGGCGAACATAAATACAGAGTCTGCACGTAGAGATAACGTGCAGCGAGAAACTATTCCCCAAGCGTCAGATTCCCAGCAAGGGGCTTCTCAAAAAGGCTTAGGGTCAGAAGCCGATAAAACGAAGAGCCCCGGCCAGCCGCCAGCGCCGGTTACTTACGAGCGCCCTCAGGTACAAACAGAACTTCAAGCTGCCTTTCAAAACGTATTTGGGCAACAGAAAGATAATGCGCAAGATGAGAGTGCAGGCAAGCAGGGCGCGCAAGACAGGCAACAAGAACAGCAAGAGAAACAAGACGCTGCTGAAATTGAGCAGTTAAAAGCCCGGGATCAGGAAGTAAGGGTTCACGAGCAAGCGCATGCTTCAACAGGCGGTCAGTACGCCGGTGCTCCGCAGTATGAATACACTACAGGCCCTGACAATAAACGCTATGTGACCGATGGCGAAGTGTCGATTGATGTTTCAGAAGAAAAAACGCCAGAGGAAACGCTGAAAAAAATGGAGCAAGTGCGCGCAGCCGCCCTCGCACCAGCTGAACCTTCATCACAAGATTTAAAAGTGGCTGCAGAGGCTTCTCAAAAAGCCACAGAGGCCCGTAGCGAGATTGCCAAAGGCCAAACAGAAACGGCTTCAGCAGGTTCTACCTCAGCACAAAGCAATGGCATTGTTGCAGACACTGGGGCAGCCGTACAGCCCGATACAAATATAGGCACCGCAACCGATTCTATTGCGGATATGGTGTTAGATAATCAATCTTCATCAGCAGACACACAAGGCTTTCAGGCAAATGAGTCTAATGTGATGCAAACACGAATTGGCCGCATTCAAAATGCTTATTTGCAAGCTTACACCCCCTCTAGAGAAGGTTTATCGCTTCAAGCATGATAACGTGCAATTAACGCTAGCTGCTTAACATTGCACGAACGATTTAGCCTGTCATATTAGCCCGTTATAGCTAAGGGCTAAATCGCGAAAAAAGCACTTTCACTTCCCTTGCATTGCCTTAAAACCAGCAGGCCCTAATAATCCAGTATTGCCTTTGTAAACGGATATTTAGGTGAGCCGCCAGTGATGTCTGAAAGTACCGAGTTCATGGTATCTACGTCGCTATCGAAGCCACCATGGGACGTGGCGGCGGTGGCATCACCTACTTTCCCCTCACTGTACTTAAACGTCACGTTAGGCAGCGGCTCATTAAACACAGCCATACCTAACAAGGGCATCTCTGGTTTGGATTCAAACGCATTTGATACTAAATAGAGCAACGACTTCTGGTAAATACGCGCCACGTGGTCATCTTTTTCCAACGCTTCAGATAAGTTGTAAACCGTGGTCGATTCAATGTGTTTCCCTTCTATAAGCGCAGAGAGCTTTTCGTTGAACAAGGGGTAGCTAATGGCTGGAGCCAGTAAATGCAGACTCTTAATCGTTATGTTTTCATCAACTTTACACAGCCTAGATAGGCTGTGTGCATGAAAAATAGAGCCTGCCGAATGACCGACGACATGCAGCTTAATATCTGAATTGTCTTTCAAGTAGGCGGCCAATTGCGTCAGGAAATACGTACCATCGGAAGTGGTACGGGTAAAAGGCGTGCAAGCGTCTGATTTCATTTCTCGCCACAGCGCGCCGCCTACTTTACGTGTTGCCCATTCTAGTATGCGGTCAGTGTAGTCAGTGAAGGCTCCAACTTTGTTGCTAATCTCTTTATTCTTAAAGCCCAGAATATCTTTGAGTTCTTCTAGCATACCCGTGTCATACATGAAGTGAATGGGGTAAATATCGTTTTTAAGAAAGGTGTCTTTCATTGCTGCAATGCGTTTAGCCGAAGCTTTTATGCTATTTAAGCCGCCGTGAGCATACAGCATTACGTGGCGATGGTTACTGTCAGAAAGTTTTTCAATAATGGCATCGACGTGGTTTTTATTGCTCCAATATTTACTTCTGGTATCAAAGTGTCCGTCGTCGAAATGAACGAAGTGATCTTGAATGCTCACCCGTGGTGTGGAGCGAGAAAACAAACCCTGTGCAATAGAGCGCGTAGCCTGATGGTAAGTGCCTGTACCTGAAATAGGAAGTGCGAGTTGAACAACCCATGCATCCATAACGTTTAACGCCCAGTCATCGTAACGCCAAAGTGCCAGCCCTGACTTCTTCCAATCCGTCCCCCAGGAGTTTTGGATCCAGAACCCTTCATCGTTATAGCCTACAATGGCAAACGCGTGGCCACCCATGGGTTCAGACCTTAGGCTTATTACATCACCTTCGCTATCTTTCCAGCCTTCATGAATTCTGGCGGAAACAAAGATTACGCCCACTTCGTTAAGCGCCGCATGAAAATCGCTAATTTCTCGTTCAATACGGTAGTACGCACCTAGCCTGTGATTGCTTGCATTGTTAGCAATAGCTAGGGTCATTTCAAATTCGTTGCTGTGCTTAATATCTTCAGTTAGTGACTCGTTACATGCGCCACTGTTGTACCACCCCTTAATTGCACCGCGGCAGCTAGAGCCTTCATACGCTTCACCTAACCACTCATCATGACGTTTGGCCATGGCATAAAGCATCCACGGGCTAACAGTATGTTTTCGGCCTTGCTGACGGTAAATGAAATTAATGGTAGCGGCCAATGCAAAGCCGGTGCACGCTCCATCTTTACCTTGGTCTAAAATAACCAAATTGCCTGGCGGGTCGATAAAAGGCTTAAGTGGAGTAAGATTTGGCTGGTAATAACGATCCCGAAGGTCGGGGTAATCGGCGCTGACATTCAGCATGTTTTTTGAGACAGGCGAGTTCATAAAATCATCCTTTGATGAGGGCAGATAATCTTTGCTGTACAGTTGGATGATTATGCTCGTACACCAAAGGTTAGTGGCCCTTAGCTCATTATGGTTGTCCGAAAGTGCTGCCTAGAAAAAGGCTGTGGTCAAATGAGCAACATTACCTTCGTTAAACGTTAAGGCTCTAAAAGCATGTCAACGGCCTTGCTAAACGCTACCAATATACGAACTTCGGTTTCGGTGTGACCTACACCTCTTCATTATTTCGGTATTCTCTATTTTGGTGCTTTTGGTTAAAGAGTTTTTGGGCACATAAAATTTCTATGCGCCCGAACTAATGTACCACAATCTAATGTAGCAAAAACGGCAAGCTAAATGGAAGCGTGATACAAAAAGGGCCTGTCAGTGACAGGCCCTCTATAAGCAACAGTAAATTCGCTACTGTTTACTTTTTTGCTTTAGCAAATGCATCAGCAAAGGCGTTGCCCATGGCGCTGTTTTGAGGCTGGCTGTTGCGATTGCCGCCACCCTGATTTGAACGAGGGTTTGCTTTTGCGTTAGCACGCCCAGCCCCTTTACTTTGTGGTTTTCCTGCTGCTGGTTTACCGCCTGCATTATTGCTTTGACTCGGTGTATCGTCTAAGCGCATGGTGAAGGAGATACGCTTGCGAGGTACGTCAACTTCAAGCACTTTTACTTTGACGATATCGCCTGCTTTAACTACCTCGCGTGGGTCTGAGATAAACTTGTTAGTCAGTGCTGAAATATGCACCAGTCCATCCTGATGTACGCCTACATCAACGAACGCGCCAAAATTGGCTACGTTGCTAACCACACCCTCTAAAATCATGCCTGGTTTAAGATCGTTAATGGTTTCAACGCCTTCTTTAAACGCGGCAGTTTTAAATTCTGGACGAGGATCGCGGCCTGGTTTATCCAGCTCTTTTAGAATGTCTTTAACCGTTGGCAAACCGAATGCGTCGCTGGTAAAGGTGTCTGGCGACAGGCTTTTTAGAAGCTCGGTATTGCCGATGATGTCATTAACAGCAACAGCAGTCGTATCTACAATTTTATCTACTACTGGGTACGCTTCGGGGTGAACCGCAGAGGCATCAAGTGGGTTGGTGCCGTTTACAATGCGAAGGAAGCCTGCCGCTTGCTCAAAGGCTTTAGGCCCTAAACGTTCAACTTTCAATAGCGCTTTTCGGTCTGGGAAAGCGCCATTAGTGTCTCTGAAATTTACAATGTTATGCGCTAGGGTTTTGTTTAAGCCCGATACGTAGCTCAAAAGCGCGGGCGATGCAGTGTTTAAGTCAACGCCAACGGCGTTTACACAGTCTTCAATAACACGGTCTAGCGACTTGCCTAACTGGCTTTGGCTTACGTCATGCTGATATTGGCCTACACCAATAGCTTTAGGTTCAATTTTAACCAGCTCTGCCAGCGGGTCTTGCAAGCGTCGAGCGATAGACACTGCGCCGCGGATTGACACGTCAAGGTCAGGCAATTCTTTTGAAGCAAGCTCAGAGGCTGAATACACCGATGCACCCGCTTCACTGACCATAATTTTTTGTGCAGTAAGCTCGCTGTTGTTCTTGAGCATTTCGCCAACGAGTTTGTCTGTCTCGCGCGAGCCAGTACCGTTGCCAATGCTGATTAAATCTACTTTGTATTGCTTGCACAACGTGGTGAGCGTGCGAATAGATTTATCCCACTGGTTTTGTGGTGCATGCGGGAAAATGGTGTTGGTTGCGACCACTTTTCCTGTGCTGTCTACGACCGCTACCTTAACGCCAGTTCTCAAACCAGGATCTAGGCCCATAGTGGTTTTTGCACCTGCAGGCGCAGCCATCAACAGGTCGTTTAGGTTTTTAGCAAATACCTCAATGGCTTCCTCTTCAGCGCGTTCTCGAAGGGCGCTGAATAGCTCAGTTTCCATGTGTAAACCAATTTTGATTTTCCACGTCCACTGTACAACTTGAGCCAAGAAGTCATCTGCACCACGGCCGCGGTGCATAATATCGTAATGGCTGGCAATAATATGTTCGCAATGCGACGGGCCGTTGTCTTCTGACTGCGGGTCGGCATCTAGCTGAATGTGTAGCATGCCTTCGTTGCGGCCTCTAAACATCGCCAACGCGCGGTGAGATGGTACGTTCTTGTACTTTTCACTGTGTTCGAAATAGTCTTTATATTTGGCGGCTTCTTGCTCTTTACCTGATACAACCGTGCTTTTTACATAAGCATTTTCAGTTAAGTACTTGCGCACTTTTGCCAGCAGTGTAGCGTCTTCGGCGAAGCGCTCCATTAAGATATAGCGGGCGCCTTCTAATGCTGCTTTTGTATCAGCAATGCCACTATCTGCGTTAACGTATTCGCTTGCTGTACTTTCAGCATCGGTATCTGGGGCAGAAAATAAGGTATCAGCGAGAGGTTCAAGGCCTGCTTCAATAGCAATCTGGCCTTTAGTGCGTCGACGGGGCTTGTACGGTAAGTACAAATCTTCCAAAGTAGTTTTGCTGTCAGCACTGGTGATACTGCTTTTAAGCTCGTCGGTTAGTTTGCCCTGTTCCTCGATAGATTTAAGGATTACATCGCGGCGCTCTTCAAGCTCTCGCAGGTAGGTTAAGCGCTGCTCCAAGGTACGCAGCTGTGTGTCATCAAGGCCTTGTGTCACTTCTTTTCGGTAGCGCGCGATAAAAGGTACGGTAGACCCTTCATCAAGAAGTTTAACAGCGGCAGTTACTTGCGAAGGTTGAACGCTAAGTTCATCTGCAATTTTATTGATAATCATAAGTCGCTCTAAGATACTAAAAATTCGCGTCAGGCAATGGCGAATAAACGGTGTGTGAAAGGCTTATATACACAGCGTCGGTAGTGAAAATAGGAGCGGTGAGTATATCACCGCGGTGTAGGGGAAGTCGTCTGATCATTGTGTTACAAATGGGTGATTAAATAGGGCATATTAGTGCTCACAGTTTGTCTGTTGCGTCGTACCAAATACGGTTTATCCACCACTCTTTCGTGCCCGTTTCGGTTTTTACAACAAACTCATCGTCTTCTTCTTTGCCAAGCAGTGCTCGCGCCATCGGAGAGTCGATAGAAATGTAATCCTTTCGGCCGAAAATTTCGTCGTAGCCCACGAGCCTAAGTTCCATCACCTTGCCCGCTTCGTTTTCAATTTCAACCCAGGCACCAAAGAAGACCTTACCCTCTTGCTGTGAATCGTAGTCCACAACCTTTAGGTTTTCCAAGCACTTGCGAAGGTAGCGTACGCGGCGATCAATTTCCCGTAACTTCTTCTTATTGTACTGGTAGTCGGCATTCTCGCTTCTGTCACCAAGGCTCGCTGCCCAGGTTACCTTGCGAGTAATTTCAGGTCGTTCTTCACGCCACAAGAAATCCAGTTCTTGTTTAAGCTTTAAGTAGCCCTTTCGAGTGATAAGCGGTGTTTTCACAATGTCCTATAAATAATCCAGCTAATTACCCCTACTTTATGTGGGTAATAAGGCAAAACGCAATCTTTCTGTACGTCAAAAAGTGACAAAAGAGCCAGATTGAATAATTATTGAACATAAACCTTTCGTTTAGTGTCGTAGTATAAATAATAGTCAAACCATTAGGGGAAATGAATGCGTAACAGGATACCAATGTTGAACCGTCGAAGGTCGGGGAACGATCCGTTCCAAACCAGCGGTACTATCATCGGTTTTATGCTGTTTTTAAGTGGCGCGCTGTTATTGTTGTATGCCTTGCTTGATATCGTTGTTCGCTTAAATAGTATGCAAACCGTGATATATCTTATTTTAGGTTGTGCTATGTATAAGGTGGGTCAGTCTCTGTTAAATCATTTTGCTACGTTTAAGGTACACACAGAAAGACGGCGCGCACCTCAGCGTTAAAACCTTTTGTTTTAAGCACCAAGTTTTAAGGCGAAATTGTTCCAAAAAGGCTTGGAATAGACCGTGAAATTTGGTCGATTTAGACTAAGCTTAGTAGTGTAATTCGAGGCACCAAGCATATTGAATAACCCACTTTACTATTTGGGTACGCGCGTGGTGAAAACCCACTGGCTCGTAGGGAAAAGGTAAGCAAGGATCACGCTGACTCACTAAAACAAAAAAGCCGACGCTATGCGTCGGCTTTCTCTTTTTCTTAAAGCACTAACTTATTCCGTTGGCGCTTCTGCTTCAGGCTTGACCACTTCTAGCAACTCAACGTCAAAGATAAGCGTCGAGTTTGGCGTGATTGCGCCAGTAGAACGCGCACCATAAGCAAGTTCAGATGGGATATGGAAGCGATACTTTGCGCCTTCTTTCATCAATTGAACGCCTTCAGTCCAACCAGAAATAACGCGATTAAGTGGAAATTCTGCTGGCTCGCCACGCTTGTAAGATGAGTCGAACTCTGTGCCATCTAGCAAGGTGCCACGGTAGTGAACTTTAACCATGTCTGTCGCTTCTGGGCTTGCACCCTCGCCTTCTTCAAGTACTTCGTACTGAAGACCAGACTCGGTAGTTACCACACCTTCTTTCTTACCGTTTTCTTCTAGGTAAGCTAGGCCAGCTTCAATATTTTTTTCAGCGGCTTGTTCCGCCATTTCTTGCTGCTTAGCGCGAAGTACTTCTTCGCCTTGTTGAGCGATTTGCTGAATCTGCTCTGGCGTAAACTTAAGGGTGTCGTTTAGACCGTCTTTAAAGCCTTGTTGTAGCGCATCTTGGTCTAATGTTAAACCCAGTTGCTCTTGTTGTTCGGCACGGTTGCTAACGAACAAACCCATGCTTGCGCCCATGGCGTAAGCTTGCTTTTGCGTATCTGTCATTTCTTCTGCTGAAACAGAAGTTGTTTTTGCACTATCAGCGCTTGTAGAAGCGGCCTCATCAGATGTATTTGGCTGGCAAGCGAAAAGGCCTAGCGCAGCGATAGTAGATAAGGCAACGAGCGACTTCTGCATAAAAACGTCTCCATAAATTTTTATCATCATGCGTCTATGTCTATACTGCTGCATCCAAGGCAGTGTGCACGATAGTTAAAGATGCGTGATCCATGCTATGTTAAACCTAGCGTTTACAAAGCGAAACCCATTTGATTATGTTTAGGCCTCAAATGTTCCATAGAATAGCGTTACTCATCGTACTTATAGGTAATTCCATGGGATGCTCTGTCCCTGATACTACGCCAATACAGCAGTGGCGTCATGTAGAAGAAGGCGCCTATGCCGCAGATATTTCTACCGACGGCACGTTAGCGGTGGTTTCTGGCGTGAATAACGGGGTAAACGTATGGCGAATTGGACAAACTGAGCCCCTTTATCACTGGAGCCACCAAGGTGAAGGTGACAACCTGGTCATGTCAGTGCACATTAGCGCCGACAAACGCTATGTTGTGACCGCTGACCGCGAGGCGTTTGCCTTATGGAGTCTGGAGACCGGCGAACCTGAAGGTTTTTGGCGCATCGACGAGTCATCAATTAGAGATGTGGTGGTTACCAATAATGGTAACGGCATACTGGTGGCGCGCTCAAATGGCAAAGTTATGTACTTTGAACCTCGTACTTCGCGTCGACTAGAGTTTTTAGGGCATCAAGAAAAGGTTAACTCCATTGATATTTCCCCTAACGGTAAGTTCGCATTGACGGGGGGCAACGATTACATAGCGTATTTATGGAGCACTGACACTGGGCAAATAATTCATACATTCACCCACCCCACGCGAGTAACAAAAGTAGCGCTTGATGATGAAGGCCGCTTTGCTTTTACTGCGGACAGCCAGAGCAAGTCGCAAGTGTGGAATGTGCAAACTGGGCAGCCTGTGGCATCCCTCAAATATGCAGCGCGTCAGAAAATCTTCACAGACGTTGAGTTTTCCAAAGATGGTCAGTTTTTACTAACAGGCTCTCCCGCCAGAAAAGTATACCTGTGGGATTTGAAAACTGGCGAGCAAGTGCAGTCCATACAGGTTGCATCACGAGAGTCAGTTTCACCACCAACCGCAGTTGTGTATGGCGTCGCCTTCCTCCCCAATGATAATATATTGTCCATAAGCAGTAGTGGCCTTGCCGAAGAATGGCAACGAGAGAGATAGAGAATTTACATGACCGATAAAAGCGCTGAGCATTTACAACAGCAAATAGATAGCGCGAATAGCTATATCGAAGAGCTTCAAACTAAAGTTGCGTTTCAGGAGCACACCATTGAGGCGCTAAACGATGCGCTGTCTTCGCAACAAAAGCAGCTTGACGATTTAGCCTTTAAAGTACGCCATGTCGTTGACCGCGTTAAGTCTATCGAGCCGTCTAATATTGCTAAGCAGTCAGAAGAAACCCCGCCTCCGCATTACTAGAACAATTGAAGCGCACTAGTAATTGCAACGCGGTATTCATTTGGATCACGTCCATTGGCGATGACACTTATTGCGGGGCGCTCATCGTGGGGAGAGGCCTGTGAAGACATCAAAGGCGCTTCGTTGATGTGCAGTAGTGTTGAAAAAACATCACGCTAGTTCATCTTGTTATGAGTTAGGCGAAGTCTTCATTTAGCCAGAATATACATTTGAATTACACTTGCGCCCCGATACAAAGGCTTCAGCAAAAAGAAGCCTTTTTTACTATTTAAGAGAGTGAGTTATGAGCGATTTTGATATGGATGCGTTTGATAGCATCGATTTTGACTCTGTTGAGCAGTCAGTAGCAGAGAAACAGGCTGAAAAAGACAAGCAAGAGAGTCAAGAGATTGAAGGTATGCGCGACGGCGCCAACGACTGTGGCGATAGCTGTACTATTTAAGCGCGCTCAGCGGCGAGGGCTCTTAATTTTCAGAGCCTTCCGGCGCTTCCAACTTATCCAGCTCGAGTCTATCCAACTCTATACTTTTCTCCACATCGCCGTTAAAAGCCTCGATAAATGCATTTTTTAAAATCGCGGTAAATGCCTCCCATGTTTGGGTGTCAGGGCTTGATAAATCGCCTTCAACAGGAATGCGTGTGGCAATTTGGTCTTCGCTTTGGTTTTCAAACAGTTCGGTGACAAACGCGGAAATGGCTTCGATACTGCCTTCAATAAAACCATCGCCGTCACGTTCAATGTCACCCTTCCAAGAAAATACCTCCACATTATGCAAAATGGGTTTGATATAGCCTTTTACTTTCCCTTCATTAGACGCCACTTCAGCCGCAAGCGTGAGGGTGCCGGCTTCCAGATCAAACGGTGCGTAGGTATCAAGCAGGTTCTTAAAGTTCACTAGTCCAACGTTGTCAGCTTGAATATCAACGTCAAATGTGGGGGCTGTTGTTGCGGGGTTGAGTTTAGCGTTTAAGGATATCGTGCCCTGCTGTGCCGTTTGTCCTTGCGCTTTGGCCGTTGCTACACGTGAGTCTGACAAGTTATCGCTATTCACCAAGTTATTCACTTCAAGCTGAATATCATGAAGCGCAATGTCGATAGCCGGAGAAGTATCGGGGTTGTGGAAAGCGACTTTTCCTTGGTTAATAGTTAGCTTATCGATGCGTAACGGGAAGAGTTGGTCGGCGATAGATAACCAGTTTTCATCCTTACCAGACTGGCTTCTCTCCTCCGTGTTGCCGTCTACAAAATTAATCTCGGGGGAATTAACAATTACTTTTCCCACCGCTGCACCTTTGAAAAGCTGTGACCATGAAAGCGTAAACTCCACATAGTCAGCTTTAAATAGCGGCCTATCTACTTGCCCGTTCGCCTTATAAAGCAAAACGTGTTCTAAACTGTATGCGCCGCGCCATAGCATTAAATCTACATCGCCCACGCGGCCGTTATACGCTTTTGACTGACTCAGCGTCGTGTTGATGTATGACGCTGCGGCGTAAGGCAAGTAAAGTCTTATGGCAATAAGCGTAAGCAACAAGGCTATAAGGACATAGCAGACACGTTTTTTAGCATGTTTCATATTCACTCCTTTGCGAAGGAAATACAAAAATTATGCCTGAGCAACCTCTTTTGTTAGGTAATGAGGATACCCAGTGTTGGCGTGGCATGAAGAGACGTTTGCAAAAAGCCTGAGCACAGCGTTGTAAGGTGTTACACAGGCTTAACGGTAAGATTTACTGAGACGTGGGTAGGAATGTTAGTGCGGTTTAAAGATGCCAATCACATTTTCGTTTGAGCGTGTGGCGGCACTCACCTTTTCATCAGTTTGCGCTTCATTGTATCCACACGCAACGCACTCCAACTTTTCTACGTTATTTTCAAAATATAACGAAATCGTATCTAGCTCTTGGCATTTTGGGCACGTAGCCCCTGCAACAAAGCGGCGTTTTACACGTTTTGACATACATACACCTTTGGAGAATTTCGCGATTATTATACCTTGAAATGGTAAGTGTTGATCAGCTTTTACCTTAAGTTTTTGATATTATACGCGCCCTAGTTTGTTCCATCACAGGTTACTCATGATAAAGCTTTCAAATGTATCGCTACTTCGCGGTCGCAAAATGTTGCTAGAAGAGGCGTCGGCGCAGGTTTTTCCAGGCCACAAAGTAGCGCTGATTGGCAGCAACGGCTGCGGAAAGTCCACGCTTTTTGCACTGCTGAGAAGTGAGTTAAGTGTCGATGCTGGCGACTGCAGCGTACCGAATGACTGGCGAATTGTAAGCGTGGCACAGGAAACGCCAGCAACTGACCGAACCGCGATAGACTACGTGGTGGACGGTGACAAACATTTACGTAATCTACAAGCGCAATTAGAAGCCGCTGAAAAAAGCGGCGACGGTGTAAAGATTGGCCAAATTCACGGGCAGCTCGAGCAAGCGGGAGCATACGACGTGGAAGCTCGCGCAGCGACCATTCTGTCGGGTCTTGGGTTTACCAATGTGCAGTTAAGCGCACCAGTTAGCGATTTTTCAGGTGGCTGGCGTATGCGCCTAAACCTAGCTCAAGCGCTGCTTTGTCCTTCAGACTTACTGCTGCTTGATGAACCTACTAACCACTTAGACTTAGACGCCGTTATTTGGCTAGAGAAATGGCTTCAACGCTATGCGGGAACGCTATTGCTGATTTCTCACGATAAAGCTTTTATCGACAACACGGTTGCGCAAATTATCAGTGTTGAACAACAGAAGCTTATCACCTACACCGGTAACTACTCGTCTTACGAAACCCAGCGCGCTGAACGTATTCGCTTGCAAAACATTGAATATGAAAAGCAGCAGCAAAAAGTAGCGCACCTCAATTCGTTTATTACCCGGTTTAAAGCTAAAGCGAGTAAAGCTAAGCAAGCGCAAAGTCGTATTAAGCAGTTGGAGAAAATGGAAACCTTGTTGCCAGCCCATATGGCCAGCCCATTTAGCTTTTCTTTTGCGCCGCCGTCGGCACTGCCAAACCCGCTTGTGCAAATGGAAAAGATACAGCTGGGTTACGACGACCATATTGTGCTGCAACAGGTGAAACTCAATTTAGTACCTGGCAGCAGAATAGGTCTTCTAGGTCGAAACGGGCAGGGTAAGTCTACGCTAATCAAACTATTGGCGGGTGTGCATGCGCCAAAACAAGGTATTTTTAATACGGCTAAAGGCCTTAAGATTGGTTACTTTGCTCAGCATCAGTTAGAAACATTAGATGCTAACGCTACTCCGCTTCTTCATTTGCAGCGCATTGACGAAAAAGCCACCGAGCAGCAACTTCGCGACTATCTGGGCGGATTTGGATTTAATGGCGATGAAGCGTTAGCGCCCGTGGCACCTATGTCGGGCGGTGAAAAGGCGCGCTTAGTATTGGCGTTAATTGTTTATCAGAAGCCTAACTTATTGCTGCTGGATGAGCCTACCAACCACTTAGATTTGGAAATGCGCCATGCGCTAAATATCGCGCTTCAAGGTTTTGAAGGCGCCATGGTACTGGTCTCGCACGACCGCTTCTTACTCTCCTCGGTATGTGAAGATTTCTATTTGGTAGACAGTGGCGAAGTTGAACCATTTAAAGGCGACTTGGATGACTATCGCGACTGGATTTTAAAACAGCAGGCAGCGGAAAAAGCCAAGGCCAACAGCGACGCCAAAAACGAAGAGCAACAAGAGGCTGGCGCGCAGAGTAAGCCGGAACGCAAATTAGATCGTAAAGAAGAAAAACGCCGTGAAGCCGAGTTTAGGCAAAGGGTTGCGCCACTTAAAAAAGCCATTGAAAAACACGAAAAAGCCATGGAAAAATGTGGTGCTGCTTTGGCTGAGGTGGAAGCGTCACTTGCCGATACTTCGCTTTACAGCGAAGACAAAAAGGCGCAGCTTATGGGCCTACTCGACAAGCAAACTCAACTTAAGCAACAGCTTGAAGAAGAAGAGATGGCATGGCTAGATGCCCAAGAGCAAATTGAGCTAAAACGAGAAGAGTATGACAATGCCAACGCCTAATATCGAAAACCGCGCGTTTTGGGAGTATAGCGTTTCTCGCTATACCAAAGGTGATATGGCTCCCCTTGCGCTTTTACTGCAAGACAACCACAAGGTTAATGTAAACGTTCTCTTGCTGATTTGCTGGTGTTTAGAGAATAATGTCATCATTAATTTGCCACAGCTTAAAGCAGTGATTGCGGCATCAAATGCGACCGAAGAAAAGTTACAGTATCACCGTGCAAGGCGAAAGGCTGCGAGCCCCGAAAAAGGCGGAGACCAAGCAGAATATGACGCACTCAAAGCACAAGAACTAGAGCTTGAAAGGCAGCAGCAGCACGATATTGTTGCGTCGTTCAATGAGCAGCCAGTCACGCATCTGGGTCAAGGGCAATCTGTATCGTCTAACGTATTTAACGCGTCCATCGCAGCGTTTATAAATGCATACGGACTGCGAGACAACAACGAGGCGCGCCAACTAGTGAGCCTAGTGGTTAACCAACTATCGTAAAAACACAATAAGAAAACAAAATGAGTAAATCAGCGCTATCGCATGGAAAGATAATAAAAAGCAGCTTTAAGGTGCCAGGGTGGGCGAAGAACCGTCATGTGCAAACCATATGGCCGCGTTTTATTCAAAAGCGGTTGCCTTTGTCTTACGACATGGAGCGTCTCACATTACCCGATGACGACTTCGTCGATGTGGCGTGGGGGCCAAAACCGCAGGAAACATCGGGTATCGTGGTGATGTTTCATGGTTTAGAAGGCAGCATTAAGTCGCATTACGCGAACGATATGATGGCTCAATTGTCAGTGAATGGTTGGCAGGTGGTGATGATGCACTATCGCGGCTGTAGCGGCGTGCCAAATTTAAAAGCGCGGGCGTATCACAGTGGAGAAACAGAAGACCCCAGCTTTTTCTTAGAGTGGCTTCACGATAAATTTCCACGAATTCCTAAAGTGGCCATCGGCTTTTCCCTTGGCGGCAACATGCTATTGAAACTGTTGGGCGAAAACCCTGCGCAAAAGTGGCTTAAGGCAGCGATTGCCATTTCTTCACCTCTTAAACTTTCTGAATGCGCTAAATCAATTAACCAGGGTTTTTCTCGCGTATATCAAAAGTATTTACTTACTAGCATGAAGGATACGCTGCGTAAGAAGATGGAGTACATCGATTATCGCAAGCTTATACAGCTAACAAAAACTGATGTGGAAGAGATCACCAGCTTTACCCAATTCGACGAGAAGATCACAGCGCCGCTTCACGGCTTTGCAGACGCTCAAGACTACTATGAAAAGTGTAGTGCGTATCACTTTTTAAGCGCGATCCACTGTCCTACACTGGTATTGCATAGCATTGATGACCCCTTTATGAATCACTTAATTGTGCCTAAGGAAGAAGAGCTTGCGCGCAACGTTACCGTGGAGCTAAGTGAACGAGGCGGTCACGTTGGGTTCATGCAGGGTTCTATATTAAATCCTAAAGTATGGCTGCACGAACGGGTGAAACGTTTTGTAAGTGAAGCCTTACCTGTAAATACTACGTGTCGTTACGTCAGCCGCTAATGTTGATGTCCTATTAATTTACCCAAACGCTTGTTATCAGGAGTGTGAATGATAATCCCCATTGACGCGCTAGAAGCCGATACGCTTTATAGCTTGGCTGAGTCTTTTGTTCTGCGAGAGGGCACGGACTACGGCGCTGAAGAAGTTGCGCTAGATGTGAAAGTGCAGCAAGTGTTAAACAGACTCAAATCGGGTGAGGCGGTGCTGGTCTATTCAGAGCTTCATGAAAGTGTAGATATCAAAAGAAAAGAAGATATTGAGCCAAGCGAAGCTGAAGAACAATAGACATAAAAAAGCCGGGTCGAGCAACCCGGCTACCTACCTGAGGAGAGGAAGGCTTAAAACGCGTAACGTGCAGTTACCTGCATAATGTCTAAATCATCAATGATTCTGTAGTTTGCACCCACAGCCCATTGTGGCGTGATGTAATAGTTAGCGCCTACTCTAAATGTCGCTTCACCATCGTCTACATCGTAGTAGCCAACTCCACCCGCCAGCTCTACCTGCTCTGTGATCATCGAGCGAAGGCCAGCATTGATGCTGTAACCTGTTTCGTCGTTTACGTCACCGTCAATACGCTCTAAGTTGGCACCAAAATACGCGTCTGTTGTCGCGTTAACAGGTAAACGGTAACCCGCACCTAGTGTCAGCATATCAAAGTCAAAGTTGCCCTCTTCAAAGAAGCTATACTCGCCGTTCAGGTACCAGTTGCTGTTCAATAGGTACTTTCCGTTAACGGTTAAACCGTCTGGTTCAAAAGACTCATTGTCGTCAAAGTCCATTTTGGTGTAACCACCTTCTACGTAACGCCAGTCAGGCTTGTCGGCCATAGCTGTAAGAGGAAGTGCCGCTGCAGTTAAAGCAGCAATAAGTGTGATTGATTTACGCATGTGATAACTCCTTAGTATGTTCAGTAACCCCCTTACGTTGCTTCCGTCCATTTCAGACGTTCTGCAAAAATTGTTGTAAGGCGGCGCGTTTATAGCGCGCAACAAAGTGTTACTGGGTTGATGGTCAAAGAAACGAAAACCGTCTTCATGCCATCTTTATTATTTCCGTTAAGAAATAGTGTCCGATTTATTTATCTACATGATGAATAGCAAAGCGTTTGCCAACTTCGTACTAAATCACTATTTTGATATGTCTTAATTTATCTATGTTGCTAATATTTATAGATAAAATACGTCTGGCTTTTTAGAGGCTACACATTTGAAATGTTCAAAATCAAAGTTTGATGTATTCCTAGTAAAACGTTGGCACACAAAACTGTCTCTAAAAAACAACAGTTATCCTTTTGTCTAACTCATCGGACATTTTTACAAGCCAGTGTTCTCCAATAATCCACAATGTGTGTGTTTGTAAAGCATTGTAAATTATGAAAAATATAAAAAATAACGGCGGCTATTTCGTGTTGGAACAGCTTTTGCTCAAGTCATTATGAGTTATCCAACGTTCACTCAAGCCATTAGGCAAGGAATTCGGCTTTCGCGATATCCGCGATGTCAGTGAACACAGAAAGGAATAGAGCGCCTTTCTCGCGTGGCTTCAATCAATACCGTTTTTGTAAAAGACGCTTTTCAGTAGGCAAGGCGTGTAGCGAGTTGTTGATGGTCATCTGGATAACCATTGTTTTCATAAGGAGAGGACAAATGGCTAAGCCAGTTTCAATTTTCGGTAAAGATTTACAAACGAATGTGCGCCAGCGCAATAAGCTGTCACACCTTCTTTTAGCGATGAGCAGTGTCATCGCATTATTTGCGTTTCAACAAGCCGGTGCAGTTGAGGTTAACAACGACAATCAGCCTCAAAAAGCATCGCCGGTTCTTCAGTCAATTATTGATGCTGCACGCCAGTCAGCGACAGAGAGCTACGAGCAGGACGATCACGGGTTAAACAGCAAGCTTAAAGAAATTGACTACACCACGTATCGTTCAATTCGCTTCAAGCCCGTGCAGAGTCTTTGGCATGGCGAGAATGACTACGAACTGCAGTTTTTTCACCCGGGTTTTTTATATGAATACCCCGTCACTATCCACACTATTGGTGAAAGCAATAAGCCTGAACGCCTAGCGTTCAACAGTGACATGTTCAACTACGACGGGTCTGCGTCGGGGTTAGCTGGGCTAACGGACGAAAAGTCAGGGTTTGCTGGATTTCGCGTTCACTACCCTATCAAGAACGAAGAGTACAAAGACGAATTTGCTGTATTTTTGGGGGCATCGTACTTCCGTCTTGTAGGTAAAAATCAAGTGTACGGTATCTCTGCACGAGGTCTTGCGATTGATACGGCGCTAGCCAAAGGCGAAGAGTTCCCCCACTTCACTGAGTTCTGGGTCATAGAACCGAGTGAGGGTAAACCTATTACTGTTTATGCGCGTCTTGAAAGCCCTTCTGTAGCGGGCGCGTACAAATTTGTTATACAGCCTGATATTGATACCAGCGTTAAGGTAGAGAGTTGGTTATTTGCCAGAGATGACGTGAGCAAGCTAGGCATTGCACCGTTTACCAGTATGTTCTTGTATGGCGAGAACACAGAAAAGCGCCATGACGACTATCGTCCAGAGGTGCATGATAGTGACGGTGTACTCATGGTAACTCACGCTGGTGAAGAAATTTGGCGCCCACTGACTAATCCTGCACGCCTTCAAGTCACGTCACTTAGCGACGCAAACCCTAAAGGATTCGGCATGCTTCAACGCGACGGCGAATGGGATAATTACCTCGACGCAGAGGCCAATTACCATATACGCCCAGGGCTATGGGTGACGCCAGAAGCTGGTTTTGAGAAAGGCCGATTAGAAGTCGTCGAAATTCCGACTAAATCCGAAATACACGACAATATCGTGGCTTTTTGGACGCCTGAAAAGCCATTCAATTCGGGCGAATCACTGTATTTCGCTTACGAGCTTAAAACCGTAGAACAAAATCCGTTTGTCAGTGAACTGGCCTCAGTTGTACGTACCCGCCAAGGCAAGGCTGTGTTGCCGGGTGACGAGTTTAAAAACGACAGTCTAAATACGACACGACAGTTCAGCGTGGACTTCAGCGCGCCTTCTGCCATTGCTTTTGATAACGAGTCGATGAAGTTGGTGGTACAGGGTACTAACGGCACGATTTCTCAGCAGCGACTTTACCCCGTTGCTGATGGACAAGAGTGGCGGGCCACCTTCTTTGTTAAGCCGAAAGAAAAGCAGACGGTAGATATGCGCGCTTACATAGAGAAAGACGGTAAACGTGTGAGTGAGGTTTGGAATTATGTCTACCAACCAAAATAATCGCGCTTGCGCAGCGGTATCGGACGAGGCTAAAGCCGTGCCTCAGGTTAAAAGTGATGGCACTGCACGTGCTTCACATTTCATCTTAAAAGGAGAGCATATGCGTTTGTTTATCATGGCAATGCTAGTTATTCCAAGCACGGCACTGGCCGGTTGGAGTTTGTACGAAATCTTTTTACCTAACGGCCTTACCAACCTAGAGATTGCACAGCTGGGGTTGGGGCTAACCCTGTTCGCATGGTTGTGTATGGCGTTTTGGACAGGCATTATCGGTTTCTTTTTGCAGCTTTTTAACGTCGACCCGTTGAGCTTGCGCAGAAATCAAACGCCTCCTGATGCTACTGCGCCATTAACGCAAAAGCACGCCGTGGTCATGCCGGTTTATAACGAAGATACCCGCCGTATTATGGTGGGGTTTGAAGCTTGTATTCGCGAATTAATGGAAAGTGACAACAGTTCTAAATTCGACTTTTTCATGCTCAGCGACACCCGCGATATGGAAAAAGCGGATGCAGAGCTACGTGCCTTTACCCGTTTGAAAAAGCGTTTAGGTGCCTTCTCTAGTCAAGTGTTTTATCGTCGTCGCGAACAAAACCTGCACAGAAAAGTGGGCAACCTTAAAGAGTTTTGTGAACGCTGGGGTGCAAATTACGAGTCAATGATTGTATTAGATGCCGACAGCGTAATGACTGGAGAGCGCATGCAAGACTTGGCGCGTCGTATTGAGCAAAACCCTGATACGGCGTTGGTACAGACCATTCCAATGCCGGTACGTCAAAACACCTTCTTTGGTCGTTTTGTGCAGTTTGCTGCTCACCTTTACAGCCCAATGTTGGCGACAGGTCTATCGTTTTGGCAAACAGACAGTGCAAACTATTGGGGGCACAATGCCATTATTCGTATTGCACCATTTATGCAGCACTGCGGGCTACCTACCCTTGAAGGGCGCGCGCCTTTTGGCGGTGAAATTTTAAGTCATGACTTTGTTGAGGCTGCGCTACTGCGCCGTGCTGGCTGGCAGGCCTACTTGCTTACCGACACCACGGGCAGCTATGAAGAAGTGCCAAGTAACATTGTTGACTACGCAATTCGCGACCGTCGCTGGGTGCAGGGCAACATACAGCATTTAGGGTTATTGAACGTTAAAGGTCTTAAAATGGCAAACCGCCTGCACTTCTTATTTGGTGCGTTTGCGTACATCTCTTCACTCATACTATTTTGCATGTTGGCGCTAGGTACAGCAGATGCGTTAATTCGCGCCACGTCAGTGCCAGAGTTCTTCGTGTCTGAATACCAGCTTTTCCCTAGTTGGCAGGTAGCGCGCCAAGACATGATGATGGTAACCATGTGGGGTACGGCGGCGTTACTATTCTTGCCTAAACTTCTCGGTATTACCTTAGCTTTAATAAAACGTCGCGGCGAATTTGGTGGCGCGTGGTCTTTGCTTAAAGGGGCAGCAATTGAATTAACTATGGCCGTGCTTATTGCGCCGCTAATGATGTTCTATCACAGTTATTTTGTGATTAGCGTTTTTGTTGGCCACTCTGTTAAATGGGAAGCGCAAGAGCGTGAAGGGCGCAAAGTGCCATGGAAAGTTGCAATTAAACACACGCAAATTATGAGCTGTTTAGCGGTAGCGTGGGGCGTAACTACTTTCTACTTCACCCCGTCGCTATTTATGTGGTTGTTACCCGTATTAGTAGGCATGGTGTTAGCGGCGCCGGTTATCCGCTTAACAAGCAGCGATAAACTAGGCATAGCCATGCGTAAGTGGGGCGTGTTCGTCATTGACCAGGAAGTGAATGAGTGTAAAGCACTTAAGCGTTTACGCGTTGCAATGGGGTATTTCGCTATATCACAGCACAAGGCAGAAGTACCTGCGCTTCCTGATAACGTGTGGCAGAGCATGCCAGAGCAAGTACTAAGTCAAAAGCCATTGCCTATGCGCCACAGGCTTCCTAACAGCGCATAATGGACTCAAAGTAGATATCAAAACAAAAAAACCGCACATGTGAAGTGACCCCATTAAGTTGGACTCATTTCTAAGCGGCAACCAAGGCCTGATTTCGATACTGTATCGGACTCAGGCCTTTTAGTTTTAGCTTAATGCGTTCGTTGTTGTAATAATCGATATATTCTTTGATGTTTTCAATAAGTTCATTTGCATCTTTGAAGGTTTTATTGTGGTACATCTCAGTTTTTAATATGCCGAAGAAGTTCTCTGCAACAGCGTTATCTAAGCAATTTCCTTTTCTAGACATGCTTTGAAGTAGCCCATTCTGTTTCAAGTGATTTTGGTATTGTTTATTTTGATATTGCCATCCTTGGTCAGAGTGTATGAGTGGCTTTTCATGGGGTAATAGCTTACTAGTCGCGGCTTTAAGCATGTCTGTAACTAAGGGTAACGTTACAGATGTCCGCACTTCATAGCTAATGACCTCTCGATTAAATAAATCTATTATCGGTGACAGATACACCTTCTGATTATTCACTTTAAACTCAGTTACATCAGTCACCCATTTTTGATTAGGCTGTTCTACAGTAAATTCACGATTCAATTTGTTTTCTGCGATTCTGCCGATTTCACCTTTGTAAGACTTATAACGTTTAGGCCTGACTTTTGACTTCAAACCAAGTTCGCACATTAGGCGTTGTACACGCTTATGGTTAACCACTAAGCCCATCGCTCGTAAAGCGTAAGTCACTCTACGATAGCCATATCGCCCTTTATGTTTGTGATAGATATCACGGATTTTTACTCGTAAGTCAGTATTGGAACAAGGCTGATTCAGTGCATTACGATGGTAGTAATACACACTCTTGGGAAGCCCTGTAACTCTTAATAAATGTTGTAAGCTATATATTGCCTTGAGCTCTTCGACAACTATCGTTTTGTCTTTGCTTTTTTCTTTCTGGCTTGAGCCAAGGCTTCTAACTTTTTTAAGACAGCGTTCTCTGCACGTAAATAATCGAGTTCTTCTCTAAGCTCTTTTTCAGTCATCTCTGATGATGGTTTAGGAGTTGAAGAGTTATTAGTCACGCGGGGCTTACCTTTGTTTTTGGGGGTGAGACGGGATATGTCCTCGCGAGCATAAAGCTTTTGCCATTGAAATAAAATACCAGGGGATGATAAGTCGAAATAGGCGCTGGTATAACCCAATGACCAATTGTTCATTTCCATCGTCTTTAGCACATGGGTTTTGAACTCGCTAGAATAAGGTAACTGCTTATGAATAAAGCTATTTGAGCCGTTTATTTGATAAACCTGAAACCAATAGCGAATAAGCCGAGCGCTTACTCTATACTTTCTACCTAAAGCTTCAGAATTTTTCTCTTCGACTAGCTGAGCGAGCTTTATTTTAAACGCTCTATTGTGTTTTGACATAAAAAGACCCCCAATAATTGGAATGTCCAACTAATGGGGGTCACTTCACATGTGTGCGGTTTTTTATTGCGTTTAGTCACGTGCCACCTAGCTTTTTATCGATAGACGGCGGCAATAACAATGTTTTATTGAGTAAACGTAACTGAAAACGTTACGGGTACTGTTGTTGTTATGCTCTTAAGCCCTGCAATTTTTTGAAGTGCAGCTACGCCTTCAGCAAGTCCAAAAGACTCTGCTTTAATTAACGTTGGTGACGTGGTTGATACGGTAAGCGTATCGTCGTTTACTTTACTTGCTTTAACAGCAAATGACGTAGGAACGGCTTTTCCGTGCAACATCAAAATACCGTCTACCTTCCCGTTAACAACTTGGCCCGATTTCAGGTTCATCATCGACTCAGGCAAGTTGGCTTCAAATGTCGCTTGTGCAAACTTGGTCACGTTGAACAGCATCTCTTGCATTCGCTTGTTGCGAATATCAATGGCTGTATTCACTGACGATAAGTCAACCGCCACGTTAAGTTTGCCACCGTCAGACAGCGTACCATCAAAGCTATCAAACTTATGTACTTCGGTGACTTGTGCATTCTTCGTCGATAAGAAGTGTAGTGCACTTGTTTCGCCGTCTATTGACCAATCGGCTGCGGCGGGAAATGCTAGCCCACATGCGAGCAATGCTGCAGACAACGTGCGAATACGTGTAGTCATCATAGGTTACTCCTTTTACTTTTTGGTTCCATCTGGCTTGATTTAACCACTACCAGAGTAATGTGGCCCAGCAACATTACTACGCTATTATACGTAGGTTAACACGCTGCGCTAAGTAAATTATTACGCGCTAGTGCTGATGTGGGTTTACGAAGTCATCATACTGGACTACATCTTGCCATGGCACCCTTTGATCGCCCATTACCACAAAATCTGGGTTCTCTAGCGAATGACGCTGATTGTAGGTAAGAGGTTCGAAGTTAGCTGCGGCAATACTCCCACCCGCTTCAGAAACAATGCATTGCGATGCGCCAGTGTCCCATTCGCCGGTAATACCGATGCGCATAAACACATCAGCTTTTCCTTCGGCAATAAAGCAGGCTTTCAGGGAACAGCTTCCCAATGGAAGCGTTTGGTATACGCGCTTGGCGCACATTCTGCTGAGCACTTTTTCTCTCGACTGACGACGGCTTATTGCAATCATCACCACACTATTTTTAGGGTCGTCTAGCTTGCGTACGCTTATTGGGTGATCGCCATCAGGTGATGACTTAAACGCACCTTTGCCTTTCTGGGCGTAATATAGCGACTGCCCTGGCGGCCAAAAGATAACGCCTATTGTCGGCTCATTATTCTCTATTAGCGCAATGTTTACTGCGAAATCACCGCTTCTAGCAATGAATTCTTGGGTTCCGTCGATGGGATCGATTAACCAGTATCGAGGCCAATGCTTTCGCTCTTCTAGACTTGCATGTTTGTTTTCCTCTGAGAGGATTGGGATATCAGGCGTTGCGGCTTGTAAGCGCTTGTTGATGATATCATTTGCCAAATAATCTGCGCTGGTAACGGGAGACTCATCGTCTTTTTGATAAGCGTCAAACTCCCCTTTATCGTATACTTCTAATACGGCTTCACCGGCTTCGATGGCAATTTCTTTCGCAAGTTCTAGTAGGTCGGCATGGGCGTCATCGGGCATTGTTTATTGTTCCTTAAACCACTTTTGAGCTAAAAACAGCGCGGCTATACAGCGTGCTTCTACAAAGTCTTCTCGTGCAAGTAAAGCATCTGCTTCATCTAAAGGCCAGTGAATCACCTCAAGAGGCTCAGGTTCGTCGCCTTCAAGTTGCTTTGGATACAAGTCTCGAGCCAAAACAATGGTCATATTGGCGTTAAAGAAAGTGGGCGCCATGCTGACCTTATGAAGCTCCACAAGATCATTGGCCGCGAAGCCTGCCTCTTCTTGTAGTTCGCGATTAGCAGCTTCAATGGCAGTTTCGCCAGGGTCTATTAAACCTTTTGGAAAGCCTAGTTGATACGAATGTGTGCCGGCAGCATATTCACGAATTAACACCATGGTGTTTTCATCAAGCATAGGCACTATCATTACCGCGCCCCTGTTTCCGCCAGCCATCCGCTCGAATTCACGGGTGGCGCCGTTCGAAAACTCAAGGTCTAAGCGTTCTACCCTAAAGAGTTTGCTTTGCGCAACGATTTCACGAGAATGAATTTGTGGTAACGGTTTGTTCGGATCAATTTTTGGCATGTCTATCGCTACAACTTTGTTATCATACTTGTATACAATTTCTTAGCTTACTTCATTATAAGGAAAATCGCTTGCCCTTTCTGCCCTGGAATGAAATAGAAACTGTACTGTTAGACATGGACGGCACTTTGCTGGACCTTCATTACGACAACCAGTTCTGGCTACATCATTTGCCTAAACGATTAGCACAAATAAGAGGAATTTCAGAGGCGCAGAGTCAACGTGAAATGACTGCGCGATATGAGTCAGTATTCGGGCAAATTCAATGGTATTGCTTAGATTACTGGGCTGAATCTCTCGAAATGGACTTAGAAAATGAGTTTATGCCGCTGAAGCGTGAGCTGGCACATTTGCTCGCCCTTCGTGACGATACAATTCCGTTCCTTGATGCGCTTCATGACTCAGGCAGGCAGGTGGTATTAGTGACCAATGCGCACCCAAACAGTTTGGCGCTAAAGATAGAGCATACCCAGCTCGACGCACATATCGACAACCTCATCTCTACCCATGAGTTCGGCGTAACCAAAGAGTCTCAGCTGCTATGGGAAAGATTACAGGCACGGGTAAAGTTCGATGCCCATCGCACTCTATTTGTCGATGACTCACTGCCAATTTTAAATGCGGCAAAGACATACGGTATTAAACATTTACTTGCTGTCGATAACCCTGATAGTACTTTGCCAAATCGCAATATTAGTGAGTTTCCAGCGGTGCGCGATTACCGTTTAATGCTAGAAGATATTAAGCAGAACCCTGTTGGGACTGTTTCGAAAGGACGTTTATAAAGGACGAAAGCACATGGTTTCTGACACAATTTATGTAGGGTCGCTGAATCCGGTAAAAATTAATGCTGCGCTCAATACACTCTCTGACACACTAGAGCACGATTTCGACGCTCAGGGTATGGCTGTACCAAGCGGCGTGCCTGACCAGCCAATGAATGAAGATGAAACGCGCTTGGGCGCCATTAATCGCGTGAAGGCCATGCTTGCTCATCATCAAGGTGGTCTCACAGATGCGTGGTATGTGGCAATTGAAGGTGGTGTGGATGTATTTGAAGATGGTCCTGCTACCTTTGCCTATGTGGCGATATACCATGAAGGTCACTGGTCGGTAACGCGAAGTGCAAGCTTGCCTCTTCCTGTAAGCGTATATCAGGCGCTACAGCGTGGAGAAGAACTTGGGCCAGTTATGGACAAGCTCTTTGATACAGTAAACATAAAGCAAAAAGGGGGGGCTATTGGTTTGCTTACTCTTAATCACGCCTCGCGACAAAGTGTTTATGAAGTGGCGTTAACGCTTGCTATGGCAAAGTTCCATTTCCCTGACTTATACACGGACTAGTGTTGAACCTCTTGTGCTGTACAACAAGGCGCATTACACCGTTAATCAAACAGAGCGCCGCAAGGGTATCCTTACTTAGGAAAAATGATAAGGCGATCGCAACGGTCGCCCTGAAATCTTTACTGCGATAGGTAATCTTTTCTGGATCCTTTCTGACACTATCCATTACTTAGACTTCAAGTTACTTCTATATTATTGAAAATAGGTTAAAAAATATTTTTTGACACCTTGGCTTTTTAGTTGCACTTCCTTCAGACCAAACGGAATAAGGAGAGTGACAATGAGTGAGACAATCAATACCTACAACCCTGCTACAGGTGAAAAGATCGATCATTATCATTTGATGTCAGCCGAGGACGCCGAGCAAGCAGTTACCCGTTCACAAGAAGCCTATTTGAACTGGCGCCGTACGTCATTTGAGACCCGCGCAGATTTATTTAATAACCTTGCAAATCTGATGGAAGAGCGAATTGATGATCTCGCCAGCCTGATGACCCGGGAAATGGGTAAGGTTACCGCGCAAGGAAAGCAAGAAGTGCAGCTATGCGCTGAAATATGCCGCTATACGGCCGAGCACGGCGCTTCAATTTTGGAAGACGAACATCGCATTTTCGAAGGCGGTCGAGCAATCATTACGTATCAGCCCATTGGCGTTATTCTTGGCATCCAACCGTGGAATTTTCCGTTGTACCAAGTTATTCGTTATAGCGCCTCAAACATAATGGCGGGTAACACCACGGTACTGAAACATGCTAAAAACGTGTTTGGTATGGCGCAAGCCATTCAGCAAATGTACGAAGATGCTGGCTTTCCTAAAAATGTTTACCAGTCGCTGCTAATTGATGGCAGCACGGCAAGTGATTTAATCAAGCACAAACACGTCCGTGGCGTTACTTTTACCGGTAGTGATGAAGTAGGTAAGGAAGTGGCAAAGGAAGCTGCAAGCTTGTCGAAGAAAACCGTAATGGAGCTTGGTAGTAACGACGCCTTTTTAGTGTTAGAGGATGCTGACATCGACCATGCTGTAGAAATGTGTATCCAAGGACGCGTTATTAATAACGGTGAAACCTGTGTGGCGGCTAAACGCTTTGTTATTGTGGATAGCGTCTATGACGAATTCCGAGACAAGTTTGTGGCGCAGTGTAAAAAGCTAAAAGTTGGCGACCCCACAAACGAAAACACGGATTTGGGCCCAATGGCGAGAGAAGACTTGCGCGATGAACTTCATGAGCAAGTGAAAAAGTCGCTAGAAAACGGCGCTACGCTATCACTGGGTGGAGAAATTCCAGACTCTGATGGCTATTTCTACCCAATTACGGTGCTGGAAGATGTATCGCCAGGTATGCCCGCTTATGATGACGAGCTATTTGGACCGGTTGCGTCGCTCATTCGCGTACGCGACGATAAACAAGCCATGGAAGTAGCAAATGACTCACGTTATGGCTTGGGCGGCGGTATCTTCAGTACAGATACCGACAAAGCAATAGCATTAGCGAAAGATGAATTTGATACCGGTATGGTTAATATCAATGGGTACTCTTTAGCACAACCAAACTTACCTTTTGGTGGTGTGAAAGACAGCGGTTACGGTCGTGAGCACGGAGGTTACGGTATGCGTGAATTCGTCAATATTAAAACTATCATGGTCGCTGAGAAATCGGCCGAGTAGTGCACTTCGATAAAAAGCAATGAGAAGAAAGGCGAACTTGGGTTCGCCTTTGTTGTTTTGCTGTACGCCCTATTCATTAAGTTAGTCGCACAGAAAAGCCCATGTAATTGAAAACAGTCAGGCGAAAAAACAGTGCGCAGTCAACTAGGCTGAATAGTTTCGTCCGGGCAAACGGTCTTTTAATCAAATATCTGTGTATTAATGAGTAGGGAATAACATAAGGCGATGGTTATGACGGTTATAAATAAACGGTTAAGTAATGCAAGATCGGGCATTGGGCTTACAAGGCAGGACAAACAGCGCGGTATAATACAAACTGCGTTTTTTTGCGCTATGACAACCACTGCTATTCTATCGTTCTCGGCTTTAGCGCAGCCGTTGTCTCAACCATCAACTACATCAGACGATGCCGACCTAAGCACCAATCCTATGGGGTGCCATAACGTTTCGGTGCAAATATTAGGGTCGGGTGGACCTGAATTGGATGACGGCAGAACATCTAGTGCCTATGTGGTTTGGATAAATGACAGCGCCCGCGTGTTGGTAGACGCTGGAAGCGGAAGCAGCGTTCAGTTTGGCGCCGCGGGGGCGACGTTTGAATCTTTAGAAGTTATCTTGCTTTCCCACTTGCACACCGATCACTCCGCCGATTTGCCAAGCTTTGTAAAAGGTGGGTATTTCACCGATCGCGAGAAGGATTTAATAATAATGGGGCCAGAGGGCAACGACATTATGCCGTCCACAAACGCCTATGTGGCGTCGTTAATAGGGAAAAACGGCGCGTTTAAGTATCTGTCTTCTTACACCATAGAAGGCCAAGATGACTATGCAATTTCCATAAAAAGCATCGGGGCCACAACCTTTGAACAACCGTTTAAACGCAATGTAAACGATAGCGTTAGTGTTGAGGCAATGACGGTGAACCACGGGCCTATTCCAGCATTAGCGTGGAAGGTCAAGGCCAATGGCTGCGAGGCGGTATTTTCAGGCGATACCAATGATAAAGAAGGAAACCTTGCTCGTTTTGCTAAAAACGCAGACCTTTTGGTGTTACACAACGCCATTGGTGATGACGCGGGTCAGGTTGCTATGAACTTGCATATGACGCCAACTCAGATTATCGACATTGCCGCGCAGTCAAACGCTAAGCAAATAGTGTTGTCTCATATTATGAAACGTAGCGAACCGGGTCTTGATGCACTTACTGAGGCGATTACTGTTGTAGCTGAAGCTCGAGTATATGCCGCTGAAGATTTAATGAACATTACTCTGTCTGAACAGGAGTAAAGTAAGCGTAAACCGTTTGCGATGCACGGTTTACGCTTTTATAGAGGTTCTCTAACTATTATTGAGGGGCAAAAGGCAGCGGAATAGGCGTACCGTTCACACTGGCTTCGCCATCTTTAAGTGTTAGCTTTGTCTCGTAACCTTTCTCGGTTTCTTTTATTAAGCCTTGTTGAGCAAAGGTACTTAGCATCATAGGTGTCTGTTGTTCTACAGCGGCTTGAAGCTCTTCAGCCGTCATGTTTTGTGCTTGTGGCGTCGCCATTAGTTGGCCCATCATATAGCCAGATGCCATACTCTGTGCAAGCGCTTTATCGGCGGTGATTTGTGCATCAGCCAGCAAATGCGTGACCCAATAAGCGGCGTCTTCCAACGTACCGGGAAGTGCATCTATACCCACTAATTTCGTGTTTGCGTAAGCGTTAAACGACCCTTCAGGCAACGTTGCTTTCAGCTTCGTTATATTAATCTCTGGCTCAGCTTTAAGCTGTGTTAGCAAGTTAGCCTCAATAAACTCCATCATTTTGGCTGGCACTTCTTCAGAAGGCACTAATAATGAATTGTTGCTAAAATCTTGATAGGCCTTAATGAAGTCGATATCTAAGTTATTGATGGCAACGCCTAATACCATGTCTGTAGCATCAAGCTCAGGGCCCACGGCTTTGTCGATAGCGTATTCTACGTAGACATTGGCGGTGTTATTGTCTTCGTCAATCTTGACGTCGGTAGCAAAAGCTAGGTTCTCAATTTTGACTGTCGCACCTGGCTCAATGTTAGAAATTTCTATGCTTTCAATACGCGCCTTACCAGTAGATTCAAATAAGTCACCTTTGAACGCCGCTACCATATCGCCATCATAGCTCATATCTATAGACAGATTTTTCATCTCTAAGGAAAATTCATCTGCACTTATGCTTAGCGATTCACCCGACGACGTATACAAAGTTTTGTCACCATCAGGCTCAGCTTCACCCGCATAACCAGAGAAAAGTAGCGTAAACCCCTCTTCTTCGGCCGTCGCGCTAAGCGCTGGAATAACATCTGCGTAGCTTAGTCCACCAAACAAACCAACCACGCCTTCGTTGCGATAAATTGGCTGTTGACCATCCCACTGAACGTATTCTCTTAACTCATCTCCATCAATAGACACCATATAGTGAACGCGGCCTAATCCTAAGCCATCGCCAAAGTACACCGGTCCGTGATGAGCTACTAGCGTAGCGGTAATGCTAGGGTTTTCTTCCATTGGTATGTCAGTGGAGTCAACATTCTGCGCATTGATTAGCGCTTGAAAATCGACAGCAAGCTTGATTTCTGCTGTTGTCGAAAACCAGCCTTTGTCATACGAAAGTACCTCGGCAGAATAAACGGCTTGTTGGTTAATTTCGTTTACGGCGGCGTTAACATTTTCGTGAACGCTAGTGCCAATAAAATAAGGGGCAACGCCAAGTGCAACCAAAGTTACGCCCGCGCCAGCTAGAAGAGGTTTGTTCATGATTACAATCCTTTGTTAAAAAGTGTTCCCAGTTCCTCTGGCCACAAACGTAGAGTACGCTGGTGACCTAGAAATTCTACGCATAGGTTGTGCTATGCATCACAGCTTAATCGCAATATAGCCGCTACTATCCGGCGCACCAAACAAGCGTGCGGCCTGATGGACTTCTTGCGGTAAGCTGTCGTCAGGCTTAAATTTACCACTTACTCGAATATTTTTCATCGTAGTAGGGATAACCGCATCCATCGACAAGCTTAGTAAGTTAGGCTCGCTTACTAGTATTCCAATGTCATCGCCTTCACAACGCAGCTTTGCGGAATAAGTGCCAAAATCAATAGGACCCTGTGTACCGGCAACCGTCGCGTTTAGCCAATCTCCGGTACCGTTTAGCGATTGACACGCAGGCCCAAACGTTAAGTCACTGAGCGACACTTTAAAGCGCCCACCAGCATTTACTGGCAGCGGAAGGCGAACTTGTGCAAGCACGCGGTCTACCGGTAAATACAGCGTGAAGTTTTCGGTATTTACACTGTTTTGGCTGAAAAGCCCCGTGGTAATAGGCCCTTCAAATGCAATGTCGTTTTTATCGCGAATATTACCTGCTTTAAGGTTTAATTTAATTTTACCTATCAACATATGTAAGGGACTAAGCTCCCATTTTACATTGTTGATAGGCAGGCCATTAACCACTACAGTTTGCGCCTTGCCTGAAAACAAGGTGCCGCTAACACCACTAACGGCAACATTGCTAGGTAACGCAATACGGCCAATAACGTGAACAGCAGGCATGTAAGCAATGGCAAACAATAAGAAGGCAATAATGCCGCCTATAATCCAACTAACTTTCGACTTCATGCTTTACCTAATTGTAATCGGCGAATTTTGATATAGCCTGGCGCATCGGCCTCGGCAATATCCGCTTGAAGAATAATCACGCCCATATTTTCCATGGCTTTGAGCCATTCTAAAACACTGTTAAACGGCGCCTGATCAACCCACACCTGAAGCTCGTCGCCTTGTGGCTGCATACGAGATATAGCAATGTCGTGCTGAGCAGTAGTGCGGTTTACCGCTTGCGGTAACGAGCCTGAGAATGTTCGTTTACCCCCGCTGCTGCGGCGCAATTGCTGCGCTCTTGCTGCACTGTCTTTTACCCAAACCAACAAGGATTGCTGGTTGTTGAGAAGCTGTTTTTGTTTATCTAAAGCAGCATTAAGCGGCGACCATACCGCAAAATAAAATAGCGCAATTATTAATAGCACAGCTGAAACCAGTACTAACTTTTGTTCGCGCTCGGTCAGCGCTTTGTACTTTTCTAAGAGTGCATTCATGAGGTACTCCTTACTGATACTGTACCTACAACGCCATTGTCACGATTATTTATGGCCCCTTGTTCAACCACAAAGCCTGCGTTTTCTGCTGTACGTTTAAACTGCTCTAGCGCTTCAAAGTTTTTACCTTGCGCCTGAATGCGAATCTCAGTGCGGGTGGCATCGAAGCGCAGTGTTTGCGGTTTTACATCAGTGGCTGAAAAAGCCGGAGCGAGCTGGTCTAGCATAATAAGCATAGAGGCACTGCCACCGCCTTGTTCTAACTTGGCAAGCTCGCTTTGTAGCTTCAATCGCACGTTGCGATACGTACCAATATTGGGGAAACCCGCTTTAACAGCGGTATTGATCTCACTGCTTAACGCCTGATTTTGGGCTTTAAGCTGGTAAAGAGAAAATCCTTTGTCGATAAGGCTGGTGCATAGCGCTAACACTGCTAATACTGCCGCAACACGCCACTGATTCAGAACACCGCTGCGTTTGCGTTTTACTTTGTAATCGCCTTGGCATAGGTTGAAGCTGCTTTGCATCGCCTCTTTTGCCAATACTTGCATAGGCAGCTCTAAGGGTGCCTGTGCTTCCTCAATATTTGGCAAAGTGCTTAAATCGATACCCGCATAATTGGTAATGGTTATCGGGCTTTCTTGTTGTGCTGTAAAATGGACAAGAGTTGGCAGTAACCATGTTGCCTCGCCCTGCACGCCTTTGAATGTGTCTTGTCGAACGAGAAGCTGTTCACCTAACGTAAGCACTGACCAACCGTTTTCGGTGACTGGCACTGCGAGTACATCAGGAATAATGGTGTCGCAGAATAACCCTGCTTCGCTAAGCCAGGACTGCCACAGCTCCATCTTTTCATGGCTAACTACTGCAACGGCCTGTTCATCGCCTCGTTTAGGGCCGATCGCAAAAAATTGCTGGCTAATGTCAGTGGCAAGCTCGTCTTCTAGCATAAACGGGATGGCAGAAATGATCTTGCGGCCAGCTTTAGGCGGCAGCTCAACCCATTTGAGTAAAATTTCGCTGCTAGGTGCTAAGGCAATAACACTTCGTTGTCCCGCGCGTTCGGTCAGCGAAGATAAGGCTTCTGCATTAGGCAGCTCGCCCGATGCAATAATTTCATCTTCGGTTCGCGAATAAACGAGCCAGCTAATTGGGTCTGTATGGTTGGCGCCTAAACGCACCAAGAGTTGTTCCATCAATAGGTTCCCCCAAACTCGCGATTCACAATACTAACGCCGGTATCGGCATTAACGTGAAACACGGTGGAAAGCTTAAAGGTTGCTTTGTTGTATTGTGTTTTTGTATGCAACATAAAATATTCAGTTTTAACCGAAAACCAATCTTGTCGAGTGCTTGTTAAATTAAGCGCTTGAATAGAGGGCTCGTTTAAAAATGCATTGGTATCGTCCCAGCCGTTTTGCGGGCGGCTGCTAATCAAACTTGCGGCCTGCTGAATGTCTAATCCCGTTAGGCCTGCAAGTAATGGTGCATCTTCTTCTTCTAATGTGTTGACGTTAATTTTCAACTCATTGTAATCCGGGATCACGCAAACTAATGGCAGTAATGCGTCTAGCCATTGTGGTGATACACCGTTAATAATACGCAATTCACTTTTTGATGCCAGTGGTCCGTTAGCTGCTAGGTAAGGAAACTCTCTGGACTCGTATTCGCTGTCTTCTGCACCGTAAGGGCGCATTCTGTCATCTTCGTCGACCCAGTCGGCTAAACTGTCGCGTAAGGTATCTGCGGTGTAGTTGTCTAGTCCGTCAACGCTAAGTGATAGCAACATAGTGTGAAAAGCGTCCATGGCTTCCGTGGTGTTACTCGCCCCACTGCTGCCATTACCGCTGTTACTGCCCGCGCCTCCTGCACTGCCAGACGTAATCGCGTTTAAATTAAAACACGCTTGCAAATCGTCTAAGTTAGCGGTTAAGCCACCGTTTTCTAACGGATAGCTGAATTCCTGCGCCCAAGCCTGGTCTATGGAGATAACGTCCGGGCTCTCTTCTATTAAAGACTGTATAGATTTTCGAGCGAATGCCTCGGCTCCCATGGCGTACCAGTAGGCTTGATTGTTGTCTTTTAAGTTCATCGTACGCTGCACCTGAAGCTGCAAGCGTGTACCCATTTCTGTGGCTAATACCGCAACCAAGGCTACTATCATAAGCACAATCATTAATGCCACGCCTTGCTGCTTAGCGGGTGGAGTAATCGACTTGCGCTGAGTACTCTTGATTGTCATGACGATTCACCCGTAGTTAAGGTAAATTCTCTGCGTATTTTTCCGAAGTCTTTACTGACAAACTCAATGGCCACCGCGCGCGGCAGTGCAGCTCCTTTATAACTTTCGCTCCACGACAGGTCTTCGTCTTCATCTAAGGAACTACTGTTAGCGGTGGCAAGAAATTCAATTTTTAAGCTTTCTACATCCTCTAACAGCACACGGACTTTGGGCTCGTAGCCTATGACGTTATCCACATAGTTGCTGTAAAGGCGCTCCAGTTTGTTTTCTCTAAGTCTATAGGCGACAAACTGTAGGGTACTTCGTGGCAACATTAACTGAGGGTTGTGCCACCCTCCGCGTACAAAACCAATGCCGTCATCGTCACTGTCGTCGGTTTCACCGCCAGACATGACCACGTCTTGCTTTTCGCCGTTAACCCTTGCTGCGCGAGGCACGGCTTGCTGAAGGTCTCGCTCAATCGTGATCATGGCACGCTGCAATAATTGAAGTTTTGCAAAACGCTCTTCTGAAATATCATTGCTGTCGATAACTGTGGTAAGTAGACCTGTTGATGCAAGCCCAATTAGGGTGAATATGGCCATAGCAATCAGTATTTCGATAAGCGTGAATCCGCGCTGCATGCTAATTTCCCGCCGTCGGTTTAGCAACGAAAGTGGTTACTGATGTAACTGAACTGCCGTAGCTTTCGTCTTCACCCACCGAAACGGTTACCGATCGCAAGTCGTTGTCGTTGGTTTTTGTCACCGTTTGCTGCCAGTACCACGTGCGATCGGCCATCTCCATCGTGCCTTTTAAATTGTTCTTGGGCGGCCACGTGGTATCTAATTGAAGCTGGTTTAAGCGATTGCTTGCCACCCAGTTGGCAAAGGTGACAGATTCTATTTGCCCAACGCTTGATAAATGCTCGCCTGCAGCTTTAAGTACTGCTGTACCGGTTAGCGCAAAAATAAGCAGGGCAACCATAACCTCCAGTAGCGTCAAGCCACTTTGCTGGCGTGGCGTGGCAGGTGCAGCGTTCTTTGTCGATGCATCAACGTTGAACGCAATCATAGTGGTCTCTCCAGAGGCCCTTCAAGCACTAAAGGCGGAAGATCTTGGTTTTGCAGGCTGTAATAGACGGGATTGTCGCCGTCATCACCTTCGTAATTAAACGACAAGGTAAAAGGCGTAATTTCGCCACTCGACATTATAAGCACTTGAGGCGGAGGCAGCTTTTTCTCTTCTTCGTTACCTATTTCAACCCCTTCATCAGAAACACTTAAATTCTCGTCGAACAGCTCCCTGTCAAAGAGCCTGTCTTCAACATCCCATGGTAAGTCGTCTAAATCTAAAGTGAAGGTGAAAGGCTCAGGCAACGTATAAGGTTCGTAGGTTTTTTCGCCTTCGATACGCTGCCACTCATCATCGTCGTCTAAGTAGACAAAGTAGTATTCATTTTTATCGGCTTCAAACCGCACTCCAAGCTGTTGTTGATTTAACACCGCAAAATCGCTGGCCATATCAACAATCACCTGCAGGCGTTGCGCTTGGGTTTTTAGCAGGTCAGATTTACTCGCACCGAATGCGTTAAACATAACGTAACCCGCCGCCAATCCCATAAGCAGCAGTACCAGCATGACTTCTAATAGGGTAAAGCCTGCTTTTTTCAAAGATGTACTGCCGCGGTTGCGCATAAAGGTTAGTTCAGGTATTCGTTAATGTTCCAGTTACCAATGTCATCATCAGTACCCGGTTCGCCGTCTGGACCATTAGAGAAAATATCAACTACGCCAAGTTCTCCCGGGCTAATTAGTGCATATGGATTGCCCCACGGATCTTCAGGCAGGCGTTTAATGAAACCACCTTCAGGGTAATTACGTGGAATTGGGTCGATAGTTGGTGCGGTAACTAGCGCTTCTAGTCCCTGTTCTGTGGTTGGAAAGCGGTTGTTACGCAGCTTATACATCTCAAGCGCGCTTTCCATTTGCTGGATGTCTACCGCCGCTTTTTTAAGCTGCGCTTCTTCTTGGTTACCCAAGATTTGCGGTGCCACCATAGACGCCATAATACCGATGATTAGAAGTACGACCATGACTTCAATCAAACTGAAACCAGAACTGCGATTAAGTGTTTTCATTAAATATTCACCATGTTGTTCAATGCTAAAATTGGTTGCAATATTGCCATAACGATAAACAGAACAATGCCTGCCATCGATACAATAAGTAAGGGTTCAAATACCTTAAGTGAGACACCAATAAGCGCTTCAAATTCCCTATCTTGATTATCTGCGGCGCGAGCTAGCATTTGCTGTAGCTCACCCGATTTTTCACCAGACGCAATCATATGCATCATCATTGGTGGAAACATTTTTGTGTTATCTAGTGCCGCCCGCAGGCTGCTGCCTTCTTTAACGTTAATGGCTGCATCTGCCACTTGGTTTTTAATATGCTGATTTTCCAGCACATCACCTGAAATACGCATAGCTTCTAGTAGTGGAACCGCACTGGCACTTAAAATACTTAAGGTACGTGCAAAACGCGCGGTATTGAGCCCGCGAGACACCCGGCCAATTAACGGCAAGGTTAACAGCGCTCTGTGGTAGCGTAGCTTCATGTGCTTTTGCTGCAGCACGCGCTGAATAATGACAACAAGCACGGCAATACCAATAAGCATAAATAAGCCGTAATTTTGCAGCCAGGTACTGACAGAAATTAGAAACTGGGTAATGGCCGGGAGGTCTTGCCCCATGTGATCGAACTGCCCCACAATTTTGGGCACTACCACCGTTAACAATAGCAACACGATACCCATTGCAAAAAACAGCATTAGCGATGGATAAATCATCGCCTGAGTAATTTGGCTGCGGGTTTGTTGTCTGCGTTCTGTGTAGTCAGCAAGGCGGTTAAGCACGGTATCAAGGTGACCGGATTTTTCCCCTGCTGCGACCATCGCACGGTATAGCTCGTCAAACACACTGGGAAATTGACCCAATGCATCGGCAAGTCCGTGACCTTCTACCACTTTACTGCGTACTGCCATCATCATGTTTTTCTGACGAGGCTTTTCACACTGCTCGGCTACGGCAAGCAGTGCTTCTTCAACGGGAAGGGCCGATTCGACAAGAGTGGCGAGCTGACGCGTGAGTAGCGCTAAATCTGATGCTGAAATACGGGGTTTAAATAAAGAAAACGACAGGCCTTTGCCTTCGCTTTGTGCGCGCTCTGCGACCTGCTCTACTTCTAAGGGAATTAACCCTTTTTCGCGCAGTTGTTGGCGAACCTGGCGTGCATTATCACCTTCAAGTACGCCATTTGTATTTTTACCGCGGGCATTAACCGCCTTAAAAGCGAATGCCGCCATTTAGTCTTCCCTCGTTACTCGAAGCACTTCTTCAAGTGAGGTAGCGCCCGCCAGCACTTTACTACAGCCATCTTCACGAATGCTTGGTGTCGTCTTTCTGATGTAGCGTTCAATGGCTTGCTCACCTACACCTTCGTGCATCATCTCGCGCACTTTTTCATCTACCAACAATAGCTCGTGAATACCGGTACGACCGCGATATCCGGTTTGATTACACGCGGCGCAGCCATGAGGCTTGTAGATAGTGGTCTCGCTTGTGGCGTTTTGCCCTAATACTTCAAGCTCAGAAGCGTCAGGCGTATGTGGCTTTTTGCAATCTGGGCACAGGGTACGAACGAGTCGCTGTGACAAGACGGCCAATAAGCTCGAAGACAACAGGAATGGCTCAATACCCATGTCTTCTAAACGGGTGATCGCGCCCGCTGCCGTATTGGTATGCAGAGTAGAGAGTACTAAGTGACCGGTTAAACTGGCTTGAACAGCAATTTGCGCCGTTTCGATATCACGAATCTCACCCACCATCACTACATCGGGGTCTTGACGCAAAATAGCGCGAAGGCCTCTGGCAAAAGTCATATCTACACGGGGATTAACCTGTGTTTGTCCGATGCCCGGAAGATCGAACTCAATAGGATCTTCAACGGTTAAAATGTTTCTGTCTCGCGAGTTTATCTCGGTTAACCCTGCATACAAGGTGGTACTTTTACCCGAGCCCGTTGGGCCGGTAACCAAAATAATGCCGTGAGGTTTTCGAATAAGAGACGAAAAGTGATTACGGTTTTGCAGCGTCATGCCTAAATCTTCTAGATTTAAGCGCGCATTGTTTTTATCCAGTAGACGCAATACCACACGCTCGCCGTGGCTTGAAGGCATGGTCGAAACACGCACGTCTACTGCTCGCCCAGCAATACGCAATGTAATACGGCCATCTTGAGGCACGCGTTTCTCGGCGATATCTAACTTCGCCATAACTTTAATACGCGATACCAGCATGGAAGAAAGTTTGCGATTCGGGCGCAAAATTTCGCGTAACACGCCGTCTACCCTGAAGCGAACCACAAGCTGGTTTTCAAAGGTTTCAATGTGAATATCTGATGCACCTTCTTTAATCGCCTCGCCCAACATGGCGTTGATAAGCTTAATAATAGGCGCATCGTCTTCACTGTCTAACAGGTCTTCAGTGTCAGGCAAGTCTTCAGCAAGAGCGAACAAATCACTCTCGTTGCCAAGGTCTTCCATTAGCTGTTTAGCCGCAGAGCTATCGCGTTGAAACGCACTGGTAAGCAGGCTTTCAAATTCATTGGCAGGAATAGTTTTCGGCACAAAGGGCTCGCCGTAGAAACGTCGCACTTCAGCGAATACATCAAACGGCGTATTCTCTGTAAAATACAAAACCGCAGGGGTTTCATTGGTTTCCAGCAATACCTGATTGCGCTTCGCAAAGCTAAAAGAAAGCTGTCTTGAACCGGCCTCCTCTTCAGGCAAACCTGCGTCTTTACCCATGGCTTCTAAGGCTTCTTCTTGCGCCTCTAATGCCTGAGTAATTTGTTCGTCCTGCCCTGCCATGCTAGTCGTTACCTTCTTCTTGTTTCTGCTTCTCTTTCTCAGAAAGGTACTCTTCGAATGAAGGTGGCAACGCTAGCGCATCATCCCATTGTGGAATAGTCGGGGTTTCTTCGTAAGGCATTAGCGATACACCTTCTTGCTGGCGTTTTAGCTGCAGTGCACGAATGTAATTGTATTTGCGATGGCTGATTGTGTTCATGGTTGCACCGTCACGGACAATGGTCGGTTTCAAGAACACCATCAAGTTACGCTTACGCTTGCTTGTAGACGTCGTCTTGAAAAGATGACCAAGAACAGGGATATCGCCTAAAAGTGGCACTTTAGACACACTTTCTTGTACGTCTTCGTCAATCAAGCCGCCTAGTACGATAGTACCACCATCGTCAACAATCACTGTGGTTTTGATTTCGCGCTTGTTGATAGAGATGTCTACTGATGTCGCACCGCTAACGCTAGACACTTCTTGTTCAATAAGAAGCTGAACGGCATCGCCTTCGTTAATTTGCGGCGTAACTTTAAGTTTAATGCCCACTTCTTGACGATCCACCGTTTGGAACGGGTTAGAGTTGTTCGAGCCGGTTGTCGTACCGGTAATAATCGGTACTTCCTGACCCACAATGAAAAACGCTTCTTCGTTATCCATGGTAGTTAGGTGAGGTGTGGCAAGAATATTTGAATTGGTATCAGTGCTTACCGCCTGTACCACTGCGCCCCAGCCATTTTCGATAACGCCAGCAATCAGGCCGTTTGCACCGCCAAGTAAGCTTGCAAGAGCAGTGAAGTCGCCTTCTATCGTGTCCGTTGTTTCTACCACTTCACCGTTGGCAGTGATGTTGGTTTGCGTGGTCTCTCTATCTTCGGCCTGTCGTAGTGCCACAGCTAATGAACCGACGCCTATAACACCATTATTGAACTGTGTACCACCGCCCTCTTCTGACACCCATTGCACACCTAATGTGTTGCCGTCGCCTTCAAAAACTTCAACGATAATGGCTTCAACTTGTACCTGTGCACGGCGAATATCCAGTTGACGCACCACTTCTTCTAGCGAGCGCATCATGTCTGGCTCTGCAGTTATAACAATGGCATTAGAATCTTCGTGCGCATCAATGCTGATTTCACGGTTAGAGCCAGCTCGACGTGACGTAGTGCCACCACCTTGCTCTTCAGCTTGAATGCTTGCAGATACGCCCTGCAATACTTTTACTAAATCTTCCGCTTTAGCGTAGTTAAGAAACAGCACGCGGGTATTGCCGTTTGACTCAAGCTCTTGGTCCATGCGCTGAATAAGGTTAATAAGACGCTGACGCGCTTTAATATCACCGCTTACAATAACTGAGTTAGTTCTGTCGTCTGCCACTACGCGAGGCTCAGACTTAGTACCAGTATTGGCTTTACCTTGTGACTTATTAATACTGTCAATAATGCGCACCATTTCTGATGCTGACGCATAGCGAAGTTTAACGATTTCAACTTCTTCGTCACCGGCACGGTCCACGCGCTCGATAATTTCTACCAGTCGGTTCACTACCGCTGCACGGCCGGTTAGCATCATCACATTTGATGGGTCGTGGCTAACTACGTTACCGCCGCCCGCTTGGTCATTTAGCTGGCGTAAAATAGGCGCAAGTTCACGTACCGGTACGTTATACACAGGAACAACGCGAGTGATCATTTCGTCGCCGTCGCGGTTAGCGCCTTCCACTACTGGAATGTTCGATGTTTTGGCGTCTTTAGAGCGAACCACTTTCAAAATACCGCTAGGCATTTCTACAACGGCGAAGTCATACACTTGAAGTACGTTTAGGAAAAACTGGTAATACTGATCTTCATCGAGCATGTCGTAGCTGCGTACGCTTATTTTCCCACGTACGTTGGGGTCGACAATAATAGTGCGCTCTAGATTTTTACCAACGATATTAATGAACTCGTTAATGTCGGTATCTTTGAAATTAGGCATGTACTCAGCGGCTGTCACCGAGAAACACAGAAGCGCCGTGCACATGGCTGTGCTCAAGCGAGATAATAGTTTTTGGCTAGTGCGCCTTTTCATTCTAACGTCCTTCATTTCCTAACTTGTCGATGACCGATTTGCTTTAATTGTTATTTTGCTTACCTAGCGACAATATAGCGCTGCTACCGTTAGTGGTATTAAGACTCGGGTAAATCTAGGTAAAGCGTGGTTAAGCTGCCATCTCGAATAATCGTTAATTCTAATGTTTGTGCATTGCGTAGCTCAGACAGTGCCTCTTGCGATTGCTGCAAGTCGGTAAGGTCTAGCCCGTTAATTTGTGTAATGACATCGCCAGCCTGAAGCCCTGCCGATTTAAATAGTTCAGGCTCTTTGCCAGGACTTACTTGATAACCAATAAGCTGGCCTTCTTCGGTTTTTGGCGATATTGAAATAAAGTCTGTGAAGTTAGCGGGGCGTTCTCGCAGAGCAGCGGTTGCTTCTAGCGCTTCTTCGCTAAGCTCAACTGTATCTTCTTCCTCTTCCTGCGGCTCAGGTCGGTTTCTCGCTTGCATTTCACGGCGACGATTAGCTTCATCGTAATCAATTCCGTCAAGCATCAGGGTTTCGTTTCTTACCCCGTTCTTAATAATAACGCGATCGTTATACACCTTTTGCAACGTGGCGTTGGTGTCTTCAATCTTTTCACCTAAACCATATACTGCTTGGCTGCCGCGATTTTCTATAATAGCGGTGCCCGCTTCCTGCTCTGAACTGGCAACAACGCCGGTCAGGGTCAAATTTAAGCGTGTCTCTGGCGCGTCAGTAACTTCGGCTACCGGTTCCGCGGGTTTAGCCGCTGCATTACCAAACAGATTCAACTGTTGTATTTTGGCAATGTTGACCCCATTTTGGCCTGACGACGAAGAAATAACCGGAGCACGGCTTACTGTGGGTGTCGCAGATAGTTGAGGTTCGGGTATAATTCGCCACACGAGTTTGGCAGCAAATGCAATTAAATACAGGCTGAGCAGAACCACTACGATGGTATGTAGCTGTTTTTGATGCTGGTTCAGATAAACAACCAGAGATTGTGGGTTGGGTTTATTGAATGTCATGCTGCCACTGATGGTACTGCTTTATTATAATATAGTGAATTTTTGGTTAACCGCGCTTTAGCAAACCCATAATAGCCTAGTAAAGGTGAGGGTCACAACACTAAAGCCACACCATTACGAAAATATTACATGAGCCAATCGGATAGCAACAATACAACACAAAATGTCAGGCTGGACAAGTGGCTATGGGCTGCAAGGTTCTTTAAGACCCGCGCAATAGCAAGAGACATGGTGCAGTCGGGAAAAGTCCAGTACAACGGGCAAAGGGCCAAACCTGGTAAGCATGTAGAGCTTGGCGCCATGATTAAAGTTCCCTCAGGATGGGATAATCGTGAAATTAAGGTGCTAGGCTTAAGTGACAAGCGTTTGAGCGCGCCTTTGGCGCAGGCGCTTTTTGAAGAGACGATTGAAAGTGTAACAAAACGTGAAGAAAACCAAATGGCGCGCAAAATGAACGCCTTTCACAGCCCTAAACCAGATCATAGACCTGATAAAAAGCAGCGACGACAGATTATTAAATTTAAGCAGCAATAGTAGGCTGCTCAACAGGATTAGTTATGAGCGATTTCGATAAATTACACCGCTTCTTATTTACCCAAGCTAACGTTCGTGGCGAATTGGTTCGTCTTGATGAGAGCTTAAAGCAAATTGTGCACAGCTATGAATACCCTGTGCAAATTCAAACATTGCTAAGTGAAATGGCGGCAGCGACGTCATTGTTAACGGCAACGCTTAAGTTTAAAGGTGAAATTTCTCTTCAAATTCAAAGCAAAGGCCCAGTAAGTTACGCGGTGTTAAACGCCACTCACGAACAAACGCTTCGCGGTGTGGCGCGCTGGGACGAGACATTAGAAACATTGCCAGAAACGTTTTCAGAGTTATTGTCTCAAGCGGTATTGGTCATTACTATCACACCAGATGAAGGCGAGCGTTATCAAGGCGTTGTTGCATTAGATAAGCCTTCTCTAGCTGAATGTATTGAGAGTTACTTTGCTCAGTCAGAGCAGCTAGCGACCAGCGTGCACCTAATGACCGACATGAGCGACCCTAAAAACGCGAAAGCGTCGGGAGTGTTACTTCAGGTCTTACCGACTGATGCTAGCGCTACTGATGTGTCGCAAGCCAATGAGTTTGCTCATATCTCTAAACTTACTCAAACGTTGACCAAAGAAGAGATGTTTACGTTGTCGGTTGAAGACATTTTATATCGTCTTTACCACCAAGAAGACGTGGAAGTGTACCCAGCGAAGGACGTAACCTTTGCCTGCTCATGCTCAAAGGAGCGCAGCGCAGAAGCACTTCGTCACGTTGAGAAGTCTGAGCTTCACGCAATTATAGCTGAAGAAGGTGCGATCAAAATGAACTGCCAGTATTGTCATACCGAATATCGCTTCGATAGTATCGACGTAGAGGCTATTCACAGCGGCAACTTCGACGCACCGTCTTCAAATCAGTAACTACTTGTTTACTGCTGTGTTAAAGCACCTTCTTTTGAAGGTGCTTTTTGTTTCTGAATCTCTCACCGTCTAGATAGGTTCATTTTTCCAACACTTCACTTGTGGTTAAAAAATGCCCAGTAGTAAGTGTTTAACTTTCCTACATCATCCTATTTTCCTTTTCTTCCTGTTGTGGTGAAAATTTTCACCTTCACTTTCTAAAAAAATTGTCATTTTTTATTTTGAAATTCATCGATCAATATAGGTTTTCTACGCCCTATTTTTGCATTTATACCCAAGGAAAAGGCTTTCCTTGTAATTAATTTACAATATTTATGAAATTAACATATGAGAAATAGTGAGTATGTGTTTTATAAATGCGCGCTGGGCCTTGTTTACATTACACTCGAAGAGGTGATACTTTTTTGAAAGTGCTTTTGAAAAATTACATATAGGGTAACAGCCATGACCGCAGCAGCCTCAATTCAAACGGATCTGAAAGTAACGCCACTCACCGACCTGCCAAATGCAGAACTTATCGAGCGCGCCGTCAAGCGCGGCGAAGGTGTCCTTGACAAAAACGGGGCGCTTGTCGTAGAGACCGGAAAACGAACCGGTCGCTCTCCAAATGATAGATTTATCGTTAAAGAGTCAACAACCGAAAATGACATCGATTGGGGCAAGGTGAATAAGCCTTTTGACGCTGACAAATTTGATGCGCTGTGGGACCGCGTTGAAGCCTACCTGTCTACCCAAGAACACTTTCTTTCACATCTTCAAGTGGGCTCAGACCCTGAACATGCTTTGTCGCTTGAAGTAAGAACGCAAACCGCGTGGCAGCACGTTTTTGCCCGTAACCTTTTTATTATTCCTGAACAATGGAATGTTAAAGGCGACCAGCCTTGGCAAATCTTAAACGTACCTGGTTTCACTTGTGAGCCAGAGCGTGACGGCACTAACAGCGACGGCACAGTTATCATCAACTTCGCTAAAAAGCGTGTGTTGATTGCAGGCATGCGTTACGCAGGTGAAATGAAAAAAGCCATGTTCTCCGTGCAAAACTTCCTGCTTCCGGCAAAAGACGTGCTACCTATGCACTGTTCTGCCAACGTGGGTGAAGAAGGCGACGTGACTCTGTTTTTCGGTCTTTCAGGCACAGGTAAAACCACGCTTTCAGCCGATCCTAAGCGCTTCTTGATTGGTGACGACGAGCACGGCTGGGCACCAGGTAGCGTATTTAATATTGAAGGCGGTTGCTACGCTAAATGTATCGACCTATCTCAAAAGAACGAGCCAGTAATTTGGAATGCTATCAAGTTTGGTACCATCCTAGAAAACGTAGTGCTTGATGAAACACGCACGCCAGACTATACCGACACGTCGTTAACCCAAAACTCACGTGCGGCCTATCCGCTTTCACACATTGAAAAGCGCGTTGCTGAAAACCGAGGCGGCGAACCTCGCTCGGTTGTATTTTTGACCTGTGACGTAAGTGGCGTATTGCCTCCTGTTTCAGTGTTAAGTGAAGAAGCTGCGGCGTATCACTTCCTAAGCGGTTACACAGCGAAAGTCGGCTCTACCGAAATTGGCTCTACAAGCGATATTGAATCAACCTTCTCAACTTGTTTTGGTGCGCCTTTCTTCCCACGTCCAGCAGGCGTATATGCAGAGCTTCTGATTAAGCGTGTTAAAGCGTTTGGCGCTAAGGTTTACTTGGTTAATACCGGTTGGACAGGCGGTCCTTACGGCACAGGTAGCCGTTTTGATATCCCTACTACGCGCGCCATCATCGATGCGATTGTATCGGGTAACTTGGCTGATGTTGAAACCCAGCACATTGACGCGTTAAACCTAGATGTGCCAGTGGCAGTAGACGGTGTAGACAGCAATTTGCTTGTGCCTCAGAACACGTGGGCTGACAAAGAGAAGTACAACGAATACGCCGCTAACTTAGTTAACGACTTTAAACAGAATTTTGAAAAATATGACGTTAGCGACGCTATCGTTAAAGCCGGGCCGGGTAACTAATACCCCGTTCGCCCCTTCCCAACGTTCATCACACTCAACGTGATTGATGTTTTGCCCGCACCGTGTTGCGGGCTTTTTTTGTATTGTTTGTTAACAAATTTAACATTATGAATACGTATGTTTATTTAAGTTGAGCAATGCACTGGCTATCATTCACCTTACACAAGTAGGCTTTAATTAAGCGCGCTTCGCATCGAAGCATAAAAAAGGTTTTAAGTATGATAGACAGGCAACTGCGTGTATCACTGGCATGTGCGGGTTTTGCACTCTTTTCGGCAAATGCGCTAGCGGAAGTTCAAACAGCAACACTTGAAAACGCAACGCTTACCATTGATACGGATACTAATGATTTTAAGATAAAGGCGCTGCGTAACAACAGTTTTCAGGTAACCTACCTTACCGATGGCAAAGGTGCGCCCTACGCAAACCTACCTTCTATGGCACTTCCTGAGGAAGCCACGAGTGCAGTTACAAAAGATATCGCAGGCGATGTTGAGCTAGAAGAAACCGCAACAACGCTTACCTTGAAATTCAATAATATTTCTGCACATGTCGATAAATCAACGCACGTTATCAGTTACTCGGTAAACGGCAAAGTAGTAGCAAAAGAACAAGATGGGCTAAACATTTCTGATAACGGCGTCAGCCTGTCGTTTGCGTTAGATGAAAACGAAAAACTCTACGGTGGCGGCCAGCGCGTTTTAGGTATGGATCGTCGTGGTCATAGCATGCCGCTATATAACAAAGCACACTATGGCTACACCACGTCTTCAAATCAGATGTACTTTGGTTTGTCGGCTGTGATGTCGTCAAAAAATTACAGCGTATTGTTCGATAACACCGCTTCTGGTGAGCTAGATATTGGCAAAACGAACAGCGACGAGTTGCTATTTAAGGCACAAGGCGGCCGTGCTAGCTACATCATGGTGTTGGGTGAAAATTTAGAAGACACGGTTACGAATACCGTAGCAGTTACGGGAAAACAGCCGGTTCCGCCGCGTTGGCTGCTGGGTAACTTTGCATCTCGATTTGGCTATAAATCTCAAAATGAGGTGATGGATGTTGTCGATGCCTTTAATACGCAAGATATTCCCGTTGACGCCGTAGTGCTAGATTTATATTGGTTTGGCAAAGACATTAAGGGGCACATGGGGAACTTAAGTTGGGACGCCGCCACTTTCCCTGAACCCGAGAAAATGATTAGTGAGCTACGCGCTCAAGACGTGAAAACCGTGCTTATAACCGAGCCTTTTATTCTCACGACGTCAAAACAATGGGAAAGCGCCGTTGCCAATAATGCCCTTGCTCAAAACGATAACGGTGCGCCGTATACCTTCGATTTTTATTTTGGCAATACCGGCCTTGTCGATGTGTTCAGTGAAGCGGGTCAAAATTGGTTTTGGCAATACTATGAAAAGCTTGCTGCACAGGGTGTTGCAGGCTGGTGGGGCGACCTGGGTGAGCCAGAAGTGCATCCTGATGATATTCAGCACATGTGGCAGTCTACAAAAGTAAGCGGCGCAGAAGTGCACAATGCCTACGGTCATCAGTGGGCGAAAACCGTGTATAACAACTTAACAGAGCTTCAGCCTGATACGCGCCCCTTTGTGCTGATGCGTTCAGGATTTTTGGGCAGTCAACGGTACGGAATGGTGCCGTGGACAGGCGATGTGAGTCGAAGCTGGGGCGGACTTAAACCTCAGGTAGAGTTGGCACTTCAAATGAGTGTTTTTGGAATGGCGTATACCCATTCCGACTTAGGTGGGTTTGCTGGAGGCGAAACCTTTGATCCCGAGCTTTATACAAGATGGCTTCAGTTCGGTACCTTTTCACCGGTATTTAGGCCCCACGCTCAAGATAATATTGCGCCGGAGCCAATTTTCCACGCCGACCCCGTAAAGTCTATTGCGCGCAAGTTTATCCAACTTCGCTATGACATGCTGCCTTATAACTATTCATTGGCCTTTGAAAATGCGCTTTACGGTACGCCATTAATGCGTCCGTTAGCTATGGCGTACGGTGAAAGCGATTGGTTTGAAAATGCAGACAGTTATCTGTGGGGCGATGGTCTGTTAGTTTCGCCTGTGACGAGCGCTAACCAAACGGTGTGGCCGACCAAGTTACCCGAAGGCGTATGGTTTGATTTTTTCTCTGATACGAAATACCAAGGTGGTCAAACCGTTAACTACCCGCTAAGCCAAGATAATTACCCAGTGTGGGTAAAAGCGGGAAGCTTTATGCCAATGGCAGACGGGCTTAGCCGCACAGAGCAGTTTGATGCCCGTAAAATAGAAATGCATTACTGGCATGACAATTCAGTGAATTCATCTTCATATACTTATTACGAGGATGACGGCAAAAATCCAGCGTCTGTCAAAAAAGGCTTGTACACCAAACTACTGCTCAGTGCGTCATTAGACGAAAAGGCCGCATTAACCCTGACGCTTGATAGCGAAGGCAGCTATATAGGTATGCCTAAGCAGCGAGACATCACTTACGTCGTGCACGGTTTAAGCGAAAAACCACAGAGTGTTTCACTTGATGGCAGGAGCGTGCCTGTAATGTGGGATGAAAAAGGGAAAACGCTTTCACTTGCAATTTCTTGCGATTATCAGCAATCTGTAAAGGTAGTGATTATGTGATAATTAAGGGCTGCTGTTCTTTCTTGCACAGTAAAGGTCAGCGCCCTCAAAAGGTTCACTTTGTGGTCAAGGGCATAACTACACTGTGCCCTCACGCCTAAATCGGATGTCTTTCTACTGATATCAGCCATGGAGCCTAAATGAGCCGACTTCCTGCCACCATCGTTATTTTCGCTGGTTTTTTTCTAATTGGTAAATTGTTTCTCTTGTGGGGAATATTACTGCCAGATATTGCAGCCGATCTGCAAATGTCTGAAGTAGTCAGTGGCGCACTTTTTTCGCTCTTCTCTGTAGGCATGATGTTAGGCGCTGTGATTGGTGGCAAGTATGCCAGTCGCTTTGAGTATATGCCGCTATTAGCCACGTTATTCAGTATGAATACGGCGCTGTTGCTGCTTGTGTCAGTACTTACCGCTTGGCAGTGGTTTTTGGTGTTAGCGGTATTAATCGGTGTGGTGAGCGCAACAATATTTACTATTGGCCACACGCTTATTGCACGAATGTACGCAGAAAAGCGCTTTACTATGATGGGCTTAATGGATTTTATGTTCAGTTTAGGAACTTTTGCGGCGTCGTTCTTTGTAACGCTGTTATACCTTGTTGAGCACAACTGGCGTTTACCTATTCAGGTGTTGGCAGGCGTTATGATTGTGCTTTCGTGCTACGCATTTATTGCGGCGCGCTCTCAGGCAAAAGTACTTAAAGGTCAGCCTAAAGCGCCTAAAAAGACCTTGGCGTTTGGGGTCATTATTAAGCAGCCTGTTTTCATATTTCTAACTTTGCTTACCTTTGGCTATGGTGCCGTAGAGTTCGGTAACGCGAACTGGTTTGTAAGCTATGCGCAAAACGGCTTAGGCTTTACTGGCGAGCAGTCGAGAAACTTACTGGCGTTCTTTACCGCTGGTATGGTGATAAGCCGCCTTACCTTCCCGTTTTTACTGCGATTTGTATCGGTGCACCGCATGATTGTAATCATGGCAACAGCCTCGCTAGCGGGTGTATTTGCACTGAAACTAATGCCTTCATTTTATGGGATTGGCGCTGGTAACTTACTGCTTGGCTTAGGGCTAGGTGGGCTCTTCCCGTTAGCACTTTCTGCGGCAATGAATATCGACAGTGACAACGGCCCAGTACTTTCTGGTATTTCTATTATCGGTAACTCTACTGGCGTGCAAGTGGCATCGTTTTCTACCGGACTATGGGCGAACTTCGCGCCACTTACTACGGCGTTTTGGGTGATCCCACTTGGCGGCTGCGTGCTGTGGTTGGCGTCTTATGGATACAGCCGAAAAATTAAGTACCACAGAAGTTAATACCAATCCGTGTAGTGTTTTTGGGCTTAATGGGTTTGATAGGGTAAATAAAACTCTGCGACCAAGCCCTGCTGAGGATGATTTCGCAACGTCACCTCACCATCGTGAGCTTCTACAATTCGCCTTATTATGGCAAGGCCAAGGCCTGAACCTGACGAATTGCGGGCTTTGTCGCCTTGTGCAAACGGCATGAATACACCGTCGAGCTCCGCTTCCGGTATTCCCGGGCCAAAGTCGCGTACTTTGCAATACACGCGCTTTTCGTGACGATTGTAAAAGCTGCTAATTGCAATATCGTCCGAGCCGTACTTGAAAGCATTTTCGATGAGGTTGTCGATCACGCGTTTCATTGCAATTCGCCGAAGTGACAGCGGAGGAATGGCGTTGAGTTTGAGTTCGATGTGGTGCTTGTCGTCTAAATGTCTGGCTTGTACCAGCTCTGCAATAATCGCGTTTAAATCAGTTTCTTGAGTGACTTCTTCGGTGTCGTAGCGCGCATAGTCAATGAACTGATCGATGATGGCGTTCATGTCTTCTATGTCATTTACAATACCGTCTTTTATCCAATCTTGATCTTCCGGTAGCATTTCTGAGGCTAGGCGAATACGGGTAAGCGGTGTGCGCAAGTCGTGAGAAATACCTGCTGTCATAATATTTCGGTCATTCTCAAGCTGCTTAATACCCTGATTCATACGGTTAAACGCCCGAGTAACCTGAATCATTTCGGTGCTGCCTTGTTCGCGAAGCGGCGCCGGGTGCTCGCCTTTACCCACCGCTATTGCTGCTTTTTGCAGGGCTGACAACGGGCGAGTCATGCGTCTTACAAACAACCAGCCCCCGGCCACACTCAATATGCCAATTACCATCAAGTACATAGTCAGAGGGGATATATTTGCTTCGTTAAGTCCTGAAATAGGAATAGAGATCCACGTATCTGGGTAGCGGTTCAGAGATATCCAAACAATGTATGGCGCATTTTCGTCACTGGCCTGCGTGGTGGTGCTAATGCGCACATCTGCAAGCTGCCGGAGCTGCTCGCTAACCTGAGAAGAAATATAGCTATAGTATACGGCGCTCTCTAATCCATTCTGTTTGGCAACGCTTTCGTCAAAGACCTGTACCTGGGTTTTTTGAAAATAGCGGTCGCGGGTTTCTTGGTTAGTCACCAACAAGTCGTTGGCGAGCACAGATTTTACTTGGGTGGCCAATAAGCTGTTAATTTGTTGGTAGCTGGGCTGAATAAAGTAATAGGTAACAGAGATGTAGGACACAATCTGATTAATAAGCAACAGCACGCCAATAAGCATGACGGTTTGGCCAAATGCACTTTTGGGAATTAAACGCATAACATGCCGTCGCTTTGAATCATAAGCCAGAGTTTGGAATGGCAGTAGGTAAACGCATAATTAGGGGTCATGAGTAAACATACTTCACTTGCGCACAGGCCAAGACGGTAGAGCCCGCCGTATCAGTCATAGGTGCTAAACTTGTTCGCCATCAGGCACGAATACGTAGCCCAATCCCCATACAGTTTGTATATAACGAGGGTTGGCAGGGTCTTCTTCAAGCATTCTTCGTAAGCGTGAAACCTGAACGTCAATACTGCGCTCTAATGCGCTGTAGTCGCGACCACGCGCTAGGTTCATCAGTTTGTCTCGTGACAAAGGCTCACGTGGGTGAGTAACCAGAGATTTCAATACCGCAAACTCACCGCTTGTCAGGGTTAAAGGTGTATCGCCTGCTGTCATTTCTCGGGTGGCAAGGTTCAGTTTGTAATTGCCAAATTCCACAATTTGCACATCTTTAGACGGCGCGCCCGGCGCTTCGCTGCTGCGTCTGCGCAATACCGCTTTAGCGCGTGCTAGTAGCTCGCGTGGGTTAAATGGTTTAGGCAAATAATCGTCTGCGCCCATTTCAAGGCCGATAATACGGTCAACTTCATCGCCTTTTGCAGTAAGCATAATAATGGGCATGTCGTTTTCTTGCTGGCGCAATCTGCGGCATATAGACAAGCCGTCTTCGCCAGGTAGCATAAGGTCCAAAACCATTAAGTGAAAATTCTCGCGCTCAAGCAGTCTGTCCATTTGTTCTGCGTTAGCCGCACTGCGAACTTGATAGCCCTGCTCAAGCAAATAGCGCTCTAATAGGCTGCGCAGACGCATGTCATCATCAACAACGAGAATTTTAGAGGTTTCCTGACCCATACTCATACCTTTCGTTTTACTTTTGTTTCACTATAACCACAAGATGTGAAATACAAAAGCGAGAAAAGCGTAAAAGGCAGGGGATGTTTGTTACAAATAGTGTCTAGGGCCTGTTGCTCTTTTATGTACAGCAAAATCCAGCAATGACCCAGTAAAGACCCAGCAAAGGCCCAGCAAGCTTTAGAGAAAAGGAGGCAGTTAAGCATTTCTCCTCCCTAAACTTATTGAGAACTGCCGTTGATTACAAGCTGTACAAAACGTAGGCACTGCAACAACACATCAGCAGTTCAAGTTGTAATCCTTAAGGGGCGCTAATCAAAAGTGACGACGTTAAGGGCTTTTGTTTGCGCCGTTCCATTAAGCGTTTCTAAATATAACTGCGTTATAGCATCAGCTCCGCGGTGCGATTGCTCATAAAACTGATCGCTCACTTTCTCTGCGAAGCGTTTCCATGCGCTGGCGTATTTTGCCAAAAAGGCCTCGTGCCCCCATTCATGTTGGCGCAGTTTCACGCGAGCTGGCGCGAAAAATATCTCTGCATTGAGCAATTTGGGGTTGGGCTTCTCTTGGGCTTTCCAATCTGTCGCACCAATGAGTGTAACGTCGCTCAGGCTGTCGCCAAGCTGCTTGGTAAGGTCATTAATCAACGTACCGTTGGCAGCGAAATCAAGCAGCCAGTAGCGCGCATCGCTGCTTTTACTGCTATTGCCTTCGCTACTTAGGGCTGAGAGTTCGTCATAGCTATACACTTCATCGTAGCAACCGGACGCTTTTACCATATCCACGTTTTGTTTCGAGGTTAGCCCAACCACCTTATAGCTTGCGTTTCGAGAGGCTTTTTGGTCTTTAAGTAGTTGCGCTGTACCCAGTGCGGTTTTACTCGAAGCGCTCGACAACAGTAAGGTTTCATTGTTTGCTTTCTCTGCCACATAGTCATCGAGCACAAACGAAGTCATATAAAGGGGTCTAAAATTAAGCTGCCATGCTTCGCGGTTTTTGTCGTAGCCGGGGTCGGCGGCACAGCGAAGATATTGATCGTAAACAGGGCTAATGCTCTTCCGTTTTTCGTGGATGTCTGAAAAACCGTGAGGGGCAACTTTTCCAGCTTTTATCACCCAATGGCTAGCCATAGGCAGGTAGCCGAACACCTTTTCACCTACTTTGATATCGCTATGACAAGACGCCTTAACGGTAGCAAAGCCCCAAACGGGCACAATACCGAAGCCATGTGCTTCATCAACGTCATTATCACTCTTTGCAGGGAAAAAGCCCCAATAGCCCATTTTAAAACCCAGTGCAGCATAGGTGATGTTGTTGGCAGAAAAGCCAAAGCTGTCTGTCTCAAGCAATACTTCGTCTTGCTGTAAGTCGTTGATGTTTATATCGCGGGAAACAGCGTTAGTGTTGGCAAGGTTTTGCTGGTCTACCCAAATTTGTTGGCTTTTAATTGTGGTCATAATAGGAGCCTGCTGTGTCAAAAACTAGGTCGAGAAACTAAATCAAGAAACTAAATCAAGAAGCTAAACCAAGAAAGTTTCCGAATAAAACCTAGATTGACGCAGGGCATGAGCCATTACGACTTACTGTTTTAAATACATGCCTATAGAAACGGTGTATATTGGGCTTACTCGTCGCTGCTCAACCAATCCATCTGATGACCAGCTCTGCGCTTTTTATTTAAGATGTCTTCAAGGAGCGGAGTTAAAATGAGCTCCATGGCTAAGCCCATCTTTCCGCCGGGTACAACCAAGGTGTTGATGCGAGACATAAACGCGCCGTCGATCATTTGAAGGAGGTAGGGGTAGTCCACAGTCTTCATTTCCCGTCTAAAGCGCACAACCACAAAGCTTTCATCTTGGGTTGGAATTTCCCGTGCACTGAAGGGGTTGGAGGTATCAACGGTTGGTACGCGCTGGAAGTTAACGTGGGTGCGTGAAAATTGTGGCGTGATGTAGTGGAAATAGTCGTCCAGTCCTCGCACTATGCTGCTCATTACCGCTTCACGAGAATGTCCTCGGTCAGTGGTGTCGCGTACAATCTTTTGGATCCACTCTAAGTTTACAATCGGCACCATGCCGACCAGTAAATCTACATGTTTTGCTACGTCATTTTCTTCCGTTTTTACACCGCCATGTAAACCTTCATAGAACAGCAAATCAGTGTTTTTGGGTAAATCTTGCCAAGGTGTAAAGGTGCCGGGCATTTGGTTAAAAGGCACGGCTTCATCGAACGTGTGAAGGTATTGTCTAAACTGTCCTGTACCCGAGCTGCCGTATTCCCTAAACAGGGATTCCAGTAGCTCAAAGTCGTTGGCTTTAGGGCCAAAGTAGCTGATATGTCTGCCTTGTTCTTGGGCTTTGCGAATTTCCACTTCCATTTCCGGGCGGGTAAAACGGTGAAAACTATCGCCTCCTACAACCGCAGCATTAACACTTAAGTTCCTGAAAATATGACGTATAGCGTTGGTCGTGGTAGTAGTACCCGCGCCAGAAGAACCTGTTATAGCAATAATAGGGTGTTTGACAGACATAGGAATTCTTTTTGGAAATGACGGGTACTAGTTATAAGCTGATGTGAGCTAAGAATCAAGGGGAGGTATAAGCGCTTACCACTCGATTCTTGGGAGTTGCTTTCGCTCCAGCCTGCGTATAATCACTCATCTAGCCGTTTGTGATGGTGCTGCAATAGGCGCACAATTAGCTTTGCCTCTTCTTCATCTAAATCCAGAAGTGCGCGAACATGTTCTAGGTGGTGCACATCGTGCTCACTCAACTTTCCGTCGTCCAAAACGCTTCTTACTGTGTCTTTAAACCTATCGCGTTTTAGCTGCATCTGCGACGTGTAGCTAGAAGATAAAATACCCGCTGGTAGGGCGTAAAAACAAATACCCATTATAGTTATGAGGCCGCCAAATATTTTACCCAATGCAGTTATAGGAACGGCGTCACCATAGCCCACCGTGGTCAGCGTGACGAGTGCCCACCACAATGAAGCGGGAATACTGCTAAAAACATCGGGCTGAGCAGCATGTTCAATGTAGTAAATACAGGTGGCGGCGATAATCGTGAACAACAAAAGTACGCTTAACGCCGCAATAAGGCTGTGAGACTCGTTGCGCAATACGGTAACGAGAGTTTGCATAGAGCGCGAATAGCGCCCAATTTTTAGAATTCGCATTACCCGGAAGATTCGCAAAATACGTAAATCGAACGCCACGAAAACGCTTAAGTAAAAAGGCAGAATTGCCATTAGGTCGACGAGCGCCATGGGACTTTTCAAATAGGTCCAGCGCTTTTGCCATGTCGTTGTACGTTCGTGATTAGGGCGGTTTGGGGCCGATGCGCTGCCGTATAAACGAAGAAAGTACTCAACGGTAAATATCAGTACAGAAACCACTTCGATTATATGAAGTTCGTACTGCCAAATGGCAGGGATACCCGGCACTGTTTCGAGCATCATAGCGACAACATTTACGATAATTAACGCGATAAGAAATACATCAAATATTTTGCTGAGCTTTTTGTACTCGTGAGCCTCGCTGGCAGGCGCAAGGATGTGATAGCACGCGTTTTGAAATGACATAGCCATGGTAGTGAGGGAACGAATGTCCTTTTTATACCAATTACCGTTGCAAATTGGTAATGCTTCTAAAAAAGAAGGAGGTGTTCGGCGCTATTTTCAAGCGCGGATGGGGTCAAAACATGGTAGTTTAAAATACAAATAAGCAAACAAAGAGCGTATCCAATTGAAAAGTGCAAAACATTTAGGGGCAGTACTAACCTCGGCACTGCTTGTGGCTATGTCTGTGCCCACAGCACAAGCTAAGTCTGACAGCGTACTTTTTTCATCAACGCCACCTGTTATAGATGGTGTAGCCAATGACGCTGCATGGAAAGGGGGCGATTGGCATGAAATGACGTCGCTTATGTGGGGCTCGGCTCCTGAGTCCGGTGATTTTTCTGGTCGATATAAACTGCGATGGAACAAGGATGCGCTTTATCTGTTGGCAGAAATACAAGACGATCACCTCTCAGATACCTATGCCAATCCCCTTGAACGTTATTGGGATGATGACTGTTTAGAAATTTTCATTGATGCTGATGCCTCTGGTGGCGATCACCTTAATAACTACAATGCGTTTGCCTATCACTTGGCGTTAGATAATCAGGTTGTTGATATAGGTCCAAATGAAGCAGGAGAGGCTGTACCACAACTCTACAATGATCATGTAGAGAACAAATGGCAGCGAGATATATCGGCGCCGCATAAGATTCATTGGGAAGCAGCGGTACGTGTATTTGATGATAGCTATCAACACGGAAAAGATAGTTCGCCTGTTACCTTAAAAGAAGGTATGACACTGGGCTTTATGCTTGCCTATTGCGACGCGGATGGTGGCGACAGAGAGCACTTTTTAGGCTCTCATGAGATCACCCCGGTAAACGGCGATAAAAACTTGGGGTATAAAGATGCGTCGGTGTTTGGAAAGGTGAAGCTGACAAAGTAGTGAAACATAATTTGTCGCTACTTTAATTGATTGACTTGCTGCGCGTAATTGGAAGGAGTCGCAGAAATGCCACTCCTTTTAACCTGCAATCACTCACCTTGACTAAAAGCCATGCCATTTGGCGATAAAAAATGCGCAACAGAGCTCGTTACAATCTAGCTGGTTGAGTTAATTGGCTTCGCCTTCCTGCTTACTCAGATCTAACTTGTCCAGCACTGCAAGTTTATTAAAACTGATCATCTCACGTATTTCTTTTCCATATTCATCGCCACGCTCAGAATACTTCCCTAAGCCATAGCTAAGCGCAACCCCGGTGACAGCCTTGTCTTCTTCACGTAAGGATTGGCGAATGTTACGCAATGGTTTGTAAGCATCGTGGGTGTTTAAATTTAGCATGTAGCTTTCTACTGAGTCGGCAGGCGAACGGAAATCAGCAACTTCATGATTTTTGTTAGTGTCCCGCGATTTTGGAACGATACCGCAGCCCTTAGAGAAACACCACTGACCAAAAAAGTTGTTCCCTAATTTTGCAAAACGAGAGGTACCCCATGCACTTTCATTCGCTGCTTGTGCAATAGCTAACGACGCAGGAACAATGTCGGCACGCCTTAACAACACCTCGCAGGCTGACTCCTGTTCAAGGTCAGCATCGTCAACACGAAACTTTGTCAGGAACTGGTCTAGATTGTCTGCTTCATCCGCGTTGCATGAATTTTGAATTTGCTCCCTGTCGGTGGTTAGCTCTTTGTTCACCTCGACTACAATAGGAGTGAAATACTCAAAAAATGCCGCTTTTCGGTCAGGGCCGGCGGCATAAGCAGTAAAGTCTGGAGCAGATTCTTTGGCAAAAAAGGCGAACCACGCTGCGGTACTCGCCACTACTGCTACAAGCAACACAGCTATAAGTTTAGTGTTCGACATCAGGTGATACCTCTTTTATTAGAATGAAATAATACGCTTTTTAAGCGGACTACCTGAGCTTATTAAATCTCGCTAAGTGGTTAATCATCTATGCGGATTGATACCAATACCATACAGGTTCTTGTATGCGCTGCAACATATGGAGAAGGTCAGTAAATTAAAGATTTATAATGTATACAGTACTATCGGCAAGTACCAAATCAGACTCAATGTGAAATTCAATACCTTATTGCCTATGTACTGAGCGCGAGTTTTCTTTTGTGTTGAGCGTTAGTATCAGGTTAAGCAGTGATATGTAGCTGGGAAACTACGATTTCTGCTTTTGCTGCACGTTAGCATGGTGAGTAAGTGGTAAGAGTAAAAGTGGGGGGCGTAGAATTCACACCCTGGCTTTTCGTAATTATGTAAGAACGCAGCATTACGCTGCGTTCATTTAGCACTTTCTATGAGGCTTTCGGCTACTTGGCTTCAGCTTCACGCGCAATCGCACGGTGCGCGATATCAGTGCGGTAGTACACATCTTTAAACTGAATGGCTTTTAGTAGCTCGTAGGCTTTTTGCTGCGCTTCGGTAACGTTGTTACCCAAAGCTGTAGCGCAAAGTACGCGGCCACCTGCGGTTACCACTTCGCCATCTTGCAGGGCGGTGCCTGCATGGAAAACCTTTCCGTCTAACTTAGCGGCTTCTTCGAAACCAGTAATCACGTCGCCTTTATCATAGCTGCCTGGATAGCCGCCAGCGGCAAGCACAACACCTACCGACGCGCGCTCATCAAACTCAATCGTTTTGCCAGCAAGTTCGCCTTTGCACGCTGCTTGGCAAAGTGGAACCAAGTCAGACTTTAAGCGCAGCATGATTGGCTGGGTTTCCGGATCGCCAAAGCGACAGTTGTATTCGATTACCTTTGGAGTGCCATCAGCCATAATCATAAGGCCAGCATATAAAAAGCCAACGTAGTCGTTGCCTTCAGCAGCCATGCCGTTAACTGTTGGCATAATCACTTCTTGCATAATACGGTCGTGAATGTCCTGCGTTACAACCGGAGCCGGAGAATAAGCACCCATTCCGCCTGTGTTCGGCCCTTTGTCACCGTCAGCAGCACGCTTGTGGTCTTGGCTGGTGGCAAAAGGAAGTACGTTTTTGCCGTCTACCATGACAATGAACGACGCTTCTTCACCGTCTAGGAATTCTTCAATAACTACGCGGCTGCCGGCTTCGCCAAACGCGTTACCTGCCAGCATGTCGCGGATAGCGTCTTCCGCTTCTTCAAGGGTCATCGCAACAATAACACCTTTACCCGCAGCAAGACCGTCAGCCTTTACTACAATCGGCGCGCCTTTCTCACGCACATAGGCAATAGCTGGGTCAATTTCTGTGAAGTTTTGATACTCGGCCGTTGGAATGTTGTGGCGAGCTAAAAAGTCTTTGGTAAAAGCTTTAGAGCCCTCAAGCTGCGCGGCAGCTTGAGTGGGGCCAAAAATCATTAAACCAGCGTTTGTGAACGCATCAACAACACCTGCAACTAGCGGCGCTTCTGGGCCTACAATAGTAAGCTCAACATCGTTACCTTGTGCAAAAGAAACCAAGCCAGCAATATCATTTACATCGATAGCTACGTTCTCAAGCTTAGGTTCTGTAGCTGTGCCGGCATTGCCAGGTGCTACAAATACTGTTGAAACATCAGAAGACTGCGCTGCTTTAAACGCTAGCGCGTGTTCGCGGCCACCGCCGCCAATTACAAGTACGTTCATTAACTGTTCCGTTTTGAGTGTTTAATTTTATGATTTTGGTTTGGTGAATTTTAGCGTCATGCGATTGCTCTCGCCAATCGCCATGTATTTTTCGCGATCTTGATCATCTAGCGCCAAACGTGGAGGTAGCGTCCACACACCTTTCGGGTGGTCGGCAGTATCCATTGGGTTCGCGTTGACATCGCTGCTTGCTTCAAGCACAAAGCCTGCTTTTTCGGCGGCAGCCACAACGTAAGAACGCTTCATGTAGCCACTTTTCTTCATTGCTTCATCATCTGCGCTTTCAGGAAGCTCATGTTCCACTACGCCCAGTACGCCCCCTGGCTTAAGCGCTTTGAAAAATGCGCCAAATGCATTGTCGATACCCTCGTCACCGTGACGCATATACCAGTTGTGTACGTTGCGAAACGTCAGCACCATATCGGCACTACCTGCGTCGCTAATATCTAACGCTTTGATTGGGTCGAATGCAGTAAGCTCAGCACCTTCGTACTTCATGCCCGGCTTCATTTTTTCTTTGAAGCCTTCCACCGATTTTTTAAAGTAACCGCTGGTTTCATCATCAACGTAAAAGTGAGCAGCTACATACTTACCGTTATCTTTTACAACAGAATAAAGGATGTCGGCGTACCAACCACCACCTGGAGAGATTTCTACCACAGTCATGTCTGGGGTAAGGCCAAAAAAGCGCAGTGTTTGCTGAGGATTACGGTACTCATCGCGTACTTTTGCACTAGCAGAGCGGATATCGCTCATTGCGGCATCAGAAATCGCATCTGCGCTGGCATAAGTAGCACTTACACCTAGGGTTGCGGCTAACACATATTGGGCTAACTTTTTCATTCTTATTTCCTTTTTCTGTCGAGGGTAGGCGAATAACATAACACTATTACTACAAATTACCACGGGTCAGATCAAGCCTATCAGCTAACCCCTATTTGCACTTACGCCTTAGCAGAATAATTCGCAACTCTGTCGCTTCGATGAGATTTCACTACAACCAAGCAAATGACCTCGAGTCTGCGTATTTAAAAGGGTTAAGGAAAAATAACAAACACACAGTAAAGCCACTAAATGCCACTTTACTGCGTGTTTAACTTAGGTGTTGGTGTCCCTCACTAAGCCTGCACTAAAAGGTATTGCGTAAATACTTATTAGTGACGGAAGTGGCGCATACCCGTGAACACCATAGCAATGCCGTGCTCGTCAGCTGCATCAATGACTTCTTGGTCGCGCATAGAGCCGCCTGGCTGAATGACTGCTTTAATACCTGCTTCAGCCGCAGCGTCGATACCGTCGCGGAATGGGAAGAATGCATCAGACGCCATTACAGAGCCTGCAACTTCAAGGTTCTCATCAGCTGCTTTAATACCCGCAATTTTCGCAGAGTAAACACGGCTCATTTGACCTGCGCCCACGCCTACCGTCATACCGTCTTTGCAGTAAACAATCGCGTTAGACTTCACGTATTTTGCTACCTTCCAGCAGAACATAAGGTCGCGTAGTTCATCTTCGCTTGGCTTACGCTTAGTCACAACTTCTAGGTCTTCCATTTCAACCATGCCGAAGTCGCGCTCTTGTACTAATAAACCACCGTTTACGCGCTTAAAGTCATAACCTTCAGTTAGCTGACCAGCCCAGTCACCACATGCTAGAAGACGTACGTTTTTCTTCGCACTTACTACTTCTTTCGCTTCATCGCTTACTGTCGGCGCAATAATGACTTCCACAAATTGACGGTCAACAATCGCTTGCGCCGTTTTCGCATCAAGCTCGCGGTTAAACGCGATAATTCCGCCAAATGCTGATGTTGGGTCAGTTTTAAACGCACGGTCGTAGGCACTTAAAATATCATCGCCAATGGCCACACCACATGGGTTAGCGTGCTTAACGATTACACATGCTGGCTCTTCGAATTCTTTTACGCACTCAAGCGCCGCATCCGTGTCAGCAATGTTGTTGAATGACAGTTCTTTACCCTGAAGCTGAGTAGCGGTAGCCACAGACGCTTCTTGAACATTGTTTTCAACATAGAATGCCGCTTCTTGGTGGCTATTTTCGCCATAGCGAAGGTCTTGCTTCTTAGTAAGCTGCATGTTGTAGGTACGTGGGAATTCGCTGTGCTGGTGGTCACAGTCTGCTTCACAACCTGTGCTGTCTAAACGAGCACCAAAGTAGTTTGCAATCATGCCGTCGTATTCGGCCGTATGTTCAAACGCTTTAATCGCAAGGTCAAAACGGGTGTTGTACGTTAACGAGCCATTGTTGTCGTTCATTTCTGCAAGCACGCGAGAGTAGTCCGCCGCATTAACAACAATAGTGACATCTTTATGGTTTTTCGCTGCAGCGCGAACCATCGTTGGCCCACCGATATCAATATTTTCAATCGCATCTTCTAGCGTACAGTCTTCGTTTGCCACGGTAGCAGCAAACGGGTAAAGGTTAACCACCACAAGGTCGATCGGCGCAATGCTGTGTTCTTCCATCACTGCTTCATCGGTACCGCGACGACCAAGGATACCGCCATGAATTTTCGGGTGAAGGGTTTTAACGCGGCCAGCCATAATTTCTGGGTGACCTGTGTGATCAGACACTTCTTTAACAGGTAAGCCAGCGTCAGCGAGAAGTTTAGCAGTACCGCCCGTCGACAGAAGTTCTACGCCAGCGTTATGCAGCGCTGTCGCGAAATCGAGGATACCGGTTTTATCAGAGACACTAAGGAGAGCACGTTTAATTGGTTTTGGTGTTTGCATAAATTTTAAGTTTCTAATGTTGTAGTGTTGAAACAAAAAGAGCACCGATTGGTGCTCTTTGGTGGGCAAAGCCCTTGGAATCTTAGTTCATGCCGTATTGCTTAAGCTTCTTGCGAAGTGTGCCACGGTTGATGCCCATCATGATGGCAGCGCGGGTTTGATTGCCGCGTGTGTAAGTCATGACTTCTTCTAGCAGCGGCGCTTCAACTTCAGCCAGTACCATTTCGTACAGGTTATCGATGTTTGCGTTATCCAATTGCTTAAGGTACTTATTAACCGCTTGCTTTACAGAGTCACGCAGTGGCTTTTGAGCTTGCGTTTGTGAAGGCGTAGTTACTGTAGTAGTAAAAGGTGAAGTCACGTTTTGATCGAACATAATACTGTGTTGCTCTTAAGTTAGTCATCACTATGCTGCGGGAGAAATCTGTCGGGTTTCTCGTGTCTGCAGCGCTTGAAAATATGCATTTAGTGCATCGAGTTGCTCATTCGCATCATCGATAGCGTTAAACGTTTTACGAAACTGACGATCCGTATCGTGCTCCGCGAGATACCAGCCCACGTGCTTACGGGCAATTCTCACACCGGCTATGTCGCCATAAAAGTCCTGCACATTGGCTACGTGCTCATGCAAGAGTTCATATAACTCTGACAGCGGCGGTGCTGGTAGGTTCTCGCCCGTTTCAAGATAATGTTGGATTTGCTTAAATATCCAAGGTTTACCTTGCGCGCCGCGACCTATCATTACGCCATCTGCACCGGTGTAATTCAGCACCTCTTGTGCTTTCTCTGGAGAAGTAATATCACCATTTGCAATAACAGGAATTGAAATTGCCGCCTTTATTTGACGTATGGTGCTGTATTCAGCTTCTCCTTTATACATACAAGCTCGTGTTCTGCCGTGAACAGCAAGCGACTGTATGCCGTTTTGCTCTGCAATGCGGGCAATCTCTACCCCATTGCGATTTTCTGGGTTCCAGCCGGTACGAATTTTTAGTGTCACGGGTACATCAACAGCATTAACTACTGCTTTAATAATCGCTTCCACTGTGTCTGGGTATTGAAGCAATGCAGAACCTGCCAGCTTCTTATTGACCTTTTTAGCAGGACAACCCATGTTGATATCGATGATTTGCGCACCGTTCTCAACATTAAATTGTGCTGCTTGAGCCATAAGCTCAGGATCAGCCCCAGCTATCTGTACAGAGCGAATGCCTTCTTCACCCTCATGATTCATACGCGCTTGTGATTTAGCTGTGTTCCAAACTTTCGGATTACTCGAAAGCATTTCTGAAACAACAAGCCCTGCACCTAAGCGCTTACAAAGTTGGCGAAACGGTCTGTCTGTTACGCCAGCCATGGGGGCCAACATCAAATTGTTTTCTAACTCGTAAGGTCCAATTCGCATTATAAAATGTATAGCTCGCCATCTAAAACTGCACAGAAAATATACACCCGGCTAAAACGGGGCGCTAAGTGTACGTGTTTTCGCAAGGCTTGAAAAGGCTAAAAATCGCACAAAATTTCACTCCGTGGTCTTGACAGTGAAAAAAATCTGTCACATTAGTAAGCTAACTTCGTTTTTTAGTTTAAATATTGTACGAAAGTCTTACAGCCCCCGATTTGAAAGGGCTGTAATGTGAAAAAAATTAACAATTAATTAGGCGGTGACGTTCTTCGTCGTACAAAATTTCGTCGCAAATTTGGGGTGGTTTACCGTGAACACACCGATCTAACTAGGTGTAATTTTCATCACCTAGTTAGTTTGTCGCTCAATCTTAACGTTTTTTGCCCGACACTCTCGCCCATTCACCATCTATAGCACTGGGTTCAAGAGTAATATCGTTTGCATAGGCTTCTTCAATTCGCGTGACTTGTTCAGCCAATATACCGGAAAGGACTAACAAACCGCCTGATTTGCAGTAGTTTGTAATAACGCTTTGAAGTTCTAGTAATGGACCTGACAAGATATTCGCCATCACCACATCGGCTTCAAGCTCAGGTTGGTCTTCAGGAAGGTATACATCCAAACGGTCATCAACACCGTTGCGGCGCGCATTTTCTTTCGTCGCTTGAAGGGCTTGTGGGTCGATATCAATACCGATAACGCGCTTCGCACCCAATTTCAACGCAGCAAGCGCTAATATTCCTGAGCCACAGCCAAAATCGACAACGGTTTTATCTGTCATATCAATGCCGTCTAGCCAGCGCAAGCAAAGCGCTGTGGTAGGGTGAGTGCCGGTACCAAAAGCAAGCCCAGGATCTAGCATTACGTTAACGGCGTTTGGATCGGGAACATCGCGCCAGCTTGGGCATATCCACAAGCGCTCGCCAAACTGCATAGGATGGAAGTTATCCATCCACTCTCGCTCCCAGTCTTTGTCTTCAAGTGGCTCAAGCTTATATTTAAAATCAGGGCCCAAGACTTTGGCTTTACCCAAGCGCTGAAGGATGCCTTTCATATCGGCATCAGCTTCAAATAAACCGACGACTTGTGTATCGGGCCACAGTAACACTTCACCCGGCTTGGGCTCGTACATAGGGGTGTCTTTCGCATCCACATAGGTCACTGCTTGTGAGCCGTTGGCCGTCAGCATGTCGCCTATTGATTCTGCATGTTCAGAGGAGGTATTAATTCGAAGTTGTAGCCAAGCCATAGTTATCGTTCATTGAGACCTTTGCGCATTATTGTACCTTTGCTTGGCAGTAAACAAAATGCAGGCAAGCGAAAAGCTTTCAGTAAATGAGAACGCGATGCTTACAGAGGCATGATCAAATCTAACCACTTTGGTTCTCAACAGGCTCTCAAGTACCCAATAAAACTTGGCTGCTCAATTGATTACGTAAGCCTCGAGAAAAACTAACCTTTTGTCGACTGGTGAAATTCTAATATAAGTTTATATTATGAGAAGGGTATCGTTTAATTTATAGTTTGGTTCATCTGTTGTATGCGCGCACTTTTATCTGCTGTTTGTTTACTGTGTTTTATCATACCGCTTAGCGCGAAAGAGCTAGATGTGGTTGTAGGCTGGAACAAGCCTCCATACGTTATTTCACAAGAACACACCGGCTTTGAAGTTGACTTGGTGCGGGCGCTCCTTGCTGAAATGGGATATGGATTGTCGCCTATTTATGTTCCTTTCGGGCGTACGGCAAGGTTATTAAAAGATGACGCCGTTGACATTGGACTTACCCTTAATCCTGTACACACGGTCGATCAAAGCATTTTATCTGAGCCATATATTATCTATCAGAACGTCGTGGTAACACGCGCAGACAGAGAACTGACGATAGACAGTATCGACGATTTGAAAGGTAAAAGCGTCATTGCTTTTCAAACCGCTCAATCGGTATTAGGTGAGGACTTTGGGCGAACTCTCGCATCGCAAACTACCTATATAGAAATGGCACGACAAGATCGTCAAGTGGACATGCTGATGCGCGGCAGTGTCGATGTTGCCATTCTCGATAGAAATATTTTCAACTACTTCAAATCTGCAAACAGTGCTTATGCCGAAGACGCAACCGTCTTTCATGAGCTTTTTCCTATATCGCCTTACAGTGCTGCAATCCCCGACCCAGCGCTAAGAGCCAAGTTTAACGCCACCCTTCGGCTATTTATTGAAGATGGGCGGTATCAGTTACTGCTTGATGAATATAAGCTCGATAACCTCCTTCATAAACTTCCCGTAGCGGAAACGGCAAAATAATTCTTAGACAGTGAACTATTTCTGATTCAACGTATAAGAAACTAACATTACGTTACCTTCTATTGCCGTCAAAAGCTGCATAATAAGAAGGAGTAACAGGCGCTAGGATCATACGTTAAGGAAAGGTTTATGTTGAAACAGGGTTTTTTGCTGGCCGTAGTCGTGCTATGCACTGCATGCGTGTCTCAAGCAAATCATACAGATAAGATTGAGCAATGGTTAGATAAGCCTGCTCACGTTCAGGCGCAAGCGATTGCGAGTGGCGACACGACATCTGCTGAGCTCGTTAGCGGTTATATTGCGCGAATCGAACGGCTAGATGAAAAGGTAAATAGCGTTTTAGCGTTGAACCCTAACGCGCTGACCGAAGCGAAGGCCATCGATAAACGACTAGCGAATGGCGAGACGCTTGGCCCTCTGGCAGGTATTCCCGTGCTGCTAAAAGATAATATAGAAAGTGCAGAGATGCCCACCACAGCGGGCTCAATGGCGCTTATTACTAATGACACTGGTCGCGATGCGCCTATCGTAGAAAAACTGAAAGCGGCAGGGGCAATTATTTTGGGTAAAACCAATTTGTCTGAATGGGCAAACTTTCGCTCTGAATCCTCTATCAGCGGCTGGAGTGCAGTTGGCGGGCTTACCCGAAACCCACATATGCTATCAAGAAGTGCTTGTGGCTCGTCATCGGGCTCGGGCGCTGCCATGTCACTTCGCCTCGCGTCACTTGCCGTGGGCACCGAAACCAATGGCTCTATTATTTGTCCGGCATCCATAAACGGGGTAGTCGGCTTTAAACCAACCGTGGGCTTGCTTTCCAGAACTCACATAGTGCCTATTTCTTTCAGTCAGGACACCGCAGGACCAATGACGTCTAACGTTCAAGACGCCTGGCTAATGACGGCAATCATGGCGGGCCCTGATGCAAGCGATAACGCGACACTAGACGCAGAGTCTCACCGCCCTTCTATGCCAACATCTTCAATGCTGGCTACAGATTTAAAAGGCAAGCGTATTGGTGTGGTTAGGTACCGCCAGGGCGATAACCCTCATGTACTGGCTGTTTATGAAAAGGCGTTGAACCAGCTTAAAGCATCGGGCGCGACGCTGGTGGACATCAGTGACTTCTCTCAGCCAGATTCATTTTGGGCCGACTCTTATAATGTTCTGCTGAGCGAGTTCCATCATAGTATTAACGAATACTTGTCGGAGTCGCCGGCAGAACTCCCTGCAAGGAATTTGTCTGAGCTTATCGATTTCAATAACAAAACAGAGCGCGAGTTAGCGTTATTCAATCAAGACATTTTCGAAAAATCGCTCGCGTCGGCAGCCATTGACAGCGAAAAGTATCAAAATGCACTGCGCCTTATTCAAGACACGGCGGGCAAAAATGGTATTGATACGTTATTAGCAAAGCACAATGTTGATGTACTAGTTGCGCCCTCAAACAGCCCTTCTTTTTTAATAGACGGCGTATATGGTGACCATTCGCCTGTCGGTTTTATCGGTATCGGGTATTTGGCCGCAATTGCAGGATATCCGCATCTCACATTGCCCGCTGGACAGGTGAAAGATCTTCCTGTGGGAATTAGCTTTATTGGTGGAAAGTGGCAAGATGAAAGCGTGTTGAAAATAGGTAGAGTCTTTGAAGCAAAACACGGCTTCTTCATTAAGCCTGGCCTTCTGCCTACACGTTTTGACAACCCAGCGCTAAAAGGTATCGAAGACGGAATTGATGTAGTTCGCTAGCGGGAAATGAGGATACATAATCGTATTTCGCCTCAACAGAAACGAAAAAAGCCCTTGGTTTAACTCAAGGGCTTTTGAACGTCTTTTCTTTCGATTGGTTAGCCAGGCTTTTTCACCCAAGCGCTACACCAGCCATCAGCGTTAACAAGCTTATTAGGGAAAATGTTACAAGGGCGGTGTTGTTCGCCATCGGCGCCCTGCACGTACATGCAGTTTGCGCATTTTGCACCTTCAACAGTTGACGACGGTGTGTAGTTCAGTGCTTTTGCAGTAGGGTCATCAGCGCTCAATTGTTCTTGAGCCTGAGCACGTAACGCTACACCACCTAATGTAAGACCGATAACTGTCGAGCCAGAAAGCTTTAAAAAGTCACGGCGATTTACAGATTTCATAACATTCTCCTTAAGAGATAGAAACGATAATGATTCTTTTTTATTCAGTGCCTTAAACGCAAAAACCTGCCCAAAGAGGCAGGTTTTGTTTCATGTTTAAATACTATCTCTTTTTGAAAAAAGATCGAACGAAATGTCGCATTTTCGCTTGATCCAGATTAAATAAACTTCAGAGTTACAACCTTAAGTATTGAATGTAAGACCGCTGGACAGTTTATTAGTTCACTTCACGGTTAACTTTACATCGGGCTTTGCATACGCAAATTGCGCAATTCGTTGTGTGCTGTGGTAGCTGTCTAGGCCTGAGATACAGGCCGTTTGCGCTTGCTCTATATCAGCATAGCCGTCTGAATCTATTATTTGCTCAGGAACGTAGAGCTCTTGGATCTCGCCGATAACCATTTCGGTTTCATTAAGCAAAGTAAAATGCTGTGCTACTTTTAAGCCCATTTTAATTTCACTTTCTTTGACATACGGCGCACTGAAGGACTCACTGATCTGCGCGGTTAACCCAACGGCTTCAAATTCACTTTCATCTGGCGCATAGCGGGCTGATGTTTGGTGGGCTTTGTCGACCCAGTCAACAGCCACGTGATTTAGCGTATAAAAGCCCTGCTGTTTTATATTGCTCAACGTATCTCGCGTGACGGTATGTGGACGCATGATCATGCCAATGAGAGGCGGGTTTGCACCGACATGAACAATAGAGCTCACTATAGCCAAATTGTTTGTAACGCCGTTTGTTGTACCCACCAAAGTCGCCGATTTAAAACCAGACAAACTATTGATTAGGTTTGCGCGGTAGCGCTGTGCAAGGGCGTCTATATCACCGCGGGTAAACTGCTTAGTCATTCTCTCTTTCTGCCTCTACCTGAATGTCATCACCGTGCTGATAAGCAGTAAGCTCAATGGGCTGACAACACACTTGGCAGTCGAGCACCTGTACTTGGCCAACATCGTTAATTTCATCTATTTCAACATCATTTGGGGCCATACAGTAAGGACAGGAAAAGCCCATGGAACGAGTTAAACTCATATTTAAATGCCTTTGTAATCACTAATGCTATTTGTTACGTAATGCAAAGACGAGTGGATTTTCTTTTAGACACGCCCCTTGTATCTGATTTTAAGAGAAAAGGACAAGACTGCCATTTGACGCTTATGAGTAATCAGAAAACTGGGTGCACAAATAATAGATGTGATAGACGAAAAAGGTGACCTTGTGGCAAATAAAGTTGGTCAATGCCCGTGCTGTAATAGAGAAACTCGCCTTACTTACCATCATCTTATTCCGCGAAAAATGCACAGGCGTACCTATTTTAAAAAGCACTTTAGCAAAGCGGAGCTTCAGGACGGTATTTACATTTGCAGACAATGTCACAGCGGTATACATCGATTTTATGATGAGATGACGTTGGCCAAACACTACTTCAATTTGCAGCGTTTATTGGCAGATGCGCAGCTTTCTTCGTTCTTTCATTGGGTGTCCAAACAGCGCATACGCGTGTAAAAGTACACGCTGTGCACTATTAGCAGCAGATGTGATACCCAATCGCGGAGGATTTAATTTGATTCGCGAGGCTGTATAAATATACACTGTTGGTGTTTTCATAGCCAAAGATACCTCATGCGAAAAGATTTACCGCCACGTTATTACCTTACACACTTTCACGAGTTCCTTGGGTTCTTTGAGGGTGCTAGCAGGGCGCTTCTAAGTGACGAAGCCACTGACTTTGTTAGGCGTTTTAAAGCGTTAGACGATGACAAACAGTGTATTGTTGTGCGCGCTGCAAATCGCAAGTATGCAGTGATTGACAGGACGCAGTTCAATTATAGCGAAATCGCTGTGCCACAAGAGCAAATAGATTGGCTTACCGACAACGGCTGGTTTGGTGACCTTACCCACGCTTCGCTTAATGACATCGCTGGTGTCTTGACCAAAGATGCTTTACTTGAGCTACTTGCTGAATACGGCAGTATTCAGGGGCTCGCATCTCTCACCAAGCCTAAACTCGTGACGTTGCTTAATGAACATATCGAAGCTAGAGGCTGGCCAGAGCGTTTTTCGCTAGATAACTACTTAGTGTGCTTGTTCGACGATGCACTTCGCTATTTGCTGTTTATCTATTTTGGTAACACCAAAAGCCGCCTAAATCAGTTTTCTATGCGCGATTTAGGCGTAATGAGAACCCGTTCTGATTCCGTAACGGATACGGCGCGTTTTGAAACTAAAAGCGACGCCCAAGCGTCATGGTTTTACGCCAACCATTACAGCCAGTTAGCTTTTTATAACGATGATATGTTGCTTGCCATTGCCGAAGGTGAACTGCCCATTACAGAAGGTGTGTCGGCATGTTTTTATCGCGACCAGTTTCTCTATGCATTAGGCCTAAAAGTACTGATGTTTGATAGAGCGAAAGGGCTAGAAGTATTGAAAGCGGCGCAAAGCGATAAGGCAAAAGAAAAGTGGTTAAGAGAGAGCTACAAGGACGGAAATGAAAATAGTGTTAAACAGACCCTTGAAGAGATAATTGATAATCCGCAATCGGATACGCTGTTAGCATTTGCAGAAGATTTCTATGCCCGTAAATACCACAAAAAACGCACCAGCACGGTTACCGACATGCTTCGCAATGCTAGCCGTACACTGGATATTGACGTAAGCCAAAATCAACAGGTTGAGCGTGGTGTGCTGGCGCACTATGCAAGGCAGGGCATTGAAGGCTGGCGCACGGAAAACCGATTGTGGCGCACTTTGTTCGGCCTTACCTTTTGGAAACAACTTTACGAAGAAGACACGCTGGTTACGGAGTTTGATCGCAGGCCGTTATCGCTTAAACAGAATAACTTTTACGCTAAGTTTGAATACAGTATTGAAGCGTTGTTACAGGCGCTTGATAGCAAAGAAAAACTGCGTTTTCACATTCACAAAATGGCCACGATGCACTATGGCAAAGTGAATAGCCTGTTTATGTGGTCTAGTCATTTGCTTACGCCTATAGAAGCGCTAATTGAGCATGGTTCGCTAGATTCTATTTATGCTCTACTTCGCATGATGTGCAAAGACTTTGAGAGCCTCCGAGATGGCTTCCCCGATATCATGGTATTTGACGGCGCACTTCGCTTTGAAGAAATCAAAGCGCCTGGCGATCAGCTTCGCCGAAATCAGCTGGTTTCAATTCAACGTTTGCAGCAAGCTGGATTTGACGTTGCGGTAACAACAGTGAAATGGATACGCGACCCAGCACAGCCTTATGTTGTGGTAGATATAGAGACCACTGGAGGAAACAGCAGCTACAACCGGATTACCGAAATAGGTATGGTAAAACTTGTTGGTGGGAAAGAGGTAGACAGGTTTCAAACCCTGTTAAATCCGCAGCGCCGCATTCCTAGCAACATTACCCGCCTTACTGGAATTTCGGATGACATGGTGGCAGATGCTCCGCTTTTTGCTGAAGTAGCGGAACACGTGGCAAATTTCACCGAAGACGCTGTGTTCGTGGCTCACAACGTAAACTTTGACTATGGGTTCATCAAGCAAGAGTTTGCAAGACTAGAGCAAAGTTTCAGGCGACCCAAAATGTGTACCGTTCGTGAAATGCGTCGCACCTATCCTGGGCTGCCTTCTTACTCGCTGGCAAACTTAACAAAGCATTTTCACATAGAAATGGAGCAGCATCACCGCGCGCTGAGCGATGCGAAAGCCGCCGCCGAGTTGTTGAAGCTAGCGTTTGAAAAAGACGATGAGCAAGTGAGCGTTTAAGTCGGCCACTAATTTGTTTGGAACTTTAGCGTAGTTGAACTGAACAAAATGAGCCGAAAATAAGTATGTAGTGGGGTTAAACACGCATATTGAGATGTAAGAAATGGCATTAACTGAAGAACAAGAATCACGGGTAATTGAAATGGCGTGGGAAGACCGTACGCCTTTCGAGGCAATAGAGCGTTTATACGGGCTGCCTGAAAAAGATGTGATAAAGCTTATGCGTAAAAATCTCAAACAGAAAACCTTCAAGAACTGGCGAGAGCGCGTGTCGGGTAGAAAAACCAAACATGCCAGCCTGCGCCCTGAAGGTGTGGACAGAGGATACTGCCCCTCTCAATATAAATTTAAAGGCGCTAATAAGTAGCGTGTAGAAGCCTTTCCTATAGAAGCAGAACTGCCTAACGTTGTAGTTGCCGTTATTTTTTGGGAGGCGAAATAGTAGTAATCGGCAAAAGAAACGCAGTTAACTGCTGACGCATGGGGGTGGGAAAAACGACTGTGTTTTCTGATTGCAGAATACTCTTAGCGTGGTGAACCTGACGCAATAGATTTTGATAGGTGTCGTTATTTTGCTGAATCGCTTCTACCTTGTTCATGACAAGCTCAATGAACTCTGCAGGAGAAACGTCTGTATGTTGTTTGATCTCAAACGCCAGTGCCTTTAGCACGTAGGCTTCCCACTCCTTTCTATAACTGTCTTTCAGCCGTTCCGGGTAAAGCGTTAAGTCAGATATATCTTGCGCTAAGTCTACGATATCGAGAGGATCATCAAAAAGGACGCGAAACGCAAGCAGCGCTTCATCGGAGAGTCGGGAAATGGGAAGTTTTTCTTTGAACTGAGCGTAACGGCTGGGCACAAGAACACCTTCAAATTACGATTATTAGAGTTAAACAATACGAGCTTTAACGCTTAATTAGACTAAAGTTTAATAAACTCAACTTTAAGTTTAAAGCTCAAGAGATTAAAAATACGTAATCTGCGGTAACTGAACTCACAATGGCGACAAGCCGTAATTTATTATGCACTGTTAAAGTGTGTACGCGTTCTTGCTGTTTGGCCCATCGTTTGATGGGCCTTTTTTATCTGGAGTAGGCGCTTCGTTTCATTCAACTATCGAAGGAGAGTTTTACTCCTGCCAGTAATCGACTGACACTATCTACCACATCAGCTCTTATAAACCATTCAACATCATGCTTCTCCGATAGCACGCCACTAAATTCCAGAGAGCCGCCGTGACCTGTTCCTAGGAAGTCTTCAATTAATTCAGCGCGCTCACCAAAACTACTGTCTATATAGGAATAGTAAGCAAAATATTCGATAGGATATGATGTGTTAAAAGCGCTTGCAGCGAATTCGCCGCTGGTGCCCACTACAACTTTCGCAGCACTTTCATCAGTACGCTGCACTAATTCAATGAACGCGGTATCTTGTTCATTAATACGTAATCGATATTCTGCCCTGGCAAATGTACCGTTCAGCATTCTTTCAAAACTGGCTTCGTAGCTATGTCGTTGTCCCATCTTGGCCGAATATTCAATTTCGAAATACTCATCCTCTCCGCCAATATTAAAGGCTTCAGATGCTTCAGCATTTGCAAGTTGACCAACGACTATTTCAATGGCGGTGTCGTTTTGCAATTGCCTCACATGACGTACCCCCGTTATCCAACCATCTTTCGACAAGCCGGTGGAAGAAACACGCCCTTTGTAAGTTGGAATAACACCTAACTCAGTTTTCCCCGAATCGGTTTCATGCCTTAAGTACAGACGCCTTGCGTAGAGATAATCAGTGTTGTCGCTGCCGAATGTATTGTGACTTGATGAAAAGTCATCGCCAGTCACCACAAAGCTGTTTACTGACCACGCAGAAGTGATGGCAAGAGAGGGATAGTAACGCAGTCGATATTGTTCGCGGCTCGGGCGGTTGGAACGATTATCGTAACGAACCTGAATATCTAGCTTCTGTGAGAAGGTGGGCGCTATTTGTTCTGCCTGCGCGTTAGTTCCTGCAATGGCTATCAGCGGTAAAATAAACAAAAAAAGATTTCGCACCTGTTTAACCCTAAACAACATGATTAAGTAGTTTATACATTAAATCTAATTACTTAGCGCAACGAATAGCGGTTTAAGGAAAAAAATACAAAAAAAAGCCGGCAGGGATGCCGGCAATAAGTGGAGTGGGACTCCAATGAGGGTAAAACACACGAAAGCATTAAAACTCAGGGAGATGTCTTAAAACTTGTATGCAGTATAGAACCAAGTTTTAAATAGGAAAATCGTTAAAAATTGATTGTAGTAATCGGAAAATTAGAATGTGCTGAATAGCGAATAGCGAATAGCGAATAGCGAATAGCGAATAGCGAATAGCGAATAGCGAATAGCGAATAGCGAATAGCGAGTAGCGAAGAAAGAAAATTGGGCTACACAAAAAACAGCGTGTAGCCCAAAGGGGGGATTAGGCTAAGCCTAGCTTCTTCTCTAGGTAGTGGATGTTGGTTCCACCCGCGAAGAAGTTTTCATCGGCCATAATGGCGCGCTGAAGAGGGATATTCGTTTTAATTCCTTCAACCACAATCTCTTCAAGGGCATGGCGCATACGAGCAATCGCTTCGTCGCGGCTTTCACCGTAAGTGATAAGCTTGCCTATCATTGAATCGTAGTAAGGAGGTACGTGGTAGCCCGCGTAAATATGCGACTCCCAACGAATACCTAAACCACCTGGCGCATGGAACATATCAATAGGACCAGGGCTAGGAATAAAGGTTTGTGGATCTTCTGCGTTAATTCGACATTCAATAGCGTGGCCACGAATTTGAATTTGCGACTGATCAATTGACAGTGGCTGACCGGCTGCAATGCGAAGCTGCTCTTTAATAAGGTCAACGCCTGTGATCATTTCAGATACAGGGTGCTCTACCTGAATACGGGTATTCATTTCAATGAAATAGAATTCACCGTTTTCATATAGGAACTCGAAAGTACCTGCTCCGCGGTAGCCAATTTCAATACAGGCTTTGCGGCAGCGATCGCCAATCTTGGTGCGCATTTGCTCAGAAATACCCGGTGCAGGCGCTTCTTCAACCACTTTTTGGTGGCGACGTTGCATTGAACAGTCACGCTCACCTAAGTGAATGGCGTTACCTTGGCCATCGGCTAATACCTGAATTTCAACGTGACGTGGGTTCTCAAGGAATTTTTCCATGTAAACCGTTGAGTTACCAAATGCAGCGCCAGCTTCTGCTTGCGTTGTTTCAATGGCTTTAATCAACTCAGCTTCGCTGCGCACCACGCGCATACCACGACCACCGCCGCCGCCCGCAGCTTTAACGATGATTGGGTAACCAATGCGCTTAGCAATGGCTTTGTTGCGCTCTACGTCGTCAGTTAGCGGGCCGTCGGAACCGGGTACACACGGTACGCCTGCTTTTTTCATGGCGTTGATAGCAGAAACTTTGTCACCCATAAGGTTGATAGTTTCAGCTTTAGGGCCAATGAAAATAAAGCCGCTTTTTTCTACTGCTTCAGCAAAGTCTGCGTTTTCCGCTAGGAAACCGTAACCTGGGTGAATAGCAATAGAGTTAGTGACTTCTGCAGCAGCAATAATGCGAGGAATGTTCAGGTAGCTTTCGGTTGCCGATGCTTTACCAATACAAATTGATTCGTCAGCCAGCAACACGTGCTTCAAGTTTTTATCCGCAGTAGAGTGCACCGCTACGGTTTTGATGCCTAGTTCTTTACAGGCTCTCAAAATACGCAGGGCAATCTCACCACGGTTAGCAATAAGTACTTTATCTAGCATAGTTAAGCACTCGCTTATTCAATGATGAACATTGGCTGGTCGAATTCTACAGGGTCTTGGTTTTCAACCAAGATTGCCTTAACCACACCGGCTTTATCTGCTTCAATTTGGTTCATCATCTTCATCGCTTCAACGATACACAGCGTGTCGCCAACTTTCACTTGCTGACCCACTTCTGCAAATGCTTTTGCCGTTGGTGAAGATGCACGGTAGAACGTACCTACCATTGGAGACTTAACAACGTGACCTTCTGGCTGAGCTGGCTCTGCTGGTGCTTCAGAAGCAGTGGTAGCGGCCGCCGCTGGAGCAGGTGCCATTTGCGGTGCAGCTGGTGCTGCAAAGCTGTAGTTCATTGGCGCTTGAACACCCGTTGGGCCACGGTGGATGCGTACAGACTCTTCGCCTTCAGTGATTTCTAGCTCGGCAATGCCAGATTCTTCCACTAGTTCGATGAGTTTTTTAATCTTTCTAATATCCATGTTCTGTCTCTGCTTTATTTATGCGATTTCGGTAAGTTGATTGCTGCAGTTAGCGCGAGCGAGTAGCCCATGGCACCAAGGCCAACAATGACGCCAGCTGCAACATCAGAAAAATAAGAATGATGACGAAACGGTTCACGGGCGTGAACGTTCGACAAATGCACTTCAATAAACGGGATATTGACACTTAATAATGCATCGCGAAGGGCGACGCTGGTGTGCGTGAAGGCAGCAGGATTAATAATAATGGCATCAACAGTACCCATAGCAGCGTGCACGCGATCAATCAGTTCAAACTCAGCGTTTGACTGAAAATGCGTTAAGGTCACGTTGCTTGACGCAGCCTGCGCCTGCAAATCATCTACGATGTCTTGCAAGGTTTGTGTGCCGTATTTGTCGGGTTCTCTTTGGCCTAACATATTCAGGTTAGGGCCGTTCAATAACAAAATATTCATCTAGTTTGCTGCTATCTTCGGGAAAAAGTCACGGTTATTGCCATTTCAACAAACTTTTGTGACAGTTGCACGAAAAAAAGCCAATTAATTTGCTCGTTTATTGTGTTAAATGCTGATTATAGTGATAGATAAAGATTTCGCAGCAAAATACTGGTCTAATCAGGTGTTTTCGGCGCAAAGTTTATTGGGAGGTTTGCTTGTTGGCTGCCTGTGAAACCGCAGCATGCTGCACTCTCAGAAGGCGTTAGTGGGGGATGAGATGGCAGTTTTAACGAAAAGTATCAGTATGTATTGCTATAAATTCTAAGGCGAGGCCTTAGTTGGGGAGCTTTCAAGGGAAAACGGCACACTCACGTACTTACCATGGAATTTGGCTACATAAATGCCAAAGTGAAGGTGGGGTAAGGAAGAAAACCCCGTATTGCCGGTATAACCGATAAGCTGCCCGCGCTTTACAGTTTGCCCTTTTGTTACTACAACACCTTTATATTTCAGGTGGTAGTATTCGCCGGTGGTTCCGTCGCTATGAAGAATAACAACGTAGTTAGCGTATTTTGCAAACTTCGGCGTTGGCCCGCCTTTCGTGCCGTCATCTTTCGTGTCGATCACTACGCCTTCCCGGGCGGCTAAAATAGGTGTACCTACAGGCGCGGCAAAATCGAGAGCATACCTTGACGCACCAGAATGACTAAAATTGCCGTTAAAGCCTTGCACAATACGGTATTTGCTAGCTGGTTGTAGCGGTGGCAGATACGTATAGGCGTTGTCGTGTATCGCGTCTACGCGCCCCACCGTCCATTTAACGCGCATAGATGCCCAGAATGCGTCGGCATTTTTTACTACGCCAAGGGGCACTTGGTCATTGGTATCTAAAAACGCATTAACGTGGGCTTTTGATTTAAGCTCCCCATTGCCTGTTGGAATGTCTTGCATCACATTGGAATACAGAGTTAGCGCTACGGGCAATTCTACTTTTCTCTGTACTGAGACTAAATAAAGAGAAGAAGACGAAGGCGTAAGCTCAAAACAAAAGCGTTTGTTATCAAAGCACCCCGTGGTTTTCGCTGTTACTGATAGGGCAAAAGTGAGCGAAATTAATAGGAAGGCCAGCATTGAAGCCACCCTTCTTTTCTGAAACCCGCCCCTATCCAAGATTAAGAGAGCAGCGCTTCGCACCGCTCGCCATACTCGCCATATGAGAAGAGGAAAGGCCTGGAATCGACGCGCCTTAGTCCAAGCGACCACTTTGACCGTCATTAGTGTTAAACCCATTGTTAAGCCACTCGTTTACGTGACCGGCAAAGGCGTCTGCTTTCATAAACCCGGTGACACGGGCTTTGGTTAGCTCGTCGCCGTTTTCGTCAAAAAACAAAATGGTAGGCAGGCCTAGCACAGTGAAGGTGTCAAAAATCTCCTGACGTTCTGGTGTGTTATCGGTAAGGTCCATCTGCATCCATACCGTATTGCTAAGCGCAGATACCACTTGCTCGTCAGGGAACGTGTACTTCTCGAACTCCTTACAGGCTACGCACCAGTCGGCGTACAAATCGACCATCACGGTTTTACCTTGTGCGTTAGCCGCCGCTATTTTATTACGTAAGTCTGCCAAGTCTCGCGCAACAACAAAGTCTGGGTGCCCTGCGTGAACACCATCAGAGTGCTCGCCCCAAAGCCCTGTGTTTAGCCCTGCTTGATAAGTAAGGCCAGCACTTCCCATAATGCCTATTGCCACCACAACAGCACGTACAAGCTTCATCAGTGAGTTGTTGCTGGCGCGATTGAGTACCCAGTAGTAACCGAATAAACCGAAGCCAAGCAATCCCCATAGGAAGCCAGTGGCTGGGCTATTATATAAACGCTCAATAAACACAATGGCCACGGCAAGCATCATAAAGCCGAAAGTCACCTTAACCACATTCATCCAGTTACCTGCTTTAGGTAGGAGTTTTCCACCTGTCATGCCGAACAGAATAAGTGGAACGCCCATACCAATACTTAACAAGTAAAGAGAAATAAAGCCCAGTGTCATATCGCCAGTTTGGGCAATAAATAGCAATATGCCGGTGAGCGGCGCAGTAGTACAGGGCGAAGCGATAAGGCCAGACAGTACACCCATAACAAACACACCTGCGAAACTGCCGGGCGTTTGATTGTTACTCATGTGAGTGAGCTTTTCTTGATACTTTGCCGGTAGCTGAATTTCAAAGCCACCAAACAAGGCAACGGCTAGCGCCACAAATAGCACAATGAATACGCCGAGTACTACAGGGTGTTGAAGCGCAGCTTGAAACTGCGCGCCGGCTACCGCAACCACTAATCCAAGCAGCGAGTAGGTAATCGCCATACCTTGAACGTAAACAAAGGTTAGCCAGAATGAATGCGATGCGGTTTTAGGCTTGCCCTGACCAATCACAATGCCCGACACAATGGGATACATCGGGAATACGCAAGGTGTAAAGGCTAGGCCTACGCCTAGTGCAAAAAATAGAGCTAAAGTGAGAGCAAGGTTATCTTTATCAATTAGCCTTTGCGCTAAATCGAACTGCTCGCTTTGAGAAGAGGCCGCTGCGTCATTTGAATTTGAGGTCGTATCTGTATCAGCAACTGCACTGCTTCCCACTTCATTTAAATACACGACTTTCACTGTGGGCGGGTAGCAAAGGCCGGCATCAGCGCATCCTTGATAGCGAATTTTAACTACGCCGTCACTGAGTGCTGACTCAATGGGTAGGGTAATAGATACGCCGTTGTAAAATACTTCAGACTCACCAAAAAACTCATCTTCAATCATTACCCCGCTTGGGTAAACAGGCTCGCCAATTTCGGCTTGTTTAGCCACAAACTTAAACTGTTTAAGGTATAAGTAATAGCCGTCAGCAATGTCGAAATTTAAAGTAAGCACGTTATCTTTTTGACTAAAGTCAAAAGCAAACGCTTGGTCAACATCGAGAAATTGGGGCTCATTTGTAAATGGATCGTCAAAAGCACTTGGCACTTGTGCAAACGCAAACGTAACTAACAGCGACATTAAACAAAGCACTGACACTACGGACGCAATAAAGCGACGAAACAGCGAAGCCAACGATAGGCAAGGCGAAGGCAAAAGGGTAGTCATAAGGTTGTCATTCATTTTAATCTATTTTTACGTCTTAGTTATTCTTGTTAAGAAAATACGGGTTCAGTTAGCGCTGCAGTGTGTTTTGTAGCCAATGCCCATAAGCGCTGCTAGCCTCAGCATTAAGTTCTAACCATTCAGGGACATCGTACGGATGTAGTTCGCTTACTCTATCGAAGGCCTGTAAAACGTGTTGTGTGTTCGTTTTAATAAGCAGTTGGCACTCTACGTCGGTTTCCACCTTCCCCTGCCACTCATAAACGGACTCTATACCCTTGATTATGTTGACGCAGGCGGCAAGCTTTTCTTCAACGAGCGTGCTGGCAATTAACTGCGCTGTCTTTTCATCGGGCGTGGTGCACAATACAAGCTTAATTGTCATAAACGTTTCCTACTTTGTTTCGCGCCTGTTACTTTGCTAGTGGGTCGATATGTAATTGACCTGAAAAGTCGCACTATTCTTTCATAGCTACAGTATATCACGGTCGTTATCGGTCGCTTTAAGTGGCTATTTAAGCGAAAGGGTGGGCACCTTTTCTTGTTATTACGTACAAAGACCCTATAACAGGTTATGAATACATGAAAGAGGAAGCATTTTGCGGGTTTTATTTATACTGTTTGCCCTATTACCTATTTTAGAGATTGCGTTGCTGATTAATGTAGGCAGCGTAATTGGTGGTTGGAATACCGTTGGCTTGGTACTTCTTTCTGCCTTTATTGGTGCTTATTTTGTTAAGCGCGAAGGCGTGAGTACGCTGCAAACGGCACAAGAAAAAATGCAGCGAAATGAAGTGCCAGGAAAAGAACTAGTTGATGGCTTGATGCTGGTGGTTGCGGGTGTTTTACTTGTGACGCCAGGCTTTATTACCGATATTTTTGGCTTCTTATTGGCAATGCCAGGCTCTCGTCACTTCTTTGCTGCTCAGGTCAGTAAGCACATGAAAATGCGCGTTGTTGCTGCGGGGATGGGGCCGGGAACTGCAGGCTTCGGACAGGGTCAGTCACCGTTTGGGCAAAGTCCTTTCGATGAGCGTTCACGTTCACATAATAGCGATGGTGATGTGTTTGAAGGTGAGTACACCGATCACACCACCAACGATTCAGATAAGCGCTTAAAATAGCGAGCCCCAACGCCCTCTCCGTCAGGTTATGAGCGCCGTTTACCGCGATAAACGGCGTTTACTTGTCCAATAAAAAGAAGTATTTAGCGAAAAAACCAATTTTTTTACATTTTTTTGCTTAAAAACCCTTGAAGTTATCTGGGTACTACCCCATCTATCCGTGCAGAAACGATTTTAACTGCTCAGCAATGAGCAACCTTAAACACACGGCATTTAGATTGTCTGAATGTCGATAATTACATTCATTTGAATAGTGGAATTTTCAGGAGACTTGAAAATGGCAATTCGTCCTTTACACGACCGCGTAATCCTTAAGCGCGCAGAGCAAGAAAGCAAATCTGCAGGCGGTATCGTTCTGACTGGTTCTGCAGCAGAAAAATCTACACGCGGCGAAGTAATCGCAGTAGGTAACGGTCGCATTCTTGAGAACGGCGAAGTTAAAGCGCTAGACGTTAAAGTAGGCGACACCGTTATTTTCAACGACGGTTACGGCGTTAAAACAGAAAAGCTGGATGGTGAAGAAGTACTAATCCTAAGCGAAAGCGACATTCTAGCGATTGTTGAGTAATTACAACTAACGTTAAAACGAATTTTAGAGGAATTTAATCATGGCAGCTAAAGAAGTACGTTTTGGTGATGACGCTCGCAGCAAAATGCTAAAAGGCGTAAACACACTAGCTAACGCAGTTAAAGTAACACTAGGTCCAAAAGGCCGTAACGTTGTTCTAGACAAGTCTTTCGGTGCACCTACTATCACTAAAGATGGTGTGTCTGTAGCGAAAGAAATCGAGCTTGAAGACAAGTTCGAGAACATGGGCGCGCAGATGGTAAAAGAAGTAGCGTCTAAAGCGAACGACGAAGCGGGTGACGGTACTACTACTGCTACTGTACTTGCGCAAGCAATTGTTACTGAAGGTCTTAAGAGCGTTGCAGCGGGTATGAACCCAATGGATCTTAAGCGCGGTATCGACAAAGCAGTTGCGGCAGCAGTTGAAGAGCTTAAAGCTCTGTCTACTGACTGTGCAGACAGCAAGTCTATCGCTCAAGTAGGTACTATCTCTGCAAACTCTGATTCAGAAGTTGGCGATATCATTGCTCAAGCGATGGAAAAAGTAGGTAAAGAAGGTGTTATCACTGTAGAAGAAGGTCAGGCACTTCAAAACGAACTAGACGTTGTTGAAGGTATGCAGTTCGACCGCGGTTACCTATCTCCATACTTCATCAACAACCAAGAAAACGGTACTGTTGAACTAGACAACCCGTTCATCCTATTGGTTGACAAGAAGATTTCTAACATCCGCGAACTACTTCCTACCCTTGAAGGCGTAGCGAAAGCGGGTAAGCCGCTAATGATCATCGCTGAAGATGTTGAAGGCGAAGCGCTTGCTACACTAGTAGTTAACAACATGCGCGGTATTGTTAAAGTTGCAGCGGTTAAAGCACCAGGTTTCGGTGACCGTCGTAAAGCAATGCTTCAAGACATCGCTATCCTAACTGGCGGTACAGTAATCTCTGAAGAAATTGGTCTAGACCTTGAAAAAGTGCAGCTTGAAGACCTAGGTACTGCTAAGCGCGTAGTTATCAACAAAGACAACACAACAGTTGTTGACGGTAACGGCGACCAAGAAGCGATTGAAGGCCGTTGTGCTCAAATCAAAGGTCAAATTGAAGACTCTACGTCAGACTACGACAAAGAGAAGCTTCAAGAGCGTCTAGCTAAGCTTTCTGGCGGTGTTGCAGTAATTAAAGTTGGTGCAGCAACTGAAGTTGAAATGAAAGAGAAGAAAGACCGCGTAGAAGATGCACTTCACGCAACTCGCGCAGCGGTTGAAGAAGGTGTGGTACCTGGTGGCGGTGTAGCACTAGTTCGCGCAGCAGCTAAACTTGCTGACCTTACTGGCGACAACGACGACCAAACAGTAGGTATTAAGCTTGCACTACGTGCAATGGAAGCGCCTCTACGTCAAATCTCTATCAACTCAGGTGCAGAAGCATCAGTAGTAGTTAACGAAGTGAAGAACGGCGAAGGTAACTACGGTTACAACGCAGGTAACGACACTTACGGCGACATGCTAGAGATGGGTATCCTTGACCCAACTAAAGTAACGCGCTCTGCACTACAGTTCGCATCTTCAATTGCTTCACTAATGATCACAACTGAAGCAATGGTAGCAGAACTACCTAAAGAAGACGCACCAGCAATGCCTGACATGGGCGGCATGGGCGGAATGGGCGGCATGATGTAATCATCCCCCAAGCTTAACGCTTAAAAGAAAGGCGCTGCTCATAGAGCAGCGCCTTTTTGTTTGTTTGACAAACCTAGAGCGTAACAGGGCTATGCGCCCTGCTTTTCTGCAATATACTCGTCCACCAATTCTTCAAGAATGGCAAGTGGCACCGCACCGTTTTTAAGTACCACGCCATGGAAATCGCGTAAGTCGAACTTATCGCCTAATTCTTGTTTCGCTTTCTCACGAATTTCTAAAATCTTAATCATTCCCACTTTGTAAGAGGTGGCCTGACCCGGCATAACAATATAGCGCTCAATTTCGGATGTAACGTCGCTAAGCGCCATACCTGTGTTGCGTACCATATAGTCAATTGCCTCTTCACGGGTCCAACGTTTATCATGAATACCCGTATCTACCACTAAGCGTACTGCTCTGAATAGTTCAGCTTGAAGGCGCCCCAAGTTATCTAGAGGTTTATCTTGAAAGCCCATCTCCCATGCTAGGTATTCTGAATATAAAGCCCAGCCCTCGGTGTAGGCAGTAAAAGGCGACATTTTGCGAATAAAGGGCATGCCTTCCAGCTCCATCGCCAAGGCTACTTGGAAATGATGGCCCGGAATGCCTTCGTGATAGGCCAATGTACGCATACTGTACTTAGGGGTTGCTTTAATATCATACAAGTTGGCATAAAATCGTCCCGGACGAGAGCCATCAATAGCGGGCTGCTGGTAGTAGGCGCCAGGAGCAGTTTTCTCTTTAAACTCCGGAATACGTACCACTTCCATGCCGGCCTCAGGGCGAATTCTAAATACATCACTTATACCTGCATCAATCTCATCAAGTATGGTTTGATAATCTTTTAGAATTTGCTCGCGGCCTTCATCACTGTCTTCGTAATAGTGAGAAGGATCGGCGGCTAACGCGTCCATCGCGCTAGAGAAGCCCTGAGTTACGTCGTAGCCTTCACCAGCAAGAATAGTCAACATTTCGCCCTGAATTCTTGCTACCTCTTTTAAGCCTAGGTTGTGAATTTCATCGGCAGTCATGTCGGTGGTAGTGAAAAAACGCAGCGCATTGGCGTACACTTTGTCGCCGTCAGGTAAATGCCAGTAGCCGTGGTCATTGCCAGCTTTGGCTTGAAGCGTGGTGAAGTAATCTATAAATAGCTGGTAGGCGCGGTCAACGTCATCACCTATGACTGTTTGAGCTTCAGCTAAAAATGCGTCTTGCTGTTCCGCAGAGATTTCTTCAGCCTTAGACATCTTTTCTTTCAGTGAGCTGTAAAGAATATTCTCTTCTATTGGTGAAGATATAAAGCCATTCATTTCATCTAGTACGCGGTCTATCACGAACCGCGGAGGGATAATGCCTTTTTCTTCACGAAGCTTAAGCCCTTTAAGTACTTGCGAGAATTTCTCGTCTACGGCACGCAAACGGCTTAAATAGTTCTCTACGTCGGTAGCATCATTAATCTGATGCTGACCTTCCATAAAGCTTGGAAACCCGTTTTGTACACCGAAAAGTTGGTTTACTGGGTAGCTGTGATACTGAAACGGCTCGTTACTAATGAGATAATCAAGCAAGTACAGCGTGATTTCTTTTGAAAGTTGCTCATCCTCGTTTAAATCTTCGTCGTCATACGCTAAAACCTTTTCTCGTATATCATGGGCTTTTACAAACAAGGCTTCATTTTTTTCTTGGCTAACGTCATCAAGCTCGGCGTTGTGGCCTTTAATGCCCATTGATTCCAAAAAACCGAGGGAGGTTAAGGTTTCAGGACTATCAAAAGCTACTTTCACCATTTCTCGGTTAAGTAGGTTATTAAAGTAAAAAGGTTTATCCGCATACCACTCGTGCGCAGCAAAAGTACCGCCTGCCAATACAATTACCAGTAAACCAGTACCAATCCATTTAAAAAATCGTTTCATCGTTATTATTGTCCGAATTTCATCCAACGTTTACGTTAACGGAAAAACTTAATAAAAGTAAACGGTAATTATGAACCCGGTTTAAAAAGAAAGGCGAACTTCATTACTGCCACCCCAAATGCCGCCATAGCCATGGTTACCTTTGTGATGGCCGCGTTGTTTAAACTCTCTGATAATATGCTGTATTGCAGTGTAAAGCGCTGATTATTGTAGAACGAACCTACCTCGTCTTTTGACCAACTGAGCGAGCAGTGATCGATGATGACGTCAGTAGTGTTTCTTACAGTGACCGCGTCGCCTTCTTTACTGTCTTTCCCTGGCCTAAAACGCATGTGACGAATAATAACCTGGTTAGCTTCAACGCTTGTTGATGCGCCAGAAATTACAATTCCGTGGGGAGATGTCTGTCCTGCAATGGTGACGTTGCCATGTTTTATTTCTAACTCCTTTTCTAGCGCGATCACGCCAGACACATTAAAGACAATCAGTCTGGGATAGTCTTGCGCAATAGCCCATCGCAATGTTCCCTGTTGTGGGCTTTTGGCATTATCAGACAAAGAGCTAACAACTAACACTTTTCCTTGATTTCCACCTTGTGTGTATTTTCCGAACCCCAGCGCACCTTCAAACGCCAATGATTGTGCGTGACAGTTAGACAAAGCGAGAAACGCGACGAAAGCGACAATCAGTTGAATTGGAATATATTTCGTTACTGCATGTCCTGCTCGTAAGGGTGGGCACCGGTGGTTGGAAGGCGGGCGATGTCTTTGAGTTTAGCGCTCCATGCTTGGAGTACCTTAATATCGTGGATCATACCCTCTAGTTCTACTGCTAAAATTGATACAAGCTCTCCATCTCGCATGAAGACTGGCACGGCAACAAGCGTTACGTTGCGCGGTGCGAAGTGGCTGACGGCATAGCCTCTGGTACAAGTTGTTGCTCGTAATTTCGCGGCTTGTTGTTCATCAAAGTTTGCGGGGTGTGTGCTGTCGTTCATGTTTTGATACTTGGGATGGTAGGCCAACATGACGTGACCCGCAGCAGATTCAAATAAGGGCAGTTTTGTCCCTGGCCTTATTGTTGTTATTTGCTTTTCTCTGGCATCTAAAACGTCAATAACAAACGCGCAGTAGTCGCCTAATGTACAGATAATTGCGCTAGCGTTGGTTGTAGCTATAAGTTTCGAAAGCGCAGGTGCAGTGATTCTCTGAACGTATCTGCTGCGCGAGTTAGCGGCGCTAATTTCGTAAATGCGTGTGCCATAGAAGTATTTTGTACCACGCTTTTCGACTACCCGTTCGCTGGTTAATGTTCTCAGTAACCTAAATACTGATGTGCGGGGGAGTTTAAGCGCTGACTCAATTTCAGAGGCACTTAACCCCGAGCGAGACTCGGCGATGGCTTGACATAGCTGCAGCGCCTGCATAACGCTTGGAATAACATACCTTTCCATCTTTTTGCGGTCCCGAAATCAAGATAATACTGCTCGATATTAACACGAATTAAACAAAATGCTACCGGTAGCATTTTAAATTATTGATTGTTTTTAAATCAATTACATTGAGAAAAGAGAGAAAACTGTCGTGCAACTCATCGCATCTATAAGAAGGTTAACGCTTTATCAATCGCATCCGGTAAGCGGTTTAATTTTGTATATTTAAAACAAAAAATTAACATGTGTAGGTGCTACCGAGGTGCAAGTTGAAGGCTCAGCGAGCGAAAAAGTGAATAAATGCGTGACATCTGTACTAAGGGCGACGATAAATCTGTGGAAGCAGAGTCTTATCTTCTGAATGTTAATAAAATAGTCATTTGTGTCTGGTGCTTTAATTACTAGGTCTTTTTAGCCCGTCGATAGGTGGCTTGTACTTGTCCTTATTTGAGATTACTCTGCCACGCCTGCTTTCTCATTCTCATTGGAAGCAGCGTTAAACTTAGAGCATTGTTCTTGTAAGGCATTACATTCTATATGGCACCACGTTCTTTCGCTTTTTTAAGCGAATTGAATTCACTAATTAGACCCGCAATAAACTACACCAGTGGTGTAGGCGCTATGCTGTGGTTGGCTAATCTGGTGTTACTGCTGAACATTGCGCTAGTTATCAGTGGTACCTTGGCTGACTCGGCAGAATTTGTCAGTGCGTTTAATGAAAGTTTGGTTGTAGAGCCTTTTTTCATTGCACTGGCCAATCACACGCTTTCGCAATTTATTGTTCCCACTATTGCATTAGTATTAGTTGGTCTCTTGGTAAAAGCCACGGCTATAGCAAAGGCGCAAATAACAAAACAGCGCCGACCTATTCCTTACCTTTGCCCTACATTCCCCCAGCCTTTTGTTCAGACGGTTGGCAGTAGAGCGCCCCCACTTTTTAGTTAAACGTCTCCGATTTAATTATTTAACGCCGAAAGCGTTGCGCAGTAAGTGTGACAAAGCTTTACCGGTGTGTTTTTCGATGCTGTAACGCTGCCATTCTTTATTAAGCGGCCCAGTCATCGCCGTTTAACTTGTGGGTTATAGGAACTTGTTTTGTCTATTCGTAACCTTTTTACTTTAATTGTTGCTGGTGCAGGGCTGACGTTGGCCGGCTGCAGCGGTGGCGTGCTCGACCCTAAAGGGCAAGTGGGCATGGATGAAAAGAATCTGATTATTCTTTGTACCATCCTCATGCTGATTGTTGTTGTTCCCGTTATTTTTCTTACGCTTTACTTTGCGTGGAAGTATCGCGCTAGTCGCGATTTCGAAATTTATACCCCTAAATGGGCACATTCGACCAAAATAGAAGCGGTGGTGTGGTCCATTCCAATTCTCATTGTCGTGTCGTTGAGTGTGATCACCTGGCGCTCTACTCACGCACTCGACCCTTATGCACCGCTAGAAGGTCAAGGAGAGCATCTTACTGTTGAAGTAGTCTCGCTCAACTGGAAGTGGCTGTTTATTTATCCTGAACAAGGTATAGCAACGGTCAATGAATTGGTGTTTCCTGCCAATAAACCCGTTGCGTTTAAGATTACTTCTGAAAGCACCATGAATTCGTTTTTTATTCCTCAGCTAGGAAGCCAGATTTATTCCATGGCGGGAATGGAGACTAAGCTTCATCTTATTGCCGACGAGCCAGGTACGTACAAAGGCATTTCTTCAAATTACAGCGGCGCGGGATTCACTGGCATGAAGTTTAACGCTATTGCTACACCTACCGAGGATGACTTCGAGGTGTGGGTTGCCAGCGTTAAGCAGTCGCAAACATCGTTAACGTCAGGTGCCTACGAGCAGCTTGCTGAGCCAAGCGAAAACAATCCGGTGACCTATTTCAGCAAAGTCGATGACGGTCTATTTCATAACATCGTTATGAAATACATGAAAGATCACGGCTCTATGGATTTCTACAACAAGCCGGAAAATGCCGCCATGGGCGAACATCACGCCATGCCTGAAATGCAACACAGCCATCACCAAGAGGATGCACAATAACCATGTCTTTATTAGGTAAATTATCTATTGAGGCCGTGCCCTATCACGAGCCGATTATTATGGTGACACTTGCTGTTGTGGCAGTGGTGGGTGTGGTCATTGCCATGCTTATCACCAAGCACAAACAGTGGGGAACCCTATGGTTTGATTGGATAACGTCTGTCGACCACAAACGTCTTGGTATTATGTACATTGTGTTGGCTATGATCATGCTGCTGCGTGGCTTCGCCGACGCTATTATGATGCGTACTCAGCTTGCAATGGCAACCAATGGTGCGCCCGGGTATCTACCGCCAGAGCACTACGACCAAATCTTCACAGCCCATGGCGTTATCATGATTATCTTCATGGCGATGCCGTTTATGATTGGGTTGATGAATATCATTTTGCCACTACAAATTGGTGCTCGCGATGTGGCGTTTCCATTTTTAAATAACTTAAGTTTTTGGCTGACCGCAGGTGGCGCAATTCTAGTAAATGTGTCTTTGGGGTTAGGTGAATTCGCAAAAACAGGGTGGGTTGCTTATCCGCCGCTAGCCGGGTTGGAGTTTAGTCCCGGGGTTGGCGTCGACTATTACATATGGGCCCTGCAGATATCCGGGCTCGGTACGCTGCTAACCGCCGTAAACTTCTTAGTTACCGTGTTTAAAATGCGTGCGCCCGGCATGAAGTTAATGCAAATGCCTATTTTCACATGGACCTGTACGTGGGCAAACATTCTGATTGCTGCTTCGTTCCCAATTCTGACGGCTGTGTTAGCCATGCTGACGCTAGACCGTTATATGGATTTCCACTTCTTCACGAATGAAGCTGGTGGTAACTCTATGATGTATATCAACCTGTTCTGGGCGTGGGGACACCCTGAGGTTTATATTCTGGTACTGCCTGCATTTGGTATTTTTTCAGAAGTTATATCTACGTTTACCGCTAAGCGCCTGTTTGGCTACAAGTCGATGGTGTATGCGTCGGGTGCCATTGCCATTCTCGGTTTTATTGTTTGGCTGCACCACTTCTTTACCATGGGGTCGAGCGCCAATGTGAATGCCTTCTTCGGCATTATGACCATGGTTATTGCCGTACCCACGGGCGTGAAACTGTTTAACTGGCTATTCACCATGTATCGCGGTCGCTTAATATTGAGTGTGCCTGTACTGTGGACATTAGGCTTTATGGTGACCTTCACCATTGGCGGCATGACAGGGGTGTTACTTGCTATTCCAGGTGCTGACTACGTACTTCATAATAGCTTGTTTCTCATTGCGCACTTTCACAACACCATTATTGGTGGTGCGGTATTTGGCTATCTGGCTGGTTTTGCTTTTTGGTTCCCGAAAGCAATGGGCTTTAAGCTTGACGAAAAAACCGGAAAAGCAGCCTTTTGGTGCTGGCAAATTGGTTTCCTTTTGGCGTTCATGCCCCTATATGTGCTTGGCTTTTTGGGTATGACACGCCGCTTAAATCACACCGACAATCCTGACTGGAATATCTGGTTATACATTGCTGCATTTGGTGCGTTTGTTATAGCAATTGGTATTTTCTTCCAGCTACTTCAGCTGTTTGTAAGCTTCAAAAACAAAGATAAGCTTAACGATACAACGGGCGATCCGTGGAATGGTCACACGCTAGAGTGGTCAACGGCGTCACCGCCTCAATTTTACAATTTTGCCAAGATTCCTCACATCAAAGACATTGATGCATGGACGGATATGAAGGAGCGCGGCGAGTCGTATCAACGCCCTGAAAAATACACACCTATTCATATGCCAAAAAATACCTCAGCCGGAGTTTGCATGAGCATGAGCTTTACCCTAATGGGCTTTGCGCTTATCTGGCATATTTGGTGGCTTGCTGTTGTCGGTTTAGTGGCAGGAATAGGAGTATTTATTAAGCGTTGCTATACCTCGGATGTTGATTACTACGTGCAGGTAGATGAAGTTGAACGAGTTGAAGCTACGCACTTAAGTGCCAATACAGTGGGAGGTCGCTCATGAGTACTATTGCAACATCAAGCGCCGCATCAATGCCGCATGAACACGCACACGAAGAACATCATGAAAACAACACCGTGTTTGGTTTCTGGTTGTATTTAATGACCGACTGTTTGTTGTTTGCTTCTTTCTTTGCTACCTACGCGGTGCTCTTCATGAACACGGCAGGGGGCGTGTCTGGCAAAGATATTTTTGAACTCAACTTTGTGGCTGTGGAAACCGCCGCGTTGCTTCTAAGCAGCATCACCTTTGGCTTCGCCATGATTTGCGCTCACCGACAAAACAAGTCAGGTGCACTTACTTGGCTGGCAGTGACATGGGCACTGGGAGCGTGTTTTATCGGTATGGAAGTATACGAGTTCCATCACCTTATTGTGCATGGTAACGGGCCGCAGCAAAGTGCGTTTTTAACGGCGTTTTTCTCGTTAGTAGGACTGCACGGACTGCACGTTACAGCAGGTCTTATTTGGATGACCATCATGTTTATTGAAGTAATCCGCCGAGGTCTTGGTGAGCAAACGGTTACCCGACTTAGTTGCTTAAGTCTGTTTTGGCACTTCCTCGATATCGTATGGATATGTGTATTTACCGTAGTGTATTTAATGGGGGCAATGTAATGGCGCTACACGATGCAAAATTAGCTTCAAATACGGACGGTCACGCTTCATCGACCCACAATAGTGATGACGCACATGGCGATGTGAAGTCTTATATTATTGGCTTCATTCTATCTGTGGTACTTACCGCTATTCCGTTCACCCTAGTGATGAATGGCGACCTATCTAAAGTTACCACGATTTGGAGCGTGGTAACTTTGGGCTTGGTTCAAATTTGGGTGCACCTTAAATACTTTTTGCACCTTAACTTTGTTACTGAAGAAGGCAGAGCCAATACGTTTTCGTTCTTATTTAGTGCGCTTATTATTTTCATGGTGGTTGGGTTATCCGTTTGGATTATCTACGAATCAAATGCCATGATGATGTATTAGCAAGTCTCTGTATATGCGTGGTCTAGCCTGACGATCATGTCAGGCTTTTCAATGTGTTTACTTCATCGCGGTCAGTACGATAAGCCCTCATGTTTTGCCCTTCTATTGGGGCAACCTATTTTGGGGGCAACATTGGGGCTTCTCAGTACACCTTGATACGCGTCTAAATGGGCGCGTTCTAAATTTGGATTTTACCCATGACCTCTACTTATAAACGTTACCTCTCAGTCACCAAGCCCGGCATTATTATGGGCAATGCTATTTCGGTAACGGGCGGTTTCTTGCTCGCGTCCCGTGGCGATATAGATTACTGGCTATTGCTCGCAACGCTCATCGGTTTATCGCTGGTGGTGGCTTCAGGTTGTGTCATCAATAACTGCATTGACCGAGATATCGACGGCAAAATGCAGCGCACGGCTAGCCGGGTTACGGTAACAGGCGAGTTGCCATTACTTACTGCGATGTTGCATGGTGCTGTGCTGGGTATTGCAGGGTTTGGCTTGTTAGCGCTTTACACCAACCTTACTGCCGTATTTTTTGCCGCTTTTGGCTACGTCATTTATGTGGGGGTTTACAGCCTGTATATGAAGCGAAATTCGGTGTATGGCACCTTCGTTGGCAGTCTGTCGGGGGCCGTTCCGCCCGTAGTCGGTTATTGCGCCGCGAGCGGTCAGTTTGATATGGCTGCGGCTATTTTGCTGGGTATGTTCAGCATTTGGCAAATGCCCCATTCTTATGCCATCGCTATCTTTAGATATAACGACTATAAGGCGGCTGGCATTCCCGTATTGCCTGTATCGCAAGGTATCGCGAAAGCAAAACGCCATATTGTTCTTCATATTGCGTTATTTGCTTTAGTTGTAATGCTGCTTCCACTTAGCGGTTATACAGGTATTGGCTTTTTAACAGTAGCTTTCGCAACAAGCCTTTGGTGGCTGTTGATGGCGCTGCGCGGATACAGACCCGACATCAACGTAGAAGGCTGGGCAAAACGTGTTTTTGGTTTCTCCATTGTGAATATAACGCTGTTATCCGTCGCTATGTCACTGGACTATCATACGTCAGTAACGAGTCTGTTTGCGCTCTCGTTCTAATTGACGTGTTTCGACTCTCTCGACGAGGTTGGCTTGAAAGCTTCCAATGCAGTGTGCGTATAGCAACGCATTCACTTTGGGCAATCAGGCCTGACCGAGTGCTTTTTGCCCTTTGTACAAGCGCAAAACTCAACATTCCTATCGCTTGGGCCAAGTCGAATTCTGGTAACAAAAGGGAAGGCTCGTCAATGATCGATAAAGGTTAACGATACGCAGTTTTTAAACAGCAGAGTAGCCTTTACATCGCTTTTTTAGCCCAACACATCACATTGACTAATGGCGGGCGAGTTGCTCACTAGGGTATACTTAGCGTGCACGATATTATTCTTAAACCCCCGAGACAAATTAGGTCCTTTCCATGGCAACGGCATCCGCACTTCACATTTTGGTTAAAACAGAGAAAGAAGCGCTTTCTATTTTAGAGCAGCTTAAAAAGGGTAAGGATTTTGCGACATTAGCAAAGCGTCATTCTAAATGCCCGTCGGGCAAGCGTGGCGGCGATCTTGGTGAATTCCGTAGAGGCCAAATGGTAAAAGCCTTCGACGATGTGGTATTTAAAAAAGACGTGCTCAAAGTACATGGGCCGGTGAAGACCCGTTTCGGCTACCACCTTATTAAAACGCTCTATCGTAGTAATTAAAACCAGAGCCCTTTAAAACCAAAGCCGCTTAAAACCGAAGCCGCTAAAGCCGAAGTAAGCCCGATCCATTCAACAAGCGTTTAAAGTATGTCCTAGCTAATTACCTTGTTAATTGCCCGGCTCCCACTTTTCACCGCATACTGAATTTTTGGTAAATATGGCGTACGGGCTGTTGGTGTCGTGCAGTGAATTGCGTAGCGCTGCGCCGTGATCTACCGTAATAAAAGCTGTGTCAGAGGCCTTACCTTGTTCATCCAGCATAAAGTAGTCGCTGGAGTAGCTTGTTAGCATCATGCGATTGTCGTAACCCATATCGCTTAAGCGAACCCGGGTAATGGCTTTAAATTTAGCGTCGGGGTTAGAAAGGCCTACGATTTTCTTAAAAAAGTAGCCTTTATCAGACTGCAGCTGGGAAAAACCATTTAACGTGTTTATCAGGTTTTTTAAATCTATTGCTTCGCGCTGCAGCATGAAGTCGTGCTGGATGGCATTGCCATCTTTTCTAAGGCTGTCTTTCGACGGTGCTTTACCAGCAGTATAGGCCTGCTCTGCTTCCATTGAAGAAAGGTGCGCTTGCCCTTCCTCTGTATAGTGAATCAGTGCGCTCGTATTCATGTTTACGTAGTAGTCGCTGATCCCCGCAGGCACCACTTCAAATAGCATAACATCTGGGGTTACGGCGCCTCGCTCTTCGGGCGTTTGAGGGCCTTTAGCCACGCACTTGTCAGAGATGAAATAATAATATTGGCCAGCTTCAATGGCGAAAGCTGTATTAGATAGCACCGCGCAGGTGGTCAGAAGTAGTAGCCTGGAAGTGAGCTGCTTAATTGCCGTTAAAGTACTGCCTATTTGCATATCAAAGACGCCTTTTTGTTTGATGCATTTATCTATCATACCAATGCTTGCCGACTGGTATAAGGCGTCATTGTAAGGGGGAGTGGGAGAAAGCGCGAGTTAAGCTTTAGAACGCGCTTTGTGTTTAGTTTGTAGCTCAATAATGCTAAGTAAGAACTTATGAGCCAATCCCACTGTTAACGGGGGCGAAGGACAATAGTGTCGCTAGAGTAGTCTGTAGATATCTGTAAATTGTCGGCAAGGGCGGCAATAAGCGCGTCTACATCATTGGTGTTGAATAGCCCTGCTACTTGCATGTTAGCAAGCGCAGCATCACCTAAAACAACCGTTTTATCCGTATATCGGCTTACTTCTTCAATCACGTCAATTAATGGCTCGCCGCGAAATACAATCTTGCCTTCACGCCAGCTTAAATCATTCGCGATATCTTCATCTGACACGGTCTCAACGGTGCTGTTAGGCAAAGATAAAAGCGATTTTTCACCTTGAACTAACGTCAGTGGCTGAGCCTGCGGTTTAATAATTGGATCAATAATGCTTTCGCCATTCGCTTTGTTAAGTGTATAGCTGGCGACTTCTACCACGCCTTCGGTAACTACCAGTTCAAGGTCGCCGCGGTGATATTGCACATTAAAAGCAGTACCAACCGCCTGTATGGCTTTACCGGCTGCAAGTACATTGAGCGGGCGGGATTTGTCTTTCGCCACTTCGATATGAAGCTCACCTTTGACAAGCTGAATAATCCGTGAGGTTTCAGTAAAAGCGATGTTCACTTGAGAGTTGGTATTAAGCCATAGTGTACTGCCGTCCTCTAAGCTAATACTCTTGTGCTCGCCCGGTTTGGTCGAAGCTTGTAACGAGTAGCTTGCCATTTGTGCAACAGGTTCGGTTTGGTTAGACGGCGAGAATAAATTTAGCCCCTGATAACTTAACAGCCCGACCATTAAAAACGAGGCAGCAATGGCCAGCGGGCGCTTCCAAGTCACGGTGTTGTGTGCTTTGTGTTTGGCGCTAGGCTCAGGTGTATGAGGTACGATCTCAGCCAGTTCGCTAAGCACCGACATCTTGTCCCACAAGGCTACCATTTCGAGGAAGGTGTCTCGATGCAATGGCGTTGCAAGCCATTTTTTTAGCGCTTGTGTTTCATTGTCATCAAGCCCTTCGTCTAGCTTTACAAGCCATTCGCTGGCGGCATCAAGCACACGCTCATCGCTATTAAACTGTACAACGTTACTATTGGTGTCTGACTTAGCGTTTTTTGTTTCGTTTGTTGAACTATTCATGGGCGTCTCTCTTTACATCCGCCGTACTGTGTTGCCCACCACTTTGATAAGCATTCGGCCGTGTATGTGACGTCGTTTGTCGTCGCATAAACAAAGTGCATCTTTTTATTCCTTCAGCAATATGCTTTTCCACGGTTTTTTCGCTTATCTCTAATTCTTGGGCAATCTCTTTAAGAGAGTAGCCATACACTTTCTTCAATACAAATGCGCGCCTGCATTGCTTGGGAAGGGCGCGCACTGCGTCACAAAACAACTTAAACTCTTGCTGGGTGGCGTTGTTGTGAAATGTTTCATCTTCAACACCGCTAATTGCGCTTTCCAGTGCTGCCGCAACCTCTACGCTGTCGTCTACCATGCGTGTTTCTGCACGCTTCAAGTGATCGTAGGCCAAGTTTTTTGCGGTTTTAAACAAAAACGACTTGGGCTCTTTAATATGCTCGGTAGATTTCGCCTGACACAAGCGAACATACGTATCCTGCAGTATGTCATCCACTTCTTTAGGCGGCACAAGGCGCGATAGCATTTTGGCCATCGAGCCGCGCGCCGACATATAGGCATTATGTATGGCTGTTTCTATGGGCATATTGTTATTTTTTATCGTTGTTACTTACTAAGACGACAGCCACGCTATTTTCCCCCAGTATTTTCAACATTATCGCTCAAAAATTAAATTTGTTAATGGGTTGTATATAATGCGACGCTAGTTTAAAACAACACCAACAATAACGTGTAGGGTGACGCATACGCATCACGCACTCTAATAATCAATAATAACAATAGCGTAAAACCAAATATGCCTGTGGCAAGTGAACCATTCGACACAATAATCATGCTGCCTTTTAAGCCTAAAGCTTTAACGGTTGCACTGTGCATGATGTCGTTCGGCGCAAGTCACACTGTTATTGCGCAGTCAGTGCTGCCCCACCAACAAGCAGAAGTGATTACACAGAATACATCGCCGGTCTCCGCAATAGATTTCGCTATTCCTGCACAAAGTGCAGACGAGGCAATCATCGCGTTTGCCAATCAAGCCGAGCTGACCGTAGTCTTTCCCTTCAATAAAGTCAGGCATATTTTTGCAAATGAAGTAAGTGGTAACTATACCCCGCAAGTAGCAATAGAAAAGCTTTTGGCTGGTACAGGCCTGAGTGCTGATATTGTCGATAACACCCGAATAAAAATAGTGCCTGCTAGCGATAGTGATGAAAACAATCACTTGCTTGGTCGTCTTTTTAACGCCATTACCGCACAAGACGATAGCTTGGTAACCGTACCTGACGAGCAAGGTAGTTACGATATTGAATACATTGAAGTAAGGGGATTACGAGCGCGTGTTGCTCAATCGGTGGGTATTAAACGCAACGCGAACGTCATCATTGATACTATTCAGTCGGTGGATATGGGCAAGTTTCCCGATCAAAACCTCGCAGAAGCGCTGCAGCGTGTCTCTGGCGTATCTATCGACCGCGCAGAAGGTGAAGGTCAACTTGTTACAGTGAGGGGGTTTGGGCCGGAATTTAATCGGGTGTTATTAAACGGCAGGCCTATGGCAACCGATAAGCTCGGGCGCGAATTCAGCTTTGATACACTGGCCTCTGAGATTGTCAGCAGTGTTACCGTGCACAAACAAAGCCAGGCGACTATGCAGTCAGGTGGCATCGGCGCTACGATCGATGTTCACACCGCTAAACCTCTTTCTTTCAAGGGAATGCGGGCGGCTGGCAGCATCAAAATGCAGTACGATACTAACTCGCAACAATATGCGCCTTCTACCTCTGCTATGTTCAGCAACACTTATTTGAATAACTCGTTTGGCATTCTAGCCTCTTTTACTCAACACAAGCGTCAAGCGCGACTAGAAGAAGCGCAAATTGATGGTTGGTTGGTAAATACTAACGTACCTGAAAGTGAGCTTTCTGAAGACGTTCCTACGTTATACGTTCCCAGAAATTACGATCAAAGAGTGCGTTTTGACGATAGGACCCGTACGGGGTCTGCACTCGTTTTACAGTATAGACCTAACAACAAGCTAGAGCTTACTGCCGACTATTTGGGGTCGACATTCGATGTGGAGACCTCGGCAACCTCAATGGGGCATTGGTTTACATCAAGTAATCTTGAAGATGTTACGGTTGATAAAAACGGCACGGCGGTGGCTTTTTCACAAAACAGTGGGCACGCCACCGACTTTCACGCGCGCACATTTAACCGTTCGTCGACTTTAAAAAGCTTCGGTTTTGCAGCAAACTATATCGCGAGCGATAGCGTAATTGTTGATGCTGATCTGTCTTATTCAATGGCTAATGTCGATGACAATAACGGAGAGGGCAATTCACTCTCTCTTATCGGCTATTTAAATCGCTCTTCATTTGACCATACTCAATCAAACATATTGCCGGCTATATCGGGCTTTGAACAAGCCAACCCTCGTCAAGTTAACGCTTTGGGGGAGCCTGTGGGGGTATCCCATTACTTAGACCCAGCTAACGGCCGTTCTCATGTGATGCTGCGCAGAGGATGGAGTGTTGACGACGATATAGGGCAAGGAAAAATCAATGTAAGCGTGCTTGGCGACGATAACTGGTTTAGCAAAATTGACGTTGGCGGAGCATTAACTCAGCGAGAAAAAGCCAACGAAAGAAGAGACAACGAAGCCGACGCAAGACACTGCAGTTTTTGTGGCTATTTTGATGCACCTGATATTCCCGATAGCTTCCAAACCATATTTGACGCTGGCGACGATTTTCTTGGGTCAATTAGTGGGCATGAGAACATACCTCATCAGTGGCTGCGTCACGACGGCGATACATTATTTCGTTACTTGGAGAACGCCGGTGATGTCAGTTTAGCCGCTGAAACTCGGGGGAGTTCTTTCGCGGTTAAGGAAACCGTGTATGCGGGGTATGTTCAAGCCGCTATTGAAAAGGATTTTGCGCCTTGGTTTATTGATGTGCATGCAGGGCTACGGGCTGAGTATACTGACGTAAAAGTAAGTGGTGTCGACGAACAGTTGTCGGCGTTAGTTATTTTAGACCAAACCGAACTGGGGCAAGAATTTGGCGCCTCGGTAAGCATTGATGAATCGTCAAACTACACCAATGTTTTACCTAGCGTAAGTTTTAAAGCCAGCTGGTTAGATAGCTGGGTATTTCGCGCGGCTTATAATCACAGTATCACCCGCCCAACCTTAGAACAGATGGCGCCGGGCGTAACTTACACCACCACGCGACAAGGTGGTGATCTGCGGGCGCGTATCGGAAACGCACAGCTATTGCCCTTTGAGGCAAAAAACATTGATTTGGCCATTGAGCATTACTACCAGGAAAATAGCTATATATCGGCAGGTTACTTTAGAAAAACGGTAGATAATTTCATTGTTAATGAAAGCAGTACACAAACCTTTAATAACGTGACTGACCCTAGCACCGGCACAGATCCAAACGCGGTTGATGATGCTGATGCATTAGCGCAGTTTTCCGTAATATCTCCTAGCAACGGTGAGTCTGCAACGGTTGAAGGGGTAGAGGTAGCAGTACAGCATTTGTTTGGCGAGTCAGGGTGGGGAATTCAGGCCAATGCGAGCTTTGTAGACAGCAACGCTGAATTAGACACCGCCAATATCCGTTCAACCTTCGCACTTACAGGGTTGTCGGGTGCAAAAAACATGGTGCTTTTTTATGAAAAAAATGCGCTGCAATGGCGGGTGGCCTGGAACCAGCGAGAAGGGTTCTTGCAATCACTGAACCAAACCCAAAGCACCGAGCCTACCTTTGTTAGCCCCTACAAGCAGTGGGATATGAGCCTTTCATACCAATTTAGCCCGAGGGTTTCTGTATTTTTTGAAGGAATCAATATTACTAACGAAACCGTGCATAAGCGCGGCCGATTCAGCAATCATCTCTTGCTTGTGCAAGACGCGGGGGCGCGCTACGCCTTAGGTGTAAACATCACGTATTAGTATTCGGTCACACGCAATGTGCAAGCGCCTAGCATTTATGTTCCTTGTGTATTCTTCTCCAGTGTTTCTATTTCTTTCCACAGTTTTTCTGATTGGGCGGTAAGCAATGAATAAGTCTTTATGTCACCGTTTCTTTGCGCGTGCATGGCTTTTTCAAGAAGGGCGTCATACTGCTTCCGCATCTTTTTGGTTGGATTGCTTTTAAAAAGTCCAAACATAGTGAAAGTCCTAAAAAGAGAGATAGCGAGAAAACGTTTGAACAGGAACTTTCGATCACCCATTTTCGTGAACAAACTTTCATAAACATTCATGGGAGAATACTTGAGTGAATAGCAGGCCACTTGGCTAAGTTGAACTCAGTATGGCCTGCACTTTGGTTACATTAGAACTGGTAAGTGACGTAGGCACTTATACTTCTGCCTGGCTCTGAGTAGCGCTGGTATCCATTGCCGCTTACGCCGCCAAAGAAACCACCAGTACCGTCTCTTACGCTATTAAGTACTTCCCAGCGGTAATACTCTTTGTCTGTAAGGTTGTAAATTGCCGTGGTAAAGCGCAGGTTTTCAGTAATGTCGTAGTAGGCGAGCAGGTCGAAAACAGCATAGCCTGCAGGCGTATGCGATGGACCTGCGCCGTTGTTCAACGAGGTGTAGCTAAGTTGAGTACTTTCTTCTACCCCTTTACTCAAAATTGCGACAAGTTCTGCGCCCCAATCACCTTCATCAGATACGTAGCCTAATCCAACTGTTGCGGTATCTGGCGATACGGTTTCTAAGTCGTCACCTGCATTGTTGAAAGCAGACGCGGTGTCGTAGGTACCGTCCAACGCTGTATATGCAAAACGACCTGATACATTATCGGTAAAATGATAATTGGCGGTAACTTCAAAACCGTCAACAGTCAGTTCACCCGTATTTTGTGGCTGCGTGAATACATCATCAGTGTTCACTACAGTTTCACAACCGAAACGACCGCACTGCACGGTAGTTACTTCAGTGCCATAAGGCGTTGAATAAGTCTCGTCTTGAATCATGTTGGTGTACTCAGTTCTAAACACCGACACGCTGACATTCCCGTTCTCGAAATCACCAATATAAGTGAGTTCAAAGTTAGTCGACTCTTGAGCATCAAGCTCACTGTTGGCTATACGATCAAGATCAATAAAGGTGTCACCAGTTATAATGTCGGTAACTTCATCCCCTGAGTTCGTGCCAAAATATAAGCTTTGTAGCGTAGGCGCTTGGTAGCCCTGAGCAACACGGACATTTATAGAATGACCTTTTACGAATTCGTAGGTTGCACCAATCTCACCAACCACCGCACTAAACTCGCTGTCTGTGATGCTTAACCCTGTGGGGTCTGAAAATGTGCTATCTACAGTAGGCGTGTATTCGGTTGAATCGTAGCGAAGTCCAAGGTTTACACTTAATTGCTCGCTAAGTTCAACCGTGTCAGCTAGGTAGGCTGTAATTAACGTTTTTTCGGTTTCTGGAACAAAGCTTTGGTCGCGAATAGGGTAGCCGTCTAATATAGGCGAGTCCGCGGTTTGTCCAGCGAACCTGCGGTCAAACATCACCGCTTCAGCGTCCACCTGTTGAAAACTAAAACCATAAATAATCTCATGGTTAAATTCTCCGGTGATTGATTTGGCCAAATCAACATTGAAACTCAATGAGTCCTGGCTGAAATTGCGGTCCTCGGTACGCAATATAGCGTCGCCGTCTGCACTGCCGTAAAGAAAGCTGGTTACACCCGATGAAAACAGCTCTTGATAGTTCAATGTCACATCTATGCTGTCAGCAAACGCTAGGCCCAGGTTTTCGTTGTTAAAGAAAAGCCCAATTCGCTCGCGGTTATTTTCATCCGCTGAGGTGAAGTCGAAATAAGAGTCACTTTGGCGAGAAAGAGGTACGCCGTTCGTTTCTCTGTCCGTTTTTTCGTAAACAAAGCCTAGTTGCTGGTGCTCGGAAAAGTTATAAGCAAGTTTAAGTAAAACTGCATCGACTTGATTATCCATCGGGTCAGCCTGACCACGTGCTGAGCCAGAGATATTCTCACCATGGCTGTGGGCTTCTGTTTCGCTACTGTCGCGCATTGTGTATTGCAATAGCGAGTCGAAGTTACCCGTTCTGTTAGCGACGGTGCCGTGTACTAGCCATTCGTCAGAGCGTGCATCAAAACCGGTTTTCAACTTAACGCCTGTAGCATCACCTGTGGCAGGTAAAAAGTCGCTCGCTTCATTGGTCACGTAGGTAACTGAGCCTGCAAGGGAGCCTGGTCCTTGCGCGACAGCGCTTGGGCCTTTAGTGATGTTGACGGCTTTTACGTGTTCCAATTCAATTTCGCCGCGGCTTGATCCATACATTCCATAAGCGGCAAATGAGCTTGGGTTTAGCGTTTCGCCTTGACCGACGCCATCTACAGTTACTGCTACGGCGTCTCCTTCCAAGCCGCGAATGTTGAAGCCATCGTTACCGAAACGGTTACCTGTATCATTAGTTTGGACCCCTGGGATATAGCGAGCGGTATCTTCAATATTTGTAATTGAGCGCTTTGACAGAGTTTGTGCATCCAGCACGGTTTCGACAGTCGTTGTCAGGGTTTCTTCACTTTTGGCCTTTGTAACTGCCAATTCTGATTGTTGAGCTAGGGCAGGAAGTGTTAGCGCACAGCCAAGCGAAATAGCTACCGTTGAGCGTTTAAATTTCATTGTTCTTTTCCAATTTTTAATAAAAGTGCAAATAATTAGTATTTCGTATCAACGCTAAGCCTCCTGTTTGCGTCGGTTGATATCATTTTTATTTTTCTTAAATCGCGCCTGTCAAAGCGATTTCTTGACACTTCGTGCGTCAAAAATCGATCGTAATACTATTGATAACTATTATCATTTGCAATAGTATGATTTCACTTTTACACAACTAGAAAATAAAAAACCATGAAAAAACACACGCTCATCAGTTTACCCTTGCTTATTGCAAGCTGCTTCAGTGGCGCTGCTCTAGCCCACGTGGCTTACCTAAAACCACTTCAGTTTGAACCGGTTAGAGGCGGTAAAGTCACGCTGGATGCATCTTTTGCAGAACAATTTTTTGTACCAGAAGCGGCAATTACGAATGCATCGTTTGAAGTGGTAACCCCTAGCGGCAAGCTAGTGAGTGTGGAGAAGGTTGTCGATCTGTCTACCCGTAATGTTCTTGAGCACACTTTAGAGGAAGAAGGGACTTACCAGTTTTCAACCGGAAAACGCATGGGGGCAATTTTTCGCGTGTATGAAAAGGACGGTGAGCGTGGCTCTATGCGAGGTAATGAAAAACCTCTACCTGAAGGTGCGATACTAAAAGAGCACTTTCAATCAGTTACGTTTGCAACAACGTACGTAACGAAGAAAGGGCCAAGTGAACAGGCGTTAGCGCCAAGAAATGACGGCTTAGAGATCGTGGCAGTTAATCACCCTAACAGTTTGTTTGCCAACGAGAGTTTTAATTTCAAAGTTCTGTTTAACGGTAAGCCTGTTACCGATCATGAAGTCTCGGTGTACCAAGGAAAAGATCAGTTCGCCGAAGAATCTGATGTAGAAAAAATAACGACAAATGCTAAAGGGCAAGCATCATTCACTCCTTCAGCACAAGATGTCTATTTGATGCAAGTAAGACTGCGTACCGATGCGCCTGAGGGTGCAGACGTGCCTACCTATAGTTACACCACCACACTTTCGTTCGAAGCCTACTAATTAACAAGGGTACAAGGAGATAATTATGTTTAAAACAGTAAGTTTAGCCGTTGTATCTGCGCTTTGTATTAGCGCTTCGGCAGTAGCTGCACCACATAGCGCCAGCGGCATTATATTGACCTATGACTTAAACAAAGACGAGTCACTTCCATTAGAAGAGTTCGTTGATGCCAGACGCGCTCGCTTCAATGCGTCTGATACCAACAAAGACGGTGTACTTGATGAAAGTGAATACGTTTATGAGTGGGAAGGCAAAGTAGAAAAACGGTTAGCTGAAGACAGAAAAGCATCGGTAAAACAAACTCACATACGTTTCCATGCTGTTGACAGCAACGATGACGAGTTCATTACTATTGATGAAGTAAACGCGGTGGGTGAGCGAAGTTTCTCGCGTATGGACAGTGATAATGATGGTGTAGTTGCACTGGGCGACCCTGAACCAGCGCCCCGTCGCTCGGCGTCACAGGAAAAAGATGACAAACCTGAGCTAGTACAGCGCCCTATGTTGCGCATGCCGACCAGCCACAATATTGAAGGCTTTGTCACCTTATACGACCAAAACGGTGACGAAAAGGTAACAAAAGAAGAGTTTCACGCCGTTCGCAAAGCGCAATTCCAGCGTACAGACGAAAACAGTGATGACAAGCTTACAGAGCAAGAATATGTGCTTGAGTTTGAAGACAGACTGGATGCACAGATCGAGAAAACCCATGAAGGGCAAATTAAGCAAACTTACGTTCGCTTTGAAGTTCTTGATACAGACGAGAATGGAAAAATGACATTTTCAGAGTACATGGTGTCTGGGTTTAATGCCTTTCATCGCTACGACACTAATGGTGATGGCTACTTAACGTTAGCTGATCCAGCGCCTGCGCCACGTCAGCAGGAGCAAAGTGACACCACCACTGCACAAGTCAGCGAATAATGGTTGGGCGTTTCCTTTTATATCTGGCGGTATTTACCGCCAGCTATGCTGTTAAGGCCGAGTTGTATGTGTTTCCTGCACCATCACCAGAAGCAACCTCCCACACGCTTAACACAGAAATAACCCTGTACGAAGAGCAGACACTTAGCGCCATTGAGCAAAAGAATATTGATCTACTGATTAAAGACACCTATCAAACGCTAGATAAATCAAACGCAACGAGTGCGCTTAGCGAAATTAATCAACGTTACGAAGGTACACTTCCGGCGTGGCTGTACAGTGCCATTAAGCGGTGCGAGGATTGGTTTAATCGGACTGAAGGTAACATAAGCTGCCGCAACGGTGCGCTTTATGACTATTGGGCCGAATATGTTCAAGGTAAGCATGACCTTTCGCGTCGCGAAGTGAGACGTCTTGCTCGTGTGGCGCGCATTGCTGAGGTCAATTTTAATGACGATAACAGCGTGGCATTTGCGTCACCTATCCAGTGGGATTTATCCGAGTTCACAGCTTCTCTTGCCGTAGATCGCATTGCTCACTACCTGACATCAATTAATATTCGTTCTTACCACATTAGCGCGCAAGGGCTAGAAACCCACGCGTCGAACCAAGGTTTTAGTTGGCAGGGGACCGTGGCGCAAGAGGCTGTAATTCAAAATGGCCGCGCAACGGACGCTGTTAGTAATCCAAGCACCATCGCATACATCAGGCCGTGGCAACGCCCAGTACTTTCTACTTCAAAGCTGGCGTCTTTAGAAAAGGGCGTGTTAAGCCACAGTGACGGTTGGCCTAGCTCCAAGTTTCAATCCATATCAGTGGCGGACAACGCATTTGAAGCCATGTTGTTAGCACACTTTTCGGCAACCAAAACAGCGCAGCAAGCCATGGAGTTAGTTAACGCGAACCCATCACTAGCGCTGAAGTTAGTTGATGAAAATGGCAGGGTGTTTACCAGCAACACCTATACGGCTCGCACGTCGGGTAAAAACAAGGCTGAAAAAAATGGCCACGCCATCTCAATTGATATCACCTTACCGCTATTTGACATTGCAGATTATCGCGGTCCTTACGTAAGCGTGTGGATAAGCGACGAAAAGAACCGGCTAGTAAAAAGCTTGGCGCTTCGCGGCACCAGCGAAAGATGGCTAGGCGAGCTGCGCACATGGTGGCGAAGAGTGGGTCGGAAAAATGAAGGTTTAGTCGATGGGTTTGCCGGGGCTACAAAGAAAAACGCGCCCTTGCACATAGAGTGGGATGGACTGGATGATTTTGGACAAAGCGCAAACTCTTCGTCGTTAATACTTCACGTTGAAGTGGCTAGAGAACACGGCGGTCGAAGCTATGAGAAAATTCCATTTACCTTTGATAGCCTGACTTCACCAATAACCGTAACGGGCACGGATGAAATCGCGTCTATTACACTTTCACTAATGAATTAGTCGTCAATCTTAAAATTGCAGTAACGTAACGAGCACTACCAAAGGCAGCTATCGCAAATCGCTATCTGAAGTTTTCATAGTCCTCATTATTAGGGCTGAGCGTTTTACCCTTTAAACGTGATACTGGCGTTTGCGGTTAGCCTGCCTTCTTTCACATCAACAGAATCCGAAATATCGTTAGGTAAACAGCCGCTGTGCAGCAAGTTGGCTGGATACAACACGGCGCGATTAAACATAGGCTCAATGCGGGCGATTTGGATGAACATGGCGGTATCACCGTTTATGTACGCTTTAGGTGGTAGCCCTACGCTGGTGGCTTGACGTTTTAAGGTTTTAAAATAGCCTTCGTATTGCGCTGCATTAACCCGCTCTAACCCCGTTTCAATATGTCGATAGAATGCAGTACCGCCCAAAGGTGCGCTAAACAGATAGTGTACCAATGCCCATTCATTATCCTTTTGCGTATCGATGTGTGGAATACATTGAATGGGCGACAAATTTTTCGGCTCTTGATTGGCTATGGAAAGTTGCACTAGGGGTATTTGAAGCGGCTTTTCCACGCCAAAATCTTGTAGCCCATTATGCGAAGCAAGTTGGCTAAACAGCAGCGGAAGCGAGGTATGTAGGTGTTCGACATACTCCTGGGGCGGGTGACTTCTCACCCCCGGATAAAAGTCGCCATCTTGTTTTGTAAATGGGTGGTGTTGAGCAATTGTTTCTACCAAACTCAGCGGGTCTGGTATGAAACCATCGATAACAACAATCGGTATGGCTTGCTCACCAACCTTAATCAATTCGTAGTTTGAAACCATGCGTCTGCGTTTTTATTCGCCTTGTTCTTTCTGTCGATAAGGGCATAGATTTGTGCGTTTGACGCTATAAGCGTGTAAACGCTTTGCAGCATGTGTTGTGCATGCAAATCAGCAATCGCGTCAGCACTAAGCGCCGCTAGCTTATCTTCATCAATGGTATATAACCCTGTTATAGACGTTTTGCTTTTGTTATCAAAGGTAATATCTAGGGTGAATGGTGTGATAAGGTTGTGCTGTTGCAGCGCGGCAATAAAACGTTGATTTTGCGTTTCACCGTCAAGAAGCTGAGCAAGGAGCTGCTGCTTTTCTAACAGGTAGTTACTGGGCTCTCCTGTGTTATCAAAAAGCGGTGTGCCTTTTTCTTCGCTTACTGAAGCGTTATCCATATCAATGCACAGCACCCAGTTGCTGCTGTCAGCGCTTTGCGCTTCCGTTCCTACATAAAAAGGCAGGCGTTCAAACTGTGCGGGAATATAAACCGTGTCCCATTCACCTTGTTGCCAAAATAGGTTTTCTTTTTCTTCAAAACCTAATAAGGCAGATAAGCCAAATTGTCCTGAGTCGTCAAACTTGGTGATCACCACGGGATAATGCACCACTAGCTTGTTTAGCTCAGAGACCACCACAGGAACAAGGTGCTGATTGGCACTGAGTGACAATGCATCGTCGGTTACTTTCAAATCTGCATGTTGTTTATTATTAATGGCAACCATGTGAGTCATACGTAGGCCCTGCTTATTGATTTACGTTAAACGGCCTGCAGGCCGAATTGGTGAATTTTATTAATAAGTTCGCGATGTTTAGGCAGTTTCTCCACCGCCATGCCGCGAGCTTTTCTGTTCTGCATCAACTGTTGCTCAGCAAAGTCGGCGTTCACCCATTGCTGATGTGCGCCTAAATCTGAGGTGAACCCCATACCGTACAGGACATACTGATAGCTTGCCGCGGGGAATACCTCGTTGTTGCTGGTAAAGTCTTTGTCACTAGGTGGGTGGTATTGCCACAGTGCGAGTAATTCTTTTAATGAACCGGGAATAGTATGACTGTCGCGATTGTCCCGCCAAAATGCGCTGTCTTTTCGCTTACTCAACATGTAATGCAGCTTTAAGAAGTCGATAATTCGCTGCCAACGGTACGAAAAGGTGTCATTAAAGCGCTTCGCCACAATATCCATTACGGCCCGGTTTGCTGGTAACTGTTCGGCGATCATTGAGGCAGACAGCTCCACCAGTACAAGCGCTGAAGCTTCTAACGGCTCTAGAAAGCCCGCCGCTAGCCCGACAGCCACGCAGTTATTTTGCCAAAAGCGCTGTCTGTGTCCGCTTTGAATAGTAATGTCTTTTACGTTTATCCCATCTATGCCGTTTAACGTGCTGGTTTGGCGAACGTATGTGTCTAAGCGTGCATAGGCGTCATCTTTACTTTGATGCCTACTGGAATAGACGTGGCCTACACCTCGGCGTGACTGTAAACCGATATCCCAAATCCAACCGGCGTCTTGTGCGGTGGAGATAGTGTGGGATGCAATAGGACTTTGCGGGGTGTCATAAGGCACGTGTACTGCTAATGCTCGGTCGATAAAAAGTACATCGTCACAGGGAATAAACGGCACCTTGTAGTGTTCGCCGAGCAGCATAGATTTGAAGCCGGTACAGTCAACAAAGAGGTCGCCTTCTATTGTTACCCCTTGCTCGGTATGAAGGGCTTTGATATCGCCGTTATTGCTGCTTTCGACGCGGTTAACGTCGGCCAGCACATGGTGTACACCTAGTTTTTCAGTGCAGTGTTTGGTTAAGAAGGCGGTAAATTTTCCTGCATCTAGGTGATAAGCATAGTTTGCGGTGCCTGCAAACTCTGCGTGGCGTATGCTTTTAGGTGCACAACCTGCTTCGCATATAGCTTCCTGAACACATACTGCATGGGAAAAAGACTCGTTTAATTCTGGTGCTACAGTCTGCCAGTAAGGACCTAAATTTGTTTGCGAAAACCCTTGGGGCAGCATGAGAGGGTGGTAGTAAAAATCGTGCTCTTCACCAGTGGTCCACTTAGCAAACTTTGCTCCTTGCTTGAATGTGGCGTCGCATTCTTTGATGAAAGTGGTTTCGCTAATACCCAATGCAATTAGTGTTGAGCGCATGGTTGGCCAGGTGCCTTCGCCTACGCCGATAATAGGCACATTGGGGCTTTCTATTAAGGTTACTTTAATGTCTCTGCGGGTAGCGCATTGATGTTGCGCTGCAATACGACCAGCCGTTAGCCACCCTGCGCTACCGCCACCAACTACTACAATGTGCGTTATGGGAGTTGCTGTTGTCATACTGATTTCCTGAATAAAAACTGTGGCTACCAAATGGTAGCCACGAATGTGGGACCAACAAATGTCGGCCCCAATTACGCGAAACTAAAAGTTTCCGCGCACACCGAAGGCCCAACGTCTGCCGCTGTCTTCAACCAACAGCAAGTGATTAGAGAAGCGACCGCGTTTATGTACAAACTCTTCTGTAAGGTTAATACCTTCAAAGAAGATTTCTACATTGTCTGTCACGCTGTAGCTACCGCTAATGTCAAGCTGTTGATAAGACTCAACAATGGTTGGGCCGTCACCCTGCCCTTGTGTTAACGACTGAACAAACTCATCACGCCAGTTATAGGCAAGACGAATTTGATAATCGTCAGTTTCATAAAATGCCACCAAGTTGTAAGAATCGCTTAACCCGGTTAGTGCAAATACCTGATTAATATCGAATGGATCGAGTTCGGCGTCACTGTCAACGATAGTTCCGTTGGCAAGCACCCCAAAGCCATTATCGAAAGTGTGCTGAAGCGCAAGCTCGAAGCCGTCTACCGTCGCGTCTTCACCGTTATTTGGCAGAGTATTGGTAAACACAGCAACGTCATCACTCGCATCTGGCGCGCTAGCGTTAGTGCCTGTAGAAGGGTCGGTTAGCAGGCTGCCATCAGCAAGCTCAAAGGTTTTGTCTTCTTGGCTATTAACAATAAAGTTCGATACCAACTTTCTGAAGTAACCAATCGATGCATAGCTTGCTTCGTCATAGTAGTACTCAAGCGACAAGTCCAAGTTGTCCGATTTGAATGGCTCTAGTGCAGGGTTACCACTGGTAGACGTTAAATCACCACCTTGGCGGGTGGTCGTAATTACGGTTACCGGCGACATGCTGTTAAGCGTAGGGCGAGTAATAGTTGAACTCGCCGCAAAGCGCGCAATTAAATCGTCGGTAATTTCTAAACGTACGCTGAAGTTTGGCAATAGCACGTCGTAATCAGACTCAGTGGCAATACTTTGCGCATCGCCAAAACCAGCCAGCATTTCGGTTTGATCCAGAATCGTTAAGCCCGTTATTGGCGCTTGCGTTCCGTTAACCGTCACATCCGTCATTTCATAACGCACACCAGCGGTTGCGCTTAAGAACATGTCTGCAACTTCGCCTTCAAAGTCGAATTCCATATAGGTAGAGATAATATCTTCTTCAACTTCAAAGCTGTTATTGCGACGTACCGCATCAAAACTAATCGACTCACCGTTGACGCTTTGATAATAAGACTCTAAAAACGCAAAGTTGGCTTCGCCATCATGGGCAAGCCAAGAGGTGGGCATGCGACCGCTACCACTTACGTCAGAAAGAAAATCGCTGCCTGCGTCAAAAACGTATTGGCTGCCTGCTGGGATCTCAGGCAAGTCAGGGTAACCACAGTAAGTACAGTGAATACCTACACCTTCATTGTCCCAACGGGTAAGTGATTTGGTTTCGGTGCTGTACTGTGCGCCAAAGCGAATTTCAGTTAAGCCGCTGCCATCGGTTACGTATTCGCCGTCAAAGCGCAGCTGGCTCACTTCGTCTTCTACCGCCCAGCCTCGACGCAGCATTACGTGAGCTCGGCTGTTCGCTTCATCAAGATGATTGCTCACACCATCAGGTGTCAGCGCAGGGTTGTATATAGGGAATCCGTCAGGACCAGTAACAATCGCGCCATCTAGTTCTTGCTGTCCGCTATAAATATTGTCATTAGGCGAAGCGAACATGCTGGCAACTGGTAAAATGTTGTCATCTACTTGGAATCGTACACGGTTGGCATAACCAATAAGTGAAAGCTGATCGCCGCCACCATTATTGGCTTCGCGTTCGGCTTCTGAATGACTTAAATCAAACGATAAATTCAGATTATCAGAGTACTGGTAATCAAAGTTAAGGCCTATGGCATAGGTATCAGTTAAACGGTCGAACGTTTTGGCGTGCATATCTGTCGCCAAACCTACCTCTTGGTATAAATCGACAATAGTACCGTTTGCATCAACCGTTGGGCTGCGGCGATTGCCGTTTTCATCAAACAGGCTGCCGTCATCACCTACACCCTGAATGTTAGGTGCGGTAAACCAGTGGCCGTACGACGTTGCTTCAGACTCTACGTCAAAATCTGAATACAGTGCGTCAGCAGTTACAACCAGTTTGTCGTTAGGTGCATATTGGAATACAAGATTAGCGTTTGTACGGGTACGCTCTTCAAAGGTCACTTTGTGATCGTAGTTTCGCGGTGAAAATACATTGCCTGTCCAAGCGTCGCCTGACTGCGTAACAGGGTTTGGCACGCCAACGTTTTCTAGCCAACCGTCCATCTGAGCCTGGTTTAAGCGAGTCTCACGCTCTTGGTGTGAAACGGCAAGTAATACACCGAAGGTGTCGTCATTGAACGTGTTGCTAATAAGGCCAGAAAATTGCGGCGTAGTTTCTTCGCTATTTTCGTCGTACACGCCTTTTACCGAGCCCGCCATTTTAAAACCGTTTAATGCGAACGGGCGCGCGGTATTAATATTAATGGTAGAGCCTACACCACCAGACTGCATTGTGGCCGTTGACGTTTTATGCACATCAAGGCTGCTTACTAACTCAGAAGCAATCGTGTCGAAACTGAACGCACGCGAATCGTTTTCAGACGCCATTTGACGGCCATTTACCAACACGGTGTTAAACTGTGGTCCAAAACCACGTACGGTAATTAGCTGGCCTTCACCGCCTGAACGGTCGATAGATACGCCGGTAATACGCTGTAGTGATTCAGCTAAGTTGGTATCGGGAAAATCACCGATGTCTTCTGCGCTAATGGCGTCGACTACGCCAGCAGAGCTGCGTTTAACATCCATCGATTTTGCAACCGATGAGCGGATACCACTTACCTCAATCACTTCTACGTCTTTATTGGGTTGCGCGTCTTGGGCAAATGCACTATTCGCAGAAATAGCCGACGCTAAAACTGCTGCCACTGAGCATGCAAGCTTGGTTTTCCTATACATGATGGTGTGTGTCCTAATCGTTAATTTTAATGCGCCTTATGGTGTGCACCCCACTTGGCTTTCTCTCACAGCATTTCGCTGTTAATTCATCAAGACGACACGCTTTGTAAAATCCCCCAAATTTTTTTAACAATTTTTTAAATTAATTGAGTCACCTTATTTAAAAGGCGTGATTTCTTCGACATCGATTATCGTATTTCACCTTTACGTGTGTTTAAAAAGTGCACAATTATTAATGTATTCACAGAATAAATGCTTTTTTATCCACTTCATTTATCGCCTGTATGCCATTTCTATATAAATATTAGTTATGACTCGTAAGTAAATGATACTAGTGATGTATGCCCATATAGCGTAGCTTTGCCGCAGTTTCGCTTGAAAAATAAGCGGAATGAGGGGTGCTATTCGAAGCAAAATAAATACAGAAATTGCCTGTTCTGTTTTTGATTTCGCTAGAGAATGCTAGGCATAAGTGAATAAAATGGCTTAGTACTGTTTAAAGGGTGTCATTCTCGGATAGCCGGAATGTGAGGAGAAGCGTGTGAAAATCATAATATTAAATGAGTCAAAAGCGCCAGATCCGCTAAATAATGTGGAGAAGCGATGTGCGGCTACACCTAGTAGTGCACAGCGTCTGGTGAAAAAAGGGGCGACCTTACTGCTAGAAGCGGGGGCGGGCGTATACTCAGGGTATTCAGATAAAGAATACAAGGATGTAGGCGTGACTGTCATCGATGATGTGAATGATGCATTATCAACAGCAGATATGCTGGTGGCGGTGAACAAACCCACCGATGCACAGCTAGCGTTGATGAAAAAAGGGGCCATTGTGGTAGGCCATCTCGACCCTTTCTTTCAGCAATCGCTTGTTGAGTCTATTGCAGAAAAGGGGCTAACCGCTATTTCTGTAGAGATGATCCCTCGTTCTTCTCGTGCACAAAAAATGGACGCATTGAGCTCGCAAGCGAGTCTTGCGGGTTACGTAATGGTGATGCAGGCGGCGAATCAGTTGCCATCAATATTACCTATGATGATGACACCGTCAGGAACAATAAAACCAGCAAAGGTATTTATTATTGGAGCTGGCGTAGCGGGTCTTCAAGCCATAGCAACCGCGAAACGCTTAGGCGCAAACGTACTTGCTTATGACACCCGCCCTGTGGTGGCTGAGCAAGTAGAATCGCTAGGTGGCAAATTCCTTAAGATCGACATTGGGGAAACAGGCCAAACGAAGGACGGTTATGCAAAAGAACTGACCGATGAACAAAAAGCGAAGCAGCAAGAAGCGCAACGCGACGCGATTGCCGACTCTGACATTGTTATTACGACAGCGCAGTTATTTGGTCGCAAGCCACCAGTGCTTATCTCAAAAGATACATTAGCACTCATGAAGCCGGGCAGTGTGGTTGTAGATATGGCCGCAACATCAGGTGGTAATGTTGAAGGTTCGGTTGCTGGCGAAACCGTTGAAGTTAACGGTGTAAAGGTAATTGGTAATGGTAACTGGAGCCAGTATGTGGCTAAAGCCGCCACCGACATGTACGCCAATAACATCTACAACCTTGTGGATGAGTTCTTCGACGATGAAACCAAAACCTTTGGGCTGAATTTAGAAGACGACATTCTGGCCGGCTGTGTTATCGCCCACGAAGGTAGCATCACCAACGACATGCTTAACAACGCATACAAAGGAGCCTAATCATGGAAATCATTTACCTACTTTTCATCGTGCTACTGGCTGCTTTTTTGGGTTTTGAGTTAATTCGAAAAGTCCCAGCAACCTTACATACACCCTTAATGTCAGGCTCTAACGCGATATCGGGTATTACGTTAGTGGGAGCATTGGTAGCCTCGGGTAGCGACAACAACTTGCTAACGACCATTCTTGGTACCGCAGCGGTGGCGCTGGCCAGCATCAACGTGGTGGGTGGTTATCTCGTTACTGATCGCATGCTTGGCATGTTCAAGAAAAAAGATAAATAAGGAGTACGCAAGTGAGTGATATCGTAACCGTAATAAACCTTGCGTACGTAGTAGCTGCGGCACTATTTATACTAGGACTTAAGTTACTTAGCCATCCAGATACCGCGAAAAAAGGTAACCTTATTTCTGCCATTGGTATGCTGGTTGCTGTCGTCGTCACCCTGCTTGACCAGCAGATTATTAGCTATCATTACATCCTGCTAGGTTTTGTTATTGGTGGCGCCTTTGGTGCGTGGAAAGCCAAGACCGTTGAAATGACGGCAATGCCAGAAATGGTGTCGTTATTTAATGGCTTTGGTGGCGCAGCGTCATTGCTTCTGGGTTGGGCAACATTAGCCGGAATGAGCCTAATTACTCTTAAAACGGAAAGTGCGTTTACTTTTATTACCCTGTTTTTCACAATTTTAGTTGGGGGCATTACGTTCTCTGGCTCGGTGGTAGCCTGGGGTAAGTTGTCAGGAAAAATGAGCTCTAAAGCCGTTATTTTCACAGGGCTTCGCGAGCTAAGCATCTTGCATCTAATTGGCATGGTGGTGATTGGTTATTTCTTTACTACCGACCCAAGCAACCCACTTTGGATATACTGTGCTATTGCATTGTCACTAAGCTTCGGCTTGTGGGCTACCATTTCAATTGGTGGTGCAGATATGCCGGTGGTTATTGCGCTGTTAAATAGTTACTCAGGTGTAGCAGCGTCGGCGGCAGGTCTTGCTACAGGCAACACAATATTGATTGTTACCGGCTTATTAGTAGGCGCGTCAGGCTTAATTCTTACCAATATTATGTGTAAGGCCATGAACCGTTCATTGATGAATGTGTTGTTGTCTGGCTTTGCCAAGCCAGTCGAGGCCGGCGAAAAAATAGAAGGCGAGATTAAAGTACTGTCGGCGCAAGATGCATTTTATGTATTAGAAGCAGCGCAAGCAGTACTGGTGGTGCCTGGTTATGGTATGGCGGTTGCGCAAGCGCAGCATGCGGTACGTGAACTTCAGTCGTTGCTAGAGGAAAATGGCTGTACGGTTGACTACGCCATTCACGCTGTAGCGGGGCGTATGCCGGGCCACATGAACGTGTTATTGGCAGAAGCTGACGTGCCTTATGACCAACTATACGAGATGGATGACGTTAACCCTCGTATGGAAAACTATGACGTGGTTATTGTTATCGGTGCAAACGATGTAGTTAACCCAGCAGCCAAAGAGATGAAAGGAAGCCCTATTTACGGAATGCCAGTTATCGAAGCACACCGTGCGAAAACGGTCTTTGTACTTAAGCGTTCTGCGAATGCCGGTTTTGCCGGTGTAGACAACCCGCTGTTTTTCAAAGACAACACGCGCATGGTTCTGGGTGACGCTAAAGACACTATTAACAGCATTATTCGCGAGTTCGGAGACGACTAATACAGCGTATCTCTTTGAGACATCTTCTATAAAGGCCTGTTTAAAACACAGGCCTTTTTGTTGGGTATTAAACTTAATTATAAAGTACTCAACTATAGTTGTAGTTGATGCTTATCAGCTCTAGTATGTGAATGCAATAGATGTTGAGTTAGCTATTCATATAGTCGCATAGAGATGTACGAGTAAATGTCTACGACCCCTTTTCATATTGAGCCGTTTAGAAATTGTATTTTGGTCACGCTTCGCGGTAAGTGGGATATGTCCACGAACATTCAGTACCTTGCTAAGCTTTCTGATTGCTTGAAAACCCGTAAAGGCAGACCCTTTCACTTATTTGTAGACATGCGTAGTTGGCAAATCCCCAATTCTGATACCTTCAATCAAATAAAAGCGCCCATCAAGTTAGATAGGCGAAGTCAGCTCAGCGAGACATGGCTGGAAGATGAAGCAACAGATGCTGATCACATTGCAGAGAAGTTTTTTAGCGCGCCATCAATTAAACTGGGATTTGAACTTGAACGTACTCAAAGCATCTCAGAGTTTATAACCCATTGTGAAGAAAAAGCAGATAACGTTGTTATAGATTATGTTCGAACTTGGATAGGCTAAAAAAGCCCGCGTTCGATAAACAAAATTCGTCGCGACAATAGATATTTTATATCGCAACAACTATCGCGTTCAGTCTTACGTTGACTATAATACGCTGCTTATTTTCGCACTTTCTATGCTAGGTATTGGCCTAGCCCACTTACAAATAGGTGAATAAATTGTCAGATTGGAGCATCGAAGAAGCGGAGCGCGTCTATGGCGTGTCTCAATGGGGTGGCGGCTATTTTCAAATTGGTGAAAACGGCAACGTCCATATTACCCCTGTTCCTGAAGATCCTAGCATTCGAATCGACTTTAATTCGGTAATTGAAGATATCCGCAAAGAAGGCGTACAGTTTCCTGTTGTAGTGCGCTTCCACGATATTCTGCGCTCGCAAGTTGCAGGCTTGAACAAAGCATTTAGAAGCTCCATCGAAGAAGCCGAATACCAAGGCCAGTACCAAGGTGTGTATCCGGTAAAAGTAAACCAAATGCGCGAAGTCGTTGAGGAAATTGTCGATGCGGGCAAGCCATTTAACTATGGCTTAGAAGCGGGGTCAAAAGCCGAGCTTCTGACTGTGCTTGCCATGAATACTAACGAAGAGTCTCTGACTATCCTAAATGGTTATAAAGACGACGAAGTTATGCGTCTTGCGCTGTTAGGAAGAAAGCTGGGTCGCCGCGTTGTGGTAGTAGTTGAAAAATACACCGAGCTTCTTCTTCTGGTAAAAATAGCCAAAGAGCTGGATATCGATCCTATCATTGGTGTGCGCTCAAAAATGACGGTGAAAGGTCGTGGTAAGTGGGAAAGCTCTGGTGGTGAACGTGCGAAATTTGGTTTAACCATTACTGAGATCATTAACGCAGCCCGCTACCTTGAAGAGCAAGGCATGGCGCACTGCTTAAAGCTGCTGCATTTCCATATTGGTAGCCAATTAACAGACATTCGTGCGGTTAAAGAAGCGGTAACCGAAGGCGCGCGTATTTACGCAGACCTTCACAAAATGGGCTTCGAGCTAGATTATGTTGATGTAGGTGGTGGCCTTGGTATCGATTACGACGGCAGTAATTCAACTAATGAATCGTCGCGTAACTACAGCATGCAAGAGTATGTTGCTGACGTTGTCTATGGCATGAAGGAAATGTGCGACCTTGAAGGCGTACCGCATCCGCATCTGGTTAGTGAAAGTGGACGTGCAATCACTGCGCATCACAGCTGCGTTATCACGGAAATTGTGGGCGAAATTAAGTCGAATGCGTCGCAAATGGATACATCAGCAAAAGCGGGTGAACACTTCTTCCTTAAGAATATGCGCGAACTTGCAGACACGTTTGATGAACAAACGAACATGCATGAAATTTACAACGATGCGTCGCAGTATAAAGAGCAAGCGCTAGATGCATTTAAATTACGCGTGTTGTCACTTGAAGAGCTGGGCAAAATCGAAACGCTGTACTGGCAAATTATGGGTCGCTTACAGCAGTGGTATCGCAACGAAGAATATGTTCCAGAAGAGCTTCAAGAGCTAGATTACAGTTTGTCGTCTCAGTACCTTTGTAATTTCTCTGTATTCCAGTCGGCTGCTGATACATGGGCCATCGACCAGCTGCTGCCGGTAGTGCCTCTTATTCGTATGAATGAAGAGCCAACGGTCAATTGCTCGCTAGTGGATATTACCTGTGATAGCGACGGTAAAATTGATCAGTTCACTATTGGCCGTGAAATTACTGACGTACTGCCAATGCACCCACTTAAGAAAGATGAGCCGTACTACATTGGTTTGTTCTTAACGGGCGCTTATCAAGACGTTATGGGCGACATGCACAACTTGTTTGGTCGCTTAAATGAAGTGCATATTTACAGCTATGACGACGATCCTGAAGACTTTTACATTGAAGAAGTGGTGAAGGGGTCATCGGTAGAAGATGTACTTAACGTTATGCAGTATAACCCGCGCGCAATGGCATCAGACGTAAAACGCATGATAGACAAGCAAGTGTGGGACGGAAAATTGAACCCTCGTGAAGGGGTTCGCTGGACTGATTTTTACGAAAACTGTTTGGCAGGTTATACCTATCTAAAACAGTAGCGTTTAATATCTGAATGAAAGTACCGAAAAGCCGATGCCGATATTACTTATCTGCATCGGCTTTTTTCAAGTAACGCTTCCAAAACTCGGCTGTCGTTGAATTAATCATATTCGACTCTGCGTTCATCAGCATCACATAGCCAACTTTGTGTTCAGGCAAAAACGCCACGTCAGCACGATAGCCTTTTACCCAACCCCCATGATAGTTAAGCTGTAATCCATTTAAGTCGTAAATACGCCAACCCAAACCATAGTGAGCATCGTCAATCATGCCGCGCCAACCTCTGCGGTAGGTTTCACGCTTCGTTTTCACGCGCTCTGTAGTGACATAGTCCACCATTTCATCGGATATGACCGTTGGGAACTCGCCTAGCAGCGCTTGCAGATAAATCGTCATATCTGAAATGCTAGCGTTAACGCCAGCAGCTGGAGAGAACCGGTAGTAGTTGCTTTCTACCTTTCCTTCGCGCCATTTATTTCTGGCGATAGCAATATGAGGTTGAGCCCATGATTCTGATGCAAGCAATCCGCCTTTTCCAACACTGGCTGTTTTCATACCTAGTGGTGCAAACAGGTTGGCCTGAAGCTGTCGTGAGTAAGAGGTATTATTGTTGCTGAAGTAGTATTCCAGCGCACCAAAGAGTGCATTTTGATAGGTATAGCATTCACCCGGCGCACACAGTGGTTCAAGCTCGCCCAGAGATTTAAGCACGCGCTCCAGCGAGTAGTCAGCTTCAATAAGGTTGTCGTAAGCGTTGGGCATAAAGCCACTAGATTGGCCAACGATATGTTGCAGTTGCAGCGCATTCATTCCTTTGCCTTTAAAAGGAATGTCGGGTAATAAGGTGGTTATCGGTGTTTCCCAACTAAGCTGGTTTTTTTCTACAAGTTTAGCTGACAACAACGCAGTAAAGGTTTTTGAAACAGAAGCTAGCCTGAATACTGTGTTCTCTGTAACTTTCTCTCCGCCGCGTTTGCGGGTACTTCCATATACGTAAACCCTTGGCGCTTTGCCCTGTTCATAAAACACAAACGCATAACCAGGCACGTTGTATTTTGAGGCTACCTTTTGAACGTAACTAGCATAGTCATCAAGCCAATCCGCAAAAGCGCTTTGTGTAATGACCATTAGCATCGCTATCAGCCAAATTTTAGACAGGCGCAGCTTGAAGGTGCGCAAAGAGTTCAGCATACAGTCAGCTCGTTAAGCCTGTGGTTTTCTGATACATCCATCAGGCGCTCATTATTATTATCGCATTATTATGCGTTTAGCTGCTCCAATGATCAAATGTCGCTAATTATGCTCACTGTCTCTTCAATGATTTGATTTATTCTAGCGGTAAGCGAACCGTTGTAAGAATTTGCAAGAAAGGAAGAAAAGTTCGACTAGCAAGATTTGTAATTATTGAGTTCTGATTTTGTCGCACCAACAGGGCAAATGCACGATACACTAGATAAAGGTGATAAACGACAGGTGGGAAGCGCATTCTAATGCCAGACAATCTTTTTGTCTCAGACATGGGGGCTTCAGAAAATTCGACAACTGCTGAGTCAGTGCTTTCAAAAGCAAGACTTAGCAGAGATCCGCGCTTTGACGGACGATTTTTTGTGGCGGTAAAAACAACCGGTATTTTCTGTAGGCCAATCTGTCCAGCGCGACTTCCTAAAGAAGAGAATGTGACTTACTTTCAACACGCCACACAGGCAATGGCACATGGTTATCGTCCATGTTTTCGCTGCAGGCCTGACAGTGCACCTCGTTCAGCGGCGTGGAAAGGCGTGGGCGCAACGATTAACCGAGCGTTGTCGCTGCTATCTGTTATTCCCATTGAGCGGGTTGCGGATATTGCTATGCGGTTGGGTATTAGTGAGCGTTATCTAAATAAATTGGTCGTCAATGCTGTGGGCATACCGCCTAAGCAGTTTCAAAATATGCAGCGCACTTTGTTTGCAAAGCAGCTTATTCAACAAACTCATTTATCTATGACAGATATCGCAATTACGGCAGGCTATCAATCACTGAGACAACTGCAGCGGGCCATAGAGCAATATTGCGCTACGTCTCCTACCCAGCTTAGAAAAAAAGAGCCGGTTCAACAAAAGGCTATCTCTTTATTTCTTTCATATCGGCCGCCGTACAATTGGCCCTATGTACGAGATTTCTTGGCAACCCGCGCTATTGAAGGGATGGAACGAGTGACGAACGAGAGCTATGAACGATACTTTTCATGCAATGAAAGTTTAGGCTTTTTTAAAGCCATTCACGACGAGGCGCGCCACGGATTCAAACTTCTCATCGACATGCCTGAATTAGGTCGTCTTCATACGATAATTGAAAATATAAAGCAGGTACTAGATCTTCACGCTGACCCGCTGTTAATTGAACAAAGCCTATTGCAGTCTGGGTTACCGCCGAGCAAGCTAACGCCTGGGCTACGCCTTCCCAGTGCATGGAGCGTATTTGAAAGTGGTTGTCGGGCTATTGTAGGCCAGCAAGTTAGTGTAAAAGCGGCTATTGGCCAGGTGACTTTACTGGTACATCAGCTGGGCGAAACGGTATCTGATGCGCTCCCGTCAAACGGTCTTGAATCTATAACGAGTGAACGCTACAGCTTTCCCTCGCCTGAAAGTGTGGCCGAAAACAGTCTTGAATTCTTACGTATGCCACAGGCGAGGAAGGAAGCCGTGCGTCATTTTGCTCGTTTATTCATAAACGGTAACATGCCAAGCCATGAAGACATACTCGCCATTAAAGGCGTGGGCCCGTGGACGCTCGACTATCTAAAAATGCGCGGGGAGAGAAACCCTGATATTTACCTTGGCGGTGATTTAATCGTTCGTAAAATGGCGCAGCAGTACCCCATAGCGCCTGAAAAAGCGGCACCTTGGCGCAGTTATTTAACCCTTCAATTGTGGCAGTTAAGTAATCAGTAAAGAGAGTCGTTAGTATGAAATATACAGATTTCGTGAACAGCATACAGGGGCTTGTTAAAGTTGAAGCCACTGATAAAGGTATAACGGCTATCGAGTTCGTGAGTGCCGCTGAATCAGGTAATACGGCCAACGCAAAGCAGGGTGGCATAGGCAGAAAAACTGCAGCGCAAGAAAGCGTGCTAAGCAACGACTTTCATTCGCAAAAAAACGCCATCACCGAAGCAGCGTGCAGTCAGTTACAAGCATACTTTGACGGTACGTTACGCGAGTTTGACCTACCGCTTTGCCCTAAAGGTACGGCGTTTCAGAATCAGGTGTGGGATGCCTTGCAGCAAGTTAAATACGGCGAAACCGCTAGCTATTTAGACATCGCAAAAGCCATTGGCAACCCAAAAGCTGTCCGCGCCGTGGGTATGGCAAATGGTCGTAATCCTATTGCTATTGTCGTGCCTTGCCATCGTATAATCGGAAGTAATAAAACCCTAACGGGCTATGCAGGTGGTTTACCGCGTAAGCAGTATTTACTTAATTTAGAAGGAGCCCAAGGGGTGCTGGGGCTATAAAAGAATGGGTGATAAGAAAATGGTGATAAAAGAATGGCAATAAGAGACATTATCTCGCTGCTTGTGTTAGCCGGTATCTGGGGCGGTTCATTTATTTTCATGCGTGTTGCCGCACCAGAATTTGGCATTTATGTATTAGTAGCCATTCGTACCGTGCTTGCTACAGCGGTATTGCTACCATTGCTTTTAATACGAGGGTCGGTAAAAGACATAAAGCGCCACTGGTTGGCCATTGCGCTGGTGGGCATGGCTAACACGGCGGTGCCTTTCGTCCTGTTTAATTACAGCAGCCTGCATTTAGAGGCAGGGGTGAATGCCATTTTAAATGCCACGGCTCCCATGTTTGGCGCCATTGTCGCTTGGCTGTGGTTAGGTGACAAACTAACAAAGTCAGCAGTAGCGGGGCTTTTTGTAGGCTTTGTAGGCGTAACCGTTATTAGTCAGCAAAAGCTTGGCGAGGGCGATATTAGTTTTCTTCCTATTTTGACTGCATTATTAGCCACCACTGGCTATGGCATAGCGGCGTGTATGATGAAGAAATGGTTGCAGGGGGTTAAACCTCTGGTTGTCGCTACAGGTAGTCAGGCTATGGCCAGCGTGATGCTAGCACCATTCGCGCTTGCGACTTTGCCAGAAACAATGCCAAGCGTTAATGCATGGGTAAATGCGGTAGCGCTGGCTGTCGGTGGCACGGGTATAGCGTATATCTTATATTTCAAACTCATAGCTGACATCGGCCCAGCCAAAGCCATTACTGTAGCCTACTTGGTACCACTATTTGGCATTATTTGGGGTGTACTGTTCTTGCAAGAGCACTTATCAATTCAAACCATTGTGGGTGGTTTAATGATTTTATTCGGTGTGGCGTTAACCACAGGCGTTCTCAAAAGAAAACGCCTTAAGGTTAAACCTGCTTAGATTGAATTAAACCTGGGCTAGTCTATTAGCTGCATTCTTACTAAGTTGCTGCCGTCGCGCTTGGCTTGATAAAGCGCGTCTTCCGCGTGCGCGGTTACTTCGTGCATAGCGCGCGGTGACGCGGTGTAAGATATACCAATAGACGCTGTAATAAGCAGTTCTGGTAACTCTTGTAGCGGCGGCAAGGTAGCGATGCCGTGACGAAGATTTTGTGCCATATCAAAAGCCACATGCGGGCCGGTATGTGGCAATAGAATAATGAATTCTGCACTGCTCCAGCGTCCCAATACATCCTGCTCGCGCAAGTGCTCAGCCAAATACGCCACAACTTTATCTAATAAGTCGTCGCCTGCGTTTCTGCCGTGAGCGTCGACAATGTCAGAAAACTCATCAATGCTAATCAGCATCACGCTTAATGACTTATGTTCAGCCAGTAGCGTTTTGTAGATAAGCTGTAAATTCTCTTTTTCTGGAAGACGGTTGGTATGGCGAACAACCAGATCTGGCTGCATGTCTTTTCTGAAGTAATACAACAGATTGTAGATAAGTAAAAACAGAGAGAATACAACAACCAGTAGTGTTACAACGCTGAATATAAATGCTTGTGAAATTTCAGCCTGGCGTTCTTCAAGTGGACTAAGTAAAAACACCGTCCAACCAAATTGATTAAGTTTTACTTCGGCAATAAGGTAATCATTCTGGTCGATAGTCACTAATTTATTGTTGAGTGCCTGCTCGTTCTGGATAGTAAGGGGAAGGCTGGCATACCAAGGCAATTCTGACAAATTGGTAAAATCAGAGTAAGACGCAATAAGATTAGGATCAGAAGACAGCATAATGTCACCCTCACCATCTACAAACAAAAAGTCGTAGCCGTACTCTTGCTTATAGGTATCGAAGACCTCGATAAAACTGCGCAGACTCTTTCCAACACCAAAGAAGCCCAAGAAGCGGCCATCTTCATCGTGGATCTTTATATCAATATAGAAATGGGTGTCTTCCCATTTACCGATATCTGCCACGGCATCGGTAGGGTAGTCCTTGTACTTGAAATACCAGCTTACTTCCCCTTCAATCAGGTTAATTATGCTGCCATCAGAATTATATTGTTTTCTGTCTGCCTCGCTGGCAATAAAGAAAGACAACCCAAACTCGTTTTCAAGACGATCCAATGTTTTGAAAACAGCCTCTTGGTCAATCGTTTCTCCATCCATCAAGTCTACTAACTCGGTGGAATGCCCCAAAGCTTCTGAAATATGGAGTGGTTTTAAAAGTTGCTCCACAATAAGTGAGATTGCGGGCGAAAGTGACTGTTGTTGCGCGCGACTCTGCTCGGCAACAATCTTGGAAATACTAAAATGTACCAGTGTAACGATAGCGATAACCACTACCGCGAATAACACTAAAATGCTTCTATGCAGTGTTCTAAATGTGTTCACAGACTGCGCATGCTCCCTTGCCTGACTGAACTTTACCTATAATGGTAAGTATACCTGTTGCAATATTGAACTACTAGGTGACTATCATTAACTTTAGACTAAATAACAATGAAGGAAAACACCTAGTTTTCGCACTCTGCAAATAGCTTTTGATCACGAATGAACCGCTGACATATGCTATTTCCTTGGTTACACTATGCTCCGATTTTTCATTCTCTTTGCGAAATAAAGGAATTATATGGCTTTCTCAGTGGTTGTTTTAGCGGCGGGTAAAGGTACTCGTATGAAATCATCGTTGCCCAAGGTGTTACACAAAGTAGGTGGTGTACCTATGGTGCAGCGAATTATCAACACAGTAAAATCACTGGGTGCTGACAATATTCATTTGGTCTACGGTCATGGCGGCGACCAGCTTAAGGCAACGGTTGTTGAAGATAATCTAAACTGGTGCTTACAGGCCGAACAGTTAGGTACAGGCCACGCTGTTCAGCAAGCGGCACCTCATATTAAAGACAATGAAGACGTGCTTGTTCTGGTTGGCGACGCGCCACTTATTCGCGAAGAGACACTAAGTGCGTTAAAAGCTGTGAAGGAAAGCTGTGATTTAGCACTGCTCACTGTAAATCTAGACGACCCCACAGGCATGGGCCGTATTATTCGTGAGAATGACAACATTACCGCGATAGTTGAGCACAAAGACGCCACTGATGCCCAGCGTGAAATTAAAGAAATTAACACCGGTATGATGATGATGTCTGGTGCTGATCTTAAGCGCTGGTTGGGCGAGTTAAGCAATGATAACGCGCAAGGTGAGTATTACCTTACCGACGTTATTGCCATGGCAGCGGCCGAAGGCAAGCGAATTCAGTCAGCACAGCCACAGTCTGCGGTAGAAGTGGAAGGCGTTAATAATCGTTTGCAGTTAGCTAACCTGGAGCGCGCGCTTCAGCGTCGCCAAGCCGAGGAGCTAATGACCAATGGCGTGACCTTGCTGGATCCTGCTCGTTTTGACTTACGCGGCCAGCTTGAAACCGGTAACGACGTAATTATCGACGTTAACGTTATTGTTGAAGGTAAGGTGACACTTGGTAGCAACGTCAACATTGGTGCAAACTGTATTCTGCGCAACTGTACTATTGCCGATAACGCTGTAATTGAAGCTAATTCTATTGTTGAAGAAGCCAGTGTAGGTGAAGCCTGTACGGTCGGGCCTTTCGCTCGACTACGCCCTGGTGCAGTAATGCAGAAAAATGCCAAAGTGGGTAACTTCGTGGAAATGAAGAAGGCTATTTTAGGCGAGGGCGCCAAAGCGAATCACTTAACCTACCTAGGCGATGCAGAAGTGGGTGCCAAAGCGAACATTGGCGCAGGCACAATTACCTGTAACTACGACGGTGTGAACAAGTCCAAAACCGTTATCGGCGACAATGCCTTTATCGGCTCAAACTCGTCGCTTGTCGCGCCTGTAAGCATTGGCAAAGGGGCTACCGTAGGTGCTGGTTCCGTGATTACGTCAACCGTAGACGAAGACGCGCTAGCCGTTGCCCGCGGTAAGCAGCGCAATATTCCAAATTGGCCGCGCCCGACCAAAAAATAAAGACGTATCCTTATTAAAGCTCGCTAACGGGTTACATGGTGAGATAGGGCTGGCAAACACAAATAGTGTTTAGCTAGCCCAGTTTCTTCTTCAGCCTCATCAAACTATCGCCCAGTCAGAAAGATGACAAAATCAGAGGGCTTAAATTAACGTCTACTGTGTCGCTGTAAACGCAACTCATTCAGCTATCTGTCTTCTAAATAATGAACTATCTAAGGTTTCCCCTATCTATCATTACTGATAGTGTGTGTTTACTTACCTCTTAATTCTCGTTACACAAGGATATGCGATGATATCTACACTTCTGGTTGGCTTTGGATTTTCCGCCACAACCTTTCATTTGCCATTTCTAAATTATCTACCGCAGTTCTCTGTCGATGTGGTTATCTCTTCAAAACCTGATGTGGTTAACGCAGTTTTACCCCATGCTGAAGTGTATGGCTCGTTGGAAGAAGCGCTTAAAATTCACGATGTAGATTTGGTGGTTATTACAACCCCAAATCACCTTCATGGGCCACAGGCGAAACTGGCATTAGAGCACAGCTGTCACGTATTGGTAGAAAAGCCATTTACATTAGATAGTGAAGAAGCAGAGGCTTTAGTAGAGCTTGCACATTCTCAAAATAAACAGCTTTGTGTTTATCACAACAGACGTTTTGATGGCGATTTTCTTACGATTAAGCAGCTAATTAACGATGAAAAACTTGGCGACATTAAACGTTTGGAAAGCCGCTTCGATCGATTTCGCCCAGTACCACGAGACAGGTGGCGTGAAAATGCAGGGCCAGGAAGCGGTATCTTCTGGGATTTAGGTCCCCACTTAATCGACCAAGCGCTACAGCTTTTCGGCGAGCCGGAAGAAGTGTCGGCAAACATACAGGTCTTGCGTGAAAATGGACAGTCAGATGACACGTTCGATGTAACACTTCACTATGTTGATAAAGTTGTAAAGCTAGGTAGTTCAGCTTTTCAGGCCAGCGCGACATTGCGCTACGACTTGCAAGGCACAAAAGGCAGCTTTCGAAAGTTCTATTTAGATCCGCAAGAAGATCAATTGCGTGCAGAGCTATCCTTTGATGATGAACACTGGGCGATTACAAAAGATAACGAGCATGGCGTGCTAGCTGTGGTCAATGAAAGCGGCCAGCTAGTTGAAGAGACGGTGACAACATTGAAGGGTGAATATCTCACGTTTTTCAATCGCCTTGCTCACGCTATTGAAGACGGTAAATTCTCGCCGGCTGACGCGAGTACGGTCGTACCTGTTATCAAAGTCATTGAGCTAGCCATAAAAGCGAGTGCTCAAAAGAAATCGCTGGCGTTTAATTAAACAATTACCTTGATCGTCGTTTCAATTTAACTTACGATGCTTTCACTTTAAAACTAATAACTTTCGTTTTGAAAGTTATGATTGAATGTTGAAGGTGTGTTTGCGGACTGTTTTGCAGACTTTTCATGGCTTGTTCTCAATTGGAACAACGCGTACAGAAAGGTTTAGCGAGAAGGCGGCAAGAGCATGAGGTTATATTGAAAAGTAGTAAATCGGTTGAACAGCGCCGCCAGCAGATAGTGGCGTGGGTGAAAGAGCATGGTCAATCTCAAGTTGAAGATTTGGCCGTGCGTTTTGCTACGTCTGAAGTCACCATTAGAAAAGATCTCGCAGCCCTTTCGCAGCAAGGTTTACTGATTCGACAGTTTGGTGGCGCAGTGCCTGTACCATCATCTACCAACTCAAATGCTGGGCCATCTCAGTTTATTACCAGTGACCCTTTCGCGAATTCAACTACTAGCCCAGCAATTAACGCTATAGGCCAACTTGCAGCGAGCTTGGTCAAACCGGGCAATAAGCTCGTTATAGACTGCGGGTCTACCACCGCATCCATCTTACCCCATTTATCACATGCCGATGATTTAGTGGTAATGACCAACACATTATCAACCGCCAATTACCTTACCCAAAGTGAAAAAGAGCCGACGGTGTTAATGGTAGGGGGCACATGGGATGCCCAATCTCAGTCGTTTCAAGGCGCTATGGCTGAACAGTTGGTTAGTGCCTATAGTTTTGACTTTGCGTTTATTGGTGCCGCGGGCATAGATGTCAATAGAGGCACCACCACCTTTAACGAGCTTATTGGTGTAACCCGCGCCATGGCTGTGGCGGCGAGTAAGGTGGTTATAGTAGCCAGCTCAAAGAAATTAACGCATAAAATGCCTAACCTAGAGCTAAGCTGGAAAAACATTTCTGTTTTGATCACTGATGAAGGCATTTGTGAACAAGACAAACTTAATATTGAAAATCAGGGCGTGACAGTACTTATTGCAGCGCCGAGTGGAGAATAATTATGTGTGGAATAGTTGGCGCTGTAGCTGAGCGTAACGTGGTTGAAATCCTATTAGAAGGTTTAAAAAGACTGGAGTATCGCGGCTATGATTCAGCTGGCGTAGCGCTATTGCAAGGCGACGGCACGCTTACGCGTATTCGCCGTACAGGCAAAGTACAAGAGCTTGCTGATGCGGTGGCAGAAGGTGAAGCTTTGGGTACAACTGGAATTGCTCATACCCGTTGGGCAACGCACGGTGGTGTGACTGAAGCGAATGCGCACCCACACTTTTCAACTGAACGTGTAGCTGTTGTTCACAATGGTATTATTGAAAACTACGTTAACTTAAAAGCACAGTTAAAAGAGCAGGGCTATACCTTTACCAGCGACACCGACACAGAAACTATTGCTCACACCGTACACGAAGAGCTTAAGTCAGGTAAGACTTTACTAGACGCTGTGCAAAGTGCCGTTAAAACCTTCCACGGTGCGTATGGCACCGTCATCATGGATAAAGAAGATCCTAGTCGCGTAGTGGTTGCACGTTCGGGCAGCCCGCTTGTAATTGGTTTGGGGCTTGGCGAAAACTTCATTGCGTCAGATCAAATGGCATTATTGCCAGTGACACGCCGCTTTATCTTTTTAGAAGAAGGCGATGTGGCAGAGATTACTCGTCGCGACGTTAAAATCTTCGATAAAGACGGCAATGCCGTTGAACGCGAAGTGATTGAGTCGAATATCGAGCACGACGCGGGTGACAAGGCGGGTTACCGCCACTACATGCTTAAGGAAATTCACGAGCAGCCAACCGTTGTTCGTAATGCGCTTAAAGATCGTATTGACGAAAACGGACTTACTGCTGACATATTTGGTAAAGGTGCTGACGAGATATTCAAAAAAGTACAGCATGTACAAATTATTGCCTGTGGTACCAGCTACCATGCGGGTATGACGGCGCGCTATTGGCTAGAACAATATGCAAATGTGTCGTGCAACGTAGAAATTGCATCAGAATTCCGTTACCGCAAGTCAGTAGTGCACCCAAACAGCCTGCTTATTACTATCTCTCAATCAGGTGAGACAGCCGATACGTTAGCTGCCCTTCGCTTAGCAAAAGAGCTGGGCTATATGTCTAGTTTGACTATCTGTAACGTTCAGGGTTCGTCATTAGTACGCGAGTCAGACCTTGCATTTATGACCCGCGCTGGCGCGGAAATTGGCGTTGCGTCTACCAAAGCTTTCACTACTCAGCTCACTGCGTTCTTAATGCTTACCCTAGCACTGGGCAAAGAAAACGGCATGACAGACGCTGACAGCAAAGCTATTGTCTCTGCGCTTCATAGTCTGCCTGCAAAGCTTGAAGAGACCTTAGCGATAACTGGTGGCATTGAAGATTTAGCTGAAGAATTTGCAGATAAGAACCACAGCTTGTTCCTAGGTCGTGGCGATCAATACCCTATTGCCATGGAAGGAGCGCTTAAGCTTAAAGAGATTTCTTATATTCATGCGGAAGCGTATGCGTCTGGTGAATTGAAACACGGCCCACTTGCGCTTATTGATGACGAAATGCCCGTTATTGTGGTTGCACCGAACAACGAACTCCTCGAGAAGCTAAAGTCGAACGTTGAAGAAGTACGTGCCCGTGGCGGCATCATGTACGTATTTGCGGATAAAGATGCGGCGTTTGAAGGTGATGAAACCATGCGCGTTATCAACGTACCGCACTGCGACGAACCAATCGCACCTATCATTTATACCTTGCCACTACAGCTTTTGAGCTACTACGTTGCATTAATCAAAGGTACGGATGTGGACCAGCCACGTAACTTGGCGAAGTCGGTTACGGTGGAATAAAGCACACTGCTGAAGCACTTATTCGTGCTCACAAACAAAGCCTGCGACTGACAAAAGCGCAGGCTTTTTTGTTTTCAATAGGCGATTATTGGCTGCTAATTAAGTGGCTTTTCTGCAAGCCCATGACTCACTATTATTTCACTTCTCTTTCCACCACTCTCACTTTATCGATAAACCTTCTCCATCCGTCTTACTTTGTCAGGTAAGGCAGTTGTAAAACGAGGAGTAAGGTCATACCTATACGTCATTCTGAGTTTCAAAATTGCGAGGCAACATGGCTATTCCATACTCACTGCTAGATTTAGCGCCAATATCTGAAGGGTTTGGCGTAAAAGACGCGTTAAACAATTCAAAGTTAATGGCTGTGGAAGCTGAGCGCTGTGGCTATGAACGTGTGTGGTTAGCCGAGCATCACGGCATGCATGGTGTTGCCAGTTCTGCCACCTCAGTAGTGTTAACGCACATTGCTAACGCTACCGCTACCATTAAAGTTGGTGCGGGCGGTATTATGCTACCTAACCATGCACCTTTGGTCATTGCTGAACAGTTTGGCACCTTGGCTGAATTATTTCCCAATCGCATAGAGCTTGGACTTGGCCGTGCACCAGGCACTGATATGGCAACCGCACGCGCGCTTCGTCGCAATTTGCAAAGCGATGTAGACAGTTACCCAGAAGATATTCAGGAACTTCAGCACTACTTGGGTACACCGCAAGACGGGCAGCCGATTGTTGCAGTACCTGGGGCAAATACTCATGTCCCCCTGTGGTTGCTTGGCTCTAGCTTATACAGTGCACAGGTGGCGGCAAAAATGGGACTGCCATATTCGTTCGCTTCGCATTTTGCGCCCGATGCGTTATTCGATGCGCTTCATGTGTACCGCAATATGTTTAAACCGTCGCCTCAGTTATCAGCGCCAAAAGCGATGGCTGGTGTAATGGTGGTGATTGCTGAAACCGATGAAGAGGCTGAACTTCTATTTACGTCAGTGAAGCAGCAATTTATGAACATGCGACGTGGTCTTAATAGGCCTTTCGCTAAGCCTATGCCTAACTTTGACGAATATTGTACGGCGACTGACGAAGCAATGTTATCGAATGTATTGAGGTATGCGTTGGTAGGTTCGAAAGAGACGGTGCAAAACAAGCTAGCTCAGTTTGTTGAAGCGACGGAGGTTGATGAAATTATCGTGTCGATGCCGATTTACGATATAGAAGCGCGCCTGTTTAGTGTTAACGCATTTGCGGAAATCGCATCTTAGTTTTAAGAAAGCTATTCCCAGTATTGAATATTTGGTTATAACTTCCACTATGAATGACCTTCGAATAACTTTATGATACGTCTATATGTGCGTATTTTCAGTTAGTTGTGTTAGGTTCACAGTCATGACAAAGGTCTGGTTTTCCCTTCTTTTAGCTTTATCATCTTTGATGTGGGGCGCTAGTGCTGCTTTTGCGAAAGATACCCTGGACCTAATTGTTCTTGAAACACTGCCTGTTCCCATTGTCGCTGATTCGCGGGCCGAGTTCGAAAAGGAACTTGCGCGGATTATGCCCGATCACGAGATTAACGTAACATCGTATAACGCCGAAGGCTCTGAAGTTCGTGCTAAGGAGATACTTACCGAGCTTGCAAAAAAACCAGCGCCTGACCTTATTGTATCGGTGGCGACCCTTGCCACCAGAGCGCTGAATGCGTCTGAAGCGTTTGTTGATGTACCTAAGCTGTTTATGGCGGTCTCAGCACCGGTTGAAGAAGGAATAGTTTCTGCTATTGGTGCGGTTAGTGAACGCAACATGACGGGCGAGTCACACGTGCTAGACGCAAAGGTAAAGCTAGATATGTTAGAGGGTGTGCTCAGAGCGTCTAAGCCCTCATCGCTTTTTACCATCGGTCTAGTCCATTCTACATACCCATCGTCAAGTAACTTGGTTAATCAACTTCTGGCACTGAATGGTGACTACGAGAACATAAATCTTGTTGCTGTTAGTACACCGTATATAGAAGGCGATGATGGACTGGTTGAAATGACTGACAGCATCATCAACAGCTTGCAGCAAAAAACAAACGAGCTGGATGGTTACTGGCTTTCATCTGGGCCGCTCGCGGAATCGAATGGCTTAGTAACAAAGGTAAAAGAAGCTACGGGACTGCTTCCTTTATTTGCAGAAAGCATTTCCTCTGTGAAAGAAGGTGCGCTTCTTGGCGTAGTATCTGAGCCAGCGAGTATTGGCAAATCAGCTGCAAGAAAAGCCAAGCTAATTCTTGAGAAAAAATCGGCGAGGGACATTCCCGTTGATAAAATGGATACGTACACTGTAGCGGTAAATGTGTCTACAGCAATCAAACTGCAGTTACCCATTCCTTCAAATTACTTGAAGCTGTCGAAAAAACATGTGTATCAATAAGGCCTAATTAGAAGTAAGTATGCGGATTAAATCGAAACTGCTGGTTATCTACATTCCAATTTTATTAATTGGTATGGCACTTACAGGGTATTGGGCTTATTTGACGGCGTACGATTCAGTACGCGAAAGAGAATATCAGCTCCTCACTCAGACGCTTACATTAAACGTTTTAGAGATCATTGACGAAAGACGTGAACTGCTTATTGAGTCGGGCCTAGAGAATGTGCCTGTGTTTCGCGAGGCCTATCAAAAGGAAGTGTTTGAAGAGCTAAAGTCGTTGCAGCAAGCCACCGACCGCCACTTTGCGATCAGTGACAAGAGTGCCGATACTGTGGTGTTTAGTACGATGGAGCACACTGTGGTTCCTAATGTCGAAGATGCGACAATCGCAACCATTGCCAGTCGTAAGGTCGCCTTTGGTGAGTCGAATATTAACGATGCTGACGTGTTATTTGCGTGTGCGGAATTTGCGCCATGGAATTGGAAAGTTACCGTATTACAGCCTGCTGACGCGCTGCAATCTTTCCTATCTACTATTGCGTGGCTAACGTCATTAGTGACGCTATTTGCTGTCGTTATTGTCAGTTTGCTTATGGGAAGAGTCACACAGGTGTTTGTTGTTTCTCCTATCGAAAAAATAAAATCAGCAGCAAGTCGCATTGCGGTTGACCATAAGAAGGTCAGTATAGACTTACAGCAAAACGACGAGTTAGGTAGTTTAGCGCGAGACGTTGAGGCAATGTCTGGTGAAATAGAGCAATACGTTGCTCAAGCTCAGCAAGCAAACCGCGCAAAAACGGATTTTCTTGCAGTAATGAGTCATGAAATTCGCACCCCACTGAACGGTATTCAGGGATTAGCAACGCTACTTCTTGATACGCATCTGTCGGATAAACAGCATCAGTATGCCAGCGATTTGAAATCATCGGCGTCTATTCTAGCGACCGTTATCAACGATGTTCTGGATCTCTCAAAAATTGAATCAGGTATGTCAGAAGTTGACGTTACAGAGTTCGATCTTGACGCAATGCTGAATGACCTTATTACGCTACTGGGTACCAATGCTAGCGCCAATAGTACGCGTTTGGTTTACAAAAGTAAGAACATGGAATCGGTGGCAGTAACCAGTGATATTACGAAGTTACGCCAGATAATCATTAACTTGGTGAGTAACGCAATTAAGTTTACTCATAAGGGCACGGTGACTATTTCCGCCAAACTCAAACAGCCTTCACAGGATACCGTGAGCGAGAACCATTTGGTAATTGCGGTTAAAGATACCGGTATTGGTATTGAGCCAGACAGACTCGAGCATATTTTTGATAAGTTTACGCAGTCCGATTCATCAATTACGCGTAAATACGGTGGCACTGGGCTAGGTCTTGCTATTGCAAAGCAGCTTGCACAAATATTAGGTGGTGATATTAAGGTGGTGAGCAAAGTCGGTGAAGGTTCATGTTTCACCGTTACCGCCAAGGTGCAGAGTCGTCGCGTGGTGGAGTCGTCGGCCGATTCGGGTTCCGTGCGACAAGCAGAGCGCGCTAGCTTACCAGAAGGTATTAAAGTTCTGTTGGCTGAAGATAATGCCATTAATGCTGTGGTAGCACAGGCACTCTTAGAACAGCTGAAATGTGATGTTGAGCACGTTGATAATGGACTGAAAGCCGCTGCACGAGTAGAAGAGGGCGGTATTGATGTTGTTTTCATGGATGTGCACATGCCAGTGATGGACGGCATTGAAGCGACAAAACGCATTCGAAAGCTTGATGGAGAGCTTAGCAAAACCCCAGTTATAGGACTTACCGCCGAAGCATTCAAAGAGCGGCACGTGTCATTTAAAGAAGCAGGGATGGACGACATCGTTACCAAACCAGTCACCGTTGAGGCACTGCAAGAAAGTTTGTCGAAACTGGCGCTTAATCAAGAAGTCACTGATAATAGTTAAAGTGATGCAGCTTCAGTAATTTGAAGTTGTAAGAGCCCGTGGGTGATTTCGCCATGGGCTAATATATAGATGCTTTAACAGTAACTTATTGCTTAAGGTGGCGTGTGCAAATCAATAAACCCCGCGAGCTACTTCGGCTGAGAATTGCGCTGATCATTGGTGCTGTACTTGTGCTTGCCTTTATGGCTGCTGACTTGATGCTACTACCAAGCAGCATGTACGAGCTGTACATATTCGATCGCTTACTTCTTCAATTCCCTATTATACTCGTCGTTGTTGTACTCTCCTTCTGGCGCAGGTTCATTCAGCATCGAGCCTACATTTTCGCAGGGTTACTTATTGCGCTTTCTTACAGCAACTACTGGTTAATATGGGTTTGCTGGGAAGAGCACAGCTTCATTTTCCCCTACGAGGGCACCATTTTATATGCTTTCTTCTGTGTGTTTGCGCTGGGTATTGCCTTTAAATTAGCGCTAGCAGCCAACGTCATCAACATTCTGGGTTTCTTGGGGTTAATGTGGGTTGCGCCGGTTTATGGTGACAGAGTTCCAATTTCAATGGCATTTGTATCTGGGTCTTTGTTTATTTGTGTCTATGCCCGTTATCGGTTAGATCGCAGCGTACGCATGTTAAAAGAAACCAATGACAGGCTACTTAAACTTAGCAAATTTGACCCCTTATCTGATTTATTGAATCGGCGTGCGTTACGAGAGCAGAGTGAAAAACTGTTGGCGTTGAGTAAGCGTCATAAAGTGTCGATGGCCGTGATGATGCTCGACTTAGATGATTTTAAAAAATACAACGACTGTTTTGGTCATCAGCAGGGTGATGAAGCCATAAAAATACAAGCCCGCATTATGAAGCAGGTCTTTAAGCGAGAGACAGACATATTAGGTCGGTACGGTGGCGAAGAGTTTATTGTTGTATTGAGCGACATTCAGAAAGAACAAGTTGAGAAGCACTGTGATGCACTCTTGAATAAGTGGACAGAAGCAGCATTAGAACATGCTCAAGATGCAAAGCATCCTTTAATGAGTTGTTCCATTGGTGTGGTGTTTGCGAAGTCGGCCGAGAACATGTCAATCGATTGCCTTATTGACGAAGCAGATAAAGCACTTTACGAAGCAAAAGAAAAAGGTAAAGCCCAGTTTGTATTAAATCAGGCGCAGTGCTTAGACTAACACTGCGCTTTTTCACGATTGGCTTACAGCTTCACAATCATCTTGCCGGTGTTCTTGCCTTCAAACAACATATTTAGGCCCTTCTCGGCGTTCTCTAAGCCTTCCACAGTGTGTGCACGGTACTTGATTTTACCTTGTTGAACATAAGGCGAAAGCTTTTGCAGTAGTTGTGGAATTTCACCCCAGTGATCAGGCATAGCAAAACCGCGAATGTTAATTCGTTTTTTAATCAGCGGGATCCAGTTCGGGCCCGGTGACGGCTTTTCAGACTGGTAATCGGCAATCATTCCACATACCACAATTCGGCCATGGGCATTCATTCTGTTAAAAATGTGCTGCTGAATAGGACCGCCCGTATTTTCAAAGAAGACGTCTATTTTATTTGGTGTTAGTTCGGCTAACTTTTCTTCTAAATTGTCGGTTTTGTAGTTTATAGCCCCATCAAACCCAAGCTCGTTAACAATCCAATCGGCTTTGTCTTCGCTTCCTACTACGCCAATTACACGCAGCCCGTCTGCTTTAGCAAGCTGACCTACAATTGAGCCTACAGAACCTGCTGCACCCGTAACAATAAGTGTCTCACCTTCTTTGGGCTCGCCAAAGTTATATAAACCTGTTGTGGCCGTTAGGCCTGGTAGTGCAAAAACACAAAGAGCCATTTCCTCAGTAATGCCAGGCTGAAGTTTGTTAAAACCAGAACCGTCACTGAGCACATATTCACTCCAGCCAGTCATTCCCATAACTTTGTCGCCAACCGAAAAATTAGGGTTGTTAGACTCAACCACTTCGCCCACACCGCTTGAGCGCATTACATCGCCAAGCTCCACAGGTGGAATATAGCTCTCTCTGTCTTCACTCATCCAACCTAACATCGCAGGGTCTAAAGACATGTGAGTTTGCTTTATCAAAATTTGACCGTCTTTAGGCGTGGGAATTTCGAGCTCTTTGCTTTCAAATAAATGTGGCCCAATTTTTCTGTCATGGGGGCGATTAACGAGTGTAATAGCTTTGTATGTTGACATGGTGTCCTCCTGTTACAAGCACAAATGGTCGACGTCTTATCGAATGTAAAAGCGCGTCGCTAAACACGGTTGCATCTGCGCTGTTTAAAATAGGGTGGGGGTTATAGACATAAACACAACCTATAACACAGCTTGTTTATAAATTTGATTGAAACCTTTTTGCATTTCCAATAGGTGTTAGTGATAGTTAATTAAAATGGCGTTAACAAGATTGAGATCTTTCGTTAACGCCGTTTTATCAAAGTTGCTTATAAATGCGTCGAAGTTGTAGCTATAAATGTAAAAAATGCGATAAAAGTGCGTAAATGGCGTTTACTTGCATTGAACAAAAGTACTCAGATCCGTAGAATGCCCGATGCAATTTTCCCCTTTTACAATGAGTATCTTATGAAGCAACAGTTTTCTTTACGTGCCTCAGTTTGCTTAGCGCTTGCTACCTTAGCCTCTTCTTCTGCGCTGGCAGCTGGTTTCCAAGTTAATGAACACAGTGCAAACGGTCTAGGCCGTGCCATGGCTGGTCAAGCAGCTAAGCCAGAGAATGCCTCCATTTTAGCAACTAACCCTGCAGCGATTGGTGTATTTAAAGAAGCTGAGTTCAGTGCATCAGTAAGCTTTATCGATCCGAACGTAGATATCGATGGTGATGTTAGCTATGCGTTAGGCGAAGCCCCAGTTGGCCAACCTAGGCCAGCAGCAGAAGACAACATTGCAGATACTGCTTTTGTTCCAGGATTCTTTTATGTAAGCCCAATTAATGAAAAGCTATCTGCTGGTGTAGGTGTATTCACAACCTACGGTCTTCGTTCAGATTACTCTGATGATTTTGGTGCGCTGCATTTTGCTGACACAGCTGAAGTAAAAACGGTTACCCTAAACCCTGCTGTATCTTATAAAGTGAATAAGCAGCTTATGGTAGGTTTTGGTTTAAACATCACTTACGCTGAAGCTGAAATTGGTTCTGGTGTATCAAACACGCTAGCGGGCACTGTTGCAGGCCTAGCGCCAACAGCAGAAGCATTAGGTATTACATTGCCTACGCTTACTCCTGGCAATTCACTGTTTAGCATGGAAGGTGACGATTGGGGCTATGGTTGGAACGCTGGTATTTTCTGGCAACCAACTGATATGACTAATGTTGCGCTTTCATACCGTGCAGAAACGAAACTAGAACTTGAAGGCGCGGTATCTTCAGAGACGCCAGTGTTTCCTATCAACTTAAACCAGCCTGGTAGTCTAGATTTGAACCTTGCTGCGATTACAGAGCTAGCGATTGATCAAAAAATTGACAATCAGTGGTCTGTACAAGCAAGTGTTACTTTCACTGACTGGAGTACGTTTGAGAAGCTTGAAGCTAACCTAGAAGACGGCATCGATTTCCTAATTAAAGAAGAGAATTTCGACGACTCATGGCGTGCAGCGCTTGGTGTAACTTACATCCTAAACGATGAAATTACCCTTCGTGCTGGCTATGCTTATGATGACGGTGTGGTATCGGTAGAAAACCGCTCACTGAGTATCCCAGATACAGACCGTCATTGGTTCTCTGGTGGTATGACTTACACGGTTAGCGAAGATACATCAATAGACGTGGCTTACGTATTCATAGATGGCCGTGAAGCGAATATCGACAAAGATAGAACGATTCTAAGCAATGTTCTTCCTGGTACTGACTTTACCACTAACTTCTCAGGCACACAGTCAGCTACTGCGCACATTCTAAGTGTTCAAATGAACACTCGTTTCTAATTTCAAAGAAGCCAAGTTAAATAAGAAAGGCAGCGTATTTACGCTGCCTTTTTGGTAATGACCTATGCACACTGGTATAACGTCGCATTTTTTATGTGCGATGGGGTTCTTGTGCGCTGTTTAACGACTAAATTTGCGCAAATAAATCTTGAAGACATGTAATTGCTGCGCCGATTTTTGCAGGCATTAGCTCCCTTTTCGGTGTAACCGCATAAACCGTATAATCTGGTAACTCCCAGTCAGTGAAGAGCTGCTTCATTTCACCAAACTTTAATAGATGTCTCACTTCTGGTTCGGGAAGAACCGCATAGCCAACACTATCTTGAGTAAGTTTAATCAATGTCTGCATTGAGTTGACATCAATGCGTTGTGTATCCAATTCATACTCGCCTTCGCTTTCGTGCTTCATGACGTATTCTTCAATATGTCTGTGAGCAATGTATGTATGCGCGTTAAGCGCTTCAGGCGAAGTCAGAGTTTCGTTTGCAAGTGGATGGTCTGCAGAGACACATAAAATGCGCTTCCAGGTCGCGAGTACCAAACTGCTGAAATTTGTATCTGATACTGGGGCGAAGCAAAGAACAAGATCGGCACTGGAAGCGATAATGTCTTTAGGCTCGTCAGTTACGGTTAAAGAAATAGTTATTTTAGGAAATTCTTCACAAAGCTTTTTCAGTGGCTCGCTTAACAGTCCTCCGCCAAAACCCTCCGGCGCGATGATGTTTATTTTACCTGTGGGATCATCCTGCAGACTTTCAATTTTTTGCTGGGCAAGTTCTGCGGTTTGTAGCATTTGCTTACTGGTTTCGTAATAGATGCGCCCTGCTTCCGTTAGGCTCAAACTTCGGGTATTTCGGTTAAAAAGGCTAAGGCCGATATCGTGTTCTAGCTTTCTTAACTGCTGACTAATAGCAGAGACAGTCATGTGCAGCTCTCTCGCAGCTACACTCATGCTACCGCTATCGGTTACTGCAACAAAAACCTGAAGAGAGCGAAGTAATTTAGTATTCATGGCGCTTAGTTAATCCTTTTTATTGGCCGCAGTATTTTGACTGTTCATTTGTAGCAAATTAACGACGGAAATAGTCGAATTCTACCGTATTTTAACGTTGATGAACGCTTTTGAAGCAGGTCTTTACGCAATGCTTACATTGGAAAGTTATGCATTCTCTTCGCATTTGTAGCTAAAAGTAATTTTGGAGCTCGCCTTGTTTTAAAGATGTTTTCTTTATGTTTTTAAATGGTAAATTATTGAAATCCAGCGTTTCTTTGCCCGATTAAAGTGCTAGTTTAACTATTCACTAACTATGCAGCTGAGAATCGCGAATGAAACAGTTTACTTTGATGATTATTGTTCTGCTCTCCACCTCGTGGATGGGCGGTTGTACTTCTACTAAAACGTCCGATGGCGCTTCATACGGGCCCGCCGCGTTCTCACAGCCTGCGTTTACTGCTGTTACCGTAGCCTACGCACCCGAAATGCAGGGTATCCTTAATCGTATTGAGCAAGATCCCAATGCATCCATTCACACAACCACAACCATCAAAGGCGTTACGTATCGCATAGGTACCTATCACGACGAGCCAATATTAATATTCGCTACTGGAATGAGCATTGCAAACGCTGCTATGACTATGCAGATGGCGTTGGATTACTTTCCGGTTAAGCAAGTGGTTTACATGGGGATTGCGGGAGCGGTTAACCCAAAATGGCAACCGGGTGACGTCATTGTTCCGGCGCGTTGGTACTACCATGATGAGAGTGTCTACACCAATGAAGATCCGAATGCTCCGGGGGAATACATACTGCCTGAATATTATGCAAAGTTCATTGAAGAGCAAGATGAACGCCGCGCTAAAGATCCTCACACACCAAAATATAAGCCCTTTCACTTCATTCATCCTGACGAAGTGCTTATTGTGAAAGAGGGGATGGATAAACCACAAGATACCGCCTATTTCAGCGCGACACCGCGTCTTTTAACTGCGGCGAAACAAGCCATGAGCACTATGCCAACGCAGCGCGTGCTTGGTGAGCGGGATGCCGAGCTCTTTGTAGGCGGAAATGGTATTACCGGGTCTGTCTTTATGGATAACCGCGAGTATCGAAAGTGGACAAGAGACGTGTTCAATGCCGAAGTAACTGAGATGGAGTCAGCCGCAATAGGTCAAGTATGTACCGTTAACGACGTTGACTGGATTATTGTTCGAGCTATTAGTGATTTGGCTGGCGGTCAAGAAGGCGTTAACGTAGAGAACAAGTACGACCAAGAAGTGTCGCGAATCGGCGCTAACGTTCTGTTTTCTGTATTAGATACACTCGCTGAGGACGAGTAGTCGATAGTATGGCAAACATTGAGGCAACGTTGCTTCTTTGCATATGAATGTTAGTTTCAAAACTAAGCCAATCGCGACACCCTAAAAATAAGTAGGCGGATAGAGAAGGTAAACATTACGCTCTATCCGCCTTTTTGGTGTGTCGCTGATGGGATCAATTGAACGCCAGCGAGCAAGCCGTTGTCGATACGTGGTTAGCGGATGGTTCTGACCATATTTATGGTATTTGTCGCAAGTTTTACTTCAACCAGAAAAACAATGAGCGCACTGATTAGAAACATCATAGCCAGTATGAATAGTACGATGACTGGTGTTTTTAAATCGACAACCCATAGAGACCCAGAAAACAGCGCCATAATGACTGTACACACCATCAGTCCAGCGGCGACACACAGCCCAATCGCCCAGTTAATCACTTTTACTCTGCGCCATAGCACCTTAATTTCTTTTTTTGAGCGATCGACAATATGCGGGTCTGATAGAGTATGAATCTGTCTTTCCGCCACCCTCACCCTGTCTGATATTCGGCCCAGCCGAGACGACATAACATTGAGGAAGCCCGCAATACCGGTAAGTAAAAATACGGGGGCAACAGCGAATTCGATAAGCTGTGAAAGACTAGGAATAAGTGTGTCCAATGGTTCCTCCAGCGAACAAAGTTTGGTGTTCTTACTTCAGGCAAAGAGTGATTAACCCATTGCTGCAATCTACTAACGTACTGCCAGTCTATATGCGTTAGATACACGTAAATTAGTATTAATGTATAAAACTAAGACTTGTGTTGTGACAGTTAAGTCTGCGAACTGCAAAGTCTACGCCAACGCTTAACTCAGAGATATGACGTAATTGTCAAAATGCCGCAACAGTTTAGCGAGTTTTAACCCATTCTTGCCTAAATTAACGATACACTAGCATCAGTTGCTAAAAAAACATTTTGTCATCATAAGGATAGATAATGCGCTTTGCCCCAAGCTTTCCTCTGTCGTTGCTAGCTGTGTCTCTGCTATCGCATTCAGCCATCGCTCAACAAACCAATGAAATAGAAAGAATTGAAACCACGTCTTCTCGTATACAGGGAAATATGAATGCTTCCGGTTATGCAGTGTCGTCTATTTCAGAAGAAACGCTTTCGCTGCTTTCATTTCAACATATCCAAGAGTCGCTGAATTACATTGCGGGTGCTGGCGTACAGCGGGGCAATGGGCAAGAGTATTTACCTGCCCTTCGTTCGCCAGTGTTAACCGGCGCTGGAGCGTGCGGCGGAATTTTAGCAGCAGAAGATGGTATTGCGTTGCGCGCAGCAGGTTTTTGCAATATTAACGAGCTGTTTGAAGCTCACAGTGAAATTGCACAGCGGATTGACGTGATAAAAGGCCCTGCGTCAGCGCTTTATGGCTCTAATGCGATACATGGTGTGATTAATGTGATTACCCCTGACACAACCCAAGGCGACGGGGAGCTTAGCGTTGATTACGGGTCTTATGGTTTTCATCGCGTAAAGCTTAAAGAAGGGAAAGACTTTGGTCATAGCGGCGTAGGTATCGCCGCCAGTATTACCAGAGACACTGGGTACAGAGATGAAGAGGGCGTTGACCAAGAGAAAGTCTCGCTTCGCCACAGGCTTGAGTGGGATAACTCGGTTATCACGAGCGGCCTTACCTATACCCATTTAGACCAAGAAACTGCCGGCTACATAGAAGGGTTTGAAAGCTACAAAAATACACAAATAGCCAAAAGCAACCCAAACCCCGAAGCGTTTCGAAAAGCAGAAAGTTTTAGACTATGGAGCAAGTTTGATACTAGCTTTAGCGGAGGTCATGCACTGTCGATTACACCTTACGTACGCAACCAGGACATGCGCTTCCGTATGCATTTTTTACCTGGCAAACCCCTTGAAACGAATGCTCAAAAAGGCGTTGGTGTGCTGTCTCAGTTCCATTACGTCATTAATGACAGCCTAAGTGCGGATATAGGATTAGACGTAGAATACACAGAAGGTGAATTAACCCAGTCACAAGATAGCGCCACAGAAGGGTCTGCCTTTTTGGTTGAAACCATACCTGTAGGAAAGCACTATGATTATGATGTAGATGCTACGCTATTTGCGCCTTTCTTTACTTTCAATTGGCAAGCTGAGCGTTGGTCTATTTCTGTCGGCGGGCGCTTTGAGTCTATACAATACGACTACACCAACAATATGAATGTTGGTCGTGTACGCGAAGATGGCACACAGTGCGGTTTTGGTGGCTGCAGATATTCCAGACCAGCAGACAGCGAAAATGATTTTGATAACTTTAGTCCGAAGCTTTCACTTCGTTATCAACTTAATCCTCAAACCCAGTTATTTGGCGGCATCGCAAGAGGCTATCGCGCGCCTCAGGCAACAGAGCTTTATCGTTTGCAGCGTGCACAGACTGTTACTGATCTTGACTCGGTAACGGCCGATAATATCGAGGTGGGCGTTACAGGAATACTATTTGACGGCAGCTATACGCTTAGCCTTTACAGCCTACAAAAAGATAATGTGATTTACCGCGACAGCGACTTTTTCAACGTAAGCAACGGCGCAACGTGGCATAGAGGCGTAGAGCTTACTTTTGACCAACCGTTAAGCGATGTACTGCGCTTAGATTTTGCTGGTACATACGCAAAGCATACCTACGAGCACAGTCAGCTCTCAGGTGAACAAGACATTAAAGGTAATGATATTGATACTGCGCCAAAGCTTCAGTTTAACGCTCGTTTAAGCTTTGAGATGTCGAGCAAGGTACAAACGCAGCTAGAGTGGCAGCATGTTTCGAGCTATTTCACCGACGCTGAAAATCTCAACGAGTACGAGGGGCATGACTTGGTACATGCGCGTGTACGCTACAGCGTGAACGAAGACGTTACATTGTATGCGCGAGTTAACAACGTATTTGATACGGACTACGCTGAACGCGCCGATTTTACTAGCTTCACAGGCCCTCGATATTTTCCTGGGCGGCCTCGAAACTTCATGATAACGGCATCGTTCACGTTATAGCTTCAAATAAGCAGCCGTAATAGATAATTATTAATCTTGAAAATACAGACTATTGCCGTGATTTGCTTGTACCGCAGCGGCATCAGGCGTAGTCTGTAGGCATCAGCATGGGTCTCAGTCACGCCATGTATAGCGCTTGGAAAGGTCAGGCGACATACGTGGAATGATTGTTAATAGGTATACCCATGCAAAAAATAGTAATTGTTGGTGGCGGTGCTGGTGGTCTTGAATTAGCCAGTCGCTTAAGCCGCACCCTCGGGAGAAAGAAACAAGCCGAAATTACCCTCGTCGACCGCAGTCGAACCCATATCTGGAAGCCGCTATTACACGAAGTGGCCGCCGGTGTAATTGATAAGCATTCAGACGGTGTGGACTACGCCATCCACGCTGCAGCTCACCACTACCGCTTTCAATTAGGTGAAATGTGCTCGCTTAACGCGCAAGCGCAAACCATAACTTTGTCGCCTTTAATTGACGAAGAAGGGACTCAGGTTTTGCCTGAACGCGAGATTCATTATGACCAGTTAGTGCTGGCGGTTGGCAGCGTGAGTAACGACTTTGGCACACCTGGCGTTGCTGAGCATTGCTACTTTCTTGACTCGTTAAAGCAAGCTGAACGTTTTCACAGAGCGCTTCTTAATCAACTAATCCGCATCAATCAGCAAGAAGATAAAGACGCCAGAATTGATGTCGCTATTGTCGGGGCAGGAGCAACAGGTACTGAGCTAGCCGCTCAACTTCACCATGTGGCGAATTTGTCCAAGGCGTACGGAATGCCAGACATGTCAGCTTCTCGTCTTAAGATTACGATCGTAGAAGCGGGAGAGCGTATATTGCCTGCGCTACCTGAGCGTATAGCAAACTCTGCAAGAAAAGCGCTGCATAAGTTGGGCGTAGATATTAAAGAGCAAACCATGGTGGCAGAAGCCGACGCGAAAGGGCTGATCACAAAAGACGGTGGTCGGATTGACGCTGATTTAATGGTGTGGGCTGCGGGGGTGAAAGCACCGGACTTCATAACAAAGCTTGCGCTTTTTGAAACGAACAGAGCCAATCAAATTCTTGTTGATAAGCAGCTTCGCAGTTCATCTCATAAGAATATTTGGGTGCTAGGCGATTGCTGCGGTTTCCAGCAGGAAAATGGGAAGTGGGTGCCGCCTCGAGCGCAGTCTGCCCACCAAATGGCGGATATTGTTGCGCATAATATAACGTCGTTATTTAATCAAAAAGACACGAAAGATTTTACTTACAAGGACTATGGATCCTTGGTTCACTTAAGTAAATACAGCACTGTTGGAAGCTTAATGGGCTCACTGTCAAACAGCAGTATGTTCATTGAAGGGCGTCTAGCTAAGTTGGTTTACGTTTCTTTGTATAATATGCACCAGTTTGCAGTACACGGAAAAATTAAAGGTGCTCTAAAGCTCCTTGTGAAGAAGTTAAGTCAGGCCATCAGCCCTAAGCTGAAGCTTCACTAACCACATGTAAAAAAGCCCCATGTTTGGGGCTTTCTTAAATCATAAATTTAGTTCGCTGGGACTAAATGTAAATAGCTATTGTTTCACGCCTTCAACGTGAAGCTCTAATTCTACCGTTTGCGACGCTGGGCCTAAATCATAGTCGATGCCATAATCTTTAAGTGCAATCGTCGTTGTGCCCATAAAGCCTGCACGATAGCCGCCCCATGGGTCTTTGCCTTCGCCAATCTTTTTGGCTTCAATTGTAATAGGCTTTGTCACACCATGAAGCGTGAAGTCACCCATTACATCCATCATGCCGTTGCCTTTATCGACAATTTTCGTACTGACAAACTTCGCCTCTGGAAAGTCGTCAACGTTTAAGAAATCGTCGCTCTTAAGGTGCTTGTCACGCTCTGCGTGGTTTGAGTCGATACTGTCGGTATCGATAGTCACCATAATTTTTGCTGCACTAGGTGCTGCGTCGTCGTAACTAAAAGTACCTTTAAAATCGTTGAAGCGACCAGTAAGCCACGAGTAGCCCAAGTGTTGAATTTTAAAGTTGATAGACGCGTGGGCGCCTTTGCTATCAATCACATAATCTGCGGCGTTAGCGGTGCTTAAAGACAGCGCAGCGGCCAGGGCAAGTGTTAACTTCTTCATCATTTCTCCTTTCTTCTCAATATCATCGAAGCCGTAACATCTGCTTCAGTGTGTCATCGTTACTAATAAAGTGGTGTTTCAGCGCAGCCAGCGCGTGAATGATCGCCAATACAATCACCGACCACGCAATATAAAAATGGGCCTCTCCTGCAATGTCTTCTTGATTTTCAAAGAACTCGCCCATTGCAGGTACAGAAAACCAATTAAATACGTCGATGCTTCTTCCATCGGCCGTTGAAATTAAATAGCCGCTCGCGAATAGCATGATAATCAAGGTGTACAGAAGCCCATGACCTATGCGACTAAACCTTTTTTCTAACGGGGTGCCATGTGACGGCGGCCGTGAAGTAACAACGCGCGTGACTAAGCGAATAACAGTGATGGCAAGCAAAATTAATCCAACACTCTTGTGCCAATGCGGTGCCGTCTTATACCAGTCGCTGTAATATGTGAGGTCGACCATCCACAGCCCTGAAGCAAACATGCCGACAATGGCAATGGCAGATATCCAATGCAAAATAACTATAGGTCTGGACCATCTTGATTTCATATCACTTCCGTTATTACTTACTTGCAATCAGGTTGTTTAGACCTTCAGTTAATGCGTTATCTCAAACGCTAAATGACCGCTGAAAAAACACCTCATGCATCAATTGAATCTAGTGTATTTCTAATTACGTTGGCTAAACATCACATTTAATGGGAGTGTTCGTTCTTGTTTTTAGAACGAATGTACAGAAAATAACCCACCAAACCTGAGTTGCGACACGGCTAGTTTTCTAAGACATGTCGTTTAATGGTCGATAAAATGCGCTAAACACCTCTATTAAACGCGCTAAATACTCTTATAGTTTAAATAGGCAGTAACAAAAGTGGCTGCTTTGCTTCAATGTTGTTTAGTTCAGTAGAGGTTGTACGCTTTGCGCGTTTCGTATGTTTTGTTGGCCGTTATTCTGCCAGCGTTATTTTCATCACTAGTATCCATCTCCGTATTGGGAGAGGGAAGAAGTGTGCAAAATATTGCGGGGCAGTCGAACAGTGCAAATACGCTCTCAACCCTCATTAGCGAATGGGAAAGCTCCGCTTTTGAAGTATCTGACGACGACATTGATGATGGCATTTCGTTTGTCGACATCACCAGCGGCTTGGAAAAATACCGGTTTTCGGCTGGAAAAACGATTGATGCAAAAGCCTTTACTAGGCAGCGCGATAACATCATTCGAGGGCCACCTTCTTTCACTTAATCATTAAAAAACTGAATTTTTTATTTTTGATTAGGAGAAAGGTATGCACGCCTTAAATCTATATAAAACCGAAGCTATCGATACATTGGCATGGCCGGTTGTTGAAAACACTATTACTGTAAAATCATCTGCTATGGCGGTCTTCACTGACTTTAAGCAGCACTTACCACACGTTATTGATGCTCGAACTCCAGCGACGAAAATAGAGTCGATTATGCGTCAGTCTCATGTGCGTATGATGCTGGTGGTAAACAGTGAGAACCGTTTCATTGGTATTGTGACCAGTCACGATGTCGGTGAACAGCAAATCATTCAGCGTGTGAGCGAGCTTAAGATTAAGCGAGAAGAGCTCACTGTTCATGATTTCATGCGTCCTAAAACCTCGCTCATGTCGTTTGATTTCAGTGAGCTAATACGTTCATCAGTGGGCGACGTGATAGAAACACTCAAAGACTACGGGCAGCACCATTGCCTTGTCATGGACAGAGACAGCCATGAAATTCGTGGCGTAATCAGCGTGAGTGACATTGCTAGAGAGCTGCGTTTGCCGCTTGATATACAGGGCCGCCCTACGTTTGCTGAGCTGATCAACATTCTTGCCGCTTAATTTTCAATTTTCTCAATACTGAACCATACTTTGACTACGTGTTGTTTCAAAATAACTCGTAGTCAAAGGCATATATCGCCTTAACGGTATTTGCTAGCTTAATATTTTATCGAAGTAGTTAGGTGGTTATATGCAGTATGCTCATGGTGAATTTATTATTACACGCTGTGGTGATGCGGTGCTAACGCAAGCTTATGGGCCGTGGAACAGAGAGTGTGTAAATAGCTTTGCCAGTGAGTATCGCACGCTTTCCGAGTGCTTACATGGGAAAGCTTGGTGCGATATTGTTAGTGTCGTTGGAGAATCACTACTCATTCCTGATGCTGAAGCGCTGCTTCACGAACGTGTGGCTTCGGTAAATCCCATAGGGCTCACTCATGTGGCATTAGTGATGGGAGAGTCAAGCGTTCGAGCAACCACGCAGGCGCAACTTAAACGCGTGTATCGCGATACCAATATTGATTATATTTTTGTGGATTCCATAGAAGATGCTGTTGATTGGTTGTCTTCAAAAGGATTTTCCGTCGATAAAGATGGCATCGATTTGCATCGTGAGAAAGTAGCAATGAAGCTGTAGATAAAACTTGGTACGCATTTCGCAACGTTTCATAACATCTGTATAACATTGTTCGATGAAACGAGGCGATATTATGAATAGATCACTATTTCCTACCAGCGTTGTTACGAAAGCCTTCACTTGGGCATACCAGGAACTGGGTTTAAATATCAAGCAAGCTTCTGAAATATTGGGTATTTCTCCATCTTCTTTGGCGCAGACTACGCTACTTGGGTTTGAGAGTGGCACATCAGAGTACAGAAAGCAGCTCGCTTTTATTCGTATGTATCATTTACTCATTTCATTGTCAGATGGGGACAGTGAGCAAATGAAGGCGTGGTTTAGCAGTTACAATATAACGCTGGGCGCGACCCCTTTTGAAATGTGCAAAGCGTATGACGGCATTGAGAGAGTCGCCGATCAGCTTCGCAAACTGAAGCAGTCGACTTATGGTCGAGAGCGCACACTCGCCGTTGTTGAGTTTTCTCATAAAGAGCACGTTGAAAAGGCAGGTGCAAGGCTTCACTAAGCCACTTACTTAAGCGCTTTCGTCAATCGATATTATAAAGTCTGCGCACGCTTGCACCTGAGTAACTGGGATCATGTGGCCAGCGCCAGAAATAATTTTGTGTACCGCACTTCCTATTGCCTTTGTTACCGCGGTGATGTGCTCATCGGGCCCCAAGATAGTATCTTTTTCACCATACAATACCCCAACAGGGCATTGAATCTCTTCATAACGAGTTTGCTGACGGTGCAGACTGCCCTGCGCAGATACTGTATCTCTGCTACCTTCATAAAAGCTTCGAGAGTGAAGCGCTAACAAACCACCGCCTTCAGTTGAAAAGGACGGGGGGACAGGTTCGGGGTGAAAAATTTGTGCGACTTGTTTTCTACTTAACTTTGCACGCAGTGGACTGGCAATGGTTTTTGCAACACTGCTGCGTACCCATTCATTGGGTATGTAAAGCACCGAAAGAGGCCCGGCACCACCTTTTAGTGGTGTAGTTAGCGGGCATAGAAGCGAAACCGATTTTATTTTGTCAGGTGCATCGATTGCCATCCTCAGTGCAATTCCTCCTCCCATTGAATGCCCAGCGATGCTCGCACTACCTATTCCCTCTTTTTGCATCCACTCGAGTATCATTTTACTTTGCTGTTCGAAGCTGGCGGATGTGCTTTTGTAGCGGCTCGAAAATCCGCTGCCTGGACGATCAACGGTATAGACCGTGTAGCGGGAAGCGAGGGTTTTTGCTAATTCGCTAAAATTGTTACTATTGCCAAGTAAACCATGAATCAGCACAAGCGCCGGACCGTTTCCTTGCTTTTGCCAGTGAATAATTCCACCATCAACAGGCGTAAGTTTTCCTGATGGTGTGAATGAAGCTTCGATATTGCTGTCCATTTTGGCGGTAAACCAAATAAGCGCTACAAAGATACAAATAATAATGAGCAATGCGATGATCATGTTTTATGTCCAAAATAAGGATAAAAAACAACCTATCGGTTAACGCAAAAATGGTCAAGTAAGCAGTAGTGATAGTGACTTATAGATGCAGGCCGCTAGTGCTGCAACGTTAACGTGGTTACGCCATGACGTATTAGGATTTGAGATGGAATTAATAATAACCCCTTCTATCGCGATAGATGAAAGCGAAGCTGAATTGCAAGCTATTCGAGCACAAGGTAGCGGTGGGCAGAATGTGAATAAAGTAAGTAGCGCCATACATTTACGCTTCGACATAAATGGATCATCGCTGCCTGAAAAGTTGAAAGAAAAGCTACTTCAGCTTAAAGATAGTCGCGTTACCAACGACGGTGTTTTTGTGCTTAAAGCGCAAAATTATCGAACGCAAGAACAAAACAGAGAAGATGCGCTAGCGCGACTTGTTGCGTGGATAAAGGCTGCGACAATTGAACAAAAACCGCGCATAAAAACAAAGGTGAGCCGTGCGGCAAAAGCACGTCGTGTAGATGTAAAAAAACAACAAGGTGCTAAAAAATCTATGCGTAAGAAAGTGGAATTTTAAACAAAACTAATCTAAAGTATAAAGCCTTATAGATGTCATTTCGCAAGACAACGGAAAATTCTTACAATAATAAATGAATGTGTCTTGTGCTTATGCTAATTATTGGAACTTAGGGAAGCATACAAAGTGACGCGTTCGAACGTTATTCCTATGGTGTTATTTGCAGCCATAGTGGTTTCGCTTGGGATTAATACACCGCAAGCCGCAAACGAGATTATTGCTCGTTTGTTCAACAAATCTATTTCTAATACTGAACTACAGCCTTCACAGGCTGATGTTGACCGTTTTCAGTCTATTTTAACTGACAAGTCTGAGAAAGAAGTACGAGCTATTTTAGCTCAGCGTGCACTTGGTAATAAAATTACCGAGTCTGTTCTTTCAGATTTTGCCGATAAAAATGCGATAGAGCCAAATGAAAGCGAAATTCAATCTGCGTATTCTGTAATAAAATTATGGACCGTTGATTTGGACAGCGATGGCGCCTATCAAGATGAAGAGCTAGAGCGTTATCGTTTGGCAATGGCGGAAGGCATGGCAAAAAGCTGGAAAGTATCGAAAGCCCTTTACGAAGCGTACGGCGGAGATGTGGTTTTTCAACAGGATAACCCGTTAACACCAGTAGGAGCTTATCAAAAACTGTTTGAACAGTATCGCGAAAAGGGTGAGTTTGTTATTTACGACCCTGCTTTCAAAGCTGCGTTTTGGAGTTCAGTTAAAATGAAATATGCCAATACTTACGACCCAGATAATATAGATTTTTCACTTCCCTGGTGGGAAAAGAGCATGACTGCTTCAGAAAAATAGTTCGAAAGGCCTTGTTTTTACAGGGCTTTTTTAATTCTTTTAAAAAACCAAACTCAGTGCGGAATAAAAACTTTTCTTCAATCGTTATCTCAGTGTCCTTTATGAAAAACGGAGATAAACGGATGAAAAAGTTAAATACTGCAATTGCACTGGCTTTAGGTATCGCGTCAACGTCTTTGTTGGCTCAAGAAACCACGTTCTCTGCTAACACATCAGCTAATGCGTCGACTTCTGCATCACTTTCACTAACAAGCGGTGCTACTACACAGTCTGCAAATCAGGTTAATACACAGACTTCTGCCGAGGGCGAAGCATCTACGCAGAGCCAAATGTCCACCGAGAGCTCAGCCGATAGCGGTGAACAATTATCCGCAAATCAAACAAGCAACGATCTATCTGCCGATCAGGGAGTGAGTCAAGTTTCTGCAACATCAGATATGGCGAACTCGATAACTTCGCCAGTGGCAGGCGCACTGACAAGTAGTGTGTCTGGGCCATTATCTGTACTGTCATCAGCGTCTGGAAATGCACAACAAGTCGATGGAGCAGAAAGTGAAGCAGAAAGTACAGCGCAGGCAGCGCCAAGCTTGGCATTGAACCAAATCGGTTCACTAACAAACAATGGTGCGGAAAATACCGCAGGAGGTTCGCTAACTGGCAGTGTAAGTGATGCACTAAACAATACTGCAGAAACAGCAGCAGGTAGTACCTTATCGAACACGGCTGACAGCGCGGCTGCAGGCACCATCGAAAGTGCTGTAAACGGCGGCGTAGCCAATACAGCAGCCAGCACCGTAGCAAGCTCAGTGACCAGTTCTGTAACCGGAACGGTTGGCACCGCTGTCGAAGGAACAATTACTGACACGGTAGGAGATACGGTAGAAGGCACGGTAGAAGGCACGGTAGCAAGTACGGTGGATAGCTCTGTAGAAGGCGCAGTTTCAAATACAGTCGAGCAAACTGTGTCAGCAACAGTCGCAAATACGGTAGGAAATACGGTAGGAAATACGGTAGAAGGTACGGTAGAAGGCACGGTAGAAGGCACGGTAGCAAATACGGTGGATAGCACCGTAGCAAGCACCGTAAATAATACAGTGGCGAGTTCGGTTGAAAGCGCCGTAACAAGCACTGTAAACGACAACGTAGCTTCAAGTATTTCAGGTGCGCTTGGCCTTTAATATAAAGGCCTAAAACCACTAGGTGGGCGTAGAGCAACTTTGAGCTAGCACGTTAAATAGCCACCTTAAAGTCTGAGTGCGGCTTGTCTAAATAGAAAGGCAAGCCGCTATTTAAGGTCTAGGCTGCAGGTGCGAATACACTGCCTCGCTATCGTGCATTCCTTAAAGCGAGCACCTCAAGTCAAATCTCACGTCTCTCCTTAAAAACAGCAATCGCTAAGTTTCACTTTCTCTGTGGTAGGTAACAACAATGAATACGCAAATACTTCAACACTCATCAACAACAAACAACCTTATTCGTGGCGGCCGCAAATGCCTATCGCTGTCCGTGGCAGCTGTTTTACTCGGTAGTAGCGCTGCTAATGCGGGCTCTGACAGTCACTCGCACAATGATGAAGATGCGAATCATACAAACGCAAAACACCAAACGATTTCATTCTCAGGGTCTGGCTATTTAGGGTACCGCTCTGATAGCAATGTGAGCGTTAGCGAGCTCGATACGAATTCAGATGTGGCCGACGACGCGGTACAGTCAGAAGCTCAGCTAAAGGTGCTGGTGAAGCCCACAGCGAAATGGGAAAATGTACTGTCGGTAAGTCAGGCGAATACCAACTATCAAACGCTAAGCGAGTTCTATCTTGGCCTTACCACACTGTCCGCTAGCACCAGCTATGCGTTTGACTTCGCCAAACTAGGAGCGCACTACTATCACGCTAGCGCTGAGCTAGACGGGCGTGACTTCCTCACCTATCAACAGTCTGGATTATCTGTCGGAAAATTGTTGGGGCAGCGCACTTACTTGCGTGTTAGTAGCGACCTTATCGATAAACAATTCGAGAACACGCCTGAAGGTGCGCCAATTCGAGATAGTGAAGCAGCTGCTGTGCGCAGTGACCTATTTTACTTCTTCGAAGGGGAAGACTTCTTCCAAATCGCACTTAAGTATCAAAATGAAGATGCCCAAAATAATGTGTTCGATTACACCAGTATTGGGATGGATCTAGCGTACACCTATCCTCTAGCGGTGTTTAGTAAACCCTTGAAGCTTACGGTTGCCTATCAATTAGATGTAAGAGATTACGCCTCAGAACAAGATGGAGGTATAGGCAGGGAAGACGACAGACACGTTGTTGAGATGAGTGCCGATTACGCCATTCACAACAATGTTGATATTAAACTGTCTACGCAATATGGAGACTTTGCTTCTAGTGTCGATGGCGCAAATTATCAAGAAACCATTGCTGAGTTAGGCATTAACGTTCATTTTTAGTGGGCGTTAATATAAATTCTATAATGAACAGCACGCTTAATTTAAGGCAGCACACCAAAACCGAATACGCTGTCTCGTCCGGGAGCCCCTGCATCTAAAGCTAGCTGCTGAAGTTTCAACAAGGCAGCGTTCCTTTCTTGTTTTTCGCGCAAAAAGCATGCATACAAAGCGGTGGCGCGCGGTGAAGCCATAGAGGTTCCCGTTTGCCTGATCGTTTTTCCATTAGGATGTGCGGCATTTACCGACACGCCAAACGCACCAAAATCAACGTAATCCCCTTGGTTTGCCCACCGGTAAATTACATTAGATTTATCAACGGCCGTAATGCCCAATGTTTCTGTATAAGCCGCGGGGTACAAGGGTAAAGAGGCTGGCCCCTCGTTGCCCACCGCAGCAATGATTTGAATACCGCTCTTATCCAATTGATTTATAACCCGCGCTAAAATAGGGTTGTCGGGACCTGCAAGACTCATGTTTATGGCGTCTACCTGCTGTGATGCAAGATAGTTTAAACCTTCAATTAACGACATCAGCGTAGCGCCTTGGCTAACACTATTACGCGAATAAAACACACTGGCGTTAAACACCTGGCTAGACTTTGGCAACGACGCCGCCAATAGGCTGGCTACTGCGGTACCGTGGTCTGACGAAAAGGCAACGTCAGTTTCGCTGCCCGCATTGCCATCTTGCTCCTGATTTCGATCTTGATTATGACCAACAATAAAAGACGCTTGCGTTAAATTAACGTGTGAGAGCAGTGGGTGATTGGACGCTACATGAGTATCAACCATTCCAATGCGCAGTGGGGTTGGACAGGTGTCCAGCTTTTCCCTGCTTATCTCTTGAAAAGACCCGTTCGAAGTGGGCTTGGTCTGTGATAAATAAATATGATTTCGACCAATTTGAGACTGCAAATTATGGGGCAAACTGTTGCGAATAGACGACACATCATCCTCATCTCCTGTGACTTTAACTTTAAAAAGCCACTGAGAGAGCGCGGGCAAAAACTGAGCTTTTTGTATTTCAATATTGGCACCTTGAAAATGTACTTTGTCGGCTTCTTCCCCTAGGAATAGCCACTCCTTTTCGACAGCCAGAAAGCCATTTTCAACCGTTACTTCATTAACAACTACCTGGCCTGAAGTCGATAAAATAGTGGTTGCTGCAGGAGCGATAAATTGGGGGGCAGGAATGTCGCCTAGTACGCCCGACGCCACTGTTGATAAGTCTCTGGCGCCTTCGATAGATGATTGCGCTTTTCGTCTTGCTTCCTCGCGAATGGCGTTTAGGTCGGAGGAGGTTCTATCAATTATCGGACGCACAGGAGACACCACTTGATTCAATGTTCCTGCTAGTTGGGCTTGTGATATTGGTGCCGCAATCAAACTCAAAATCGCCACAATGAGTGTGTACTTCATTTTACTACCTTTACGTTAACGTTGGGGCAGATCGGTGCCTAAAGAAGGAATGGCATAAATTGTGCCATAGCCTCTATTAGAAGCCTGTGGTCCATTGTGCACAAACGTTGTTCTAAATGTGCGTTAAAGGCGAACAGGCATTTACCACTACCTTACAGTGTAGTGACGATTAGACAGAAGAAAAATTCCAATGCGACCCTTTAGACTGTTAAACATTCGCCTTGTCTAGATGGCTCATAGACCGCTGCAATACAGTGCAGTAAAAAATAGGTCTTAGTACGTGGAATAAAAACAAGAGTGGCTCGTTAACAGGGTAGAGATAACGGGAAACCTCACAAAGGTACATGAAAATGAAAGATGAGTTGACTGAACTCGTCCCGTCATTGCGAAAGTTTGCATATTCGTTGACGGGTAACATGCATGATGCTGATGATTTACTTCAGAACACGCTTGAACGGCTATTGAGTAAACCGCTTCCTGAGCAAGTTACATTAATGGCTTGGGCATTTAGAGTGTGCCGCAACTGTTGGATAGACGAATACAGAGCGAAGAAAGTTAGAACCAATGCGACTGATGCCCTTTCCTATGAAGCGCAATCGGCGAATAGCTGCAATGACATAGATGACGCTATAACGCAGACAATTACGCTTAAACAAGTCTCAAGCGCTATGGATGAGTTACCCTGTGAGCAAAGAGAAACCCTTTCTTTGGTTGCTGTACAAGGGATGAGTTACGCGGATGCTTCTGAAGTGTTGCAGGTACCGACGGGCACCATTATGAGCCGTCTTGCCAGAGCGAGAGCAAAAATATCAAACTTACTAAATGGTCAAAACGAGGTGCTATCGTGATCTTAACTGACGAAAAACTCTCAGCATTTTTAGATGGAGAGTTAGATACCGCTGAGATGGATCTGGTTCGTGAAGCGATAGCGCACGATGTTACCGTTTCTGACCGACTCGCCGCACTTGCAGAAGTGGATAGAGTTGTGAAAGTTGCTGCAGAAAAAGCGACAGCAGTGGCGCTGCCTAAAGAAATCGTGGCACTTTTGAGTGATGAAAAACCGCTGAGCCAAGAAAGCGAAGTACAGGCCTCTGGCGTGAGCTTAGTTAGCGAAAGCTCGTCAAATCAGAGTTTTGCGGAAAATGTTAAGCCGTTTCCAAAGAAGGTGGACGTAACTAATAGTGGGCTAGGTGGGCAAACAAAGTGGAAAGGACCTTTTGCAATAGCGGCGAGTGTAGCGGTATTAGCAAGCTTAGTGTTCTTTAATCAACAGGGCGCTGAAACAACGCAGCCTTCTCATTGGGCGAGAGTATCATCGGTACTCGACAGTAATCTAACTGGCGAAGCAACAACCTTTGATTCAGGCGTGACGGTTACGCCACAGTTGTCTTTCGTAAATACGGAGTTTAACTACTGTAGACAGGCTGAAGTCTCATCGAAAGATGAACTAAATGTAATGATTGCTTGTAAAGATAAGCAAGGTGCGTGGCAGCTTGCCGCTAGCAAATTGGACGAGCTAGGTGAGAATGCAGGTCAATACCAAACCGCCACTAGCGCTAAAGTAATGGAAGAAGAGTTAGACAAAATGATGGCGTCTGCGCCATTAAACCGAGAGCAAGAGAAAAACGCAATTGAAGCAACTTGGCTAGCTGATAAGGCCGAAGGAGTAAATGATGAAAACTAAAATTATGTTAGTACTTGCGATATTAATTATGGCGGGCTGCGCCAGTCAACCCGATTATAGACAGGCCAAAAAAGGCGGCTTTGGCTACACGGAAAGTAAGTTGAGTGATACCCAATATCGCGTGCATTTCAAAGCGAAGGGGTCTGATAAAGGCAAGGCGATGGATTACGCCATGCTCCGTGCTGCCGAGCTTACGTTATTAGAAGGCTACGACTGGTTTGTAGTGACTGACCGAGAGACCTTAGTAGATAAAGAGACCGTGCAAACCACACCTACCGCAGGCTTTAGCCAGCGATATGCACGGGTTACCGAATGCGGTGTGCTCACTTGCAGAACGTCCTACCACCCTACTACCCAATTCGAAACGGGTGTATTTGTAGGGGGCTCTCAGCAAAGTGAGATCGAAAGTATCTTGAGCATTGAGATAGGCAAAGGTACGCGTCCAACGTCGGCAACGAGCTTTGACGCAAGGGAAGTTCGCGATAACTTACAGCCTAAGACGGAAGAGTGATAAAAAATCAAAGGGCATAACCTCCCTTGACTACGACACAAATAAAAAGGGCCGCTGCATTATGCAGCGGCCCTTTTAGTAGCAGTAAAGATTAACAACACAGTGATACCAGATTGTCATACTGCCAGTGTCTTAATTCATATATTGGAGACGGCGATTAATTAAAATAACCATCGACCTCTTTTTCAGCTTCGTCACGGCTTTTGCCATAAGCTTGTTGAATCTTACCTACTAGTTCTTCACGTCGACCGTCAATTACATCTAGGTCGTCATCGGTTAGTTTGCCCCACTTTTGCTGCACCTTACCTTTCATTTCTTTCCAATTACCTTCAATACGATCACTGTTCATAACTTGCTCTCCTTATCCAAACAATTGGTTGAAAAAACTGGCGGAATAATTGGCCAGTTATTTTCTTAACAGCAAATGCTGTTCCATTGTGTAGGTGCATGAAAGTATTGAATTTATTTTTTATGAAAATTCTGCCGTACAATTGTTTTTTATGCAGAATTTACAAGTTCTTGCAAAGCCTACAGGAAGCATAGTCATCAACTAGGCCAATGTTTTAGCATACGCTTCACTGTCCTGCCTTTTTTCTATTTTATGTTGATCTTCGCTGCGGCCTTTCTTCCAGTAGCTACTAATATAAATATTCTCGTGCGCCACGGATTTTTCGTCCTTGAGCCATGTCCGAATTGCCCGCATATCAGAAAATTCACACGCTACCCAGACTGTGGGGTTTCCGTCGAGCCAAGTTAACTGGTCAAGGCGGGAAGGTAAAGATTGCTCGTGTTCCCATATCACCGTTACTCCTTCGGGCTTCTTAAGTGTAACCGCATCCTTTTCGTCTTCAATTTTAATCACGGCGTAGCCTTTGGTTTGCCCAGGAAGCTCGGCGAGGTGATTTCTAATACTAGGAAGCGCTGTCATGTCGCCAGCCAACAGTATCCAATCATATTGCTCGCTTAGTCCCTTACTAGAACCGGGCCCTGCGAGCGTGATGATGTCGCCAGGCTTTGTACTTGTTGCCCATGCCGACGCAGGGCCAGTTTTACCACCATCGGCATGGATAACCATATCCAGAACCATTTCAGGCTTCTCTGCGTCAAAGTGCGCAACTGTATAGGTGCGCATTGCCACTTTGCTCGTATCTGTGGGGCGTTTCAGCGGGTTTCCTTCTAGGTCGAACATAAGTTTAATGTACGCACCTGCAGTGACCGAGGGAAAGGTAAGAAGGTCTTCCCCACTAAGGTGTACACGCTGCATATTTGGCATAATTCGGACTGATTGGGTGACAATAGCTCGGCGAGGTTGCAGTTTAGACATTAGCTTACTCCTGTAATCTTGAGTAGCCACTCTATTTGGAAATAATTCTCATTTCCATTTCTAAAGGTGAAATGATCAGGATTGTTTAGTTCTATTTTTTAGATTAACTGACCGGTCTTAAGAGAAACTAATTCAAATAAAATAGATAGGTGTACGATGGATTAGCACTATAAAGGTAAGCGAGGAATACGCACTGGAAAAGGAAAGATTAGAGCAAAAGAAAAGGGGCTAAAAAGCCCCTAAAAAACCACAACATAACTTGGAAAACACATTTACACACCACAAAGACGCACACTCAACGACTTCATGTATAAGTTAAGATAGCCTAATTATAAAAAGGTTCCGCTTTTTTAAAAATAAAAGGTAAAAAAATAAATACCTTTGAAATAGGCGTATTCCTGTCACCTGTCACCTGTCAGACTGGCATTAATTCGCTAAGGCCTGTTTAGCTTTGATGACGAATTAGGCTAAATTTATAGCAACGGTTAACAGGCCCTAGCCAACGTGTCTTATTCTTCGCAATGTTATGTAGACGACGCACGTGGTTGCTGCGATTAGCGCTGACGCTATTGCGAACGGAAGCGCGATGTCCAGTTGGTAAATGAAAGCTGCCAGTGGTGGACCTATTACGTAGCCCATGGCAGTAGTCGCTGTAATTAACCCAGTGATAGTGGCTTGTTGAGAGGGGGCGCAGTAGGTCGTTGCTGCAGCTGCCAAAGATGGGTAGGCCATTCCCATACCTAAACCCATTAATGTCATGGCCGCATAAAGCATAAATAACGAATGTTGAAGAAAGAGCAGCAAGTAGGCTAAGCCCAATAGCGGAAGCGCGATAGTGATCATCGCTTCTTTGCTTATTCGGCCTTTTTGTACCCACCCAAATTGGGCTGTGAGAGACGCGGCAGCACTGACCATCATCGCGAAACCCACTTGCCGAGCAGCGTCTACGGGTGAATAGTCGTAAAAATCGATAAAAAAGAAACCCAGTGATTGCTGCATCATCGCCATTGCGCAAAATACACAAATACATGCAGCGACGAATACATAAGGTACTTTGCTAGGCGCTTGGTCATTGTCGCTAGTCTGCTGAGCGTTTTTTTGCTGAGACAAAGGCGGCAGAACAGGTAGCTTAAAATATACCAATGAAAGCGCCAGTAAGGTTAGCAACACGATGCTGTACAACGGTGCCAATAAGCCAAAACCGACTAAAAGCCCAGCGTAGGCGGGCCCCACAATTTGCCCTACGTTGCTTGCAGAGGTGACTTTGCTGATTGCACTTACTCTACTTTGGGGCGTACTGATAGCGACGGCGTAACCTACCGCAGAAGGCGGAGTTGCAGACATAATGGTTGATTGCAGACTTCGGCTTATCAACAATGCCAAAAACAAATTGGTGCCGCTTATAATGCCAGAAAATCCTGCCATCCATGCACTAGCGAAGGCAAATGTGCCCAAGCTATAACCCGACAGACCAACCATTAAAATACGTTTAAAGCCCGCACGCTTAGCGACCTTGCTCCACACATTCGTACCGAACGCAAAAATAAGTGCAGAGCTAGACATAATAGTGGCAATGTGGAATTCAGAAAGGTTCGCCTGTCGCCCCATAGAAGGGAGTGTGGTAAGCATTACGCTTTGGCCAACAGACGTAGCGAGCAACGCACAAAAAAGAACTCTAAAAACGATAGTAGATGCAGACGGCGAAAGCACGCAGGTAGCCCTTTTGGTAGGCGATAAAGAAACAACACAATTTTATCACAAATGAAGATAAAAAAATGCCCGCCAAAGGCGGGCCAAAATCAGAGGTATGTAAAGGCCGGGATGGGCCTTTGAGGGGAGAGGGTAGTCGTCGGATGACAACTCACTAATAACATCGACGACATTACCAGTGTCCTCACTATGGTCTCGCTGAAGCAACACACACGTACATTCAACGAATCCAAATTGGGTCAACAATCCCTTGCTGCACGAGACATCACTGTCGGTGCTTGCGATGTAGGTACTCAGAGCTTGTTTGCAATCCTTATGAAACAAGTGCCTTGCATCCTGCGAGTTTAATTAGGTTGTCTTTTACCTAACCTCATCATCGACCAGCAATTTAACGAATCTTCTACAGGCATCCATTAGTTACAATACTGACACATCCGTTTTTCCTTGGTGACACACTCCATGCACTTCCCATGTCGTCACCTTCAGTATTTGTCATCTACGCAATTTGGCCTCTCCGTCGCTAAAGCTATCCTAGCTACAAACTGCGTTCTGTATTTATCCGTTAGTCTAATGTATGCGTGATCTGTGCCAAACCTTAAAAACAATTTAGAAATATTATATATTATTGATTTTTATGGTTTATTTTTTGGTTAGTTAGCTCTTTTTATCCGTTTTGTAAAACTGTCGTGAAACGACTCTGTAGTTTTTTCTCGGTAGTGTGTAGCGTTTTACAAACACATTTAACACTCATATGTCGCTTGTCGCTTGTCGCTTGTCGCATTACCCTTGATCTTTTCTGAAAATACATTAAATTGTTTATATAAGATTTATCTTATTTAAAGTTGTTAGTCTCGCGTATAACTTTAATTAAGTTGCAGCTCTTATTAAGAAGCAGTCTTCGAATCTATTTCAGTGCAGCAGGATGATGCATGGGAAAAGCCAAATTTTTCTAAGCATTAATGAGTGCACTTAAGCGCAGTCCAACTAGGAGTTCATTGTTATGTTTACGGCAGTTATTGAAAGATTACTGTTTTTGTCTACCCACAAAGGAAAGTGGATATATGCCGTCTTATTGTTGGCTGTCTTATTTTGTGCTTATCAAATGCGGTTAATTACGATAGACACCGATCCGGAGAATATGCTTGAAGCCAATCATCCTGCCCGCGTGTTTCATAACGATGTGAAGCATACTTTTGCTATGCATGACGCGATTGTGGTGGGGGTTATAGCATCATCGGCGAATGACACTGCTACTGAGAATGCCGATAGAACTACCAATAAAGGCATCTACACACCAGAGAATCTAAGTGCAATAGACAAGGTTTCTCAACATATATTGAACACTGAGGGCGTGATTGCTCAAGATGTCATGTCGTTTTCAACGGTGGACAACATCACTCAGGGCGACAGTGGCGAGCTTAAGTTTTCTTGGATGATGCCAAACGCTCCGGCGTCTCAAGAGGAAGCGGGGAAAATTGCTGAGGCAATAGCACGTCTTCCGATGTTGCAAGGTACCCTAGCCTCTTCTTCTAAAAATGCAGCCGCTATTTATGTGCCAATTAAAGACAAAAATGAAAGCTTTCGAATTGCAGAAGACATTCGCGCATTTATTGGCGCGAATACAACAAACGAAACATTGCAGTGGCACATAACAGGGCTGCCCGTTGCTGAAGATCAGTTCGGCGTTGAAATGTTTATTCAAATGGCAATTTCAGCGCCAGCTGCGGGATTGATGATTTTTATTCTCCTATTTGTTTTCTTCCGTAATTTCACGTTGATTACTGCCCCAATGGTGGTAGCAATGGCAACGGTAATTATCACAATGGGCGCCTTAATCGGCTTAGGTTTCACTGTGCACATCATGTCATCCATGATTGCCATATTTTTGATGCCAATAGCTGTTGTCGATTCGGTACATATATTGTCTGAGTTTTCAGACCGCTATAAACCAGGTCAGAAGGCCGATGATGTGATTACCACTGTGGTTGAACACTTATTTCAGCCGATGCTTTATACGTCGCTGACCTCCGCAGCCGGTTTCTACTCACTTATGCTTACACCGATCCCGCCGGTGCAAATCTTCGGCGCCTTCATTGGCTCAGGTATCCTGTTGGCTTTCATTATTACGCTCACTTTTATTCCTGCTTATATATCAAGAATGTCCCCAGAAGCGCTGGCTAAGCTGCAGGCTGCTTTACATACCGATGCCAACTCATCTTCAGTAAAGGCTACGTATCTACAGCGATTTGTATACGGTATTCGCAATGTTGCGCTTAATTACAAAGGTGCGTTACTCGTAGCGTTCATGGTGATTTCAGCGGTATCAGTGTGGGGTATTTTCCAAATACAAATTAACGACAACCCTGTGCGCTGGTTTAAAGAAAATCATGAAATTCGTGTAGCAGATAAGGCGCTTAATAGGGAGTTTGCGGGTACGTATAACGCGTACATTGTTATTGAAGATACCCGCAAGCTGAAAAGTGCAGGTGAAATACTGCTAAGTGCAGAGTTGCCCCCTTCATTAGATGAATGGCGTGAAACAACCCTCGATACACTAAACAATGAAAATGCCGGCAATAATTTTGAGACTCTCGCATTTGCCGTCGATGATGCATTATTTGGTGATCTTGAGAGCGACGAATATGACGCTTTAAATCGATTGCTTTCAAGCATTGATGAAATTAAAGGCACAAGCAAAACGTTTCAACAGCCCGATAATGTAGCGCTGCTTTCAGACCTGCAAAATTACCTAAGCACTCAAACGCTGGTGGGTAAAACTCAGTCCCTCAGTGATGTGATTAAAGTGGTTAACCGAGAGCTGCATTCGGGCAATGACAGCGACTACGAGTTACCTAATACTCAGCCGGCGATAGCACAGACGCTCTTGCAATATCAGTCCTCTCATAGGCCTCAAGACTTGTGGCATTTCGTGACACCAGACTATCGTAAAACCTTGGTGTGGCTACAACTATCCAGTGGTGACAACCAAGATATGACCGAGGTAATTGAGTTAGTCGATAACTACTTCGCTCAACACACACTGCCTGATGGCCTGACATATCAATGGGCAGGTAAGGCATACCTAAATGTGGTGTGGCAGGACAACATGGTTGCAGGCATGTTAGACAGCTTACTTAGCGCCTTCATTATTGTTTTTGTGATGATGGTATTGCTGCTGCGCTCACTGATATTCGGTGTATTAGCCATGCTGCCCCTTACCATAACTATCACCTTTATTTACGGTGCTATTGGCATTGTAGGTAAAGATTACGATATGCCTATTGCCGTGCTTTCAGCCCTGACATTGGGTTTGTCGGTAGACTTTGCCATTCACTTTCTGGCTAGAGCCAAAGAGATTTACAAGCAAACGGGTAGCGTGAGTAAAACGTTTGATGCCATGTTTGAAGAGCCTGCTAGCGCTATTACTCGTAATGCGCTGGTCATCGCGCTTGGCTTTACGCCGCTGCTTTTAGCACCACTTGTGCCTTACATCACCGTGGGCATTTTTCTGGCAAGTATTATGTTTATTTCAGCACTCGTTACGCTGCTGGTGTTGCCAGCTGCTATGACGTTGCTTAAACGTTGGGTTTTCAAGGAGGCCTAAAATGCGTATTTCCATATTATCAGTGTTCATGTGGCGTCGACCAAAAATACGAAACCTTCGAAGCATGTTCAGGGGCCTTGTTGCGCTATTACTTATATCGGGTAATGGATTCGCTCAAGCCTTGGCAACCCAAAGCGACGAAAGCAGCAGTAGTATCGATGTTGCTGAAATCGTCAATAAGGCCGAGCAAGCAGCGTATTACGCAGGCAATGACGGGCGTTCAATGGCGAGAATGCTGATTGTAGATGAGCAAGGTCGAAAGCAAATGCGTCAGTTTACTATTCTGCGCAAAGATGTGCTGAATGAGACAGGCGCCGACACCGGCGATCAACGAATGCTGGTTTTCTTTAGCCGTCCTACTGAAGTTGAAGGTACGGTATTTCGCGTTGAAAAGCATGCGGCGCTTAATTCTGATGACGACCGTTGGTTATATTTGCCGGCTTTAGATTTAGTAAAGCGAATCGCCGCAGGCGATAAACGTACATCGTTTGTTGGTTCTCATTTCTTCTATGAAGATGTTTCCGGCCGCGCAACGGCGCAAGACAGTTTTGAGCTGCTTGAACACACCCAAACTCATTATCGCTTAAAAGCGACGCCTAAGGACAGAGCGCTCGTAGAGTTCAGCAACTATGTAATAGAGATAGACAAAGACACTTACTTGCCCACCTTAATTAACTTTTATAAGGGTGACAATAACTACCGTCGTGTTGAAGCTGTGACCATTGAGACTATACAGGGCAACCCTACTGTGGTGAGAAGTAAGGTGACGGACCTTGCATCAGGTGGCTATACCCTTATGGAATTCAGAGGGATTGAGTACGACATAGGTCTTCCAGATAGCATATTTAGTGAGCGTAGCCTACGTGTGCCACCGCAACGCTATATTAAATAACACTATTTTGAAAAAGGAATTTAGCACGGTGCGCTTGCCTAAATTACTAGCTCCATCCATATGGATAACGCTGCCTAGCCAAGCCTATGGTCTTTCTGAGCGGGTTAAAAAGCAATGGAGGGCGCACGCTTTACTCGCGCCGATTATTCTCACCTTTGCGCTCACGGCTGTAGTCAGTCTGCCGTTAAACGCGCAGACGGTGGGTGTTGAAAGCCAAAATCAGAAAGACCCGGTGAAAAGCGGTGAACAAGAACAGGAAGCTAACGCAAACGACGAGTGGGACAGCGTGTGGCCTGGGGACGACAATGTCGAATCAGGTGATGATTGGAATGATGAGTGGGATGACGAATGGGGCACTGACATCAAAAGTAAGCTTCGTATTTCTGGTTTCGCCGAGCTCGCCGTAGGAAACCGTTTTTCCCGTGACATGGCTACCGCGTTTGGCAGTCAGAATTCACAAATGAACGAGAGTTTTCAAGCTGCTAACGCGCCATCTGTGTTAAATAACAGCACATTGCGCGACGCCAGAGTTCAACTTCGCGCAGATTATGCATTAGACAGTTCCTCAATTTCCAGTAAAGCAGACGTTTGGTATGACGGCGTAGCGTCGTCGTGGGAATCACAACTTCGCGAACTGGCATGGCAAGGTAGCTTAAGCAGTATTCTTCCCAGCGCTTTAGTCGGCGCAGGGAACTGGGCAAACGCATTCGATATCAAAGTCGGTAAGCAAGTGCTGACTTGGGGGACAGGGGATTACTTGTTCTTAAATGATCTCTTCCCTAAAGATTATCAGTCGTTCTTTGCAGGAAGAGAAGACGAATACCTTAAAGCGCCGAGTAATGCATTAAAGGTGTCGGGCTACACGGATTTTGCCAATGTAGATTTAGTCGTCACACCTGAATTTGAGCCTGATATTGGTATTACAGGCGAAGTGTTTTCTTTTTACAGCCCGCAATTGGATCAAAACATTGCCCCTTCGTTTTCTGTTGTACGTGATAATCGCCCACGAGGAAGTGAGCTTGCCTTAAGGGTGTATAAATCTGTTAAGGGGATGGAGATTGCAGGCTATGGTTACACCGGTTATACAAGGCAGCCCACCGCGACAGATTCTCTTGGAAGACCGCGCTACAGTAAAATGAATGCCTATGGCGCAAGTGTTGTCGCGCCTCTGGGGCGGGGGATAGCAAATGCGGAATACGTTTTCTACAACAGCCTTGAAGACATAGATGGAAGTGACGGGCAAATAGCGAATGATCAAAGTCGTTTCTTACTAGGCTATAGCCAAGAGATTGCCGCAAATCTTACCGGTGGTTTCCAGTGGTATACCGAGTACTTACACAATGCGGATGGCCTAGATAGAACAGTCTCGTCTTCTGAGCGAGTTCAAGAAAAATACCGCCATTGGGTAACCACCCGTTTAACGTGGTTAGCACTTCGTCAAACACTGACGTTAAATACTTTTCTGTTTTATTCACCCAGCGATAGCGACGGATACCTAAAGACTACAGTGGCTTATTCGCCCACCGACAAGTGGCAAGTGAGAGCGGGGGTGAATGTCTTTTCAGGTAAGGATAACTATACGTTTTGGGGGCAGTTTGAAGACGCAAGTAATGCGTTTATTGCCTATCGATTTTATTTTTAATCTCTTCCAATATCTAAGGATTACGTTATGTCTCAGGAAAAAGCATTAACCGCCTTCGCAGGGCTCATGGTGTTGTTGTCTGTATTACTAACCCATTTTGTTCATGCAAACTTTATGTGGTTTACCGTGTTTATTGGCGCAAACTTGTTCCAACAGAGCTTCACTGGCTTTTGCCCAGCAACGCTATTTTTTAAACACGTGCTTGGGCTTAAAAGTGAACGGGAGCTAGCGTGTTCTGCAGACACTTCTACTTCTCGATAGAAGTCGCTAACTTCTATAATCAGCCGAGCGAGCTGGGTTTACTAGCTTATTCAACAGTGTTGAATAAGCTAGCGCTATTCGTGGAGTAGCTAAGATGAACACGCGAGTTGCCCCGGCTACTCTAGCTTCGCTCTCTACCAAGACCCATACATTGGATTAGGCAGAATAAAAATCTCTGTGCCCACTCGTGGCATGAGCAACTCAACGTTGGCAGATTCTTGGGTTACGCCGCCCACATCTTCAATGTTGTCGCCAATTTGCATGATAATAGTGTGAGGCACAGCCCACGTAGACGTCGCGTCTTTAGACGTATTCGAACATGCGATCTTGCCCTGGGTAAGCTGCATTCTGCGCAAGTCTTTGTCATTAACCATACCTTCTTGGCCTACCGCTTCTTTGTCTTCAGCAGTGCGGCCAACAACACAGGTATTACTCGTGGTAAGCGGCAAACCTCGCGCCAAAAGGTTATTCCAGGTGTGACTATCAAGCGCTTTATTGCGATTCGTAATAAGCGCCACCTTGCCATTTCGTGCAACTACTTCATCGATGAAAGCGGCTACACCAGGCACCAGTGTGGCTTCTTCACGTTTTACCCATTCGGCCCAGCTTTGTGAAGAATATCCCAAGCCAGCACTTTCCCGTTCTTTTTGGTAGGTGCTATTGTCTAGCACGGTTTCATCAACATCCATCACCACAACATCGCCATTAGCAAAACGCGTAGGCAGCGCTGAAATAGCTTGGCCATACACAAAGCTTGAGAGAACAGGGTACTCTTTGCTGCTGGTTTGGTATATCACGGCATTTGACAGAGTGTGTGATTTTACACCAGCAAGCGGGGTTGATGGCGTAGACGAGCACGCCGCAATAGCTGATACTGCAGCGCCTATGCACGCCGCTTTGCTGATGTAAGAGAGCTTGTTAAGAGATAACAATGTTATTTTCCTTTTATTGCTTCTTCTGCCTACCGGTTTCAACACCCAAATTATGTCTGAATTTATCGATGAACTGGGCCTGATAATTCAGCAATGGCGTCGTGTGCATGCAGACTTTCTTGATGTTCTACTTTTACACGAAAATAGGTAGCTTGGTAATACGTACTTAACGCTTCATGCAGTCGCCTTACCGAATCTTCTACAAACATTAGATTTTCAGCATTACGCTTGGCAAACGCCTGTTCATCTTCACGCTTAACTGCGGTTTGAAGCGGTGTGCCTAACGCGTTTTCTATCAGGTCAATAATACCAATAAAATCGGGGATCTCGTTGTCGCTTAAATCTAGGGTTATATCGGCAAAAGAACGCTGTGCATGCGCCGTGGCGATGCTGGCTTGTTTAGAAGCGAGCCAAGCGCCCATTTCTTCTACGGATAAACCTTTTCCTTCGAATTGCTGCACAAACACTTCTGATAACGCCTTGCGAGAGAGGGAGGCCGAGCAAGGACAAGTACTAGAGTACGGTACTCTTAACTTAAGCTGTGTCTCATAACGTTCAGGTGAACGCCTTACGCAAAGTGAAGCAGGGTACGATTGATATCCTGACATCCTACTTATGAGCGCCGGACGCGACACGGTGAGGTCAAAGTGTAGATTAAGCTGGGCGCTGTTGCTCAGTCCATCTTGAGACTCGATAAGCGCGTTCATTAACGACACAAGTGCCGACTTATGTAAGTCTTGGTTGCTCAAATATCGCTGCAGCAAGCTGTACAATCGAGACATGTGAATGCCTTTAGCATTGGGATGATCTAAACTTACTGTTACATCAACCGTAGCCTTACTGGCTAAGCGCTCACCGCGTCTACCTAAGATGTGTAGGGGTATGGCAATGCCCTGCATACCAACTTTATCAATAACAGGAAGTTGCGCAGTGGAATGCTCTGTAGTGACATCGGGAAGTACCGTATTGGGAGAATTGAAACTGGCCAAAATTACCTCTGAATGAGATCTTAAGAACGACTTACATCACTATCTTTTAAAAAGCAGTTCGCTTTTGATGAAGTAATGAAACAATAGGTTATGGGGTGGTGCTGTGCTTTGCGCAAATAGCAATTCGCACTTTTGGTGCTACAAAGCATTTGTTAGATATCTAATACACAGCGCTATTGACCCTGTCACACCATTGAGTGTTATATTATAACGCTTAATGGGTGTTGTTGATACATTATCACATTTAAAGATTACAAAGAGCCTGATAATAGCGCTGTTTTAAAGCGCCATTAGTGTAATGACGTTAATGACCGGATAAGCTGAAGCTCAGATTATTTAATGGGCATCAGGCTCAACTTTTAAAGCTACGCAAAATCTAACAAGTCAGTACCGAAGAAGTTATCGATGACACAGCGCCATTCTCCACTTGCATCCCTTTGCAGAACATAAACGGCGCGCTTACCCTCGCAGGGTAGGGCGTTGGGTGTTGCTTTGGGCACAAGGTAAAGCTTCGCGACGACTAGCGCTACGTCACCGGCTTGTATAACCCGTTCATCTCCGGTTGTAACAAAATGATCGGGCATGAATTTCTTTTGAAATTTAAGCAAGGCTTCAACGCAGTCGCGCTGTGTGGCATGTTCTTCAGCGGTTTGGTTTTGCGTTGAGCTGGACATAGGGGTCGCGACCACTGTTGCATCGCTAGCATAACATTGGGATAAGGCGTCTTGATCGCCGCGGTTTACTGCGTCATGCAACTGTTGTAACACGTGAGATATTGGATTGTTCATGGCTGTCGTTCCGTTATTTTTACCGCAAGACGAGCCAATAAAAAACCCGCCTTTGCGGCGGGTTTAGTGAATTCTATTTACGCACTAGCTAACCCGCCCATTCCTTAGAATAGCGAGAATAATAATCAGCGCAGTCGCTGAGTAAGCAGTATGTGTATTCGTGTTTTTAGGCATAGTGTTTAAAAACAGTGTGCTGCTAGTGAGTATTTAATGACCCGAGTATCCTGTGCACAATGAAGAAAGTCAATGGGTTTTTAGGTGTAGAAATTAGACCCATGCGAGTGGGTGGGCAAGCGGTAAGTGTAAGGTATAAGATGTAACGCTACCCTAGGCTTCAAATATGGTAATGCGAATAATCGTGCCCTGCTTTAAACAATCATAAATATCTTTATCAGTGAACCCGCTATTGCGGAGAAGTTGCCTGGCAACTAGCTTAGCGCCTTTTGTACACTGCTTGTCACGTATTATTCGAAGTGCTTTGTTTAAATAACTAATAGAAGGCATGATAAATAACCTAACGCGCTAGGCGAGAGTTTTGTATGATATTTAAACGATGTGTTTCGGTGTAATGATCACCAAAACCATACAAACTGTGTTACGAATTAAGGTGGAATTTGACCCCTGGAGTTACTTTATAGCTGGTTAACGGCCAATGATGCGATGTCGATGTCATCATCAGTAATACTTGTTGTTACCTCCTTCTTTACGTCGATGATGACAGCAACGCTGGGTATTGGTGGCGGGGTCTTATTACTGGCAGTAATGGCCGGTACTATGCCAGTCAGTGCGCTGATCCCGGTTCACGGTTTAGTACAGCTTGGTTCAAACGGCAACCGTGCACTGATGACGGCAAGGCATATCGACTGGAATATGCTGAAGTATTTTTCTTTAGGCGCAATTGTTGGCGCTTTTTTGGCCTCGTTTGTTGTGGTTCAGCTGCCGTTGGTTATTATTCAATTTGCGGTTGCCGCATTTATTTTATTTCTGGTGTGGGGGAGTAAACCCAAAGCACAAAAAATGAACCCCGCGGGTAGAACATTGGCAGGGTTGGTAACCACGCTGGTTTCAATGTTTGTAGGTGCCACAGGGCCTTTGGTGGCGGCATTTGTACACCGAAATAATTACAGCAAAATGCAGATTACCGGCACGTTTGCCAGCTGTATGACACTGCAACACGGCCTTAAAGCGTTTGTTTTTACCTTTGTAGGGTTTTCTTTTGCCCAGTGGGCCGGGCTAATCATTATTATGATTGCCAGTGGTGCGCTCGGCACATTCATCGGCTTGAAAGTATTAAAGCGTGTCCCCGCTGAAAAATTTATGCTGGCGTTCAAGATAGTGGTGACACTGTTGGCCCTGCGGCTCTTGTGGCAGGCATTCTCAACCTTATTTCCCGCTGTAATCTGACACAGTTCTTAACCTTCAAAATACTTACGTTAGTGCGCAAGTTTTCATTTCTAGCGTTTAAAACGGCATGTGTATCAGACATTACGAGTAGATAAACCAGCGAAGGAGAATCACTGGTTTATCTTTATGCCTTTCGCTTTTACTCAGGGCTGAACCTACATATTGCGTTTGGCATTTGGAGTTTGAGTTTTAAACGGTTAGAACCTGTAGCTCAGCGATAAATGCCACTCTCGTCCGGCAGCGGGTACTCGCTCACCTACTGCAACATCAGTATTCATCACGCGGTTAATTCCTGCTGTGTGTGGGGCGTAGTGTTTATCAAACAGGTTATGAACGGTTGCCGTTACCTGAAGGTTTGACTGTGCATTATCTATAAGGGTGAAAAGCCCCGTAATATGCACCAATCCATATCCAGCGGTAGTGTTTTCACTTTGTAGCGCTGAAACGTGGTTTTGTGCTCCTGCCAATTCTGACGTTAATTGGAGTGCCATTGGCAAATCAAGCAGCTGTGTGTCCCACTGAATGGTAGTGATGAGCTGTTCGGGGGCAATACGAAATAACGCATCGTCGATATCGTCGCGATTACCGTGCTGAACACTTGCTACTGCGTTAAGCCTTACGTTATCAAACACGTTACCCGAAACAGTCAGATCTGCCCCTTTGATTACAGCGTCTGTATTAGTCCATTGAAATGGTGTTGTGCCTGCCATCATGGTAGAGACCATATTGGCAGCCATATTCATGCTGGGAGAACCAGTAATATAGTCTTCAATATCTTGATAAAAGAGGCGAGGAGAAACTGACCAGCTTTTGAAACGGTAATCAATACCCACATCTATCTGGCGTGCAGTTTCGTTGTCTAGAGCCAAGTTACCAATGTAGTTAAATCCGTCTGCCATTCCCCCAGAAATACCAAGAGGTAGCCACGTATAGCGCTCGAAGTAAGTAGGGGCACGGTTTTTCTGCGATACGCCAAGGACAACATCGACATTGTCGCTGGCGTGATATCGCGTGCTAGCGGCAATATCTAACATGTTATAGCTCTTACTGCGTTCTGCCGCGTTGAAATCATCAACGAGTGAAGCAATGGCAGGGTTCATCATAACCATATTAGAACCGGCTAGCCCGGCATCCATGTCAACACGTGTATATCGGGTACCAATTGTTGTTGAAAAGGATGCTTTATCTCGCTGCCATTCTGCGTACACGCTGGCTGTGTCTTTTTCTACGTTGGTAAAGTTATCAACGAAGAACATGCCGTTATTAGGGTTGGTGATGGTCGAGTTATTCCTGCTGTGGTGCAGATTGGCACCCAGTTTGAGGGCGCCTTTATAAAATGGCATTACATAGGTGGCATCTACACCTTGAGCAATAGCATCAGCGTTATTCTCTCTCGCCATGTCGGCAGACATCACCATGCGCTGTGAGAAGTTGTCCATGGCATGTTGGTTGCTGTTGCCAAACCAGCTTAACGTGAAGAACTCCCTATCGTTTGCGTTATAGCGATAGCCCAGTCGATACCAAGCGGCATCAATAAAACCAATGTCCATGGCTAAAGCAGGCGTGCCGCTTTCGTTAGTATTAAGTTGCTGATAACTCACATCGACTTGGTGATTGCCCCACTCATAGCCCGCCCTAAACTTACCGCCATTTCTTTGGTAATGGCCGTTTGGTATAACGCTGTTATCTCCCGACTCTTGTTCGTCGCGCTGCTGATGAGTGAAGGCGCCGCTAACAAAAGCCTGCTCACTCTTATAAAACACATTGCCTTGGTATTGCTGACCGCTCCCCGGAGATATTGCGCTGGCACTTACGCTACCGCTAAAGCCTGTATTCAAGTCAAAAAGTGCTGAGGCATCAGAGTGAATGCGAAGCTTTCCGCCTAGCGTCTGCACACCTGCACTTACTGGCACAATCCCCCGGTACAGGGTGGCGGTCAGTCCTGGTTCTGGCAGCACATGAGAAAGGGGCGAGTCCATGGCGTTTGGTCCTGCTCCAGCAATATCAACGCCATCAATGCTTACGCCAACTCGGTCACCATAAAGTCCTCTATACTGAATAAGCCCGGTGACTGGGCCGTTTCGAGATATCGACACGCCAGGTAATGTGGCAAGCTGATCGCCAAAGTCAGCGTCAATATTGCTGGTAGCACTAACAGACTCTTGCTCGATATTTTGCGTGCTAAGGGAAAGCGGTGTGCCAATAACGGTGACCACTTCTGTCGAAGTGTTATCGGCTAAGTCGATGGTGTTTGCGTAAATGTGTACGGGCGCGCACGCAGTGAATACGGCAAGCGCAATGATAGATTGCTTCATAACAATTCCATTTTAAAAAACGAGTGTTGTGCATGGTGAAAGCATGCATATTCAGTGTGTTTTGGAGGTTGTTATGCGTGTGGTGGGGCACGACTTAGCGGCGCCGCGTATGCAAAATCTGTAAAGGGTTTAGCCGCTAAACGCGCGACTAAAGCGCGATAGCGAACCAGCGATAGCAAAGGTAATGTGGCATGTAGTGGCTCGTCAACCTGAGGTAAGTCGGCTAACGTGCCATTGGTACAGTCAACGTGCTCGGCGGGTGCTTTGAGCAGTTCGGGGCTAACAAAAACGAACTCACCTTCAAACTCAGTGGCGCTAATTGAAATGTAGCGCATGGTCTTGCCAGTACAAATAAGTTCAATATCTTCACCTACAAACGCACGTGCTTGCTGCATAGTATGGGCAGCAAGGCCAAGTGCTAATGCATTTTGCAAAAGCATACAAAGGCAAAGTGTTAGTGTAAGTAGGCGTCTTAAAGTCATTTTTCTTTATCTGGTTAGCGCCTTTTTATCATAGCCTGCGTTTTGGTAATTTTTCTACCTATTATTTTTTAAGTATCTCCAACCCCCGCTTTTTTCAGCTTTCTGTAAAGTGTACGGGTACTCACTCCCAGCGCTTGTGCAAGTTGCTGGGTATCGCCTTCAAAAGACGTGTGAACCTGACGTAAGTATTGGCGTTCCATTTCGTCTAAGGTCACAACGTTACCGTGAGATGACGAGGCATCATTGATAGCATCAGCGCTTATGTTATCGAGCTCGGGTAAATCTGTATCGTAAATAACGGTTTCATCAGCCAGTAAAATGGCTTGGTCTACAATGTTCTTGAGTTCGCGAATGTTTCCCGGGAACGGGTAGTTGGTTAGTTTTTCTAGCGCGTTTTTATGAAACCGTTTTTTCTCTTTAGACATTGCCAAAAAGTGAGCGGCTATCAGTGCTATATCTGATTTTCTTTGTCTTAAAGAAGGGAGGTTGATAGGAAAGCCGGCAATGCGGTAGTACAGGTCCTGTCTGAATTCGCCCGTTTCCACCATGTGCTTTAAATTTTTGTGTGATGCACACACCAAACGAAAATCAGCCTTTTTAGACACTGTGCTTCCTACAGGCCGATAAGTTTGAGACTCGAACAGCCGCAGAAGCTTTACTTGTGTTGAAAGTGGGATATCGCCGACTTCATCAAAAAACAATGTGCCGCCTTCCGCTGCTTCTACGAGCCCTTTCTTATTCGTGGTAGCGCCTGTAAATGCCCCTTTTTCATAACCGAATAGTTCGCTTTCAAGCAGCGTGTCAGACATGCCGGTACACTCGATGATAACAAATGGTTTGCCAGCACGGTGACTACTCGAGTGAAGTGCTTGGGACACCAGCTCTTTACCCGTGCCGGTTTCGCCAAACAGTAGTACTGAAATATCTGAGTTTGCGGCACGATTTATTTTGTTTAGCATTGCTTTAAATGCCTCTGATTCGCCGACCATCTTTCCTGCTGAAGGTCGGTTTGAAGCAAACGAAAGCTTATCAATTATTTCCAAGAAACCTAATAATTCTCCGCTACCGTCGAAGATCGGGCGCATGAGGATGTCGCAGTAGCTTTGACCCTCACTGGTGGTATGAACGTGTACTACGCTAGCCGCTCGTCCTGTGGCTTTACTCTCTTGCATGGGGCAATGTTCGCCGCACTTATCGCAAGGTTTGCTGTTGCGATGAGAGACTTGATAGCAGGTACTAAAGCCAAGCTTTATATCCACAGGGTAGGTGTCTCTGTAGGGCTGGTTGACAGCTTCAATAACGTAGCTTGGGTTAATGAAGATTGCGGGTTTATCTATCGCATCTATCATCGCTTGTACTATGGATATATTCATGGGGCGCTGAATATTAGTTTGCTCTAATTTGATTTTAGCAATTTATCATATTGGCATAGAGCTTGTTCACTGTTTGAGACAAACGGCAATACTTGGGTAGCAACTCATTCAATTCCTAGGAGAGTTTTATAATGAAAAATGGCGTAATGCTGGTGGCGATAAGCTTATTGGCGAGTAGTGCTCATTCATTGGCAGACACAGCGACTGCCTATGAGAAACAAAGTGAAAATAGTGTGCAGGAAAAAGTCAAAGAAGCGCGATTACACGCAAAAGCGCTGGGAGGCGCGCTAAAATCACGACTACAGCAAGCAATTCAATCCGGAGGGCTAGAAGCTGGCGTTAACGAATGCCAGATCGCAGCGGCTCCTATTGCTCTGGCGCTCAGTCAAAACGGGTGGGAGGTTGGGCGTACCGCGCTGAAAGTAAGGAACCCAAACAATGCGGCAGATCAATGGGAGCGTGAGCAGTTAGCATGGTTTTCACAATTACTGACCAAAGCTAAGCAAGACAATTTGACCCCTAAAAGACCCCTTGAAACTTATCAATACGATAGCGAAAGCGGTAAGTTTAGGTACATGATGGCTATTGAACAAGGTCAGGTATGCATGGCATGCCACGGAGCTAATGTGGCACCTTCAGTAAAACAATCCATTCTAAAGCACTATCCCAACGATCAAGCTACAGGGTTCGAATTGGGAGAATTACGAGGCGCGTTCACACTCTCATATACCCCTTAACTTTTCCTTATACTCCACTTTTTGACATTCGGCTAAGCAGTCTTTCTTTTGTGTCATATTTGTCACATAAGTGACAAATATGGCGAATTTATCGCCGCCAATTGTTGCGTTGGATCAATAAGCCACACGCTCGGTCGTGGAATGATTTATCTGCACAGTACGGAAATACCGCCGTCTATCGGTAATTGAGGCTTAAGCAGCCAAATTACTGATGTATGGCATAAACCGTGCTATTGCCATGCGGCATATTCACGTGTTCATCACTGAATTTTAAACCACTTTTCTGCTAAGCGTTTAACGCGCACACGAAATACAAGGGAGATAACCCATGAGCGATACGTTAATAGAACTATCGCGGTGGCAATTTGCATTAACTGCAATGTTCCACTTTATATTTGTACCCTTAACTTTGGGGCTTAGTTTCTTACTTGCCATTATGGAATCGGTATACGTAATGACGGGTAAAGAAATTTATAAGCAGATGACCCAATTCTGGGGAAAGCTGTTTGGAATTAACTTTGCCATTGGTGTAGCCACAGGCTTAACCATGGAATTCCAGTTCGGAATGAACTGGTCTTACTATTCTCACTATGTAGGCGATATCTTCGGTGCGCCACTTGCCATCGAAGGCCTAATGGCCTTTTTCCTGGAGTCTACCTTCGTGGGGTTGTTCTTCTTTGGCTGGGACAAAATGTCAAAGGTGAAGCATCTGATGGCGACTTGGCTGGTGGCCATTGGTTCAAACTTCTCTGCACTATGGATCTTGATTGCTAACGGCTGGATGCAATACCCGGTAGGCGCTGAATTTAATTTTGAAGCCATGCGTATGGAAATGACCAGCTTTGCTGAGGTTATTTTTAACCCCGTAGCACAGGTCAAATTTGTTCACACTGTATCAGCAGGTTACGTGACCGGCGCAATGTTTGTGTTGGCAATTTCAAGTTACTACCTGCTTAATCATAAGCATATCGCCTTTGCGCGCCGTTCGTTCGCCATAGCTGCTAGCTTTGGCCTAGCCTCAACGCTTTCTGTGATCGTGCTAGGTGATGAAAGTGGTTATGAGCTTGGTGATGTACAAAAAGTGAAGCTGGCAGCAGTTGAAGCTGAGTACGAAACCCATCCTGCACCTGCGCCGTTTACTGTGTTTGGTATTCCAAACGACGAGAAGCAGGAAACCGAGTACGCCCTTCAAATTCCTTGGGCAATGGGCATTATTGCTACCCGTTCGTTAACCGAAGAAGTAAAAGGTATTAAGGATCTCAAAGAAGAGAATCGCGAGCGTATTCTAAGCGGAATTAAAGCCTATGAAGTGCTTGATGATGTAAGAAACGGCACCGCGACAGCTGAGCAACGAACTGCCTTCGACCAAAATAAAGACAGTTTGGGCTACGCTATGTTGTTAGAGCCTTTCACTGAGAACGTTTCAAATCCTTCTGATGCCGCGCTTCAACAGGCAGTAGATTACAGCATTCCGCCGGTTGCCCCATTGTTTTGGAGTTTCCGCCTTATGGTTGTGGCTGGCTTTATTATGCTTGCGCTATTTGTGTGCGCCTTTTACTACAGTACTAAACACAAGATTACTAAGCCACGTTGGCTATTAAAAAGCGCGCTCTACGGTTTGCCGCTTCCTTGGATTGCCTGTGAGGCTGGCTGGTTTGTCGCTGAATATGGCCGCCAACCATGGTCAATTGCAGAGGTGCTTCCGGTGCATACGTCGGTATCTAATCTCGCCGTAAGCGACGTGGTAACAACCCTTGTAGCCTACAGTGCTTTCTACACCGGCATGTTCATTATTGGTTTTTACCTAATGAAGAAGTTTGCCAAGAAAGGGCCAGTTCCACCTGAAGATAAGCAGCCTGACACTGAATTTGATCTTATTGACCTTGATGAGCAAGGAGCAAAAGCATGATTGATTATGAACTACTGAGAGTCATTTGGTGGTGCTTGGTTGGCGTTCTGCTAATTGGCTTCGCGGTTACTGATGGCTTCGATTTGGGCGTTGGAGCACTGCTCACGCTTATTGGTAAAAATGACAAAGAGCGCCGCGTAATGATAAATACAGTAGGGCCGCACTGGGATGGCAACCAAGTTTGGTTTATCACCGCAGGTGGCGCTATTTTCGCCGCGTGGCCGATGATTTACGCCACTGCGTTTTCTGGGTTTTACCTCGCGCTGGCCCTTACCTTAATTGCCCTTTGGATGCGCCCGATAGGCTTTGATTACCGCAGTAAATTACCTAACCCGCAGTGGCGTAAAGCGTGGGATTGGGCGTTATTTGCTGGCGGTATAATCCCAGCCCTTATCTTTGGTGTGGCGTTTGGTAACCTGCTGTTGGGCGTACCGTTTGAAATGGACAGCACGCTTAAATCAACTTACACAGGCTCGTTCTTTGGCCTTTTAACACCGTTTGCGCTGGTGGCAGGACTGCTATCTGTGGCTATGTTGCTGAATCACGGTGCAACCTGGCTACAAATGAAAACCGATGGCTTTATTGAAGTTCGCGCACGTGCAGTATCGGTTATGTTAAGCCTGGCTGGTGTCACGCTATTTGTACTTGCAGGTCTTTGGGTAGCATTTGGATTAGATGGCTTCGTGATTACGTCGGCAGTCGATACCATTGCTACGTCAAATCCACTTAAGAAAGAGGTTGCCATTGAAGCTGGAGCTTGGGTGAGCAACTACAGCAAATACCCCCTTATGATGGCAGCACCTGTGCTGGGTATTATTGCGGGTCTGGCCTGTGCGCTTTTCTCTAAGAAAGGTAATGCAGGCATGGCGTTTGTATCGAGTGCGCTATTTATAGCAGGCGTTATCTTAACGGCTGGCTTTTCAATGTTCCCATTCCTAATGCCAAGCATCACTATGCCAGAGGCGAGCTTAACCGTATGGGACGCTACGTCTAGCCATATGACGCTAAACGTAATGTTTATCGTTGCCTGTATCTTTGTGCCTATTGTACTTAGCTACACGGCCTATAGCTTTTACGTAATGCGCGGGCGCATTAAAAACGAAGACCTCGACCAGTCTCACACCATTTATTAAGGAGAACGCTATGTGGTATTTCGCT